>Ga0247813_10001859_pt1 | contig 15273 bp, 13 predicted proteins | sample UWRJL169409C1_FD_180719 | JGI IMG/M metagenome (GOLD analysis project Ga0247813, IMG submission 180719) | Plant litter microbial communities from Arlington Agricultural Research Station in Wisconsin, United States - UWRJ-L169-409C-1 | ecosystem: Environmental > Terrestrial > Plant litter >... | reverse complement strand
TTCCCGTAATCCGATTGTCAGTAATGAAGTACATGTATCAAAATCAAAAACAGACGAATGGAGGCAGGTGTTAAAAAAACAGCTGCCGGATTATATGGTGCCTGCCGATCTGATTGCTTTGAAAGCTTTCCCCCTTACACCAAATAAAAAAATTGATAAAAAAGCTTTTCCAAAACCGCAAAGAACAGGTACAACCAATAGCGCTGACGAGCTACCACACGATGAATACCAGCGAACAGTTGCCGGGATCTGGTCGGCCGTTCTTGGTATAGAGCAAATTGGTATCCACGACGATTTCTTTGAATTGGGCGGGCACTCCCTCCTTGCCGTAAGGGTAATGACCGCAATAGAAAAAGAAACAGGAAAACGCCTTCCCTTAGCAACTTTATTTGAGCATTCAACGATTGAAAAACTGGCTTTAAAAATGAATGCCGATCAGGAAGAAGAATGGGATGCGCTGGTACCTATCAAAACCACAGGATCAAAAGACCCGGTCTATATGATTCATGGGGGCGGTTTAAACGTACTTTTCTATAAGCCGATCGTAGATTTTATGGATGAGGACCAGCCAATCTATGGCTTCCAGGCATTGGGTTTAAACAAACCGGCAACACCTGTAAATTCACTGGAAGAAATTGCCAGAGCTTATATAGCTGATCTGCTAAAAGTCAATCCGGAAGGACCTTATGCTTTGACAGGTTACTCATTCGGGGGATTGATTGCTTTTGAAATGGCAAAACAATTAGTGGAAACGGGCAAAAAAGTTAAATTTTTAGGAATAGTAGACACCTATTTAGGATCTGTAGATGATAAAACAACACACGGCCCTTTAAGGATGACAAAAAAAATATTGCGCCAGTTCACTAAAATCCCGTTCCTCATCCGGTCGTTTATCGACTATCCTGAAGATGCTTTTAATTACCAGCTGAACACGTTAAAGAATAAAATCAATAGAATCTATCCAATTTTTAAAATTCCTGAAATAGCCTCGGTAAAAAATGGCAGCGAAGAACTTACGCCATATGAAACGGAAATTTATAATATTTATGCGGCTGCACATGAGCAATATAAGATAACTGCGGCACCAGTAAAGATCAGCCTGCTAAGGGTAAAAAAAAGGATTTATTTTGTAGATGACCCAATTTACCTGGGTTGGAACAAGTACGCAGGACTAGGCATTGCTATACATGAACTGCCGGGCGACCACGCCAGTATTTTACACCCGCCAAATGATAAAGAATTTGCTCGGGCATTACAGGCCGCCCTAGATCAGGCGTAGCAGATCAATAACAGCAAAATGAAGTTTAAAGTTTGAAACAGTTACTAAAACCAGTACTACGACCTTGGGAAATGAATTGATTGAAACTAAAGAAGAATGGAACCTTTATGGCGGACAAGAATTGTCAGCCATAAAGGCAAACCATATTTTTTACATCAGCGCAGATCAATATACCACTGATTTCGATTATACCGCAGTACTTTCGTCTGATGAATTAGCTAAAGCCGACCGTTTCTTTCAGCAACAAGACCGCCACAATTACCTGTTACGCAAATTTGCACTTCGACAAATACTCAGCAAGTTTCTGCAAATACCTTCTGCAGATCTCCGTTTCCATCAGCAGGAAAATAAAAAACCTGCAATTCATCATTTGCAGTTTAATACCAGTCATACTACAAACGGGATCACCGTCGCCGTCAGCAGATCACCAGTAGGCATAGATATAGAATATATAAATCCTCTTTTTGAGTATAACGATCTGCTGTTACAGTGTTTCAGTACTGCAGAAGCGGAATTTATTCTTACCGGGGCCGATCCGTTGTTTAATTTTTATACGTTATGGACCAGGAAAGAGGCTATACTGAAAGCAACAGGCCAGGGCCTGGTTGACCATTTGCCAATGATCAACGCATTTGGAGCTTATTTTAAATGGGATAATAATAACTTTAAACTGAAAACTTTAAAAAAAGATAATCATATCATAACGACAGCCTATACCAGTTATTCTGAAGAACTAAAATTATGGGATTGGAATGTGGTTTAATTTCCAAGCTCCTATTTCCTTTTTGACTTTTCCCATGCCGCACTCTGGTTCTTTTTATAATACCGGATAATTCCGGCAAGAACAGCATAATTCATAACGCAGAAATAATAAGGTATAAATAACGCTTTCACCCTGATATTCCTGCTCTCAAAATACAAACCCGTTAAACTCAGCCCGTAAAATCCTACCTGCATAATAAACAGCACCCAATAAAAAACAGAGGATGTTTCTACAGCAATCACCGCATTCAGAATAAAAACCAGGAACAATAAAAACGGTGTAATTGTCCACCTTAACACCCTATGACTAATGTATTGAAAAGTAAATACAGGGTTACGGAATGGATTCGCAGCTTTCTTCAAACGCAGTATAGACTGGATCCCGCCGGCAGCAATCCTTATTTTTCTCTTTAACTCTTCCTTTACATCCGCCGATGCTGTTTCCATTGCGTAAGCATCAGGTTCATAAGCGATGATTGAACCTTTCTCTGCGATCCGCATCGCAATCATGTGATCATCAATAATTGTGTCACTTTCGACTGGCTGGTAAAGCGCTGTACGGATACTAAACAACTCTCCCGCAGCGCCTACATTGGAATAAAGTTCATAATCCCATTTCTTTAATTTCGATTCATACTTCCAGTAAAATCCTTCACCTGCCGAACTCGCATCCGCGGTTTCTTCTACCAGTATTCTTTTTTCACCAGCTACCGCACCAACTTTAGGATTCTGGTAATGTTTTACCAGTTCATTGATCGCTTCGGTATTTAAAAATGTATTGGCATCAGTAAACACTGTAATTTCACCCGTTATATATGGTATAGCCCGCTTAATTGCGGCCATTTTTCCCGCTCTTACATCCTCATGCAGCAACGTTACTTCGTTAAACCCACTAATGATATCCTGTGTGCGGTCGGACGACCCGTCTGTAATAAAAATGAGCTGGATTTTATCCTTCGGATAATTAAGGAGCAAAGTATTCTCAACTTTTTCTTCGATAATATCCTCTTCATTGTAGGCCGCAACCATTACAGTTACCGTCGGTAGCGGGTATTCATCAACAAAAACAAAAGGCTTTACAAATAAGCCTTTGAGCTTAACCAGGATAAAAAGTACAAACCCGTAACCTACAAAAGTATAAACGATCAGAAAAATGCTGATCCAGAAAATTATTATCATCAATAGCTATATTTTAAAACCTAGTTCAGTGCTGTTTTTGGTGTGTGTAAGGTTCCAACCGATCCCCCGCAGAACCCATTTAATTAAATCTTTTCTGTCTTTTCTAAGATATAAAAATATCTGTTTCGGACAAGCGATGCCGATGTAATAAATGCTGAAGAAGAGCGTATTGAAAATACCTGTATTCCTCCGGATAAACAGCATCCTGTTCCTCGTCATAAAATAAGTTTTAATACTGCTGTCTTTCCCAACACTCATCGATTCTTTATGGTAGACCTTCGTCCGTCCCGTAAACCAGATCTTTTTACCCGCTCTGGTAAACTTCTCGCACCAGTCCAGTTCCTCATAGTACAGGAAAAACAGATCGTCCATTAAACCCACCTTTTTAAGATCGGCACTACGGCACATCATCGCCGCACCATGACAGTAAGCCGTTTCCCTACTATCCTGATCATATTGTCCTTTGTTGATCTCCATGCTCCCTATCCCACTATTTCTGCAGGTCAGGTAATCCATCCTTGTAAATCCAGCATACTGAATCACATCCGGCGCATCATAAAAAAGCAGTAAGGGTGAGATCATCCCGATTTCAGGATTACGTTCCAGCTCCCCGCTTAATTCAGGAATTAAATTCGCCGTGATCTCTGTATCATTGTTTAACAAAAGCAGGTAATCTCCGTTAGCAGCCGCTATTCCGAGATTATTACCTCCTGCAAAACCTAAGTTTGTTGCCGAGCGGATATAGACCAGCTCCGGGTATTCCAGAAGAAAGTCATTCTGATGATCTTCCCTGCTTCCATTATCTACCAGGATCACCTCCACATCAGCAGCTGATGTATTCAATTTTATAGATTTTAAAAAATCGATAGTGACCTGGGGCTGATTAAAATTAACAGATATAATGGAAGTACGTTTCATTCATCGTAAAAGTAATATTTTGAATCAGCATTTTCTCCCATCCTCCGAAAATAGTCTGTTTCCTACGATTGTCCCTATTGTCCCCGAATGCCCGGAAGCCTTTCTGCGGCATTATATTTTGAGGATATTGGTTTACTAATCCACTACTAAAATGCGTGTAGCCCATCTGATCCTGACCTATACCGATCCCCGTTTAACCGAAAGGCTAATCAGAAAAACACAGCATATGAATGCTGATTTTTATATACACGTAGACCAAAAATCCGACATTAATCAGTACCTGCACCTGCGGGGCTTTAATCAGGTATACTTTATCAATGATCGCAAAGATCTTAAATGGGCAGGTTTCAGTACGGTGCTTGCCACATTTAGCTGCATTAAAGAAATAGTGGCTACAGGGATTCGTTACGATTTCATTAACCTCCTCAGTGGTCAGGATTACCCGCTAAAAACAGCTATTGAGCTGAATGATTTCTACCAGGAAAATATTGGCAAGGAGTTTCTTAGTTACCGAGATTTCAGGAATGACTGGACAGAAGGATTAATCCGTATGGAAAGTTATTTCCTTAATGATTACGCACTACCAGGAAAATACCTGCTGGAAAAACTGCTTCGCAAAATCCTGCCAAAAAGAAACCTCCCCGATAACCTCCATCCCTATGGAAAATCGATGTTCTGGATGCTAAGCCCTGAAGCTGCAATGTATGTAGTAAACACGGTAGAAGGCGACAAAAAACTGAAACGCTTTTTTTCCTTCTGCTGGGGAAGTGACGAATTTGTATTCCAGACTATCCTGATGAATTCCTTCTATCGACCGAAAATCGTTAATAATAACCATAGATATATAGACTGGTCGGCGGGAGGACCCAGACCAAAAACACTTGATATCAGTGATGCCCCCGCTCTGTTGAAGTCTTCGATGCTTTTCGCAAGAAAATTCGACCTCGAACGGTACCCCGAAATAATAGATTTTATTGACAAGCAAATCCTTTCCAATGGCACATCTCATCAATATACAAACATTTAAAGACAGCAGAGGGAAACTGACTGTATTGGATCAGATTGTGCCTTTTCAGATTAAACGGCTATTTTATATCTATTCTGTAGACGACACTGAAAGAGGCGGACACCGCCATCGTGAAACTTATCAGGCAGCGATCTGTATCCAGGGCTCGTGTAAGATCACCAATAACAATGGCAAAATTACTGAGTTGTTTGAACTGGATACGCCCGAAAAATGCCTGATGCTCAATCCGGAAGACTGGCATGTAATGCACGCTTTCTCATCCAACGCCATACTGCTTGTCCTTGCTTCTACGCCATTCGATCCGCTCGACTATATTTATGAACCTTATGATAGCTGATAAACTTAGCCAAACTAAGATATTGTTTTTGCCAGCAGATAATTGACCTAATTAGCAGACCTATTAATATACGTATTCCTACTGGTTGTGAAACAGTTACATAAAATCGTCTATACACTTTTTAATATTGAGTAAATATTACCCCACGTTGAGAGAATTAAACTCAGGCTGCAATAAAATAATGCTGATAGCAGAATTTTCCTCTTGATAGTTACGTAACAAACCAGTGACATAAAGATTGTACTAATATATAATTTCAATTGCCTGCTCCAATAAAACGCAATAAGGGATATTCAGAATTTATACTATAAAGATAATTGATAGTGTTTAAAAATATTCAATTAATTAATAAATTATATCTATAACAACTATCAAAATATTGGCACTATATTTACATATGTAAATCTACAAACCAAATATATTCTGATGAGGATAGCACATCTTATTCTTACGTATACCAATCCCGCGCAGACTGAACGGATGATTAAAAATATGTCTCATGATAACTTCGATTTTTATGTTCATGTTGATAAAAAATTTGATATCACTCCTCACCTGTATTTAAAATCCCTCGACAATGTATATTTCATTGAGAATCGGATGGATGTTAAATGGGCAGATTTCAGTACAGTTCTTGCAACTTTTCAATGTATTAAGGAAATTGTTGATACAGGAATAAAATATGATTTTATAAATTTTTTGAGTGGTCAGGATTATCCGCTGGTCCGTCCACAGATGCTTAATGAATTTTTCATAAAAAATCTTGGTAAAGAATTCTTAAGCTACAGGGACATCCGTAATGATTGGGTTGAAGGTCTGATCAGGATGGAAAAATTCTATTTTACCGGTCTTAACTTCTCCGGAAAATATATGGCACAAGATATTCTAAATACAATAATGCCAAAAAGAAAGATTCCGTACAACCTACATCCTTATGGAAAATCAATGTTTTGGATGCTTAGTCCCGGTGCGGCTATGCACGTTGTAAATACTGTGGAAGGTGATAAAAAATTACATCATTTCTTTAGTTTATGCTGGGGAAGTGATGAGTTTGTATTTCAGACTATTCTGATGAATTCTTCTTATAGAGATAAAGTTGTAAATAATAACTATCGCTACATAGACTGGTCAGCCGGTGGTGCTAACCCGAAAGTGCTTGGAATTGAGGATGCGGATCGGCTTTTAAAAACAGACATGCTTTTTGCCAGAAAGTTCGATATGACAAAAAAACCAGAGATTCTTGACTTCATAGATAAATACCTATTAGCAGATGGCGCATATTATCAATATACAAACGTTCAAAGATAGCCGGGGTACATTAACCGTTTTGGATAGTGTAGTACCTTTTGAGATAAAAAGATTATTTTATATTTATTCGGTGGATGATACGCAGCGTGGTGGCCACCGGCACCGTGAAACATTTCAAGCTGCCATTTGTATTAAAGGAAGTTGCAAAATCACAAATAATAACGGCAAAATTACAGAGCTGTTCCACTTAGACAGCCCTGAAAAATGCCTGATTTTACAGCCTGAAGACTGGCATGTGATGCATAACTTTTCGGGGGACGCAATACTGCTTGTACTTGCTTCCACCGCATTTGATCCATTAGATTATATATATGAACCTTATGATTCCATATGAGAACCTGAAAATTCTGAATACCCCTTTTGAATCAGCGCTGAAAAATAAGTTTGCGGATTTTATGGAGAAAGGTTGGTATATTCTTGGTGAAGAAGTCAAATTATTTGAGAAAGAATTTGCAGGGTACCACCAGGAAAGATTTGCGGTGGGCGTCGGTAATGGCCTTGATGCATTGATTTTATCATTAAAATGCTGCGGCTTTAAATATGGCGATGAAGTAATCGTTCCATCAAACACCTATATAGCAACCATACTTGCCATAATACACTGTGACCTTGTCCCGGTACTGGTAGAACCGGACCATAAAACTTATAATATAAATCCCAAAGCCATAAGCGCCGCTATAACTGATAAAACCGTCGCAATTATGGTCGTGCACCTCTATGGCCTTTGTTGTGAAATGGATCCCATACTGAATATCGCTGAAAAACATCAGTTAAAATTAATAGAAGACTGTGCCCAGGCACATGGATCAAAATATAAAGATCAACTAGCAGGTACCTTCGGTGATTTCGGTGCATTCAGCTTTTATCCTACCAAGAATCTGGGTGCATTAGGAGACGGCGGGGCTGTTATCTGTAAAAATGAAGCGCATTATCAAAAACTTCTTCAACTAAGAAATTACGGTTCCAGTAAAAAATATCATAATGATATAATTGGTTATAATTCACGTCTCGACGAACTCCAGGCATCATTTTTAAGAATTAAGCTACCTCATCTGGATGCAATAAATACGCACAAACGTAAACTTGCAGATATCTACAACAAAAATCTTGATGCACAATTTATAAAACCCGCACTCGATGAAGACTTCTATCACGTTTATCACATCTATAATATTCTTCATCCTAAAAGAGATCAACTTAAACAATACTTATTGGATCATAACATCTATACAGAAATTCATTATCCGGTCGCCCCGCACGATCAGCTTGCGCTTAAAGGATATTTGAAAACTTATACATACCCGATAGCACAGCATATACATCAGACCACGCTAAGTCTCCCCTGTTCTTTTGCGCATACAGAAGATCAGATCAATACAGTTTGTGAAATCCTGAATAAATTTAATTAATACAATCTTTTTCAATTATGGCTCATTATCTATTAAAAGAACTAGCACCACCAATCGTTTCCAGTTTAAGGTGGTTCAGCTTTAAGTATGGATGGAAAGGTATGTACAATAACTTCCAGGAAGCGAAGGAAAAGTGTAATGGATATGATGAGGACCATATCGTACAGCGGATCAGGGAAACTACCTTACAGGTTAAAAATAATGAGATTGCCTATGAGCGGGATGGTATCGCTTACGACGAGGTCCAGATGAATTTCCCGATGCTGAAAGCTTTGCTCTTTGCAGCATCCAAAAACGAGAATGACTTAACAGTAATTGATTTTGGAGGCTCTTTAGGAACTGCATATTATCAAAATTACCGCTACCTGAAACATTTAAAGAACTTAAAATGGTGTATTATCGAACAGCCGAAGTATGTGGAAATAGGTAAAGCGGAATTTGAAAATGAACATGTTAAGTTTTACGAATCTATTGAATCTTGTTTGGCGGAAAATACTCCGCAATTATTTATGATCTGCAGTGTTCTGCAATATCTTGAAAAACCCTATAAGCTTTTAGAAGAAGTTGCTAACTCCCGCATACCATTTATATTATTAGACTATATAGGTTATAACGATAAACAGGAAGACCGGATCACCATACAACATGTTCCCCCGGTATTTTATGGTGTTGAAGCTTCGTATCCCTGCCATTTCTTCAGCAGGGCAAAAATCAGTGATATGTTATGCCAGAATTATGAGAAGAATTATGATTTCATTTCAGCCCAGGAGAAATACTATATTAAACTGAAACCATTCAGGTACGAAGGAGCGTTCTGGGAATTGCGGCAATAAACTGCTGGCTATACAAAATCTTACACAAGATGGGGAACGCCGCAGGTAACTGCCCACTAAATTCCTCAAGATACCCTATCAGCTTCAGGCTAAATTATCCAACAGGAGAGAAAGTTTAAAACTAACATACGAGCATTATACCATTGTTGAAATGCGTTTAACACTTTAACAAGTATTATATTGTATGATTTTCTAAAAATTATAATTTAAAAATAAAACCAGGTCACACAGAGGCATGATATTTAGCACGTAATTATACTGATTAACGCTCTGCTACATGACAATAGGAACCCCTGATAAAATAAAAAGATCCGGTGAGCTGGATATATTAAGGTTCCTTGCTGTCCTCATCGTATTTTTCGCTCATTTCACTGATACTTTTAATCAGGTGTATCAGATTGTTCCGGAAAATTTAAAATACGCACCAATTTTCCGGTATGGACCGGTAGCCTTATCCCTGTTTTTTATTATCAGCGGGTATGTAGTCACTATGACTTCTATTAAAAGAAATGTTCAGGAATTTACAGTTACAAGGCTTTCCAGGATTTACCCGCTCTTCTGGGTCAGTTGTATTATCGCATTCCTGCTGCCCAGAATATTTTCTACTCATAGTTATTTAGCAGTCACTTCCGTACAGACATTTCTGGCCAACTTAACCATGATAGCACCGCTGTTTGGGCAGCCAATGATCAATCCTGTATTCCATACCCTGATCGTAGAATTACTATTTTATCTGTTTATCGGTATCACTATCTATTTTAAATTGTGGAACCGCATGTTAACGGTAATCACTATCATGCTTGGTTTATGTATCCTGAATGGCTTTTTTGCTGATCAGGGACTGCAAACCTTTTTTCCTGCTTTTGCATCTGGTATGTTATTTTATTTTCTTAAAACAGGATATGGGAGCAAATGGAAAATATTCAGCTTACTGCTGATCGCGGTTGCTATAAATGTCTATACTGGAAAAGTACTGAGTCTAGATATAGAACGCATTTACAACGATAATATACAATTTAAACTGCATGTATATATGACAGTTATTATTTTGGTATTTATACTGTTTTACTTTATCAGTCGTGGTAAATTCCAGATCAGGAACCATCCCTTGTTCCAGGTATTAGGAGAAATCGCTTATCCCTTTTATTTATTTCACATTTATTTTCTGGTATTCTACTGGTATTTCAGGGATATGATACAGCCAGATCTACTTTTATTGGGCCTCGCAATTTCTATTACATTGGTTTCATGGGGGATAAATGTCTATATAGAAAAACCATTATCGCACTTAACAGCCAAATTTTTAACTTATTTAATAATAAAAAGACCGTTAAGAAAAACACATATTAATGCCGCCCATGTTTAAGAGATAAAGGCGCGTTTTATTTTATCATCAGCTTTATCAGCAAACCGGTAGATTCATAAAATCCACTTTTATAAGCCGCTTAATTTGCTATTTTTGTTACTGTTATCGCATCATACGCTGTAACAGTTAACTAGATATATGATTAAATCATTTACGAGCAAAGTCAAAAAATTCAGTACTAATCTTAATATTTTACGAATTCTCAAGCTGATCTGGACAGCCACAAGAGAGTGGACCATCATTTCAGTCCTCTTTATCATCGTGGAAAGTGCTCTATTTTACTCTTCTTTTTATCTCGTAAAAAAGTTGATAGATACTCTTGCGAAGCATGGCGCAAATAACATACAGGATGAACCGGAAGTGATTAAATACATTATCCTGGCAACGATATCCGCAGTTTTATTCGCTTCAATAAAATCCATTTCCAGCTATATCACAGAAAAACAATCAGCGAAAGTAGCTGAATACGTTGACGATAAAATTCACCGGAGCGCTATCGGACTTGATCTTTCATTTTATGAAAGCCCGGAATATTTTGATATCCTGAAACGCGCCAGGGATATGGGCAGTGACCGTCCTAACCTCATCGTAGCGACAATCGTAGATATCGCAAAAAATTCTATCGCCCTGATTTTAATTGCGTCCATGCTGGTGTCTATAGACTGGCGCTTATTTCCTATCCTTGCACTGTTTGTTATTCCGACGCTTTGGGTACGTATTAATTTTGCAGACAGCCAGAATAACTTAAGGCTTTCACAGACAGCAATGGAAAGAAAAACAAGTTATTTAAGCTCATTGCTGACTTCCGATATACATGCTAAAGAAATCCGCAGTTTTGGTCTGGGCCACTACATACGCAGAACATATGTGAGTATCAGACTAACCCTTTTGGAAGGAAGATTAAAAATCAGTAAACAACGTACATATAAAGAGTTAATTACTTCATTTATTGCTACGATCGGTTTCTTCACCTGTATTGCTTACATCGCAATTGGCAGTATGCGCGGAATTACAAGTGTAGGTGATATCACCCTATTTTTAGTGGCCTTTCCGCAGTCTTTCAGTGTAATGCAGACATTGTCCGGAGGTATTTCAACGTTGTACCAAAACAATATATTCGTCAAAAGTATCTTTGAATTATTTGACCTGAAAAGCAACATGCACGAAAATCCGCAGCCTTTGGCTGTGCCGGATGATCAGCAAATTGACCTGGAACTGAAAAATGTCAGTTTCATCTATCCCCATGCGAAAAAACCAACGCTGAACAATATTAACTTAAAGATGCCTGCCGGTAAAATCGTAGCGATTGTAGGCAGTAACGGGGCAGGTAAATCAACTTTAATCAAACTGCTTTGTCGCTTGTACGATCCTACTTCAGGTTCTATTACGCTTAATAATGAAGATATCAGGAACTTCAGCGCTGCTGATTATCAAAAACAAATTTGCGCAGTATTCCAGGATTTCGGAAAATATAATGTGAGTGTGGCAGATAACATCAGGTTTGGTGATATTCACAATGAAAACCGTGACAGGAGCGAAATTATAGAGGCAGCCACACATTCAGGGGCAAACCTTTATATTGATAAATTCCCCGCAGGATATGATAGTATTATGGGCAGGATTTTTGAAGACGGACAAGAGGTCAGCATCGGCCAATGGCAAAAACTGGCCATAGCCAGAGCGTTCTACAGCAACTCCAGGTTTATTGTTCTAGATGAAGCCACCAGTGCGCTGGACGCGAACTCGGAAAAAGACCTGTTTGATTCATTGCGCGACAGGATCGGCAACCGTGCTGCGCTGATCATCAGCCACAGACAGTCGGCCGTTAAACATGCAGACTATATCTATGTACTGGCTAACGGGGAGATTAGCGAGTCGGGCACTCATGAGGAACTGATCAAACTCGGAGGCGGCTATTATCATTTATTCAACAATAATTCAACAACAGCTTAATATCGATGAACAAAATAGTTATTGTAAGTACTTGCACAGAAGATTGGGGTGGCAGCGAAGAACTGTGGGGGAAAAGCATCCCTCCTCTCCAGGATGCTGGTTTCGAAATTTCGGTATTAAAATACTATATCAACAGGTCACATCCTGAATTTGTTAAATTGGCGAACAGGAACGTTTCCCTGATCGAGATCTTTCCGAAAGGATCGATCCAGTACAGGATCCAGAAAAAGATTGCCAAAACATTCGGCGAGATTGCGCTGGGTCTTAAACTGACCAAGCCAAAACCAGAAGACTTCAGTAATTATATCAATATACTGAAAGCACAACAACCATCACTGGTTATCATTTCACAAGGAATAAACTTTGACGGACTCAAACTGGCGTACCAATGTATGCTGCTTCATATTCCATATGCGGTAATCGCCCAGAAAGCTGTAGATTTCTACTGGCCTCATAAAGATGACCGTGCGTTTATGCTGGAAGCCTTGCTGAAAGCAGAAAAAAACTATTTCGTATCCCACCATAACCTGCGTTTAACCGAAGAACAATTTGGCAGAAGACTACCCAACGGGCAAGTGATCTTTAATCCGGTAAAGCTTTCCGGGAACCTGGTCCCTTTCCCTGCATCCACAACAACGTATAAGCTGGCTTGCCTTGGCCGTTTGTTTTTGCTGGATAAAGGTCAGGACCTATTGATCCGTATCTTATCTGAACAAAAATGGAGAGATCGACCGGTTACGATTTCTTTTATTGGTAAGGGGACTGATGAAAATGCATTGAAAGATATGGCTGCCCTGCTAAATGTTACCAATGTAGAATTTAAAGGGCAGATTGATGATATTGAAAATATGTGGAAAGATTATCATGCACTGGTGTTACCTTCCAGGAGTGAAGGACTGCCACTATCAATGGTAGAAGCTATGGCAGCGGGCAGGCCCGTAATTATTTCCAATGCCGGCGGTAATACAGAACTGGTACATGAAGGTGTTACAGGTTTTATCGGCTATCCAAATGAAGAATCATTTGGTGACGCTATGGAACGGGCATGGGAAAAAAGAGAAGATTGGGAACAGATTGGCAAAGCTGGCGCAAAATATGTCACTGAAAACGTACCTAAGTCTCCCGAAACAGATTTTGCCAAATTAATTGTAGAATTGATAGCCAAAAACTAATCTAATGGATGTTCTTCAATCGACTGTCGACGAATCGATTTTAAAAGGTGCATCCTATCTGCGCCAGCATCAATTCCCCAATGGAGAATTCTGCTGTTACATCGGCAACGAAGATAGTATGAAGGATACTGTTCCTGATGCGAACATATTCCCTACCTCACTGATCTGCTACTCATTACTTTCATTGGCACACCTGCCGGATGTAGACCAGGTGCTGCAGCTTTCCGCAAGTTTCCTTCAATATCAGAGTATGCGGGCGGGGGTATGGAACAATTTTACGATGGCTCATAAATACTTTAAGATTTGTCCGGCCGACGTTGATAATACAGCCTGTGCTTCTATTGTCTTACAAGGCTTGAAACGGGAGTATACCGCAAACGAAAATATCCTCCTTTTAAACCGGCATAGATCCGGTTTATTTTATACCTGGTACACCCTCAGACCAAACAAAGTCTGGAACAAAGATTACTGGCTGTTACTCTTAAGGGAGTTAAGATTTCCTGTCAGTTCCTATATTTTCTGGACAAAAAATGAGGCACGGAAAAAAGATATTGATGGCGCTGTAAATGCAAATGTGCTGTTTTATCTCGGGCTAAAGGATACAACTTTGCCGATCATCAACTTTATGCTTGATATTATTAAGCACGGCAAAGAAGATGATTGCGATAAATGGTACAGAAACCCATTTACTATCTATTACTTTTTTTCCAGGGCACTTCATTCAGGTATCGGACCGCTGGAACCAATCAGAAAACCTATTATCGAAAGGATAATAGATACGGTACAAGATGATAGTTCTTTTGGTAATGGTGTACTGGACACGGCATTAGGTATTATTTCCCTGATTAAGCTCGGTTACCGCGGTGAATTACTGAAAGGCGCGACCAGTTATCTGCTTTCCAGGCAATCAGAATACGGCGAGTGGCCACGTTGGGCATTATATTATGGCGGTTCAAAAAAGCTGCAGAATTATGGTTCAGAAGAATTGACCACGGGCTTTTGCCTCGAAGCATTGTCCCTCTATAAAACTTATAAATTTTCATCCATATGAAAATCTTAAACATTATCCGGTCGCAGGAATGGTGGGCGCATAAATTACCTCCCCTGTTAGCCGTTGGTTACGGCACCGTATTAATGTCAGACGTACCGCTGTACAGTGTCGCCCTTTGGCTGATCTTTCTGCTCAGTTCTTTGGTAGTTGGTGCAATTTATGTCAGTGTAATCAATGATATTACCGATCTTGAAGAAGACCTGGCCAGCGGAAAATCAAACCGCATCCAGCAAGTCCCCCTTAAATTCAGGTGGGTAATCCCCGTAGTATGCCTGCTGATCGGCCTGGTATTTGGCTATTTCCTTTATCCTGATGTATTGTCCTGCCTCCTTTATCTGCTTTCCTGGATTGTTTTCAGCCTCTATTCCATTAAACCGGTCAGGCTAAAAAACAGGGGTATATTGGGCGTATTAGCTGACGGATGCGGTTCCCATGTATTCACGAGTTTATTGATGGTGTCCAGCATGAGTTATGTCACCCACCAGCAGATCAACTGGATCTGGTTCGCCGCAGTTGGCGTATGGGCCTTATGTTATGGTTTAAGAGGTATACTCTGGCATCAATTCGCAGACCGTGACAACGATATTAAAGTTAACCTCAATACCTACGCCAGCAAAATCCAACCCGAAGATTTTAAACCCCGTGCCAGGATACTCATCATTGCAGAATTGATTGCTTT
>Ga0247813_10001857_pt1 | contig 15277 bp, 13 predicted proteins | sample UWRJL169409C1_FD_180719 | JGI IMG/M metagenome (GOLD analysis project Ga0247813, IMG submission 180719) | Plant litter microbial communities from Arlington Agricultural Research Station in Wisconsin, United States - UWRJ-L169-409C-1 | ecosystem: Environmental > Terrestrial > Plant litter >... | reverse complement strand
ATCTCAATTATGATTGCATGGATAACAGTTGGCTACAAAGCGATCAAGGCGGCTGTTGCCAACCCGGTAAAAAGTTTGCGTACAGAATAACTAACCGATCACCCGTTATACATTAACTTATGTTCAATAATCATATCAAACTCGCCTTTCGCAGCCTGCGCCGCAACAAGGTTTTTTCAATCATCAATATCACCGGATTGGCGATGGGCATCGCTGCGTTCCTGTTATTGTTGCAATACATCAGCCTGGAGCAAAGTGTAAATAAATTCCATGCTAAACTACCATCGATGTATCGGTTGATCAACGAGTCTCCCGATGGAAAAACCTGGCCTGAAGTTGAACCGGGATGGGCAATGCAGGCAAAACAACGTTACCCGGAAATAAAAGAATACTGTCGTTTTGAAGAAGGCATCGCACAAGGAATCGTTACTACAAATGACAACACCAACACCAGCTATCGCGAATCCGGCATCGGGTATGCAGATGGAAATTTCTTTGATGTATTCAGTTTTTCTATATTAAATGGAAAAGCAAGTGAACTCGCAAAACCCAATACAGTATTCATCTCAGCCACAACTTCAAAAAAATATTTCGGCAAAGATAATGCGATAGGAAAAACATTGGTTTTAAATAACCAGTTTGGAAAAACCGTTTACAATGTAAGTGGTGTTTATGAGGACATGAAGGAAAATTCAGACATCCGCTATGACATGTTATTTTCCCTTGAAACGCTCAAGACCCCTGCTAATCTAAATAGCAATGATTGGGCGGCCCCGGATAACCTGAACTCCCAATACATCAATACGTTTTTTGTATTGAATAAAAATACGGATGTTGCTTCTTTAGAAAAAAAGCTGAACTCATTAAGAGATGAATTAAAAAAAGACAAGGATGGCGTTAGTTTCAGGCTGCAGGCATTTTCCAACGTACACCTTGGAAGTTCTTTCAGCGATACCTACCCTACGACAGGCAACCTGAAATATATTTACGTACTGGGTGGTATTTCTTTGCTGATCCTTGTGATCGCCTGGTTCAATTATGTCAACTTATCCACCGCAAACTCTTTCAAGCGTGCAGGAGAAGTTGGTGTTAGAAAAGTGATTGGCGCCAGCAGAACCAACCTTGTTTTCCAGTTCATGGGAGAATCTTTATTGATCAACCTGCTTGGTTTTATCGTTGCGATCGTTTTGATCTTATTATTACAGCCCTTATTCAATAAACTGGTTGACAAATCCCTTTCGCTTGAAACCATTACCAGTTCTACATTATGGATATATGGATTAACGTTACTGCTGATCGGATCAATATTTTCGGGAGGGTATACAGCATTCGTTTTGTCCGGCTTCAAACCTCTTGATATTCTTAAAGGAAAAATCAGCAAAACTTCAAAAGGTATTTTACTGCGCAAATCGCTGGTTGTTTCTCAATTCGTCATATCCATCGCACTCATCATTGCTACGCTTACTATCTTCAGCCAGCTGCGTTATATGCAAAAGAAAAATCTTGGGATAAACACTTCTCAACTATTGGTACTCCGCGGCCCTGAAGTTGGTAAAGACAGTACTTACAAGAACAGGAAAGAAGCATTCCTCAACGATCTTGCTTCCAAAAGTTTTGTACAGGATTATTGTGTATCCGGCAGTGTACCTGGTAATTTCTACAGTTTTGTCACCGGGGGCTTCACTCAACCGGCATCAAAGAAAGGAGATGAATTAAAGAATTATTCATTTGCAATCATCAGTGATCGTTTCTTGAAAACTTATGGGATCCCTTTGATTGCCGGAAGAAATTTCACGGCACAGGAATGTGCGGTTGAGTGGAATGATAATAGCAAAGTATTGATGAATGAACAAGCCATTCGACAAATGGGTTTCAAAAACCCCGAAGATGCTTTGCATGTAAATATCCAATGGGATGAACGGCCTTTGCAGGTGATCGGGATTGTGAAAGACTATCATCATCTGGGTGTGCAGCATGCTATTGACCCGGTGATTTTTTATCCGCAAAATAACAGCAGTTATTACAGCGTACGATTGACGCCGGGAAATACTTCTGAAAAGATAGCATCACTTGAAAAATCCTACAGATCGAGCTTTGCAGGCAATCCATTCGAATATTTTTTTGAAGATGAAAAATATGACAAACTGTATGCATCCGAAAAACAGTATGGCAGTATTTTCACCACCGCTTCCATATGGGCCATATTCATTGCCTGCCTGGGACTTTTCGGCCTTGCATCTTTTACGGTGGAATCACGTGTAAAGGAAATAGGTGTGCGAAAAGTATTAGGTGCCGGAGTTGGAAGCATTGTAACCTTATTATCAAAAGACCTGCTACGACTGGTGTTGATTGCATTTGTCATTGCTTCTCCAATAGCATGGTATTTCATGCATCATTGGCTGCAGGATTTTGCATATCATATCAACGTGGGCTGGTGGTCATTCTTATTGGCAGGAAGTATCGCCATCCTGATAGCATTGGCTACAGTGGGTTTCAGGGCAATGAAAGCTGCTTTGGCAAACCCGGTAAAAAGTCTGCGGACTGAATAATCATTTCGTATAACAATCATCGTAACACCCGTATGTTTAAAAATTATTTCAAAATAGCGTTAAGGCATCTCTGGAAGAATAAAACTTTCACTGCGATTAACATTTTCGGCCTTTCTATCGGCATCGCTTTTACATTATTGATTGGCGCTTACATCTGGAGTGAACTTCAGGTAAATAAAAGCATATCTAATAAAGACGAAATATTTTTATTGCAAAGTAAATGGAAAGACCCTTCGATGGGGCTGGATTTTGCAACACTTGCGCCGCTTTCCAAGGCTTTGAAGGAAAATTACCCGAATCTGGTAGAGAATTATTATCACCATGATGGTATCAGTTCGATCGTATCTACAGGTGAAAAACATTTCACGGAAGGTTTGCAGGTTGGTGACGCAAGCTTTCTGGAAATGATGGGTTTTCCATTATTATATGGCAACCCCGCCACAGCATTGGATAAACCAACTTCGGTGGTACTCACAGCAGCGAAAGCTATCAAGTATTTTGGCACTACTAACGTGATAGGACAAACGCTTACGATACAATCTTTTTCGGGCAGCAAACAGGATTTTGAAATCACCGGAGTAATGAAAGATCCTCCTCAAAACACGATCACGAGTTGGGGTAACGGGATCAACAAAGGAACCAATGAATTTTTTCTACCTACGTCCAGCTTACGATTTTTTGGAAGGGATGCTGCTTTTGAAGCATGGCAAAATGCATTTGTATTGAGTTATATTCAACTTAAAAAAGGGGTTGAGCCATCTCAATTACAAGCTCCTATTGCTCAGTTGATGCAACAAAATACGGATGCGACCGTTCAAAAAAACCTACAGGTTTATCTTACTCCTGTAAAAGATTATTACCTGAGATCCAATAACGGTACAGCTTACAAAATAATCTGGGCTTTAGGTTCCGTGGCTTTATTCATCCTGTTCATGGCAATGATCAACTTCGTAAATATTTCGGTTGGAAATTCTGTAAGCAGGCTTAAAGAAATTGGTGTACGCAAAGTAATGGGTAGCGATAAACGACAATTGATCCTGCAATTCCTAACAGAATCGATCGTACTCGTTGCTTTTTCAGTAATCGTTTCTCTGTTATTATATATTGCCGCACGCCCATTTTTTAGCAACATGCTGAATAAAGACCTGAACAGGTTGTTTTCTTTTCCCTGGCAATTTGCATTGATACCTGTTGCACTCACTTTGATAATCGGTGTATTAGCAGGCATTTACCCGGCGTTTGTTTTATCAAGACAGCGTTCGCTCGATTCTTTGAAAGGGAAATTACAAAGCGTAAAAGAAAAAATATGGTTCAGGCATTCACTCATCGGATTACAATTTGTGACTGCGATCGTAGTATTTGTGGCTGCGGTTTTTATTAATGAGCAGGTAAAGTTTTTCCTCACAAAAGATCTTGGTTATAAAAAAGACCAGGTCATTACTGCAAAAGTACCACGTGACTGGACCCCTGAAGGAGTTCAAAAAATGACATCCATACGTAATCAATTCGCATCTTTACCCGGGGTGATCAGCACAAGTGTATCTTATGAAATCCCCGATGGCGCCAGTGCCAGCATGAATAATAACCTCTTCAAGGCTTCGCAGGATTCTACAAAAGGAGTTGTAGCCGTTTCTTTGTTTACAGATGAAAAATACAGGGCTACCTATGGAATACCAATGGCAGCCGGAGATTTTTTTAATGAAAAAGGAGGCAATCCTGATCCGCTTGGAGTTGTTCTGAATGAGACTGCAGTAAAGGCATTGGGTTGGAAAACTCCGCAGGAAGCAATCGGGCAGCTCGTTCGGTTTGAAGGAAACGTGGATGCATCGATAGTCGGAGGTGTAGTGAAAGATTTCAACTTCGGCACTTTGCATGAAAGTATTAAGCCGATGTATTTCATTCATGTGCAAAACGTCCCAATGTTTCGTTACCTCTCCTTCAAGATCAATACTGCCGAGACTGAAAAAAACCTTGCTTCCCTACAAAAGAAATGGTCTTCGCTCCTGCCAGGGGCACCATTCGAATATGTTTTCATGGATGATACGCTGGCCCGGCTGTATAGCACAGAACGCCAGATGAAACTAGCCTCAGGTACTGCTACCGCGATCGCATTAGTCATAGTTCTGCTGGGCGTATTGGGCATAGTAACGCAAACGATTACACGCAGAACCAAGGAAGTGGGTATACGAAAAGTATTGGGTGCTTCTGTGGCGCAAGTGTTGATATTATTCGGAAAAGAGTTTTCAGTAATGCTCATCATCACCAACTGTATCGCATGGCCACTGACCTGGTTGTTTGTAAACAAATGGCTTACGAATTACGCATACCGTATCGATGTATCCTGGCTGCCGTTTATCAGTGTGGGAGCAACATTGGCCATACTTACAGGAATTGTAATTGTTTTAAAAACTATGAAGATCGCATTTTCCAATCCTGTAAAAAATCTCCGGACAGAATAATAAATTTCAAAAATCAATTTAAAAGAATGATACAACTACAACATATTTCAAAATGGGTAACGCAGGGCGGATCAAGGATCTTCCTGCTAAAAGATATCAACCTCGAAATAAAGGAAGGCCAGTTCGTTTCAATCATGGGGCCATCCGGTTCCGGAAAATCAACTTTACTAAATGTGATCGGAATGCTGGACCAGCCCGACGAAGGCGATTATACTTTCATGGGGCAGGAAGTTTTTAAGTTAAAAGAAAAACAAAGATCAGCGATCTACAAAAGCCATATCGGGTTTGTATTTCAGGCATATCACCTGATCGATGAACTGACCGTTTATGAAAATATTGAAACGCCATTACTGTACCAGGATGTAAAACAATCGGAAAGAAAAGCATTGGTGGCAGATATGCTCGACAAGTTTAACATCGTAGGTAAAAAAGACCTTTTCCCTTCACAGTTATCCGGTGGGCAGCAACAGTTGGTAGGGATTGCCAGGGCGTTGATCGCTTCTCCAAAACTCATACTGGCAGATGAGCCTACGGGCAACCTCAATTCAAAACAAGGAGAAGAGATCATGGAACTTTTCAAGCAATTGAATGACGAAGGAGTAACCATCATACAAGCTACACACTCAGAAAAAAATGCCGCATATGGTTCACAGACGATCCATATGCTGGATGCAAGGATTGAACTTTAAGAACAGACAAATAAGAAAAATGAAAAAGACTTTAATGCTATTTTCGCTATTAACAATCAGCTACAGCCAGCTTCTGGCGCAGGATAGCAGCATATATTCGATTAAAAGATGTGTGGATATAGCGTTTGAAAATAACCTGCAGGTGAAACAATCCAATTTACAGCTGGAGCGTTCAAACATCCTCCTCAACCAGGCTAAATCAAACCGGCTTCCCGACCTTTTCGCGGATCTCAACCATGGCCTGAACCAGGGGCGTAGTATCGATCCGTTCACCAACTCGTACATCAACCAGGAAATATTTTATGGAAGTTATGGGCTTGGCACGAGTGTTATATTGTTCAACGGCGGACAATTAAAAAATCTTGTCAAACAAAATCAGCAAAATGAAGAAGCAGGAAAAATGGATGTGCAACAATCCAAAGATAATATCATGTTGAATGTTTTGCTGGCGTATCTGCAGGTTTTGAATAATGAAGAACAATTGCATCAATCGCAAAACCAACTCGTGCTTACCAGGAAACAGGTAGAGAGGCTTACGCAGCTTAACAATGAAGGATCCATCATACCGGCGCAGCTTTATGAACTCAAAGGCCAGCAGGCCAATGATGAACTGGCGGTTGTAAATAACAGCAACGCCGTGGAAACTGCAAAGCTTTCTTTATGCCAGTTGATGAATATTCCTTACAACAAAAACATGAAGGTAGAACAGGTATCCGCAGCCGATTACGCCACTAAATATATCGCCGACCCCGAAAGTATTTATCAGCAGGCGCTGGAGTTCATCGCATCCGTGAAAGCGGCCGATATGCGTACCAAAAGTGCAGCTACAGCTGTAAAAGTTTCGCGTGGCGCTTTTTATCCGCAGGTAAGTTTTGGGGCAAATATTAATACCAATTATTCCAACGCAGCGCAGAGCCAGCTTTTACTCAATACATCGCAGGTAGCATCGGGCGACTTTGTGACAGTGGGAACAGATGAACTACCGGTCATCACTACACGAAATAATTACCTGACACAAAAGATCGGTTATACGGATCAATTCAGGAACAACTACAATACTTCATTTGGGGTGAATGTACGGGTACCGATCTTCAATCGGAATACGGCAAAAAACAACCTGTTGCTTTCGAAAAACGCCCTCCGCAACAATCAATACATTCTTGAAACCACAAGGATACAATTAAAACAATCCATTGAGCAAGCCGCAGTAAATATGAACGCGGCGTACGATAAATATACTTTGCTGCTTCAGCAGGTGAGCGATTTTGATGCGGCTTTTAAAATTGCGGATGTACGCTACAAAGCAGGCGTATCAACACAAGTGGATTATTTGATCGCAAAAAATAATTCTGACCGGGCTGCGATCAACCTGATACTGGCGAAATATGATTATATCTTCAGGACGAAGATCCTGGATTATTATCAAAACAGGCTCAACCTTCAATAATTGCGAATTACGAATTACGAATTACGAATTACGAATTACGAATTATTGCGAAGAATGAAGCGGAGGAGGATCGCAGATTAAAAATGGATGAAGGGGATTGCACAGATTATTTTCACTTCGTAAAAATAGAAATGCAGTTTGAAAGATCTGTATTGCTCTTACAAACCGCTCTTTCGTTTTGCGCCGGCAAAATAATCTGTGCAATTATTTTTCTTTCTGAAATCTGTAAGCTTCTATTCACTTCGATCATTTTGATCAATTCGTAATTCGTAATTCGTAATTGTACATTAATCATTGACTACTGTTCCTCGCGGAAATAAACTTTATAAAAATTCATATTCATCCGTTCATCAAAACCTTTTTCGATCAGTTCATTATTCCCATGAATATAGATATGGAAGTTTTTATCCAGCTTTAAAACACTCTTGAAAACACGCGCCTGCTTCTTTACAGCGGCATTATTTATTTCAAAAGAATCCGCGATCGTATTGCCCGATTCTTCTTCGTAAGTAGATTTAAATGTTTTAAAAGCTTCTATACCCTTTTCATTATTGATCACTTCAAAAGCAAATTCGTCCAGGTCGAAACTTTCTTTTTCCTTGAAATATTTCATCGAACGATTCAACAGATCTATTTTATCTGTTTTGGTAAGATCAAATGATTCCTCCAGTTTATCAGTAATAAACTCTTTATAAATGCTCAGCGTGTTTGTCGTCTGATTATAATTATCATTCCGCACTTTCAATTTAAGAAATTCATCTACCCAATATTGAGCATCACCGTTGCGGTTCGTCTGATCCACAATCGCCACTTTATACCCTTCCTCTTTTTCCGTATCGAAGATCAAACAACCCTTATCCAGTTTTTTAATATTGATGGCATCCTCTTCATAATCGACCTGGTATTTATTTTTTTTAGCCGCCACTTTCAGATAAGCTTCTTTGTTTTCCGATTTAAAGATGCCTACCGCTTTGTGCAAGCCTCCTTCTATCTGCAGTTGCTCAAAATAAGCGACATACAATTCGCCACTTTTTATTTTAGGATGGTTAGAATTATCGTATAAATGTTTGGTCAGCTGTTCGCTGTTTGCATGAAAAGTTTCAACATCATCAAATATTGCGGAAACAAAATGATAGACTTCATTCAATTTGAGATCTTCAGAAGGATGATATAACCTATAAACCTCATTCGTTTTTTCAAAAGCTGTAAGGAAATATTGTTTTAATAATTTTTCCAATATATCATCCTGGATCTCGTACGGAGCATCAGATAAAACATATTTATCATCCAGTAATTTATTTCCAGCCTGGTGTATTGATAACTGTTTGAGGCTCGCTTCGGTATGATAGATCATTGACTACAATTTGGTATGAGCCGCGAAAATAGCAAAGAAAATATTGCCAAACATGCACCCGGTGTCAAAAGCAGTCTATGCAGATAAATCATTTCCCTTTAACCTTTCATACATCTCGATTTTCTGCATATCTGCCTGATATGGATGCTAACCTGCCATTTTTCCCCATTTTCAAATTGTAGTATAGTTATTGCTATAGGTCGGGTTTAAACTTATCTCATGAAATTTGACTTTGTGCGCAATATCCAATTCACTAAACTTTTGAAAGTAAACGGCCAGTTGAAAGAATTCAACTTCCGTAAAGCCAATCCGAATAATGATGGGATTTTTTCTGTTGATGTCAGTGATGACAGGGGCAATCGGGTGATGCTCCAGATGCAAAAAGATGAAGGAACCTGGAAGATCATCACACCCGGTCTGCCAAAATGGGTGCAGGAAAAAGAAGCTGTTTTTAATGAGGTAATAGAGGAAGAACTAAAATAATGGATAATGATTCAATGGATAATTATCCATTGAACCATTATCCATTATCCATTACCGATTATTCTTTTTCACAAAAGCCTTTACCAATAACAACCCTGCAGCAAATCCGCCGATATGCGCTGCATAAGCTATTCCGCTGGCTTCACTTCCGCCGAGATACCCGGTACCATTTGCAATCTGTAGCGCGATCCAGAAGCCAAGAACGATAAATGCCGGCAAACGCACGGGTAATATAAAAATCAAAACCCGCACTTTTTTTCCGGGAAATAAAAGCAGGTAACCGCCCATTACCCCGGAGATAGCACCGGAGGCTCCCAGGCTTGGCACCAGATGATTTTCGCCGAAAAGATAATCCGTTCCAACATGCGCCAGTGAAGCCAGTATGCCACACAAAAGATAGAAAAAAAGGTAACGGATATGCCCCATCCTATCTTCGAGATTATCTCCAAAGATGAGCAGATACAACATATTTCCTGCGATATGCCCGATCCCGCCATGCATGAACATAGACGTAAGGAGTGTGAGATAAACACTTACCGGAGTAGGCCCCAGGCCCGGAACTGTCACATCCCGCCCACTGATAGGGTCATTGACAGTGATCGGGGAAGTAATGATATCCTTTCCACTCATGATCTCCGCCGGCACGGTAGCATGGCTGAAAGTAAAATTGAGATCGGTTCCCCACTTCTGGTAAACAACAAAAACAATGATATTAATGGCTATCAATATGATGTTGACAACTGGAAATGTCTTACGGTCTGAATTATCATCACCAATTGGCAGCATATTTTTTTTTAAGTAAATATACATGACCCTGGCAGATAGTTTTGTACTTGTGGAAAATATAAGCCTTGCCATCAGATTCGCTATGCAGCAGGCGATGGGAAAACTTTATCCTTTATCCGCATGAAATGATTTGGCACCTGCCCTACCACGTCAGAGATATGATTTGACTAACGCAATGACCTTTGCCTGATAATAAAAAAGGAATATTTTTTTCCCAGCTGGATAGCCGCTTTTTTCACCAGTGAACTCACTTCCTGCAAGCCAATATCCGCCAAACGGCTAAACCGCAGGCTGCCGTTGTAATAAGGCACAAATGCTGAAGTATGGGTTTCTGTTTTGAAATACATTTTCGACAATTCCGTCGTCAATATTGTGTAATCTGCTTCTGCAGCATTTTCTACTTCTATATTTACGATATACTTTGCCATGTTGGATAATTTTTGTAATGGTGAAATGGCAAGCCAACGAAAGAATAACAGTTTCAAAAATACGTAAAGATTACTTAGTCTACTAATTTAGTAGAATATTAATTTTTCTCTTGTATATTTACATTACAACTGGTCATGTGACTGAATGGTCAGGTACAGGTTTCATACACCTTGCGATGCCGGTTCGATTCCGGCCATAGATCACAGTCTACTGAACAAACTCCTTGTTTGTCAGAAAAGGGTGATGTGTCTACATTACCCGATTTTTTTTAATAAAAGAGCTGCAGGTTGAGTAATAAAAACACTGCCAACAGCTACACCACTTTTGTTTCGCAAGGAACAACTTATCGGAAAAAAAATCACATCACGGCGAACTGTGCCGTAGATAAGGTTTGTGATCACCATACACAAAACATACTATCGGAACGGAAGAATAATTTTTTCCAGCAAAAAAGGCTTGTAGAAACAAGCCTTTGAGTACAGCAATTGCTGTTGTTGAAATATACCTTCTTTAGAACAGTTTCGTAAGATCAGCGCCCATTGCGAAAGTTGCAATCATTACTCCGATATCCACCAACACTGCCAGCACAAAAACCGGGATGGTGATCTTTGTCGGCAAGGCAGCAAGATTGGTGATGAATGTCAGCACCAATGCGGCAATGATCGGAATGAAAAGTGAAAAATGAATTCCGCCCAGCAAAGCGATGGCGAGGGTTGCAGGGGCAAGTACGCATGCCTGTACGGGTAAAATGATACCGATCCACATCAGGCGTTTTTCTTCCTGACTGGCACACCAGTTGAAGAAACGGATGATGGCATTCTTTTTTGCAAGTTTGTTGTTATAAGTTGTGGTTACCGGCGGAAATAAAGTAGTTGTTGCCATAATGTTTATTTTATAATACAAATCTCGCCCTGATCCGCTTGTTATAAAATGACCTGCAATATTCGCAGATATGACTTTAATCATGTTTTATAAAACCAACTCCTTTGCGTAGTTTTAAAGCAAGATGACACTGAAAGAAACATTCCTTCACCTCGTGGGCCAATATGGCGCCCATACTCACATTGCAACTACACTCTGGCAGCAAATAGAGAAACAATATTCCGCTAAGAAAAGGCATTACCACAACTTCACACACCTCGAAGATCTTCTGAAAGAACTGGAGCAGAGCAGGAATGAAATTTCTGATTGGGAAGGGATTTTATTTACCATATTTTACCATGATATCGTATACAATCCTTTGAGAAGGGACAATGAAGAAAAAAGCGCTGCAATGGCTGTCAAGATCATGCAATCCCTGTACGTTCCGGATGATGTAACAGCGCATTGCAATGAAATGATCCTGGCGACCAAAAAACATCAGCTTTCTCCTGACAACGATACCAATCTTTTTACAGATGCCGACCTTTCTATTTTAGGAAGCAACAGCGAAGATTACAAAGCCTACAGCCTGGCGATAAGAAAGGAATATACCGGCTTTCCCGATCTCTTATATAAACCCGGAAGAAGAAAAGTGCTGCAACATTTTCTACAGATGGAACAGATTTTCAAGACAGTTCATTTTTCAAAACTCTACGAAAAGCAGGCACGAAAAAACATACAGGAAGAATTAAGAAATAAAAATTAATCCACGTTTGCAGCGTATCTTTGCGGCGGATAAAAAACTGTTTCTTATGGACGATTTTATCGCAGCCCGCTCCCAGATGGCCCTCTCTCTCGGATTTCACATTATTTTCTCCTGTATAGGTATGGTGATGCCTTTTTTCATGGCTGTTTCACATTATTATTGGATCAAGACAAAAGATGATATTTACAAGAACGTAACCAAAGCCTGGAGCAAAGGCGTGGCGATCTTTTTTGCTGTAGGTGCGGTTTCCGGAACGGTTTTATCTTTTGAATTGGGATTACTCTGGCCCAATTTCATGAAACATGCCGGCCCGATCTTCGGTATGCCATTTTCCCTGGAAGGGACTGCTTTTTTTATCGAAGCGATCGCTCTTGGATTTTTCCTGTATGGATGGGGGCGCTTCAATAAATGGTTTCATTGGTTTACCGGTGTCATCGTTGGCATCAGCGGATTGGTATCGGGGATACTCGTTGTTGCGGCGAATGCATGGATGAATAGCCCGGCCGGATTCGATTATGTCAACGGCCAATACATCAATATCGATCCTATCAAAGCGATGTTCAATAAAGCCTGGTTCTCACAATCGCTGCATATGTCGCTCGCAGCCTTCGCTGCCACTGGTTTTGCGGTAGCAGGTATACATGCGTTGATGATATTGAAAAATAAAAATGTTTTATTTCACACCAAAGCTTTTAAGATTGCGGCAGTATTTGGTTGTATCGCGGCATTGCTGCAGCCTATCAGCGGCGATCATTCAGCAAAAGATATTGCTAAAAGACAGCCGGCAAAACTTGCGGCGATGGAAGCGCATTTCAAAACAGAAACATCAGCATCACTTATCATTGGTGGTAAACCAAATGAAAAAACTAAAACGGTGGATTATGCTTTGCGCATTCCTGGTGCATTGAGTTTTCTCGCACACGGCGATCTTAAAAGCGAAGTGAAAGGGCTCGATCAGATCCCCGCAGATGAGCAACCGCCTGTAGCCATCACCCACTACGCTTTTCAGCTAATGGTGGGATTGGGAACGGTGATGATGTTCATCGCAGTATTATATTTTATCGCAGTGCTTCGCAAAAAGAACTGGCGCAACAGTAAATGGTTGCTTAAACTTTTTGTATTGGCTACACCCATGGGATTCATCGCTGTGGAAGCCGGCTGGACGGTAACCGAAGTGGGCAGGCAGCCATGGATCATCTATGGCGTAATGAAAACAAAAGACGCCGTGACACCTATGCCCGGCATTGCCTATTCGTTTTATCTTTTTACCGCTGTATATTTTTCGCTGGCGCTGATAGTGATCTACATGCTTTACCGGCAGATAAAAATGGTGGGAAAGTTGTATGATGTATAGAACACAGATCTTTATGATAATTATGATGTATAAGGTATTGCTATTTAAAATCACATTAAATCATAATCATCATAAAAATCTGCGTTCCAACTATTTTGCCGCAGGCAAAATAAAATATTGATCATGTTATATATAGTCATTGCATATTTATGGGTTTCCGTTCTGCTTTATCTCCTGATGGGTGGAGCGGATTTTGGCGCAGGCATCATTGAATTATTTACTTCCAAAAAGAATCGTCCGCGTACACACCGTACCATGTATCGTGCCATCGGCCCTATCTGGGAAGCGAACCACATGTGGCTGATCATCGCCATCGTGATCTTATTTGTCGGTTTTCCTGAAATATATTCTACCATGTCCGTATCGCTGCATATTCCGCTGACCGCAATGCTGATAGGCATCATAGCCCGGGGCACAGCATTCACTTTCCGGCATTACGATGCGGTGGTGGATGAGATGCAGGTGATCTACCGGCGCATCTTCATGTATGCAAGTTGCATCACCCCATTCTTTCTCGGCATCATCGCGGGCAGCGCCGTTTCCGGGAGGATCGACACCGGAGCGGATAATTTTCTGGATGGATATATTTTCAGTTGGTTCAACTGGTTTTCCATCGCAGTCGGGATTTTCACCGTAGCCATCTGCGGATTTCTCGCAGCCGTTTACCTGATTGGTGAAACAGAGAATGAAGAAGATACCCTTCGTTTTATCGCCAAAGCAAGAACGACGAATATCATCGCGGCACTGGCCGGAACATTTGTTTTTATCGCTGCAAAAATCGATGGCATTCCATTAGAAGAATGGGTGTTTGGTAATCCCGTAGGAATAAGCGCTATAACTGCCGCATCCCTTTCGCTGGTGCTATTCTGGTGGTTAGTGAAAAAAGGCAAACGATTCATCCTCCGGGTTCTCGCAGGTTTCCAGGTGACGATGATATTATTGACTACTACTTACCGGCATTTCCCGGATATTGTTTTGCTCAAAAATGGCGCACATCTTTCTTTGCTGGAAAACAGCGGACATGAAAAAACCATTTATTCTCTCGGGCTCGCATTGCTGATCGGAAGCATTTTCATCCTGCCAGCCTTATTTTACCTTGTATACGATTTCCAAAAGAAAAAGATCAAAAGCTAAATTTTCAAATAAGTATACAACACGGTTATCAATTTTTAATTATTAATTAGTCCAGGCAACATAACCTTCCCCGATCGTATCTTATCTGAAAACCTTACCAAATGCGACTTAACCGCCTATCCATCATATTTTTTGCAGGCATATTATTCATTGCCGGTTCTTGTAAAAAAAATTATTCTGTAGAAGAATATACCGGGATCCCGTCTGAAGTTCCTTCCGATCCTTCCATCAAAATAAATACTTCTGTGGCTGGTTTTATCATAGACGAAAATAATCAGCCTGTTGGTGGCGCAAGGATCACCGCCGGATCGGGACAAGCTTTTACCGATGAGTTTGGTTATTTCAAGATCACGAATGTGTTACTGGGAAAAATGGCGGGTTTTATCACTATTACAAAAGCAGGCTATTATAAAAATATACGAACCTTTGAACCGGTAGTTGATAAAGAAACATTTCTCCGGACAAGGTTGCTTACCAAAAATGAAACCGGAACTTTCCCTGCTTCTTCAGGTGGCAGCGCTACTACAACCGATGGAGCTAAAATAGTGTTTTCCGCAGGTAGCCTTATTTCCGACTCAACAAATATTCCTTATAATGGAACGGTGCATGTGAGTGCAAAAACTATCGATGTAAATAAAACAAGTGACATGCAGCTTTCTGCACCCGGTGATAACCGCGGCGTCAATTCTGATGGTAATATTAGATCATTAAAACCCGCCGCTACGATAGTAGTAGAACTTACCGGTGATAATGGAGAAAAGTTGCAGTTGGCAACAGGCAAGACAGCCACGTTGACAATCCCTATTGCTGCTTCAGCGACAGGGGCAACACCTGCAACCATTCCTTTGTGGTCTTTGAATGAAAATACCGGTCTTTGGAAACAGGAAAGCACGGCCACCAAAAATGGGAATGCATACATAGGAGAGGTCAGCCACTTTTCTTTCTGGGAAGGAGCTGAGCCTACAC
>Ga0247813_10001856_pt1 | contig 15281 bp, 14 predicted proteins | sample UWRJL169409C1_FD_180719 | JGI IMG/M metagenome (GOLD analysis project Ga0247813, IMG submission 180719) | Plant litter microbial communities from Arlington Agricultural Research Station in Wisconsin, United States - UWRJ-L169-409C-1 | ecosystem: Environmental > Terrestrial > Plant litter >... | reverse complement strand
TTTACCCGTTGAGGCACTTAAATTGATGTTATTGGTTACACTTAGTTTTTTAGAGAAATGATAAGTAGAGTTTGCACGCAGATTTATCCGTTGGAAGCCTGTATTCAGGAACGTACCTTTTTCATTGTAGTAAGAAGCACCAATATAATAGTTGCTTTTTTCTGTTGCTCCACTGGCTGACAAATAGAAATTATTTACCGCAGCAGGTTTAAATGACTCTTTCGACCAGTCATAATCCTGATTCCGTAAATCCAGCGGTCGCTCTGCATAAAATTTGATCAGATCTATTTTATAAGTATTATCAGTTGCCCCTACAATATAGTCTCTGTAAAACTCTTTTTGATAATCATACAATTCATTACTGTTCATCAGGTTCATCTTCCCGAAATCGGCCGTTCTGAACCCAGAAGTGGCTCTAAACTCAAATTTTGTATTTCCGGGCTTAGCACTTTTCGTTGTTACAATGATTACCCCTGCGTTCGCCTGTGATCCATATAATGAAGTTGCTCCGGCATCCTTTAATACAGTTATACTTTCTACGTCATTCGGATCATAGTTCCCTCCAATGACGCCATCAACAACTATTAAGGGGCTTTGGTTAGCATTTACTGAAGATACACCACGAAGCCTGATTTCAGGTGCCGAACCTGGTGCACCTGAACTGTTTACCACCTGCAAACCAGCAACCTTGCCCTGTAACATGGTACCGATATTATTTGCAGTTACATCTTTCAGTTTTTCTGAGGATACAACAGCAACAGCACTGGTCAGCTCGCTTTGTTTCTTGCTGCTGTAACCAACTACCACCACATCATTCAGCTGACTGACATCTTCCATCAGCACAACATTAACACTTTGACTGGCGGTTACCTGGATCTCTTTGGTGAGAAATCCAATTGAGCGAAAAATAAGGGTCGCCGTTTGCCCGGGAATAGTAATGGAGAAAGTTCCATCATTGGCTGTGGCGGTGCTCAATTTGGTTCCCTTTACTGAAATTGCTGCACCGATGATAGGTTTTTTATCAGTGCCTGAACTAATTATGCCCTTTACTGCAGCGGTCTGGCTAAACCCTGCAATACTAAATAAAAGGCAACAACAGAGGAGTACAACTTTTTTCATAAGGTTGTTTAGGTGGTTAGTAAAATTTCGGTTTGTTGATTGTTAATTCTAAATTGAAATAAAAAACTGATAAAAGAAACCTGTTCACAGGTACATAATTATCAAAATGCCTCGCAAACGTTTGATTAGCCTACGCAAACGTTTGTTGTATTTTCATGAAATACTAAAAAAAGAGATTAGATTCTTAATAAAAAAGAATCCAGACTAAGATTTTCAAGAGAATAAATAAGAATTTAAATAAAAAACCAAAGAATCAGGAAGTATAACTAATCATTTCGGAATCAATGATACATTGCAGGTATTCGGTATCACCTTCTTTTGCAGAATTTCGCTCATCGATCAATTTAAACAAGAACTCTGTGGCTTTTGACGCCTGTTTGTAAGGAAATTGTTCAATCGAAGCGAGCGGCATTGTATCCATGTACTCCCACAGCGGCAAGTTCGCAAAACTAATGAAACTGATATCCTTATTGACGATAAGATTTTCTGATTTAACAGTAGTTATACAGTCCAGCAGAACATAATCATTAAAAACAATTACCGCCGTGGGCTTTTCTTCCAAACTGAGCAGCTTAAGCATTGCACTCTTGTTATCCGCCTTGGTCAGCGACGTAGAGACTATACAGTCGTAGTCCACATCCAGGCCCTTTATTCTTAGACATTTCAAATAAATTTCCAGACGTTGAAGGGTTGCTGCCAGATTTGCAGGACCATTGATTAATCCGATTTTTCGGTGTCCCATAGCATAGAGCTTTGTCACAGACTGCAGCATTCCAGAATACAGATTACCTGCCACATAATGAATATCTTTGCGTTTGGGCACCCTGTCAAAAAATACAATTGGTATTTTATACTTTTTGAGACTTTCAAAATGGTCGTATGTGCTCGTATCTTTTGTGAGGGATACCAGGATACCATCTACGCGATGATTTTTCATATTATCAACAATGCGTTGCTCCCGCTCCAGACTGTCTAACGATTGTCCGATAATTACGGTGTAATTGAGATGATCCGCAAAATCTTCGACGCCGCTTAAAGCAGAAGAAAAAAAAGGTTCAGCAAGATTTGGAATGATTACGCCTATCGTATGGGTTTTCTGCTGTTTAAAAAATAATGCTGATTTGTTAACCTCATACCCTAATTCCTGGGCCACTTTATGTACTCGCATAGTGGTCACAGCACCAATACTTTTATGGTGATTTAATGCTCTGGAAACTGTGGACGGTGATATATTGAGTTTCTTAGCAATCTCCTTTATAGTAGGTATTTTATTATTTTCCATTTACACAGCACCCGCAGGTTCTTTCAATAATTTGCCTGAATCAACAAGGTTTAAATTTATGAAAAAAAACTACAAAATGCGTCCTGGTTTTTTCCCGGACGCAATATTTTATTTGAGAAATAGACCTTTTAAAATCTGGATGCGATATGGTCAATGGTTTTGGTAAAGAACGGAAAGTATATCATTCCCCAAATTGGGTTCTTTTTATAACGGATCAATTTTCTAGCCGAGGTATCATATAACACCGGAATTTCAAAAGCCGACCAATGAGATTTTGATAACTTCTCACAGAAATCTATAGCTCCTTCATCAAATTTAACAGCTTGTAAGATCGCCACAGATCCTACACCAGATTGCAAACCTCTAAACCAACCACGGTTATTCTTAATCGAATAATCAAAACAGTTTTTTGAAAAAGTTTCTATCATTTGTCGGTCAACCGCTTTTTCTGTTTGTCCAATGATGACGAACAGGTTCAGCTGTGTAGCAAACCAACTCCATTTGAATTTTTTAATATATCCTATCTGGCAAGGTATACCCCCAATAATTTCTTCTCCAATAAAGATGTTTTCATCCTTTAAAACCTGTTCGGCGCTGTTCATAAATGATTTGATTAAAAGCGTTTATTTTCTATTCCTCTGTAGAACAGCAGCACATTAAAAATTGTTTAGAATATGTATACTATAAAGAAAACTCATCAGTTTGGCTATTCATCCTATGGAATTCAGGAGAAGACACTGCACGATATGCACTCGATATGCGCTCGACATGTAGTGATAGTAAGTCTGTGGTAACACCGTGGTAACTCCGTGGTAGGACCGTGACAAACTAACTAGTCGAAATGGCACGCTACTACCACTTTGCTACCTCGCCACAGCTACGGATTATCCCCAAGCGCTTCCCGAGTACAACAAGAGCACATCCAGAGTACGACCTATAGACCCTACTTGTGTTGACCATTCTTTAAGAATTACAGTTTAAATATTTTGGAATTCCTTCTATTAAACCCTTTCTTTTAAAAAAAAACTTGATTCGGAAATATATAAATAAAATATATAATTTAGGATTTTCCTAAATCAAAAACATTTATATGAAAAAAATCTATTTAGTAGGTGTAATGGCAGTTGCCCTATTGTTCTCCTGCAAATCAAAATCTGATAAAAGCGGGGATGCAACAGCATCTGATAGCACAGCAACGACCACAACTGAAACTACAGCGAAAACGACTGAGCCTGTAGGCAATGCGCCTAAAACGTATGTAGTCACCTTCACTCCTGACAGTGCTGTTTTGGGTAAAAGCCAGGAAGCTGCAATTAAAGTTCTTTCTGGAACTGCAACAGAACTGAGTGACCCGGATGGCAAAGCTGAGGGTATTGAAATGACATTCAAACTAAGCCTGACAAACAAGAATAAAATCGGAGGAAATACAGTAGGTATCAGTCCTAGTGATTTTAGACTGCTACTGGATAATAACAGTTCTATATCTCAACAAAATGGCAGTTACGTAAGTGCAGAAGCAGAATCTACTAAAGAATCTGAAAATATAACTTACCGTTTACCAGCGGGTGCCAAACCTAAAGCTTTGAAATTATTTTATGATGAGACCAGGGCATCTGTGGATGTAACGCTTAAATAATCACCATTATTTTTAAATTATTAAAACAACAAAAGGCCTTAATGGCCTTTTGTTGTTTTAATAATTTGCTCTAACTGTCACTACCTTACCCCCTGCTCGCAAGACTGGTGAGCTTTTCAGCTAATTCCTTCCCCAAGTATTTATCAATAACAGCATGTACAACATATAATATTGGTGTCATTAGTATGGCCACCACAAATTTATAGGTATAATTTACCAAACCAATAGCGGCAACCATCTGCCAGCTCCAATGGTATTGAGGATTGAGGTAAAAGGCAATAAAGATGACTACAAAACTATCTATCAGTTGTGAAACTAACGTTGAACCCGTGGACCGCAACCATAATGCCCTTTCACCCGTTACCTTTTTTATCTTATGAAAAATAAATACGTCTGCGATCTGGCCGACTAAAAATGCGACTATAGAGCCAACGATGATCCACATCCCCTGCCCAAAGATTCCCGTAAATGCATTATTCATATTTAGAGGCTGACCATTAACGGTCTGATTGACCCAGAAATCTGAAGCCGTCAGATGCATTGCACCCCAGATGACCAGAAATGCATAAGCAATCAAAACCGAAGTCAGGATCGATAAAAAACGAACCTGCTTCACTCCAAAGTATTCATTGATAATATCAGTCATGATAAATATAACAGGCCAGGTCACTACTCCGGCAGACATATTAAATGATAAGTTTGGGACACCAAGCAGAGAGATATCAAAATGCTTCAACCCCAGGGTACCCTCAACACTGAATATTTTAACTCCTATAAATTCAGAAAGTATCGCATTGGCCACAAAAAATGCTCCGAGAACGAGCAGCAATTTGCTCTCTTTTGTTTTAAAAGTCATAGCTGATGAAATTATTAAATATATTCGGAATAATATAAGTTTTGAAATATTTTCTATTTTCGTCGGCACATGATATCTACATACTCTAAACTTCCGGGTACATCTACTACAATTTTCACAGTGATGTCCCAATTAGCAGCAGAACACAAAGCAATTAATCTTTCGCAGGGATTTCCTGATTATGATATCGATCCTAAACTGATGGACTTCGTAACGAATGCAATGAAAGAGGGACATAATCAATATGCGCCTATGACAGGGATTCCGGCTCTGCGGGAATTAATTGCAGATAAAGTGAATCACCTTTACGGTTCCAACTATAATCCGGAAACAGAAGTTACCGTCACAGCAGGAGGTACACAAGCTATCTTTACCGCACTAAGCGCCTATATAACTTCTGGTGATGAGGTAATTATTTTTGAGCCTGCTTATGATTCTTATGCACCTACCATAAAAATGCTGGGCGGATTGGTGAAACCATATGAACTGGCCCCTCCAGATTATGAGATCGACTGGGAAATGGTTAAAAAACTATTTACAGCAAATACAAAAATGATTATCCTGAATAGTCCGCATAATCCAACAGGTGCTGTCCTGAGTGATAAAGATATAGAGGCACTCATTAAACTCACAAAAGATACGGACATTTTGATACTCAGCGATGAAGTTTATGAACACCTGATTTATGATGGTCAGCAACATAAATCTATTGCCATGTACCCGGAACTACGTGAACGAGCCTTTATTGTAGCCTCTTTCGGTAAACTGCTTCATGCCACAGGCTGGAAAACAGGCTATTGTGTGGCCCCGGAAAACCTGATGAAAGAATTTAGAAAAGTTCACCAGTTTAATGTTTTCAGTGTCAATACGCCAATGCAGGTGGGGATTGCCCGTTATCTGAAAGATCCTGCTGTATATATGGATTTACCTGGTTTTTTTCAGCAAAAGCGTGATTTATTCCGCTCTCTGATCAGTCAAACCAAATTTAAATTATTACCTTGTAACGGTTCTTATTTTCAATGCGTTACCTATTCGCATTTCAGTGACGAAGCGGATACCGTAATCGCAAAGCGGTTAATCACAGATTATGGAGTTGCAAGCATCCCTGTATCAGCATTCTACATCAGAAACACAGACCATCAGGTGCTTCGTTTTTGTTTTGCCAAGAAGCAAGATACGCTTGAAAAAGCCGTTGAAAGATTAATGAAACTTTAATTTACATGCCCTTACGTTAATATTATCATATGGAAAGTCCGAATTACCTCAAGATCAATAATCTAAAAATCACTATTTTTCAGGCTTATTTATTTTGGGAAAATATTGATAAAAACCTGCAGAATTTAACATTGAGGTTATCTTCCGGAGTTAAGGAAAAAACTGATCTTATCGTATTGCCGGAAATGTTTAATACAGGCTTCAGTATGAATGCTGCAGCACTGGCTGAAGACATGAATGGTAAAACAATGACCTGGATGAAGGAGTCTGCCGCAAAATATAACTGTGTCATTACCGGTAGTCTGATCATTAAAGAAAATGATGCTTATTATAACCGAATGATCTGGATGCTGCCTGATGGCGAATTTCAGTATTACGATAAAAGACACCTTTTTGGTATGGGGCAGGAAGATCAAACGTATACTGCCGGCGGGGAACAGGTTATCGTAGAACTCAAAGGATGGAAAATAAGATTGGCCATCTGTTATGATCTTCGTTTCCCTGTATGGCTGCGAAATACTGATGCCGCTTATGATATTCTACTGGTAATTGCCAGCTGGCCAGATAGGCGTATTCCGCATTGGAAAGCGTTGATTCCTGCACGTGCAATAGAGAATCAAAGTTATGTGATTGCGGCTAACCGCGTTGGTCACGATGGCAATGAAGTGTATTATAGCGGCCATTCGATGTGCATAGATGCATTTGGTAATACAGTCTATTACAAACCAGAAGATGAAGATTTATATACTTTCAGTATCAGTTACGAAGAATTGGTGAAAGTCCGCCAGGGTTTTCCATTCCTTAAAGATGCTGATGACTTTACTATAAACAACTAAAACAAAATATGCTCGACCGTCGGAAATTTTTAAAAGCCTCTGCCCTGTCAGCTTCCCTGCTGGCTATTGATAAATCCGGGATTGCCGCTGTGCTTCCCTCTACTCCCTTAAATTCCGCTGCTGTAAAACCTATTGTGATTTCTACATGGGATTTTGGAATTGCAGCAAACCATGACGCATGGAAAGTATTGTCCGCTGGAGGCAGAGCCTTAGACGCAGTAGAAAAAGGCGTTCAGGTACCTGAAGCCGATCCTAAAAATCAATCTGTAGGTTATGGTGGCTTGCCAGACAGAGATGGCAAAGTGACTTTGGATGCCTGTATAATGGATGACCTGGGTAACTGTGGATCAGTTGCAGGACTGGAGCATATCGTACATCCTATTTCCGTAGCCAGAATGGTAATGGAGAAAACACCTCACGTGATGCTTGTTGGCGACGGCGCTTTACAGTTTGCGCTGGAGAATGGCTTCGAAAAAACGAACCTGCTGACTCCTGAAAGTGAAAAAGCGTGGAAGGAATGGCTAAAAACGGCTAAATATGAGCCGGTGATGAATATTGAAAATAAATTATATGATAAAGCTGCCCCTACAAAATTACCGGGCAATCAATATAATCACGATACTATAGGTATGCTGGCACTAGATGCCAAGGGCAATTTATCTGGTGCATGTACTACAAGTGGTATGGCATTTAAGTTACATGGCCGTGTGGGCGACAGTCCGATTATCGGTGCAGGATTATATGTAGATAATGAAGTGGGCGGTGCCACATCCACCGGTGTTGGTGAAGAAGTGATCCGTAATGTAGGAAGCTTTCTTGTTGTTGAACTCATGCGTCAGGGATATGCACCTGAGGCAGCCTGCAAAGAAGCAGTGATGCGTATCATCAAAAAGAAACCAGACATCGCTAAAAATATACAGGTAGGATTTTTGGCACTTAACAAAAAAGGAGAATATGGTGCGTATGCTATACAAAAAGGGTTTAGTTATGCAGTTTGTAATGACGAAAATCAGGACTTATTGATTCCCGGAAAAAGTTATTATTAATAAATATGATAAATATGGAAGTTTGTGCCAACTCTGTGAGCTCTGGCTTAGAGGCGCAGAAAGGTGGTGCTAAACGTATTGAATTGTGTGCTAGTTTAACTGAAGGGGGTACAACACCTAGTTATTCGCAGATTGCTTTAGCAAAAAAACTGCTGACGATCGAGGTCTTCCCTATCATCAGACCGAGAGGTGGTGATTTCTTATATTCAGATATTGAGTTTGAATTAATGAAGGAAGACATCCGTATTTGTAAAGAATTGAATTGTGAAGGGGTAGTAATTGGCATATTAACAGCGGAAGGAAAAGTAGACAAGGAACGTTGTGCTGAACTGATTGAACTTGCCAGTCCAATGGAAGTTTCTTTTCATCGGGCATTTGATATGGCTGCCGATCTGAATGAAGCACTTGAAGATATCATTTCTTTGGGCGTCATCAGAGTACTTACTTCCGGAGGTAAAGCTTCAGCACTGGAAGGTGCTGAAGTGATTGCAGGTTTAATTGTACAATCGCGCGGCCGTATTGAGATCATGCCCGGTGCAGGTGTAAATAAAGATAATATTACCGCATTGATCAGCTTAACTGGTGCACAGGTTTTTCATGCTTCGGCAAGGTTGCCTATTGCTGGTAAAATGCTCTTCCGCAACGAAAATCTGAATATGGGAGCAGATGCTGATGAATACAGTTATTCGCTTACAAACAGTGATCTGGTCAAAAATTTACTTGAACTGGCCGAACTTGCTAAATAGTCGGGGTAAAATTCTATATTTGCGGCACTGATGAAGCACATACGTAATTTTTGCATAATTGCACATATTGACCACGGTAAGAGCACTTTAGCCGACCGTTTATTAGAATACACAAATACAATCACTCAGCGTGAGTCGCAAGCCCAGCTGCTGGATGACATGGATTTAGAGCGTGAGCGTGGTATTACGATCAAAAGTCACGCTATCCAGATGGATTACGAACAAGATGGTCAGAAATATATCTTTAACCTTATTGATACTCCGGGACACGTTGATTTCTCGTATGAAGTTTCCCGTTCTATCGCTGCCTGCGAAGGTGCGCTGCTGATCGTAGATGCTTCACAAGGTATCCAGGCACAGACGATATCCAATCTTTATCTTGCTTTAGAGCATGATCTTGAAATCATTCCTATCCTTAACAAAATGGACTTGCCAGGTGCAATGCCGGAGGAAGTGAAAGATCAGATCATTGAACTGATCGGATGTAAAAGAGAAGAAATTATTCCTGCATCGGGTAAAACAGGATTAGGGGTACATGATATCCTTCGGGCTATTGTAGATCGCGTTCCTGCACCTGTAGGAAATCCTGAAGGAGAGCTGCAGGCGCTGATCTTTGACTCTGTATTCGATTCTTTCCGCGGAATCGTAGCTTACTTCAAAGTACTGAACGGAGAAATCCGTAAAAAAGATAAAGTGAAATTTGTAGCTACCGGCAAAGAATATATTGCGGAGGAAGTAGGTACATTAAAACTTAAACAATCGCCAAAAGATGTCATCAAAACAGGTGACGTAGGTTATATCATATCTGGTATCAAAGAAGCCAGAGAAGTTAAAGTGGGTGATACGATCACGCATAAAGACAGACCAAGTCTGGAACCGATTAAAGGTTTTGAAGAGGTTAAACCAATGGTATTTGCTGGAATTTACCCGGTAGACACGGATGAATTTGAGGATCTCAGAGAGGCGATGCACAAATTGCAGCTGAATGATGCTTCGATTGTTTTTGAACCGGAATCTTCTGCGGCGCTTGGTTTTGGTTTCCGTTGCGGATTCCTGGGCATGCTGCACATGGAGATTATTCAGGAGCGTCTAGAGCGCGAGTTTGACATGACGGTAATCACTACTGTACCCAATGTGTCTTACCAGGCAATGTCAACCAAAGGCGAGCTGATCATCGTAAATAATCCTTCAGATCTTCCTGATCCAAGTAAAATGGAATATGTGGAAGAACCTTATATTAAAGCGAACATCATTACTAAATCTGAATTTGTCGGACCAGTAATGTCGCTTTGTATTCAAAAAAGAGGAATCATTGCTAATCAATCATATTTAACATCTGACCGCGTTGAGCTGGTATTTGAGATGCCTATGGGTGAGATCGTATTTGATTTCTATGACCGGCTGAAAACAATTTCCAAAGGTTACGCTTCGTTTGACTACCACCAGATCGGTTACCGCAAGTCTGACCTCGTGAGATTGGATATTTTATTAAACGCAGAACCAGTTGATGCACTTTCTTCCCTCATTCACCGCAGTAATTCATATGACTTCGGAAAAAGGATTTGCGAGAAATTAAGAGAATTGATTCCCCGCCAGCAGTTTGAGATTGTTATCCAGGCTTCTATTGGTGCAAAAATTATTGCGAGGGAAACAGTGAAAGCTTTACGTAAAGATGTTACCGCTAATGTTATGGTGGTGATATTTCCCGTAAACGTAAATTACTGGAAAAACAGAAAAAAGGAAAGAAACGCATGCGCCAGGTAGGTAATGTTGAAATTCCGCAGACCGCTTTTATGGCTGTTTTAAAATTAGATTAGCAATAGATAATAGAATTGATATGCAATTACTGGACGGAAAATTCGCATCAGAGAAAATAAAATTAGAGATCGCCACTGAGGCTGCTGAGTTTTTAGCATCAAGCGGTCGTAAACCACATTTACTGGCTATTTTAGTAGGGAATGATGGTGGCAGCGAAACTTACGTAGCCAGTAAAATGAAGAACTGCGAAAAGGTAGGCTTTCAGTCTTCCCTGATCCGTTATGACGTTACGGTAACTGAAGAAGAGTTATTGCAAAAAATAGCAGAGATTAACAGTGATGCCGGAGTTGACGGTTTAATTGTACAGCTTCCTTTGCCAAAACATATCGATCCGGAAAAAGTAACCGAAGCAATTGATTACCGCAAAGATGTTGATGGCTTCCACCCGGTAAATCTGGGCAGGATGATGCGTAACCTTCCTTGTTTTATTCCTGCTACACCTTATGGGATTTTATTATTATTAAAGGCATATGAGATCGATACTACGGGTAAACACTGCGTTGTAGTAGGTCGTAGTAATATAGTGGGCAGCCCGATGAGTATTCTGATGGCACGGAATGCAAATCCGGGAAATTGTACTGTAACACTGACACATAGTAAAACAGCTAACCTGAAAGAGATTGCACTCCAGGCAGATATCATTGTTGCCGCTATTGGTAAGAAAAATTTTGTAACGGCTGACATGGTGAAGCCAGGTGCAGTAATTATTGACGTGGGTATCAATAGGGAAACTTCCGAAACTACGAAATCCGGATATAAATTATATGGAGATGTAGATTTCGAAAACGTAGCACCACTAGCATCCTGGATTACCCCTGTTCCGGGTGGAGTTGGACTGATGACTATTGTGGGATTACTGAAGAATACTTTAGCCTCCGCGAAAAAAGAGATCTACATTTAATTCATTAAAAATAAAATGAAGCCGGCAAACCAATTTTGCCGGCTTTTTATTTTGAAACTATTTTTTGTTCGGCAGCTATGATCTTCCACCAAAAAGTCGGCTAAACAGGCTTTGCTTAAAACCTGCGTAAACCCCCTCTGCCTCTTCACGCACAGCATAAAGTTCAATGTAATCACCCTGCCCCTCTGCTCCCCTCCCATTGTCAAGGTTGTAGGCATACCTGTGAACCGGACAGATGATCATCTTATTTTTACACCAGCCACCACTAAGTACGGCACCCGCATGTGGACAGTAGTTCTGTACCAGATGGAGTTGTCCTTCATGCCGGAGTAAACAGAGTTTTTTACCAGCTACCTGTACCTGCATCACAAATTCACCCCCGGGCAGTTTTTCTTCTATTTTATACCACCGCAAATTATCTTTAGTGTCTGCTTTATTCATAGCTTGGTCATTTAAACCAATCGAATATACAGATATTCCCTTTTCCCGTTCATATTTTATTTAACTTTGCCAATTAATATATGGCACACAATATTCCCGCAGACGGCACATTGCTTCCTTTAATGGAAGAGTTTTACACGATACAAGGTGAAGGTTTTAATACAGGCAAAGCAGCTTATTTTATTCGACTTGGCGGTTGTGACGTGGGTTGCCATTGGTGTGATGTGAAAGAAAGCTGGGACGCAGAGCTTCACCCGCTTACACTGGCTGATGATATTGCTGCAAAAGCGGATACCTTTCCAGGCAAAGCTGTTGTGATTACCGGTGGTGAACCATTGATCTATAATATGGACTACCTGACAAAAAAGCTGCACGAAAGGAATATATTGACTTTCATAGAAACATCTGGCGCTTACCCCCTGTCTGGCGAATGGGACTGGATCTGTCTTTCGCCAAAAAAGTTTAAAGCACCTCGTCCGGATATTACTCCTTTTGCGAATGAGCTTAAGGTAATCGTATTTAATAAAAGTGATTTTGAATGGGCGGAGAAGTATGCAGAGACAGTTTCTCCTACTTGTAAACTTTATCTGCAGCCGGAATGGTCTAAATCAAAAGAAATTACTCCAATGATTATTGATTATGTAATGGCCAACCCTAAGTGGGAAATTTCATTGCAAACACATAAATATTTGAATATTCCTTAACAGTTCAGGAGATATTCTCAGGAGTCGGGAACTCCTTAATAATGGCTATACCCTATTCGGCCTCCATTCTTTTGAACAAAACGTATGGAGGCCGAATAAGGTATAGCTTTTTTTTATTAAGTTTATCCGGTGAGATTACCCTACCCTTATAGCGGACAATTATGAAAAATGTAGTTCTATTGTTTTTGTGTCTTGTCAGTTTTACGCTAACTAAAGCACAGGAATCCACTAATAAAAAAGCACAGCAGAATTTCGAATATGCTCAGCGTTCGCTGCAGGATAAGGATTATACTGCAGCTGTTAAATTTCTGGAAGACGCAGTTTCGGCTGATTCCCAATTTCAATTGGCGTATGTGCAGCTTGGTGATGTCTATAGGTACAAGAGAGAATATGACCGTGCAAAACCATTTTATCTGAAAGCAATTGCTATTACAACATTTTCCGCTGATGCCAGAACATACTATTCGCTTGCGGATGTATTGTTAAATACGGGCGACTATGCTGCTGCGAAATCCAACTTTATTTTGTTTAAGCAAAACTACAAGGGAAAAGACCGGACTGTTCTTGAAAGAGCTGATAAATACATCAAGGACTGTGAGTTTGCGGTACTCGCATTGAGCAAGCCAGAGAAATATATTCCCCTCAATTTAGGCGAAGCCATCAACACAAAAGACAGGGAATATTTTCCAGCACTAACGGCTGATGGCTCCAGTTTAATATTCAGCAGGACTGTTAACGGGAATGAAGACTTTTATATCTCTCAGCTGGTAAATAAAGCATGGAAACCAGCTGTGCCGCTCAGTAATAAAATCAATACTAAATTCAACGAAGGTGCACAGTCTATTTCTCCTGATGGCATGTACCTGTTCTTCACTGGCTGTAACCGTGAAGATGGAATGGGCAGCTGTGATTTGTATGTGAGCCATAAAATAGGCAAGGAATGGGATACACCTTTTAACCTGGGTCCGGGGATAAATTCATCTTCTTGGGATTCACAACCCGCAATTAGTCCGGATGGAAATACTTTATATTTTGTGAGTAACCGCCCAGGAGGATTAGGAGGTTATGATATCTGGAAAACGGTATTGAGTGCTGAGGGAGACTGGAGTAAACCAGAAAATTTAGGTCCGGAAGTAAATACAGCATATGATGAGAATACGCCGTTTATGCATCCTGACGGTAAAACCTTGTATTTCTCTTCTAACGGATGGCCGGGAATGGGCAATATGGACATCTTCTTTACCCGCAGATCTGATAGTGGAAAATGGACTCAACCGGTAAATATCGGTTATCCCATCAACACCTTCAATGAAGAGACGGGTTTAATTGTGACACCTGATGGCACACAGGGTTTGTTCTCTTCTGTCCTGAAAGACGGTTTCGGGGATATGGACATCTATAGTTTCCTGATGCCTTCATCAGCTAAACCTTTACCTATTACTTATGTGAAAGGAATAGTAAGGGATGCTGTAACACGGGAATTCCTCGAAGCGAGAGTCCAGGTGGTAAATTTGAAAACCAAAGAAAATAAGTTCAGTGATCATACCTCTCCCGAGACAGGAGAATTTCTCGCAGTAATGCCTATGGGTAGTACTTACTCGTTTAATGCAGTAGCTGACGGATATCTTTTCTATTCGGATAACTTTGAGCTGAATAATGTGAAAAGTGGTCAGCCATATCTTCTGGAAATTAATCTGCAAAAGCTAAAGCCAGGTGCTAATGTAGTGTTGAAAAACATTTTCTTTGACACCAATAAATTTGAACTGCTGCCCTCATCGGTTACAGAACTAACGAGCCTTCTGGAGTTGATGCAGAACAATGCTGCTGTTTCTATCGAAATTCAGGGACATACAGATAATGTTGGTAATATTGCAGATAACCAGAAACTGTCGCTGCAAAGGGCTCAGGCAGTTTATACTTATTTAGCCGACAACAAAATTAATGTAGCTCGTTTAAGCTTTAAAGGATTTGGTTCTTCTAAACCAATTGCAGCAAATGCAACCGAAGCTGGTCGCAAGCAAAACCGCAGAACCTCTTTTATAATCACTAAAATTTAAAAGAAGAATAGAATTTCGGCTTTTAAAGATTTGTAAAAAAAAGCGGTGATTAAATCACCGCTTTTCTAACTCTTATCAGCTTTACCAGCAGATCCTCGAGCAAATCAAGATGTAGCATGTTTGCACCATCAGATTTTGCATTTGCAGGATCAGGATGTGTTTCTATGAATAGGCCGTCTGCGCCAACTGCAATAGCAGCCTTGGAGATGGTTTCAATCAATTGAGGTTTACCACCGGTTACACCACTGCTTTGGTTTGGCTGCTGAAGTGAATGTGTTACATCCATCACAACTGGCACACCAAATCCCTGCATTTCAGGCAGGCCTCTGTAGTCTACAATCAGGTCCTGATAACCGAATGTATTTCCGCGGTCCGTCAGGATCACTTTATTGTTTCCTGCTTCCTGAACTTTTTCTACAGCAAATCGCATGGAACCGGCAGACAAAAACTGTCCCTTTTTGATGTTTACCACTTTACCTGTATTTGCCGCCGCAATCAGCAAGTCCGTTTGTCTGCATAAAAAAGCAGGAATCTGCAATACATCAACATAAGCCGCAGCCATAGCTGCTTCATCGCTTTCGTGAATATCTGTTACAGTAGGAACGCCAAATGTGTGACCAACTT
>Ga0247813_10001855_pt1 | contig 15284 bp, 16 predicted proteins | sample UWRJL169409C1_FD_180719 | JGI IMG/M metagenome (GOLD analysis project Ga0247813, IMG submission 180719) | Plant litter microbial communities from Arlington Agricultural Research Station in Wisconsin, United States - UWRJ-L169-409C-1 | ecosystem: Environmental > Terrestrial > Plant litter >... | reverse complement strand
GTGCCTTATATTTGCACTCGCAATCACAAACGATAGCAACCTAGTAAAATAGGGCGATTAGCTCAGCTGGTTCAGAGCACCTCGTTTACACCGAGGGGGTCGGGGGTTCGAACCCCTCATCGCCCACAAAGAAACTCCTTAAGAAATTAAGGAGTTTTTTTTTATTTTTATTTCTTCAATGTTATTTAATCCTAATCAATCCCAAAACCTTTGGGAGTAAAAAAAATTTACTGCAAAGAACGCTAAGTTTTTTTTCTCTTAACTTTTATAAAAGGCAAAGTTCGCAAAGTTTTGTATTGATTTAATATTGTGAATTCTGTGATTTCTAAAGAATTTTCAGACAAAAGTCTCTGTGTTTCTCTGCGGTAAAAAATAATTATTGAGTCTTTAAGCATTGATCCGAAATACACTGTTATTATCTCTTCTCTTTTTGACTAATTTCACTTTTTATAGCATCATTCTGTTTTAATGTATCCTTTTCTTTATTGATGATTTCACTATCACTAATTGTATCATTATCAATTACTGCTGTTTCTCCATCTATTACCGCTTTTCCCATACAACTTGTTAGAGAAAAAAGAAGACTCAGTGAAAACAAAGCCATTTTTTTAATTGGTTTAATCTTAATTCTACTAAATCTACTTCTCAAATTAGCATATTTGCTACTATTGTCGTTCTTAATTTGATTAGAGTTAAAATGCCCGCAAACACTTTCATTTTTGGAGTTTTCAATCAAATATTTTCTAATTTCAGAATTCTCCATTTTAGTAAAATCAATTAATGTTTTACTACAAGAATTACAGAATCTACCCTCTTTATTTGGTAGCATTGAATTCCAGTTTTGATTGCAGGGTTTTGGTATAATAATTTGATTTTCCATTTGATTTAAAAATTATTAATTTTTGCTTAAGGTTCGTTAACTTCTTTACGCCAGACAAATATAATGCCGCAATAAATGAACTCTTAAAATTGGAAAATATTTACTCTTCACTATAAACTCTGAATACTCTTTATGGTAATTCCGGCAAAGCAATCGTCGACACAACCTTTTTCGACGTACCCACAGGTTGATATCAAACCATCATTTTTTGCTTCAAAATAATTCGTTACATTTTTTCTCTTAACCAACCATTCGTTTTTGGCTTTAGTGTAGATTTCGTCTAAAGTTAAAGCATCAGCAGCATTTGAATTTTGATGACTATTTATTTCACTTTCATTCTCTGTCCATTCTAATTGTTCTGCCGGAATATTGGCTGGATTACCTAAATATTTAAAATTTCTAGACACTATTTCCCCGTTTGAGACTGTAATTGTAGTTTGCCAACCATAAGTCGCAAACACAGAACCTCCGGCAACTACATATTTATATGAATTGTTTGAAGATTCTTTAAAATTTAACCATGTAGCCTGACTACTTTGAAAATCGTTTTTATAACTCAAATCATCATCTGAAGAGCAGGAAATTATTAAACTACTAATGAATAATAACGCTATGCAGTAAATTTTGTTTTTCATAATTTATGTTTTTAATGTTACATCCTTAATTTGTATAGGGCAATTTCTTTTTCGTACAATTTTCAATTAAAGTTAAAACGTAATAAGTTTGCTAAAGCCTACTTTCTACTTTTGTTTAAAAGCTAAAATAGCCAAATAAAAAGACTTTCTATTATCTACCTCTAATACATTTTTATCCTATTTTATCTAAAACCAATAATTTAATTTTAAAAATTATAAAATCTAATGAACAAGTATCTAATTACAGGAGGGCCTGGAACTGGCAAAACCGAATTAAAAATAACGAAGATTTAATTATGTCGTATACTTTCGGAATTCTATAATACACAGATCAGTTGTATCATTTTTTTTCTGTTTGTAGGTCCTAAAAGGAATAAAACCAAATTTTTCAGGAATTTTTACACTTCTATAATTCTTTTTATCTACAGGATAAATGATATAATTAAGTTTAAAATTTTGTTCTATAAAATCAATTAGAGCATTTATTATTTCTGTTCCAAGTCCTAAACTTTGAGATTCCTTTCTTAACCATAATCCAAGTTCAACAGATTCTTTATTAATATTATGTATTCCACAGCAACCTATGAATTCTCTTTTTAAATTAAGAACCACAAAAACAATATCAGTTTTTTGAATTAAATTTTTCTTTGCACTCTCTACAAAATTTACAATTTCATTTTTATCCCTATTTGGATTAAAGGGCATGTATGTTGTTATTTCCGGAGTGAAGTTTGTATTAATATCATCAATATATTTTTCATCAATTGGCTCAAGAATTAATCGATTTGTATTTATTACTATGTTTGAACCGAACTCCATTAGAAATATCATTTATTTTACCAACATAAGAACCTGAAGATCATAACTAGAATTATCCCAATTGTATTTTTCTAAAACAGCTTTATAGACTTCAATGTTTTTTACTTTATTATCTTCAAATCCAAATTTAATACCTGTTGTGATGTTTCAAAAAAAAACCCTTTGTTTTTATTTTTATTTTTCACTTTTGTTAAAATTTTAAACATCATATATTAGATTTTTAATTTTATATAACAAGTTTAAAAATATTTATAGGTTTTTTCTAATATTTTTTAATATTTTTGAAAACCAAAACCACAACCTTTAAATATTTAATCTTTTGAAAAAACTTCAAAAAGAACTTCTTTTTATAATTCTATTTGGATTATTACTAAATAATTCGCAAATTTTCGGCCAAAATAATAATGAAGTTTTAACTTATAATTGGTTTGACAAAAATTTTGGTAAAGAATCTCTGGATTTCAATAATGGGAACGGACATTTAAATTTTGACCAAACCATAAATGATCATCATCGTTATTATAAAACTGACGAATTTAAAAATGGTAATATTATTTATGAAGGTCAAAGCTACTTTAATCTAGACTTAAAATATGATTTGTTTAATGATCAGCTAGTAATTAGACCTTATATCGAATCACCTTATATACAAATCAATCTTCTTAAAGAAAAAGTTGACTCTTTTAAAATTGATAATGAAAAATTTATCAATTTAAAGCAAACATCTACCAACTTCAAATCTGGTTATTATGAAGAAGTCATAATTGGAAATAATGCTGTCTTATATATAAAATACAATAAGGAGAAAAATGATGTCATAAGAGGCTATTCTGTTTTCATTGATTATAAATCTCATTCTGATTATTTACTATTAAAAGATAATAAATTCACCTTGATTAATGATAAAACAGAACTTATTAAATTATATCCGAATCAAAAAAGAAAAATAAATGATTTCTTTCTAATGAATAAGGATTTAAGAAAGACAAATCAGGTATTATTTATGAAAAATCTAATACAATACATTAACAATTTTTAATTCCTAGAAACTAATTAAATGAGAATTTTTACTATTATTTTACTTTTTTTGGGTTTAAATCAGTTATTGTATTCACAAGATTCAAAACCAACTCTTAGTCTTAATTACAGCAACATTAACCAAATTGAAGTTTTAAAAAAAATTGAAGCTTCGACAAATTATAAATTTTACTTTCAGGAAGAGTGGTTTGATAATACTGTTTTAATTTCTGGCAGCTTCCAAAATAAAACAATAGACGAAATATTGTTTAAGATCTTCAAGGACACTGATCTTAATTTTTTTGTTGATAAAAATAAAATCATCTTTACTAAAAACAGTGTTATTTACAATAAATATCCTGTAAAAAACACGGTTGATTCGAGAAATATTCAAACTCCTGTATTCTTTCAACAATATGATTCAGTTAGTAAAAATGTACCAAATGCAAAAGATAATCAAATTGCATTAATTGGTAAAGAGCAAGTAGAAGATACTGAAGTAGATTTTTATACTTTATCTGGTACTATTACAGACATGAAGGACAATAAACCTCTTGCTGATGTAACCGTAAAAGTAAAAAACACAAAAATCACTGCGATAACTAATGCTTCGGGTTTTTATAGTTTAAAACTTCCTACCGGTATAAATACTATTGAAGTTGAATCTTTAATTTATAAAAACACTTCGAGAAAAATAATGATTTACAGCAATGGAACTTTAGATTTTTCGATTATCGAAAAAATAAACCAGCTGGATGAAGTTGTAGTAAAAGGCAAAAACAGCCAAAATATTAGAACCGCAATTACCGGAGTTACAACACTAGAAGCAGAAGGTTTAAAAAATATTCCGGTTGTTCTTGGCGAACGTGACATTTTAAAAATCGCACTAACAATTCCAGGAATAAAAACAGCTGGAGAAGGTTCATCAGGATTTAGTGTTCGAGGAGGAAAAGAAGATCAAAATCTAGTTCTTTTAGACAATGCAACTATTTATAATCCTACTCACTTATTTGGATTTTTTTCCTCCATTAATCCTTATACTATCAACAAAGTCGATATTTACAAAGGAGGTATTCCAACTGAATTTGGAGGAAGACTATCCTCTGTATTTGACATCACTTCTAAAAATGGAAATTTAGACAAAATCTCCGGAGAAGGTGGAATTGGACCTGTAACGAGTAATTTAACCGCTTCAATTCCTGTTGTAAAAGGAAAAGCCAGTTTATTGGTTGGAGGAAGAGCCACTTATTCTGACTGGATTCTTAAATCATTAGATGACGAAAATCTTAAAAATAGCAAGGCTTCTTTTTATGATTTATTTGCAAAATACAATCATAAAATAAATCAAAACAATTCAGTCGAAGGAACTGTTTATTATAGCAAAGACGCTTATAATATAACCCCTGATTCTTTGTATAAATACAGCAACAGACTTATTTCTTTGAAATGGAAGCATAATTTCAGCGAAAAAACGAACAGTGAATTAAATGTAACTAACAGTGAATATAATTTTAATATTAATTACAATTCAGCTAATCCGGAATCTTTTATTTTTAAATATAAGATAGACGAAACTCAGGCTAGTCTAAAATTTAATACTTCATACAACGCAAAACATAAATTTACTTACGGAATTCAAACCAAACTGTACAAGGTTAATCCTGGAGAAATGACACCAAACGGATCGTCTTCTTTGATCAATCCAATAAAAGTTGACGACGAAAAAGGATTAGAATCTGGAGTATATTTCTCAGATAAATTTCAAATTACCGAGAAATTATTACTTGATGTTGGCGCAAGATATTCATTGTATGCCGCTTTAGGAAAATCAACCCAAAAACTATATCAGGAAGGTGTACCTATGACTCCGTCTACAGTTATTGAAGAGAAAAATTATGGTAATAATGAAGTCATAAATACTTCAGGAGGTTTCGAGCCCAGAATGGGATTGCGTTATATCTTTAATCCGTCATTTTTTATTAAAGCTGGTTTCGATAAAAACTTTCAATATATCCACTTATTATCAAACAATTCTACTCAGGCTCCAACAGATACCTGGAAATTATCTGATTTAAACGTAAAACCAGAAAGTGGAATACAATACTCATTAGGTCTCTTTAAAAAATTAGAGAACAATGATATCGAGTTAAGTTTAGAAGGATATTACAAAACATCTAAAAATATTTTAGATTATAAGGTTGGTGCAAATATTATATTAAACCAGGATTTAGAAACCGAATTACTTCAAGGAGACGGAAAAGCTTATGGAGTAGAATTTTTATTAAAGAAGCCAAACGGTAAGCTTAATGGATGGATTGGTTACACTTATGCAAGGACTTTTATAAGATTGGACAGTAAGTTTAATGATGAAAAAGTAAATAATGGAGGCTTTTTTCCTGCAAATTTTGACAAACCCCACGATGTTAGCATTGTGATGAATTATAAATTTACTCATAGATATAGTTTTTCATCTAATTTTGTATATCAAACAGGAAGACCAGTAACTTACCCTATTGGTAAATATAATTTTAATGGGGCAGAATATACATTATATAGCGACCGAAACAAATACAGAATACCGGATTACTACAGATTGGACATTGGCTTAAACATTGAAGGAAATCATAAAATAAAAAAATTAGCACATAGTTTTTGGAATATTTCAATTTATAATGTGTTAGGACGAAATAATCCATACTCTGTTTTTTTTGTAACAGAAGACGGAAAAATCAAAGCCTACAAAACGTCAATTTTTGCAGTTCCAATACCAACTATCACTTATAATTTTAAATTTTAAAAAGTTATGAAAAAAATCTTACACTATAGATTTCTTATAACGATACTGCTGGCATCAGTTTTTGGATGCACAACTCCATATAACTATCAGGCAAATGGTTTTGAAGATGTTATTGTTATTGCAGCAACCATCACGAATGAATACAAGTTTCAGGAAATAAAAATATCAAGAACATACACTCTGGAAGAAAGTGCTCCTAAATTTGAAACTGAAGCTGTTGTATATGTGACCGATGACGCAAACAATAGATATGAATTTGAAGAAGGTGACACCTCATATGTTTCTGCAACACAATTTCAGGCAAGTCCGGAAAGACAATATCAATTACATGTACTGACTAAAAATGGAAAATCATATGTTTCTAGTACTGAAAAATTAACTACTCAAACGCCACTTGAAAGCGTTGAGGCCAAAGCAGTAACCAGAAATAATATTTTGGGTGTAGAAATAACTGCAAATAGTACCGACCCAACAAATACATCTAAGTATTACAGATACGAATACGAAGAAACATCTAAAATTGTGGCTCCAAAATGGTTTCCTTCGAAGGCTGTTGCCAATATGTTTCCTGCAGGATCTAATCCCAAAGGTGAAATCATTTTTGAGCAAAGAACTACAGAGGCCAGAGTTTGTTTCTCAAGTCAAAAATCGAACACTATACTTTTAACAAGTACGAATAATTTATCTGCAGACCAGGTGATAAATTTTCCTGTGAGATTTATTAGCAGTGAAGATAATTATATTAGAAACAGGTATAGTATTCTTGTAAAACAATATGTTCAAAGCCTTGCTTCATATACATACTACGAAACATTAAAAAGCATATCAAGTTCCGGAAGTCTGCTCTCACAAACACAACCGGGTTTTTTCTCCGGAAACATTAAATCTGTTGATAATCCGCGCGAAAAGGTAATTGGCTTTTTTGATGTAAGTTCATATTCAGAAAAAAGACTGTTTTTTAATTTTATAGATATTTTTCCAAAAGAAAAAATTCCGGAATATCAGTATCATTGCCCTGATGAAAGTCAAATTATTAAAGAAGCACCTGACCTGTACTTTTATACCTATTGCTTTCCTGACAATGCTGTTTGCAGAGGCGAAGAAATTCTTGATCTCATTCGTACAAACAGCAAAGTTTACTACCCGAGTAAACCAACAGTCTATATATTGTATCCTGTTCCATGTGGGGATTGCTCCATTTTTTCATCAAATATAAAACCATCATTTTGGATAGATTAAAACACATATTAGTCATAACGTTATTATTGATTTGTAAGCAAATAAGCTTTGCTCAAAATAATAATTCTTCAGTTGAACTGAACGAAATTGATACAAATCTTAACGAAACTGTTTATATAAGTACTAATAGTAATTCATTTTTAACTGGAGAAACTTTACTATATAACATTTCCTGCCTAAATAAATCAACAAATTTACCCACCAAGTATAGCAAGGTTGCATATTTTAAACTTATCGACAGCAATAAAAAAACAATTGCGACACAAAAAATATTTCTTAAAAACGGAACTGGAAATGGTGATTTTTTTATTCCTACCACTTTAGAAACTGGTACTTATAAAATAGTAGGATATACTAACTGGATCCTCAATAAAAATATTGATCATTATTTTATCACTGATATTTATATAGTAAATCCTTATAAAGAAAATATTGCAACAACAACAAGTCAAAATGAACTAGCAATTTCAGAGCCAATAATTGACACCAATATTTCATTTCATTTTGATAATAAGATAGTAGCGAATCGTCAGAAAGTTGAAGTAAGCATTAAAACTTCTGATGACGATTTCTTAAAAGGAAATTATACAATATCTATTAGAAAATTAGATGGTTTCTCGGTTCAAAATAAAGCGTTATTTAACGATTATAAATTAGTCAATCAAAACAAAATTCCGAACAATATTATTCCTTCTTCTGATTTTGTTCTTCCGGAATTGCGAGGAGAAATTATTAAGGGAAGAATAAAATCTAATTTTGGAGAAATAAATAACAAGAAAGTAGCTTTATCGATTGTTGGAAAAAATTACGATTTAAAAATAGCTAAAACAGATGAGCAAGGTCGATTTACTTTTAATTTAGAAAGAGCAAATACAAACCCCAATGTTGTAATTCAGTTACTTGGAGAAAATAAAGAAAATTATAGTATCGAAATTGACGAGACTAAGGAAACGGACTTTTCTACATTAGTATTTCCTGCTCTTCAATTAAATTCAGAGTCCAATAAAAACATTACCGAAAGATTGATTTCAAGTCAAATAGAAAACGCATATTACAACATAAAAAAAGACAGCACAATTACTACTGATAAATTTGCTCCATTTTTTGGCACTTCAACTACAGAGTATAAATTTGATGACTTCACCAGATTTCCAACAATGGAAGAAACCATTACTGAAATTATAACTGGTGTAGTTTTTAGAAAAGAGAAAGATAAATATAGCTTAATGATTTACGATCATGATAAAAATTTCAACTCAACATTACCTCCTTTAGTTGTTGTTGACGGATTGATACTTGAAAATTTGAATGATTTTTTTACATACAATCCTAGAAATCTCTATAGTGTAAATGTTGTAAAAAGTCTTTACTACTATGGAGCAAAGTCATTTAACGGATTACTTTTTTTTACAACAAATAAAGGAGATTATGAAACAAAACTCGATGGAAGCTACATAATAAAACCACAGCTTTTAAGACCAGTAGCTAAAAAAGAATATTTTCAACCTGATTATACTCAAGAAAAAAATACAAGAATTCCTGACTATAGACATCAACTTTTATGGCTGCCAAATACTGATTTAAGTACAATTAATTCAAATATTCAGTTTTATACATCAGATGTTTCTGGTAAATTTGAAGTAATTTTAGAAGGCTTTTCAGTAACAGGAAAGTCTGTTTATATAAAAGAATTTATTGATGTAAAAAGTACAGATTCGAACTAAAAAACAGTAAGACTAATACATTTTTCATCAAAAATATATTATTAAAGTACAGATTCAAACTTCATTTGAATCTGTACTTTAATTTTGAAATTTCTACCAAGGGCTAACTTCTGATTCATCTTCTATATCATTACTGAAAAATTGTCCTGTAGGCGCATTTTCATCTGTAAAAGTATGTTTGATAATAAAAGCCGCAGCACTTTCTACTGAACCCGGACCACTATGATGATTAAAATCTGTAGCTGTATAACCCGGATCAATTGCATTTACTTTAAAAGGTAATTCTCTCAACTCGTATGCCAGTGCAATAGTATAAGCGTTCAAAGCTGCTTTTGAAGTAACATAACTCGCTGCTTTAAAATTATAATATTTCCAGGTAGGATCACTATGTAAAGTTAGAGATCCTAGTCCCGATGTAATATTACTTATTCTTGGACTTTTTGATTTTTTAAGCAATTCTAAAAATGCTTGCGTAACACTAATGACACCAAAAAAATTTGTATCAAATACATTTTGAATATCTTTAATCGATGTATTAAGAGCACTTTGAGGAAACTCCCCGCTTATTCCTGCGTTGTTTATCAGAATATCTAGTTTACCTTTTTCACTTTCTACAATGTTTTTGGCTGCTAAAATGGTATCCGGATTGGTAACATCAATTTGAATGGCATTAATATTTTCAAAACCATTTTTGTTTAATTCGTTTACCACTGCTTGTCCTTTTTCAAGATCGCGAGTCCCTAAATAAACGAATAATCCTTTTTTAGAAAACTGTTTTACCAGTTCTAAACCAATGCTTCTATTTGCTCCTGTAATTAATACTGAATTCATTTTTTCTTGTTTTAAATTATTGAAGCAAAGTTCACTCCTTTAAAAATAAAATCATTTGCCATTTGGCAAAAAGCAATTTAACTTATATTTTTTCTTATTCTGCTTAATGAGGATTGGGTAACACCTAAATAAGAGGCAACATAAGATAACGGAACACGATTGACAACATTTGGATAGATTTCTAAAAATTTCAAATAACGTGTGGTCGCATCTTCTGAAATCTGCGGACTTCTTCTTTCTACTTTTTGCATTAACGCTCTGGAAATAAGTTTATGCACTATTGCATCCCATCCCACGATAGTATTAGAAAGTTCTTTCCAGTCTTTTTTAGAAAAAACCATAATAGCGGTATCTGTAATTGCCTGCACATAAGCTGTTGAAGGAATTTCATTTTCAAAACTTTCCAAATCTACTACAAGATTATTTTCGTCAATAAAATATTTCGTAATTTCTTCTCCCTTATTATTATAATAACAAACCCTTACAATACCATTTAACACAAAGCCTACTTGCTGTGCAACTTTTCCGGCTTCAGAAAAATATTCTTCTTTTTTTAATTCTAATGCTGTCGCTTTACTTAAAACCAAGTCAATTTGTTGGGAATTTAAATTCCCAAATTGCAATATATATTCTATAAATTCTTTCATAGTGGCAAGTTAAACAAAGTTATTATTGAAGAATTTGTCATTTGGCAAAAAAACCAAAATCGTAAATTTTATTTTTCAAACAAATTTTCGGTTTTACTTAAAAACTCTTCTGTTGCTTCTTCGATATTTATATTCATCCTTTCGGCTAAAATGGTAAGCCACCAGATTGATTCGCCAATTTTATGTTTGAGTTCTTCTGCAGTATTCTCTTTTGGCCATCTCCCTTGTTGCGACATCACGTAGCGACCTATTAAACCAGCATCTGTTAAAAAAGCCAGTGCATCTTCTTCCACAGTCCATTCGCTTTCGTGATGAATTCGCTCTAATTCATGATAACGTTGTCTTATTTTTAAAGAGCGTTCTTTTAATTGTTCGAAATTTAGTGAGGCCATAATTTAATTTTTATTGAATAATTCTTTAAATGCTATTGGACTTAATTGGGTCTTCTTCTTAAATAATTTATTGAACGATTGCGGATGTTCGAATCCTAATTTGTATCCAATTTCTGCAACTGAATGAGTCCCATTTGCAATATATTCTTTTGCTTTTTCTATCAATTTATCATGAATAAACTGCTGTGTATTTTGACCGCAAAGATTGCGTAACAAATCACTTAGATATCTGGGAGACAAATTCAATTGTTCTGCCAAAAACTGAACAGTCAGCACGCCTTGTGTCAATGTTTTTTCCTGATCAAAATAATCATTGATCAGGATTTCTAATTTAGAAAGCACATCATGATTCACTGCTTTGCGCGTAATAAACTGCCGATTATAAAAACGATTACTATAATTCAGTAAAAGTTCTATTTGAGATATAATTACATCCTGACTAAAGTTGTCTATTCGTTCATTAAGTTCATTCTGAATCGAAGCAAAAACACCTAAAATAGTTTCTTTTTCTTTCTCTGATAAATACAAAGCTTCTGAAGCCGAATAATTAAAAAACCCATATTTTTTAATAGCACTATTTAGGGAATAAGGACGAATAAAATCTGGATGAATATGCAACGACATTCCGCTATAATCAGCCTCTTCATTCTGCATTTTCAAAACTTGTCCCGGTGAAACGAAGGACATTCCTCCTTCTTCAAAATCATAAAAACCGTGACCATATCGCAGTTTTCCTTTAAAATGAGTTTTAAAAGAGATCTTATAAAAATCTAATATAATTCCCTGTTCAAAATCCTTAGGATCAAAAATGGCTTCACCATAATTTAAAATACTAATAAGCGGATGCATTGGCTTTGGCTGACCCATTGCGCGATGAAGTTCAGATATAGTGCTAAATATTTTAGGCTGATTTTTCATTACTTATTTCGTTATCGAATGTTGACTTTTATCCTTAGTAGACAAATTTACAGAATGTTCTACTGGTGCAATATTCCAGCTTACTGTACTTTGATCAATAAGCTCATGCACGACAGAATCACTTAATTCCGCCATCAATTTGTGCATTGCAGTTGTGCCGTCTTCAGCGCTTTCCCACACCAAAAGATCGTACACAATACTCTTTTTCAACTCAAAAATACTTCTCGAAACAAATCCTTTTTGTTTTTTCAAAAATTCATCGATCTCTTTATTAGCAGCAATAAATTGTTGTATAGTGCAATTATTTAATTTAAAGGTAGTCAGTTCTATAGCTTGATTTTTCATTTTATATCTAAAATTTAAAAAGTAAACATGGTTTTAATATTTTGCACTTGATTTTCAATACCCGAATTTAATCGCTCATCATACAATTGGTTCGCATCATTACCTGCAACATATCTCAATTGATTTTTGCCATCTGTAGCCGATTGATAAACAATTTCAGCAATGTCTTCAACTTTAGTGTAATTGCTTATTTTTTCGGCACTGTAACCTTTACTTACTTCTGAAGTTAATTTTTCATAAGCGTTATGCTGTCCTAATTCCATAGAACGTACGGCAAAATCAGTTTGCATTCCTCCGGGAGCAATAATTTTTATCTGTATCCCAAACTGAGCGAGTTCATATGCCATACTTTCAGAAAAGCCATCGACAGCAAATTTTGTAGCACTGTAAATTGAACAAGTTGGAAATCCTATTAATCCAAAAGTCGAAGTAATGTTGATAAACATACCGCTTTTTCTTTCACGAAAGTGAGAAGTAAAAGCTTTGGAGATCCTGATAACACTAAGTAAATTTGTTGTTATTTGACGTTGAATTTGCTCGTCATTTAAAGATTCCAATACACCAATCAAACCATATCCTGCATTATTCATTACAACATCTACCAAATATAAATTGGTAACTTTTTCTATAGTCGAAGTAATTTGCTCCTGTTGCGTTACATCTAAAGGAAGTAGTATTACATCTTTTAATTTATTTAATTCTGTTTCCTTTTCAGGATTACGCATTGTGGCAATTACTCGCCAGCCTTTACTCTGAAATAATTTTGCGGTTGATTTTCCTAAACCTGATGAAGCTCCTGTGATAAAAATTGTCTTTTGCATTTTTTTATTGTTTTAAAATTATAAGGCAAAAGTCTGAAGAAGTGTTATCTGAGATGTAGTCGTTTTGATCTTTCTATTAGCCAAAATGACAAAAGAATATGATTGACATTTTAATAAAATAAAAGTAAAATAACTTTAGAAAATCTAACAAAAAAGCTCCATTAAAAAAATAATGAAGTTTTTTTAATCTATCCCTTTTATAATTCCTCGGGTTGATTTTTTAATAAAAGTTACAATCTTATCGCGTTCTACAGTATGTGCAAAATTTTGTTCTATCAGTTTCAGCGCGTGAGTTGTATTTCGCTTTTCCTGAAAAATAACATGATAGATATTTCTTAGCTCATTAATTTTATCTACTCCAAAACCCCTTCTTTTTAGTCCAATTACATTTAAACCGCAATAGGACAATGGTTCTCGTGATGCTAAAATATAAGGAGGAACATCTTTAACAATGCGGCTCATACCGCCAATCATACAATGTTCGCCAATAATAGAGAACTGATGAATAGCTGTTAAGCCACTAATATTCACCCAATCTCCAACAATTACCTCGCCTGCTATACCGACATTAAAACCAATAATACAATTATTGCCAATAGCACAATCGTGACCTATATGAGTATTTGCCATGATTAAATTGGCATCACCAATACTAGTTTTACCCTTTGATACGGTTCCTTTATTTATGGTAACAAATTCTCTAATAATCGTATTGTTGCCAATCTCCAGAGAAGTATATTCCCCTTTGTACTTTAAGTCTTGCGGATTTCCCCCCAAAATAGCTCCCGAGTGTATTTCACAATTTTCTCCAATCCTGGTACCATTCAAAATATTTACATTATTACCTATCCAGGTATTATCCCCAATTATAACATCATTTTCAATACTTGTAAAATTTCCAACATGAACATTCTTTCCAATTATAGCTTTGTGGCCAATCATACTATTTTTCAATTTCTATTATTTTGTGTAGAATACAAATATTAAAAAGAAACAAATACAATTTATTGATCTAAAATCAATTAATTTGGGCTCTAATCCTGCTTAAAGTTTCGGGACTTACACCAATTAGAGAAGCAATATCTTTTAATTTAGCTTTTAAAATAATCTGAGGCAATTTATTTAATAAATACAAATATTTTTCCTGAGCGTTCATTGATGTAAAAAGATGATGAAACTCATTTAATTTAGAAAGATAAAGTCGAAGCAATTTAATATGAAACTTAGAAAATAAAGGATATTTTAATAAAATTTCTTCATCTTCATACGACAACGAATACAAAATTGTGTCCTCAGAAGCCTGAAAATTTTCAAAAGAAGGTCTCTGTTCAAAAAAACTACTCAAAGAAGTAACGAATTGATTATCGGTATAAATCCATTTTATAATTTCTATTCCATCTTCCACACAAAATCGTCGTACTAAACCTGATTTTATAAAATAAATTTTAGAACATATTTTGCCCTCACTAACTATGAATTCATTTTTTTGAAACTTTTCCTCGATAAAACATTTTCTTATCGCTTCTTCAGTTTCAAAATCCAATTCCTGAAAGCTATTTATTACATCTAATAATTGCGTCATAATTTAAACTATTGCTAATACAAATTTACCAATATAATCGAGCAATGAATTCTAAAATTCATCACAACAGATGGCACAATCTTGAAATTACAAAACAAAAGATTTAATGCATTATTTTTCTCTTTACTACACTGAAGCCACAAAACTATTATAAAAGCTGAAAAAATAAAGTAAAACACCTTTATAAACAATCAAGTGTTTATGCGAATAGATAATAATTTTGGCGTTTCCCTCCGGGCCGGGCTGTCCGCTAAATCTTTTGCGAGAGAGATTTTAGGCTGCTTTGCCGGAAGTGTAGTGTGTCGCAAAAGGATATCGCTCCCATCCCTAACGCAGTTTACGGTAAAAAGGAAGTATTATTTTCAAAAGAAATTCCAACTTTTAAATCCCAAATTCCAGTCCATAGAACCTCATAGTTTTTACTTTCACAAGAGATCATGTAAATAAACTGTTATTTAACCGCAAAGAACGCAAGGGATTACGCAAAGTGCGCAACGAACAGCCTTTGCTACCTTAATAAAGACAGCAGTACAGACGATAAAAAAAACCTTTGCGTACTTTGCGGTAAATTTCACAAAGTGATATAAACAAAAAATCCCTCCCGATAAATCGGGAAGGATTCTTAAAAGAAAGGCGA
>Ga0247813_10001854_pt1 | contig 15286 bp, 16 predicted proteins | sample UWRJL169409C1_FD_180719 | JGI IMG/M metagenome (GOLD analysis project Ga0247813, IMG submission 180719) | Plant litter microbial communities from Arlington Agricultural Research Station in Wisconsin, United States - UWRJ-L169-409C-1 | ecosystem: Environmental > Terrestrial > Plant litter >... | reverse complement strand
ACGACCGAAGAACTGCGACGTGCCTATCGGGCCCGCCTGCGCTCCTCGCACCCCGACACCGGGGGAGAGGCGAGCGAGTTCCACGCGGTGCAGGCAGCGTGGGAGCTCGTCGGCACACCTGAGGCGCGAGCGGCCTACGACCGCGGCCGACCGCAGACGACAACCCATGACACCTTTGCCGCGCGACCTCCGCGTTCATCGACGGCATCACGGCCCCAGGCACGCTCCTACGGTCATCCGGGCGGCTGGCGGCGGGAGAAGTACCTCTCGCTCATGCGCGAGTGGGTGGGCCGCGGGGTCGCCCTGCCCGACCCGTACGACCCGGTGCTCGTGCGCACGGCGCCACGCGACATCCGTCACGTTCTCGCTGACGCACTCGCAGAAGAGGCCACGGCTCGCTCACTCGTCGACCTCGGCATCGCCTACACGGTCTGGCACGACGTCGCGACGGATGCAGCGCGCTCAAGCTCTGCCGCCCAGGACGACGCCGACAAACTCGACCACATAGTCCTAGGCCCGACCGGGCTCTTCGCGCTCCTCTCGGAGGACTGGGGCGCCCCCGTGCGCATCAAGCGCGGCGAACTCATCGGTGAGGCACTCGAGCCTGATGAGCGTCCGTTCCACACGCTCGCCACCCGCACGAAGGTCATTGCCCGCGCAACCGGCGTGCGCTTCACCGGGATTATCATCGTGATTCCCGATGACGCCTTTCCTGAGTCCTTTGTCTCCGTGGGAAAGGTCCGCGGCTACCAGGCCTATCTCGTGCACCGATCCCGACTGCCCGGGCTGCTCAAGCAGGGCGTTGACAACGACGATCCCGTCGGTGGAAACGAATTGTTCGACGCGCGCACGCGACTGCAGTCGGTCATCAGCTTCGTGTAAGGATCAGTCATGTCCTATCTGCTGCTCGGTCTCTCGGCCGCCGTGCTCGTGCTCTCGATCTTCGGTTTCGCCTGGGCGGGCAAGACGCCCGAGTCGCGCAGGGCGATCATCGCGCAGTACACGCCGCCCACCGGACTCAGCGTGTTGTCGGGCGCGATCCTCGTGGAGGAGCGCCGGCGGAGCATCGCCGCGCAGCTCGTCGACCTGAGCGTGCGCAAGGCGATCCACATCCTGAGCCCCGAGACTCCGGGCGGCCCCTATCGGGTGGAGTTGCGCGACTCGGGTGCCGTGGGCGGTTACGTCGAGCAGGGCGTCATCCGCGCCATCTTCGGCGGACGCGCCAACGCGGGCACCGTCGTTCGCGTCAACAACCGCAACGCGCAGCTCAAGCAGCGCCTCATGCGTGCCCAGGGGCTCGCCGAGCAGTTTGTGCTCGAGCAGGGGTTGACCGGGGCGGCGGGATCGACCTGGCGCTCCTCGCTCGTCTGGGTACAGGTGGCTCTCATCGTGATGCTCGGCCTGTGGCAGAGCGTCTTCATCGTGTTCGGCATCATCTTCGGTATCGCCACCCTCGTTCTCTCACGCCAGCGACGCTCCTCCCTGACCGAGAAGGGCGTCGAGGTGCGTGATCACCTCGAGGGGCTCAAGCTGTTCATCTCTGTCGCCGAGAAGGACCGCATCCAGATGCTCCAGAGCCCGACCGGTGCCCTCAAGCAGGGTGACATCTTCCTGCTCTACGAAAAGCTACTCGGTTGGGCGACCCTGTTCGGCATGGGCAGGGAATGGGCGCGCGTGCTCGAACTGCAGGCCCACGAGCTCGCGCAGACCGGCAGCTACACCTCTGACTTCGCCGTGACCGACGTCTTCCTGTTCATGGCCTTCACCGACACCTTTGACGGCTTCGCCGACAGCGGCTCGAGCGGAGAGATCTCCGACTCTGTCGGTGACTCCGGGTCAGATAGCAGCGGCGGAGGGTTCGACTTCGGCGACACCTCCAGCGGTGGTTGGGGCGACTTCGGCGACGGAGACTTCGGCGGGGGCGGCGATGGTGGCGGCGGCGGAGATGGCGGCGGGGGCGGTGGCGACTAGTTCGCTGTGAACAGTGGCGCGCGCTGCATCCATTCGCCGGGTCTTTCTAGAGTGGATGCATGGCAACCGATCCGAACGCGAACGAACCCGACCGTGAAGAAGTCGACGACGAGAGCGCGCCCGAGACGATCGAGCCCACCGAGGGCGAAGCACACGACAACGCCATTCACGTGAAGAGGGACTGAATGAGCGACACCAACGGAAGCCCGCAGAGCGACGAGACCACCGACGAGCTCCAGGAGACACCGGTCGCCGATAGCCCGGCCTTCGATGATCCGGATATCGACCAGGCCGACGTCAACACGCTCCCGGGAACGGGCGGCCCCGACGATGAGGGCGACATCGATGTCGACCCCGGCGAACTGAACCTCTGAGCGGCTCTTCGTAGACTGGGTGCACGGCCCATCCACTTCTCGGCGTGTGCCGCACGGAGGTGGACGAGACGGTGACGCGAACCTCGGCCTTCGGCATCGCCCGGCTGGCCGTCGCCGTGGTCTGCCTCGTAGCGCTCGTCTTTCGCTTCATCTGGGGTCTCGGCTCTGCCACATTCACACCCGGCAACTACTTCGCCTACCTGACGATCCAGAGCAACATTGCCTTCGTGCTCGTCTCGACTTTCTCGGCCGTGCGCTATCTGCGAGGCATGGATGAACCGCGCTGGCTGACCACCGTGCGTGCAACCGTGCTCACCTGCACGGTGACGGCAGGGCTGGTGTACGCCGTGCTCATCCAGCAGGGAGGGGAGCGCGGGTTTCGCATCGACGTACCCTGGTCAGACCAGCTGCTGCACTTCGTGCTCCCGGTTCTCGCCCTCGCGGACTGGATCCTGGCTCCCGGCCGCGGACGCGCGCAGTGGCGCACCCTCAGCTTCGCGCTCGCGTTCACCCTGGGCTGGGGAGGCATCACACTCCTGCGCGGGCCTCTCGTGGGCTGGTACCCGTACTTCTTCCTCGACCCGGAGCAGGTGAGTGGATTCCCGGAGTTCGCGCTCCTGAGCGGCATCGCACTCGCCACGTTTGCGGGAGTCGGCGCCGCCGTCGTGGGCCTGAGCCGGATCCGCCCGGTTCTCGACCGGCCCTAGACCTCGAGGAAGGGCGCGAGACTCGTGAGTGCTGCCTCCAGAAAGGCGTCGTCATCCATCGCGCCAAGCGTTACTGCAGCATCTCCGCCCACGAAGCCGACGAGGATCGGCTCACCGATGAGCGGTTCGAGGTTGATCCAATTGGTGATCGCATGGTCGGTGCCGAGAAGCTTCCACGCCGTGGCATCCGTCGACCAGAACGGCTCGTCGAACTTGAGCCACACGGTGTCGACTGTGCCAAAGCCCAGCTCGCTGATTGCCGCGCGCGTCGTGAACGGCAGGAGCGGCTCGAACTCGATGCCACCGGCCTTGAGCACCCCGAGTGGCACAGTCACGACGACTCGATCCACACCGAGGGATTCGCCCGTACCGAGCTTGAGGCTCACACCGTCGTCACCGTAGTTGATGCCGAGCACTGTCGTTGCGAAGAACGTCTCGATGCCCTCGAGCGACTTCTCGACGAAAGCGCTGTAGCCGCCGGTCACTGCGACCTGCTGTTCGCCGAGCGTCGGGAGTTCTGGCACCCCAAACCAGCTCGAGAGGTCAGCGGCGTCAGCGCCGGTGACCGTGGAGAGTTGGGCGAGGTACTGCTCGAGCAGAGCCTCGTCGGTTTCTGAGAGGTCGGCGACGCCCGACTCGTCAAGCGCCTCGGCGAGGCTCAGGTCGCCATTCTGTTGTGCCGCCCAGCCGATCGCGTCGGTCACCGTGGTCGGGCCGACTGAATTCTCGGTGACGTCAGCGCCCGCATAAGTCGTCGTCGCAATCGCTGTTGCACCGAGCCCAGCCTCGACGAGTCGGCCAATAACACTCGCGTCCGCCGTTTCGCGCAGGAGCCAAGCACCGAGCTCGACGGGCAGCGGCCAGTTCTGCGAGTTGGCGGTGTACACACGACCGCCGATGCGTTCCCTGGCCTCGATGACGACAACGTCGAAGCCGTAGACATCGAGGATGCGTGCGGCTTCCGCCCCCGCGATACCCGAGCCGATCACAGCCACCTTCTCGCGCGCCCTGCCCGCGTCGAGCACCTCACCCGCCGCTCGTGCGCCGGACGCCCGTGCGCCCAGCACGGTCGCGGGGTTGTCAACCGAGGTTGCCTCGCCGGCGAAGAACACGCGGTCGAGCAGGGGAACGGCGAGTGCAGCGCGGCTGTCGGGGGAAGAGCCGACAGTGGCAAAACTGTGAGAGCCACGGGAGAACTGGTCGGTCGACCAGTTGCTGCGCACACTGCGCTCGGGAACAGGAACCCCGGCAACGGGCGACTGCGACGTTGTCGGCCGCGGTGTCGGCGACTGGTCGGTGCAAGCCGCGAGCACGAGCACACCGAGCCCTGAGCCCGCTCCGAGGAGAAAATTACGACGTGTGAAAGACATCTCAGCGCCAGCGTACCCGTGATTGCCGTACCCAACACAGACTGACGTTGCCTCAGCGTTAGGCTCTCAGTCATGAGCGCTCGAACGATTGCCACCCGCATTCTCGCCTCGATCGGGCTGGCTCTCGGCCTCGCGCTCGCGGTCGCCGCGCCGGCATCCGCTGACACCAGCGACTTCACCTTCGATTCGATGGATGTCACGTACACGCTCTCGCAGGAGCCCGACGGCACCGCCCACCTCGAAGTGGTTGAGACGATCGTCGCGCGCTTTCCGGACTTCGACCAGAACCGCGGCATCCTCCGTGCCATCCCGCGTGTCAATCAGGGAATCGACCTCGACCCGCAGATCCGTTCGGTCGTCGATGAGAACGGCACCGACGTGTTCTGGGAGGAGTACGGCAGCGACGATGAGTTCGTCGTACTCGCCCTTGGAACCGACGAGTTCGTATACGGCCCGACGACGTATGTGATCAGCTACAGCCTCGACAACGTCGTGACGAACTTCACCGACCCCGAGCCGCTCGACGAGTTCTACTGGGACGTCAACGGCACCGGATGGGACCAGCCCTTCGGCCGCGTGTCCGCGACCCTCACGGTCGATGCCTCGGCGGCAGGTCGACTGACGGGTGCGACGGGGTGCTTCACCGGAGCGTACGGCGACACCAACGAGTGCACCCTCGCCGTGGACGGCACGATCCCCGAGTCGTCGACAGCGACCCCTGCCCCAGCCGCCGAGCCCGTCACCTTCTCAACGAGCGTGCGCGGCATCGAGCCGGGCGAGACGCTCACCATCGTCGTGGCATTCCCCGATGGCACGTTTGTGCAGGGTCCCGCGTACGAGAACCAGTACGGCGGGGGGAGTGGCGGAGGAGACTACGGGGGAGAGTACGAGCCGATCGAACCTCCGGGCGATGCACCATTCTGGGCGCAAATCCTCTATGTCCTGCTCGGACTCGGCGCTGTCGGCACGGCGGTCGGGGCGGGGATCCAGCGCGTCAAGGGGTCCAGGAGCGCCAAGGGTCGCGGCATCATCATTCCTCAGTACACGGTTCCGCCCGGCCTCAACGTCATGGTCGCCGCCCACATCGCGGGGCGCCCGTCGACGGCATTCGCCGCGCAACTCGTGAGCCTTGCCGTGCGCAAGAAGCTCCGCATCCTCGACTATCCCGTGACCGCGAGCGGCGCCGACTACACGCTCCAGTACCTGAACTCTGACGACCTCGACCCGATCGAACTCGAGCTCATGAACGCGCTCTTCGGCGGACGGCTCGATGAGGGTGAAGTCAAAGAGCTCGCACCCGCAGACGTCAGCCTGGGGAATGCGGTGCGCGCTGTGACCGCGACCGCCAAGGCAGCGGAGACAGCACAGGGCTACCGCAGCGCGAAGAGCAGTATCGGCTGCCTCTTTCCCGGCATCGCCTTCGCCCTGTTCATCCTGAGCCTCTTCATCGGTATAGGCGTCTCGATTTCGACGTACTCGCTCTCACCCCTGGCATTCGGTGCCGGGTTCCTCGCGTTCCTCGCGCTCATTCTCACTGTGGTCTTTCTCAGCTCGAGTTCCGGCCCACTCACCCAGTCCGGCGCTGAGACGCGCGAGTACCTCGAAGGCATGAAGATGTACCTCGAACTCGCCGAAAAGGAGCGCTTTCGCCTGCTCCAGAGCCCGACGGGGGCCGAGCGCATCGATATCGGCGATACCAAGCAGATCATCAAGCTCTACGAGAAGCTCCTGCCGTTCGCCGTCATCTGGGGTGTCGAAGACCAATGGATGCAAGAGCTCGTCGTGCACACGGGTGTCGACGAGACCCCCGACTGGTTCCTGTCGACCAATGGATTCACCGCCTCCTCCTTCACCTCGGCCCTGCACGGAGCGACCACCGCAGCGACCTACACGCCGCCACCGCCACCGAGCACATCGTCGTGGGGTGGAAGCGGCAGTGGCGGCAGCTCCTTCTCGAGCTTCTCCGGTGGCTCCGGCGGTGGAGGATTTTCCGGCGGCGGTGGCGGCGGAGGTGGCGGCGGGGGTCGGTAAGCGCTCCGGCTCAAATGCGCGTACCGTTGACCTGTGGGCTGTCCCACGCGTATGAAGGGTTCCACTTGAGCGACGAATGCCGGCACGGACTTGCGAACGGCGTCTGCGACGCCTGTTTTCCGAAGGCACGTCCCGAGGTGCCGGTAACACCACCCTCGACTCGTGCGAGCCGCGCCCGCACTGCGACACTCTCGCGCAAGGCTGCGGCCGAGGCATCCGAGCTGGATCTTGGCGCGCAGCGCGTCTATCACGTGACGCACCTCGACAATCTCGCGAGCATTCTCGCAGACGGCCTGCTCAAGGCGGATGCCGCGGGGGCCGCCCCCGCGATCGACATCTCGTCTCCGCACGCGCGTGAGGCCCGTCGCACCATCACGGTGGACGACGAGGGCAACGCCGTTGCCGACTACGTGCCGTTCTTTCTCTCACCCACATCGACCGCGTGGGGGAGCGTGCGCACGGGGTCAGTCGACCCGCGACTCGTCACCGACGCGTCGGCCAACGACTTCGTGCTCCTGGTCAGCTCGGTCAAGGCCGTTGCCGATGCACGCTCCGGTGAGTCGCAGCTCGTGATCTCCGACCGTGATGCAACCCACCCGCTCGCACGCTTCGCCATCGCTCCTGATGCCGGCGACCGGATGCTGCGCCGACTCAACGCCGATCTCGACTCGCCGAGCATCCTCGAGGCCGAGTTTCTCGTCAAGGAGAGCGTGCCGTTCGAGCTCGTCACGGTGATCACCGTCGCCAACGACCGCGCGCGCAACACGGTCAAGGAGCTCCTGCGCGGCTCGGCGTACAACACGCGCGTCGCGATCCACCCGCCCTGGTTCTCCGCAGAAGTCGTCTGATGATCGTTGACCGCCTGCCAACTGCCCGGGAGCACGAGGCCCTTGCGCGGTCGGTTGATTGGCTCGATCACTTCGACTACGCGTCGATGCCTGACTCGCTCGCGGGATCTCTGCGCGGCGCCGTGGTGCTCGCTGACGACGAGGTTGTCGGGATGGCACGGCTCGTCGGCGACGGCGTGCACTACTTCTACGTGCAGGACGTGATCGTGCACCCCGATCACGACGGCAACGGCTACGCGACCCAGCTCGTTCAGCGACTTGTGGACTGGGTGGCAACTGTCGCCCCGGCTCCCGCTCTCATCGGCCTCTTCGCCTCGCCCGAGGCTCGCGGGGTCTACGAGGAGCTCGGATTCTCCACGGGGGATGCAACGGGAATGACCCTCGAAGTCGAGCCACGCTAAATCCGTGCTCGGGGAGCCCCGAGTCGCTCGGGGACCCTGCCCGCGAAGGTTCCGCGAGCGAGTCGAGGCTCCGCGGCGGGGGTGGCGACGGGGTGGCGGCCCGGCGGCGACCCGGCTTCGTCGGTGGCGGGGACCCACGAGCTACTCTGCCACCGCCCCGCGCGCCATAATTGCTCCATGAGTTTTCAGGCCTACCTCGACACCATCAAAGCGAAGACCGGGATGGAGCCCGCCGACTTCGCGAAGATCGCCGCGGAGAAGGGGCTGCTCGCCGACGGCGTCAAGACCGGTGCGATCGTGGACTGGCTCGCCGCCGACTATGGTCTCGGGCGCGGGCATGCGATGGCCCTCGTCGCCGTGCTCAAGCCGAAGACGTCAGCGCACGGCAACCAGGACGCGGCGATCGAGAAACAGTTCTCCGGCGGCAAGGCGCACTGGCGCACCACCTACGACGGTCTTCTCGCGAAGCTCAGCGAGAACGGCGAGGTCGGCATCGCTGCAACCAACTCCTACGTGAGCCTGCTCAAGGGAAAGGCCAAGTTCGCGATCGTGGCGGTCACCGCGGACAGGTTCGACATTGGGATCAAGCTCAAGGGCGCGGATGTGACCGAACGATTCGAGGCATCCGGTTCATGGAACTCAATGGTCACCCACCGGGTGCGACTCACGGATGCCTCCCACCTCGACGCCGAGCTGCTTGACTGGCTGCGCCGGGCCTACGAAGCAGCTTAGAGAGTCTGCAGAGAGCCGATCTGCTCGACGATGAGCCAGATGGCGAGGGCGAAGAAGCCTGTCGCGATCAGGTACCAGATCGGCGGGATCCAGAGGTGGCGCGAGATAGCCGCACGCAATTGCGCTGTAACACCGAAACTCGCGAAGGAGCACGCCGCACAGGTCGCTGCGATCGCCCAGATGGCCATTCCCGCACCCGGATAGCGCACCACGACCGCGAGGAACATGAGGATGAACCCGCCGAAGATGCCGAGCCCCGCGGATCCTCGACCCGCCAATCGGTACTTGAGCGCCATGCGACCGTAGGGGGAGTCCGGGTATCGGCCGTCGCGCACCTCGACATGCGCAACCGACCAGGCAATTGCGATGGTGGCGAGCGACTGGACGATCACGATGATCGCAAGCACGAGGATGACCGTGACGAATAGCGGATCTTTGCCGTAGTACTCGCCGAACGGGGTCACGAGCAGCACGACGAACGATGCGAGGGTTGCGAGAGTCGTCAGCCCAGTGACAATGAGCGCGGGTATCACGAGTGGTGTCTCCCGAAGGGCGCGCAGGATGATCGACGTGGGAAAGATCTCACGCGTGCGTAGGGCGAACCTCAGCCAGAGCGGAATCGTTATCGCGACGAGTGCGGTCACCGTTATCCGCACCCACGTGAGGTTCTCGTCCGAGAAGAACAGGTAGGCGAACACGGCGAGGGTGCCGGCGAGGCCCGCCGTGACGGAGACGGTTCCGACGATGCGCTTCCACATGCGAGTGTGCAACTCGTACGATGCGTCAACGGCCTGTGGATTGTTCGACAGGATCCCGAGCGAGACGTCGACGATGGCTGCTTCATCCTGCAGCGCGTAGGTCGCCCGCAGGAGGATGTCCTCGTTGGTGGGGTCGAGTTCGAGAGCCCGCCGGTAGAGCTCACCCGCCCTGCGCCCGTCACCGACGTTTGCGAGGTACTCGGCGGCATCCGTGATGTTTCCCGCGTCCTCGGGCGTCAACTCGACGGCGCGATTGGCCATCGTCACCACGACCTCGTGGTAGTTATCGGGTCGCACCTTCTCGGCACGCGAGTAGATGAACGCTCGCTGCAGCAGTCCACTGGCCCATTCCGGATACATCTCCACCATGCGATCGGCGACCTCGCGAGCCTCTGCACGCCTCTCGGCGAACAGGAGGGCGGGTACGAGGTTGAACATTCCCAGCGCGGAGTCCGGGTTGATCGCGAGCGCACGTTCCGCCGCTTCCTTGGCCGCGGGAAAGTCGCGGCGCACAACGTTGATGCGCGCGAGTCGCGTGAACAAGACCTCGTCATCGGGAAACTGCGTCGTGGCTTTGACGGCTTCGGCGTAGGCATCCTCGGTCCTGTTGAAGCCGACGAGCGCGTCAATGCGGGCGAGGGCCTCTTCCGCCGATTGCGACACCTAGAGGAGCTTCTTCGACTTGAGGAAGTCGACAAGGTCGTCGTACTGGCCGCTCGCGTTGCCGAAGTTGGCGACGTTCTTGGCGCTCTGCATCCACGGGCCAATAGACGACTTGACCTCCGCGAGTGCGAGTCGCATGTCCTTCATCGTGATGGGGCGCACTGCCCCGGCCGCGATCGAGTCCATCATCGCCTTCTCCGCCGCCGTCGAGCAGACGTGCTGCAGGTCGGCTCCAGAGAATCCGTCGGTCTTGCTCACGAGTTCCGCGATGTCGATTCCCTCAACCGGGCGGTTGCGCAAGTGAACGTGGAGGATCGCATCGCGTGCCTTCTCGTCGGGCGGAAGCACGAGCACCATGCGGTCGAATCGACCCGGGCGGAGGAGGGCGTTGTCGACGTCCCAGGGGTGGTTGGTCGCGGCGAGCACGAAGAGTCCGTCATTGTCGGAGCCGATGCCGTCCATCTCCTGCAGCATCTGGTTGACGACATTGCGCATGGCGCTGTTGTTCGATCCGCTCCTCTTGCCACCGACGGCATCCACCTCGTCGAAGAAGAGCACGGCAGGTGCGAGCTGGCGGGCGCGAACGAAGACTTCGTGCATGTTGTCTTCGCTGTTGCCGAGCCACTTGTCGAGGATGTCACTCACGGTCACCGAGATGAAGTGCGCCTTGAGCTCGCCGGCGATGGCCCGAGCGATGAAGGTCTTGCCGCAGCCGGGAGGGCCGTAGAGCAGGAGGCCACCGCGCAGCGATTTGCCGAAGGCTTTGGCGATCTCGGGGTGGCGCATCGGTTCGAGGAACGCCTCGTTGATGCGCTTCTTGACCGGATCGAGGCCGCCGACATCCGCGAGTGTCATCGTCTCGATCGACACATTCATGTCGGGATCGGCGTGATCGGACTCGGTGACCCCCTGCACGCCGTTGCCGAGTTCCTCGACCACGAGGAACGGCGGCTTGATCGGCGTCTCGAGCTGCTCCTCGAGCTTCTGCCAGTCGACGGTCGGTTCGGTCGTGTCCGGTTCGGTCGTCGCTGGCGCTTCAGTGCCGATGGATGCTGCGGCCCGTGTCACCAGCTCAGTGGCTTCAGCATGGCCCGGCTCGGCGGTGAGCACGACGGACGCCTGCTCGATCGCCTCGGTGACCTTGCCCGCGAGCAGCAACTGCTCAGCGTACTTGAGTCGCAGACCGGTGTCGCCGGGTATTGCGGCGACGGCTGCGGCAAGCGCGGCTACGGGGTCGGTCATGAGGCACTCCCTGCGTCGATGAACATGTCTCGATGAATACTCAACCAGTGTAGGGAGGGAGTATCGCGCGTTGTGCGATGGCGCGCGTCAGTCCGAAGTCTCCACCTCGAGCATGACACACGCGGTCCCGTCATCCTCCTCGAAATTCAGGCTGGCGTCGGTGCCCCAGACCGCCCAATCGGTCACACCCCACGTGATGCTGTCTCTCTCGGGAACGGCTCCGAAATCCGGGCCGACAAGCTCCAGATCGAAGATCCCGCCCGAGTGACACTTTGGCTCGAACTCGCGCGAGTATTCGAGCGCGGTGCCGGCGGGAAGCTCAGCAAGAAGCAATCCGTCGGGCGTGGAGACGCGCCCACCTACGTAGTCCAGGGTCGCGGGCCAATCCGTATCCGGGTACGCCGCGATGAGCCGCTCACGAATCTGCAGATCGAGAGCGTTCATGGCTGTCTGCTCCTCGGCTTCCGAAGCAAAGATGCGGTTGGTCACCGGTGCGAGCGCGTTGACCGCGACCGGAAGGCCGCCCGCGACAAGCGCGACGGCCGCAGCCGCGATGAAGAACACGGTGATCGGCGCGGGTCTCTTCATGCCCCTATTCGACCGGATGCCGTGACGTGATGCCAACCCCACAACGGGGAAGCTCAGCCGACGCGGAACCCCTGCTCGCCCGTTTCCGGGATCTCACGCATGTCGAGGTTCTCAACCCGGGCGTACGCCGGGCCATGGTGAAGCCACTCGAGCAGTTCGTCGCTGCGCTCACCCTCGACCTCGACGCGCACGGTGCCGTCGGGTTCGTTGCGCACGCTTCCGCCGAGTCCGAGTCGCTCCGCCTCTTCGAGCGTTGCCCACCGAAAGCCCACGCCCTGAACGCGGCCGCTGACGATGACGAGTGTGCGTGCCATCCATTCATCCTGCCGCGTGTCACAGGTCGCTGGCTAGGCTGCTGTCGTGATCCCGTACGTTTTCTCCGAGCCACTGACGACCGAACGGCTCGCGCTGCGCATCATGACGCTGAACCACGCGACAGCCTGGCAGGTACTGTCGTGAACTCCGAGAGCCTGCTCGACTTCTGCCTTGCACTGCCCCAGGCCGAGGAGACATTTCCGTTCGGCGAGGAGACGAGCGTCTTCAAGACGACCGGCAACGGCAAGATCTTCGCCCTCGTTCCCTTCGGCGCAGAACCGCTGAGCATTTCACTCAAGGTCGACCCGGCGGACAGCGTCGCACTGCGCGACGAGTTCGAGGCGATCACGCCGGGCTACCACCTCAACAAGAAGCACTGGATCACAGTGCGGCTGGATGGCACTGTGCCCGACGACCTCGTCGAAGCACTCGTGCGGGGCAGTCATGCGCTCGTGCGGCCGAGAGTGCCGCGCGCAAGTAGCGTGGAGCCATGAGCTTTCCGATCGACCCCGCCTCCGCCGCCGCCCTCGCCGCGCGCGGGCTACGCTTCGACCTCGTCGACACATCGGACCGGGAGCAGTTCCGTCGCTGGATTGACGCTGACTCGCGCGGATTCCACGCCTCCCGGTTCTCCGACGAGACTGCAGCCCAGTACATGGACGGCACAGCCGATCGCCGCACGACCGGGGTCTGGGACGATTCGGGAGCGGACGCGCTGACTCCCGTCGCGACTGTCAACTCCTGGCGCGCCGCCCTCACTGTGCCGGGGGAGCGCGAGGTCGACGGCTGGGCGATCAGCTCGGTCACCGTGGCATCCACGCATCGTCGTCGCGGCATCGCCCGCGCGCTGCTCGAGGCCGAGCTGCGCAACGCGGTTGCCGACGGCAGCCCCCTTGCAATGCTCACGGTTTCGGAGAGCACGATCTACGGACGGTTCGGCTTCGCTCCCGCGACGCTCAGCGCCGACTACGAGATCGACACCCGCAAGGCGCGCTGGATCGGGCCGGCCGCGACCGGTCGCGTGCAGTTCGTTCCGTTGCGCCAACTGCGCGAAGAGGCGCCGGCCATCATCGAGCGCAAGCGACTCGCAACCCCCGGCGAGATCACCGTGTGGTCGCACTTGTGGGACCGCACCTTCGGGCTCTCGACCGACGACAAGGCGCTTGCTGACAGGATTCGCGCGATCCGCTACGACGACGTGGATGGAACACCCCAGGGGTACGCGCTCTACACGCTCACCGCGAATCCGCACGACTACAGCAAGCACACCGCGAACGTGCTCTCGCTCGTGAGCGTCACCGACGACGCCTACGCCGGGCTCTGGAGCTACCTTCTCGAACTCGACCTCACCACGACCATCAAAGTCGCACTGCGGTCGACAGACGAGCCGCTGCGTTTCAGCGTGAGCGACTTCCGCGCCGTGCGCAGCGTCGACGTGCGTGATCATCTCTGGATCAGGCTGCTGGATGTCCCGGCCGCCCTCTCCGCCCGCACCTACGCCGCGCCGCTCAATCTTGTCGTCGAGGTGACCGACGAGTTGGGCTTTGCCGCGGGCCGGTACCAGCTGCACACGCACGGGACTACCCGCGTCTCCGACGAGCCCGCGCTCACCCTCAGCGTCGCGACCCTCAGCTCCCTCTATCTCGGCGGCTTCTCAGCACTCACGCTGCAGCGCGCGCGGCTCATCACCGAGCATGTGGCTGGTGCCGTGTCATCCATGGATCGCGCGTTCAGGTCGGCGGTAACACCGCACCTGCCCGTGTGGTTCTAGGGCTCTACAGCGCCCCGACCTCGACGAGCTTCGCCTCGAGTGAGGCGTTGCTCGGCTCAATCAGGTGGGTTCCGTCAGCGAACGCGATGACGGGGATGTTGGTGCGGCCGCTGATCGCGAGTGCGGCATCCGCGGCTTCTGGCACAGCCTCGAGGTCGATGTACTCGTAGCTCACACCCTTCGCGTCAAGCAGGGTCTTGGCGCGGCGGCAGTCGGAGCACCATTCGGCGCCATACATGGTGATGGGGGAAGTCATCCCTCCAGCCTAGGTCGCAGGTGGGGGCTGTCGCTGGCTGGCGCTACCCTTCAGGTACCCCGACCCTCCCGGAGCCCCATGTTCCTGCTCGACAACGCCGACGGCACTGAGACTGTCGTGTACAGCGCCAGCGACCTGACCGCCGCCGCTCACTGTGAGTGGGCGCTCATGCGCCGGCTCGACGGCAAGCTCGGGCGCATCACGGCGTTGCGTGATCCAGAAGACGACATGCTCGTGCGGGCGGGCAAGCTCGGCACCGTCCACGAGCTGGCAACCCTCAACGCGCTCAAGGCCACCCGCGAGGTCGTCGAGTTCGCGCCGAAGTTCGAGAATCGTGATGCGGATGCGGCTGCGTCCATCGCCGCCCTGCGCGCCGATGCCGACGTGCTCTTTCAGACCACCTTCTTCGACGGGCGCCTGCTCGGCTACGCGGACTTCATCATGAAGAACGCTGACGGCGTGTACGAGGTCTATGACACCAAGCTCGCGCGCTCGGCCAAGATCACGGCGCTCCTGCAGCTCGCCGCATACTCCGACCAGTTGGAGGCGCTCGGCATCGCCATCGGGCCGAATGTGCACCTCATCCTCGGCGACGGTCGCACGAGCACGCACGCTGTGCGGGAGATCCTCCCGGTCTATCGCAGGCGTCGCGCCCGGCTGCAGAGCATGATCGACGAGAAGCAGCTGGATGCAACACCCACACCCTGGGGAGACCCGAGGTACACGGCGTGCGGTCGATGTGCAGAGTGCTCAGCCCAGGTCGCGGCGCACCGGGACGTTCTGCTCGTGTCGGGCATCCAGCTCGTACAGCGCCACCGACTCGCCGCCGCGGGAATCACCACCATCGACCAGCTGGCCGACGCACCCGCGGTCGTCGATGGCATTGCCGCATCCACGCTCGCCGGCTTGAAGGCACAAGCGCGCGTGCAACTGCGCACCACCGGCGCCGTGCCCGCGTTCGAGGTGTTCGCACCCGAGGCACTCAGCGCGTTGCCCAAGCCCGACGCGGGGGACATCTTCTTCGACTTCGAGGGCGACCCGCTGTACAGCGAGAGCGCGGATGGCGACACCGAGTGGGGACTCGACTACCTGTTCGGTCTCGTCGAGGCTGACTCGACGTTCCGCGCTTTCTGGGCACACGATTACGCCGAGGAGCGGCAGGCGCTCATCGACTTTCTCGCCTACGTGGCCGAGCGGCAGAAGCTGCACCCGGCAATGCACATCTACCACTACGCGGCCTACGAGCGCACGCACCTGCT
>Ga0247813_10001853_pt1 | contig 15287 bp, 10 predicted proteins | sample UWRJL169409C1_FD_180719 | JGI IMG/M metagenome (GOLD analysis project Ga0247813, IMG submission 180719) | Plant litter microbial communities from Arlington Agricultural Research Station in Wisconsin, United States - UWRJ-L169-409C-1 | ecosystem: Environmental > Terrestrial > Plant litter >... | reverse complement strand
TTAAACCTTACCAATCTGTCAATGAACTTTCCAATGTTTTGCGGGGTGCAAATGTAACATCCGTTTTCAAATCTCACAAGCTTTTTGGAATATTTTTTTGAAAATATTTTTCAGTATTAATTCGTTTGCTTGTCAGTATTTCAGTGAACGTCTATCGTTGTTGCGGGTGCAAAAGTAGCACCTTTATTTACATTTCCAAGCCTTTTTATTATATAATTTCAATCTTTTTTATAAGTCACTGGTATATCGGTTTTTATAAGACAAAGTTTTTTTAGCGTTTTCTGGGTTTTGGGTGGATTTGCCTGTTTTGGATAGGTTTTGCCACAAAGACACCAAGGCGCAAAGTTTTGATTTTCCCTTTTATTGAGTTTACCTGCTTTTCAAAAAAGGCTCAAAGCTGAGTTTTTCTTTGTTTTCCCGGGTTCTTATGAAAATAATATAGCGGGAAGTCTTCTTCTTTCTTCCGGTAAACGATTGTCTTCTTCTGGAAACAGCTCCCCTAGCCCCGATAGTAGTGGAAATCCTTTTGTCCGCCGCGGTAGACAAAAGATTGAAACGAATAGCGGGAAATAGCTCCTTATTAAAGAATAAATTCCAAATCTGAAAAGGCTTTCGCTACCCTCAGCTGACTCATTCATTACTCTTTGTATATTATAGTATTACTCGTCCTTATATATATGTATAAAAACAAACCCGACAGCTTTTGTAAAACTGTCGGGTCGATCTAAAATGTACCTTATATATAATAGTAGAAAAATGTACTTATATATGTATACTATTTAAACTATCAATAACCTCTTTGGTAATTTGTATACTTTTTAGCTTTGCCTGATGATCAAAGATTGGACTTGTAACCATTAGTTCATCTATTTGAGCGTAGTTAATAAACTTTTTAAGATCGATTTCTAATTGCTCTTTATTTCCTGTGAACGTACAAGCGGTCATTTGATTGACATGGAAACGTTCTTCTTCGCCCATGATATCATCCAATGACGGAACCGGCGGCTGCAGACCTTTTCTATCGCCGCGAATTAAGTTTAGAAACATTTGATACAAACTGGTTGAAAGCAATTCAGCCTCTTCATTTGTATCTGCTGCAATAATATTAACACAGGCCATTGTATTTGGTTTGTCTAAAACCGTTGATGGTTGGAAATTTTCGCGATAGAATTCAAATGCCTGAATCATTTGTCGTGGTGCAAAATGTCCGGCAAACGCATACGGCAATCCATAAGCAGCGGCCAAGGCAGCACTTTCCATACTTGAACCTAAAATCCAGATGGGGATGTTTTTTCCTTCGGCTGGAAAAGCGCGAACTTTTGCTGTCGCATTCTCTTCAGAAAAATAATCCTGAAGCTTGGTTACATTTTGAGGGAATCTTTGCGCCTGCTCAAAAAAGTCTTTTCGAATGGCTTCGGCAGTGGGCTGATCTGTACCAGGCGCTCTCCCTAAACCTAAATCGATTCGGTTTGGATAAAGCGTTTCCAAGGTTCCAAATTGTTCTGCTACTACTAAAGGAGAATGATTAGGTAACATTATTCCGCCAGAACCTACCCGAATATTTTTAGTGTGACCAGCAATATATCCTATTAAAACAACTGTTGCCGTGCTCGCAACGTGTGCCATATTGTGATGTTCGGCCAGCCAAAAACGCTTATAACCTAAATTATCAGCTAACTGCGCTATGTCTTTTGTTTTTTCAAATGTTTCAGTGGCGTTGCTATCCTGAGTAATAATAGCGAGTTCTAATATGGAGATTGAAATTGGTTTTTTCATATATTTTTTACTTTATACAAAATTACTTCATTTATACTGATGCCTTTTATTTTGCAGTGTTAAGAGAATTATAATATTTCCTGCGTGAGAAAAAATGCAAAAAATGATAATTAATTATTGTTTTACGATAATTAATTATACATTTGCGATATCATTCTAACTTTTAATTAAATGAAAACCACTCATATCGTTTCCAGAGTTTTATTTTATTTTACCCGATTTTTGTCTGTTATATATTTTGGACTGGCAAGCTATTCTCTTCTAACCTTAATTACAGGCTGGAGCCTGACCTTTAAAGACGGTGGGAAATATTTTCAGGTTTGTTATCCGTTTACTACGCATCCGGTAATGCTTGGTGATTATAATCTTCCGTATATCCTTTTTGATTTTTTAGCTCCTCTGAGTCTTTATGGGCTTTTCTTTTTATTAAGCAGTAATGTTTTTAAGCTTTTTTACCAGCCTAAATTATTCACTCAAAATGGTATCCAGCATTTAAGGCGTTTTTATTTATCGAATTTGCTTATCCCAAGTATTGTGCTATTAATTGCTTTCTTTTTTGTACCGTTAGATAATGAAATTTCAATTTTTATCGTACTGCACGGAATGCTTGGTGTTTTCGCTTACTTTCTTGCAGCAATTTTCAAACAGGGGTTAAACCTTCAGAACGAACAAGACTTATTTATATAACTATGCCAATAATTGTAAATGTTGATGTAATGCTTGCCAAACGCAAGATGCAAAGTAAAGAATTGGCAGAAAAACTTGAAATCACTCCTGCTAATTTATCGATACTTAAAACTGGAAAAGCGAAAGGAATCAGATTTGATACCCTGGAAGCCATTTGTAAAATTTTGGACTGCCAGCCTGGCGATATTCTAGAGTATGTAAGCGAATAGCGCTCTTTTAAATCTAAATCTTATTGACATAAAAATCGGCTTCTATAGACCGACTGGCATTCTATTGCCTATTTTTTTCAAAATCATCATTATTTAATCATCTAAATCAATCAAAAAATGAACAGTTTATCAATCAAAAATCTCAGTAAAACTTACGAGAACGGCGTTAAGGCAATTGACAATTTATCCCTTGAAATCGGGAATGGAATGTTTGGATTGCTGGGGCCAAACGGCGCGGGAAAATCTACTTTGATGCGAACTATAGCTGCTTTGCAGGAACCAACAGCGGGAATAATTGAATTTAACGGAATCAATATTCTGGAAAACCCTATGTTTATTCGAGAAAACCTGGGCTATCTTCCGCAGGAGTTTGGCGTTTATCCAAAAATCTCCGCTTATCGTCTATTGGATCATTTGGCGGTTTTAAAAGGGATTGTCAACAAAAAAGAAAGACATGACCAGATTTTAAATTTATTAAATCAAACCAATTTACTACAGCATAAAGACAAAGCGGTACATTCTTTTTCTGGAGGTATGCGTCAGCGCTTTGGAATTGCACAGGCTTTGTTGGGAAATCCCAAAATTATTATTGTCGATGAACCAACCGCCGGACTTGATCCTGAAGAGAGAAACCGTTTTAATAACCTTTTAAGTGAAATTGGCGAAAGTATTATTGTGCTTTTATCCACTCATATTGTTGAAGATGTACGTGATTTATGCACTAAAATGGCCATAATCGCGAACGGGAAATTGATTTTAGAAGGAAATCCGAATGATGCTATCGATTCTTTAAAAGACCAAATCTGGATGAAAGCGATTCATAAAAATGAATTGAAGGACTATAATAACAACTTCAACATCATTTCATCTCATTTGAATTCTGGAAAACTTAATATTCATGTTTTCTCCCATCAGCGTCCTGATTCCGGATTCGATTTAATTTCTCCTGATTTAAGCGACGTTTATTTCAATGTATTATCTCAAGATCAACTTAAAAAATAGTCCTATGTTTTCTAAATTACTTCAATTTGAATGGCATAACAATACCAGAAACTGGACTTTTTATGCTTCTTTTATACTGTTTCTGATATTTGGCTTTTTTGTAAGTGCTTTTGCCAATTTCTCTTTTTCTGGTGCTTATAAAAATAGTCCTTATGTTTTAACATACGCAATAGGCCTAATTTCATTGACCATCATATTTTCGATTACCATACAAGTTGCACAAAGTTTTTTGAAAGAATACGAAACTAAATTTGATCCCATTATTTTCACAACTCCAATTTCAAAATTCAATTATTTGGCAAGTAAATTTATTACTGCCTTTGCAATTGCTGCACTTTCTTTCTTAATGTTTATTCTTGGGATGCTCTTTGGACATCAAATGTCATGGCTTTCAAAAGACGAAATTGGTTCTTTCGAACTAATCAACTATTTCTGGCCTTACCTTATAATTGTTTTACCCAATATTTTTCTATGCCTTTCGATATTAACCGCTCTGGCGTGGACAACGCGAAGCAAATTGATGATCTATGTTGGTGGCTTCTTAATTTACATCTTATATATTGCAGGATCTTTGTTTTCTAACTCTCCTATTTTTGCGAATGCTTCTCCATCATCAGCCACGCAAATGTCTTTTGCTGCAAAAATAGATCCTTTTGGTTTAGCGGCTTTTTTAGAACAAACAAGATATTGGACGTCTATTGAAAAGAACAACAATTTGCTTTTATTTACTGGTAATTTTTTATTCAACCGAATACTATGGCTGGGTATTTCTCTTCTTTTAGTCTTTATTTCTTATAAAGTTTTTTCCTTTAGAAAATCGAAAACCAAAAAAAGCAAGTCCAAAAAAGTAGAATTTGGCAGCATTTCTTTTTCTCCGGAAGCACCAAAACAAATAGAATTTAGAAGTTTCAAACATAATATTGCTGTTTTGCAAAGCAATATCAAAATGGATATCTTTTTGATTGTAAAAGGAATTCCATTTATACTGATTCTTCTTTTATTTTCCGGACTCTTATTAATTGAAATTTCAGATGAAATTGATGGCGGAATTCGGTTAGCCGAAAATATAACCAATACCGCTTTAATGATCAGTACGATAATGGATCGTTTGCCTTTCATTTTAATCTTGATAATTCTTTTTTACAGCAGCGAATTAGTAAACAGAAGCGAGAATTCAAAATTTGATATGCTTGAAAACACGACGCCTTACTCGCAAATAATGGTTTTTATTGCAAAATTGCTTTCACTTTTTTCTATTGCACTAATTATCATTGGCGTTTCTATTTTAATAGGATGTAGTTTTCAAATCATTAACGCAAATGCTCCAATAGAATTTGGGTTATACTTTTCGATGCTGTATTATCTCGGACTTCCCATTTTACTGATTTCGATTTTAGTTGTTTTTATTCAAACTCTCATTAAAAACAAATATTTAGGACTTTCAGTTGCAACACTTACGGTTGTTTTAATTAGCTCTCCAATTGGGGATCAATTAGGAATTTCGCATCCTTTACTGAGATTTGGCGATGCCTTTAAAAGAGAATATTTTGATTTGAATAGTTTTGGAAAATATACTTTTCCATTTCATATTTCGATGTTATACAACACTGGTTTGGCCTTAATTCTGATAATAATTACTTCTATTTTATGGAAACGAAATACTTCGCTTTTAAAATCATTTAGACAAAATTCCTTTAATGCGATTCAAAAAGCTATTTTTATTTTGGGAATTATTCTTTTTATTGGTTTTGGAAGTTACCTTTTTTACAAAACAAATATTGAATATCCCTATATAAACCAAGAAGATCAAAATAATTGGAGCGAACAATACGAGCTGAACCTTAAAAAATATGCTCCTTTAGTACAGCCAACGATCACGTCTGTGAAGAGTACGGTAGATTTATTTTCAGAAGAAAATCGCTATGAAGTTTCGGGATCGTATGAATTAATCAATAATTCAGAAAAAGCAATTGATAGTTTACTCCTATATATCGATCGAAATTCGAAACTGACTTCTATTAAAATTCAGAATGCTGAAAAATTAGATGCCAATTCAAAATTCAATCACTATTGGTATCGGTTAGCAAAACCAATGAAGCCTCATCAAAAATTAAAAATGGCTTTTTCATTTACCTCAACTTGGTCGCCGTTTAAAGGACATACCGCTTTTAATTCTATAATCGAAAATGGTTCTTTTATACGAATCAGCCGTTATTTTCCAACTTTTGGTTATCAGGTTTCGAACGAAATTGAAAGCAAAAAAGAACGTAAAAAAAGACATTTACCAGCTCAGACTCCGCTTAAAAAATTAGAAGATAAAACGATAATTCCGAATGCTTTTATTGATTATGATGCTATTGTTTCAACATCAAAAATCCAAACTGCAATTGGTGTGGGAGATTTAATTGGAAAATGGAAAAAAGGCGATCGCAATTATTTTCATTACAAATCAAATCGAAAAATTCCGTTTCGTTTTGCTTTCGCTTCCGCGAAATATCAAATTAAAAAAATCCTTTATAAAGGAATTTCTATTGAAGTTTATTACAACAAAAGACATTCCCGAAATATTAAAAAGCTGATCAGCGGTATACAAAACACGATAGATTATTGCCAAACCAATTTTGGAAAATATCCTTATAAAACTATACGTTATGCCGAAGTCTCCGCTTTCGCCGATGGATTTGCTGCGACTTCTTATCCATCAACGGTTTTTATGAAAGAGAATTTTGGTTTTTACAGCGATTTGTCGAATATAAATAAAGAAGATGTTATCAACCAATTGACGGCACACGAACTATCGCACGAATGGTGGGGAAATTCCCAGATTGCGCCGGAACAAAAAGAAGGAAGCTGGATTTTGACCGAAACACTCGCGCAATATACCGAGTTGATGTTATATGAAAAAGAACACGGTTTAGAGAAAGCTTTGCAAACTTTAAAAATTCATTTGGATTTATACTTAAGCGCCAGAAGCTACGATCCCGAAACTTCTCTTTATAAAACAAATTACGAAACACCATATTTACCGTACGACAAAGGAATGCTTGTCATGCATCAATTGCGACTTTTAATTGGAGAAGAAAAAGTGAATCAGGCTTTGAAAAACTTTCTAAATCATTATAAATATCCGAATCAAAATCCCGATTCTGAAAATTTATTAAAGGAGATTTATGCTGTGACAGATCCTAAACTGCATTGGAAATTAGATGAAATGTTCAAGAACATTATCACTTATTCTTCAAAAATAGTTTCAGTTGAAAGTCAAAAAAAGAATGGATTTTATGAAGTTTCATTTAAAGTTAATTCCGAAAAGTATGCTGAAAACGCAGTTGGAAAACGAAAATTAATAGACAATGATAAGACAGTTGATATTGGTATTTATGATCAAAACGGAAAATTATTTTGTTATCCTTTTCCTCTAAAAAACAATACCACTCAAGGAAAGATTAAACTCAAAACCAAACCTCAACTGATTGTTGTAGATCCTTATTTAAAAAATATCGATACTTTTATTAAAGACAACGAAAAGGAAATTAATTAAAAAAAAGGCTCTAATAATAGAGCCCTTTTCAATTCTTTTTATTTCAATTGAATTGTAATCAGTTTATGTTTTGATTTTCCATCGTCAGTAATTTTAAAATCTGTTTGCTTTGATTCAATTTCAAATTTTGAATTTGAATCAACAGCTAATGAAATATCTTTGTAACGAAAGGTCTCCGGAATTTCAGGAAGTTCAATGGTTACAATAGCTTCTTTATCAATTTGTTCACAATGAATTTTAATGCGATCGCGAAGCCAGATATATTCGTACACTTCCTGCCAGGGCGCCATCCAGATTGAATCGTCTCCTTTTACACCATATTTGGTGGCAATAGTAGTCATGTAATATTTGAAATCAGGAAAACGCATGCTTAAATTCCAAAGATTTCCATTTCCAGTTCCGTGTGTAAATGCTGTATACCAAATTGGATTTGGTAATTTTTATATAGAATCCAAACTAGATAAAAAATGATCCATAGTTTTAAAACTGAGAGTATCTTTTGAGCTTTGGACAAAAGTTCTGGCGTAAATCATTTTATCTAGATTTACTTTTGAATCTACTTTTATAATTGCCTGAATACCTTCAAAAGAGGCTACAGAAAGTAAACCATTTGCAAGAGCATTTTTTTCATATTCTAAATAATATTTTGGGTCGCCTTCTCCGCCCGGCACCACAAAATGCGACATTGTAAACCCTAAATTTTGCTTTATTGAAGTTGTATTCTCTGTCACTTCAGTTAAAAAATTAGTTCCGCGTTTGGTAGCGTGATGAAAACCGTGATTCAAAATATCCCAGCCGGCATTGTATAATTCTTTGACTTCAGGCCAGGAAAGATGGCCGCGATTTTCCGCTAAATCTCCAATTGCTCCTCCATTTATTGCCAAACCTAACTTAAAAGGAATTTTATTCCCTAAACCGTCAGAGTAAAAAAGTCCTTTTGAAATTGTTCCGTCTCCACCTTGGTCGTTTTTCCATTCGTTTATCATTCGTGGACTAATTTTTCCTCCATTAAATAATGGAAAAGCAGTTAAATAAGCGGACCTATAACCGTCATCAACTGTAAAACTGTAGGCTATATGTTTATTGAATTTTAAATCTGTAGCCTGAATTTTTACTTTCTCCGGTGATTTCAGCTTTATTTTGAATGAAATAGTTCTTGATTTTGAAGAATCTATTTTAAAGGAATTAGTTCCAAAACAAAAAAAAGATGAACTGATTAAGAGAACGATCGTGAACAAAAATGCTTTCATTCGTAATTGTGGTATTTTCATTTGAAAGGCCTGATTTAGAGTTTTTAAAGATACAGTTCTTTAGAAAAACGCTGTCTAAAAAATGATATTTCAATAATTCAAAATTTTATTTAACGATATATAATAATTTTTATCGTACAAAATTCAAACAAATCTTTCCTAATCAATGCTTTACAAATCAGGCATATGGTTTGCTAATTTTTAGATAGCCAAACTCAAACTATCTTATTATGTACCTTTCTAATACAAAAACCATTGTGTTTATTACAGGAGCATTTGTAAGCCATTCATGTTGGGAAGAATGGATCGTTTTTTTTGACAGTAAAGGATATAAAACGGTTGCGCCACCATGGCCACATAAAAATGATTTGCCAGAGATTTTAAGAAAAGAACATCCAAATTCTAAAATTGCGTCACTGCGTTTATCAACCTTAATTGATTATTATACCGAAATTATAGAAAAGCTACCTGAGAAACCCATTTTGATTGGACATTCTTTTGGAGGTTTGCTAACTCAATTATTAGTTCAAAGAGAATTAGCCTCAGCAGGAATTTGCATTCATTCCGTTCCGCCTCAGGGAATATATACTTCAAAATTTTCCTTTTATAAAGCAGTCTGGAAACCTTTGGGATATTTTACTTCCAGAAAAAAAACTTATTTAATGACTTTTAAAGAATGGCAATTTGCCTTTACAAACGACATGCCTTTTGAAGAGCAAAAAGAATCTTATGAAAAATTAGTTGTTCCTGAATCCAAACAGGTCATGCGAGATGCCTTAAGCGATACCGCCAAAATCAACTTTAAAAAAATACATGTTCCGCTATTATTTTTGTCTGGTTCAAATGACAATATTATTCCGTCCTCTCTCAACTATTCTAATTTTAAAAAATACAAAAACATTCATTCGATTACTTGTTACAAAGAATTCAAAAACAATAATCATTTTGTTTTAGGGCAAATAAATTGGAAGGAAGGAGCCGAATTTATTGCCAATTGGTTGGAAAAAATCAATTAATTCAATTCTCTTTTAATTTCCAGTTTTTTGATTTTTGAATTTAAAGTAGAAGGATGAATGTCTAAAATTTCGGCTGCACCACCTGCTCCCGATATTTTTCCGTTACATTTTTTAAGGATGTACAAAATATAATCTCTTTCGTTTTCGAGAATTGTTTTTATTGAGAAAGATTCGCTGACTTGTTCTGCATGCATTTTTGAAGATGACGAAAGTTCGATTTCTTTGATTGTATTTCCGTCAGTTAATAAAATGGCACGTTGTATTACATGTTCGAGCTCTCTGATATTTCCGGGCCAACTGTAATTTGCAATTTGCTGCAAAGCAAAATCAGAGAGATTTGGTGCTTTTCGTCCCATTTTCTCACTGTATACTTTTATAAAATGATGTGCTAAGTCCGGAATATCTTCTTTTCGTTTTTTTAAAGATGGAACTAAAATCGGGAAAACATGTAAACGATAATACAAGTCCATTCTAAATCTTCCTGCTGCAACTTCTTCTTCTAGATTTTTATTAGTTGCTGCAATAATTCTCACATCAATTTTCATTGAAGATCTTCCGCCAATTCGTTCAATTTCTCTTTCCTGTAACACACGTAATAACTTAACCTGAAGTTCGAGCGGCATCTCTCCTATCTCATCTAAAAAAATAGTTCCGCCATCTGCCAATTCAAACTTACCAATTCGCTTGTCTACCGCGCCCGTAAAAGCACCTTTTTCATGACCAAAAAGCAATGATTCAGCCAGATTCTCCGGAATGGCTCCACAATTAATAATAATTAACGGTTTGTCTTTTCTTGGTGATAAAGCATGAATGCTCTGAGCAATTTTCTCTTTTCCGGTACCACTTTCACCTAAAACCAAAACCGATGTGTCTGACGGCGCCACTTTTCTGATATAATCAAAAACCGTAATCATCTGAGGGCTATTACCAATAATCCCTTCAAAGTCAACCGATTTATTTAACGGTTTTACTTCTTTAATAATAGCTTCTTTTTGATCTGCCTCAGAAATTGTTTTCGGATACATTTTAGTAACAAATTGCGCAAATGTATTTTCCACGTTCGCCAAAAGTTTTAAGGTTTCTGCCGAATAAATATTAAAATTTCTACTATAAAAGTTGAAATAAAATCTTTGAATCGAAGCGATTGAAACAGGAAAAACCAAATAGGATTTAATTCCGAAATTATGGGAAATCAGACTTTTTATAGGTGCTGCCTGAAAGTTATTAATCAAAGATTCTTCACTATAAACAACCGGTTCTAAATCTAACTTTGATTTTTTATAGGTTGCATCTAATTCCTTAGTAGAAATATCTGCAATTTTCGAAAATTTTTCCGGACTGATAATTTGATAATCATCGATATTTCTACGCATGATTCCGAGATTGGCATAATGCGTTGTATTAGCGAAACCAACTTCTGCATAATCAAACGAAATGTAATTTTGTACCATTTTCCCAAATGCCAATACTGCATTTTCCCATTTAAGATTTGAATTTAAAATCTCATTCATATCTTTTTGCAATTGCATTTGCTGCATTAATTGGGATTCTAAACTGTATTCCTGCCGGTAAAAAGCGATTTCAAGAGTGGTTAAAACATCCTGCTCTCTAAATGGTTTCACTATAAATCCGTAAGGTTGTGTGATTTTAGCCTGATCCAGAATATTTTTGCTGGAATTAGCTGATATAAATATAAAACCGATATAATTTTCTTTGAGAATTTGGGCTAAATCAATCCCGTTACGATTCCCTTTCAGCATAATATCCAGAAAAACTAAATCCGGTTTTTCGATCTCAATCTGTTCTAAAGCCTGATCAACTGAGCGCGCAATTCCGATCACTTCATAATTTGCCTTTTCGAGAATTAACTGCAAATCATGTGCTTCAATAAATTGATCTTCAACGATTAAAATTCGCTTTTTTAAAGTGGTTTCAGAGGATTTGAGGTGCTGATCAAAAACCGTTTCCATAAATGTGGTATTTTTAGTGTTATAACACGCTTAATATATTGGTATAAAATTAGTTAATTATTAGAACTAAAACAGGAAAAATTCAAAATTTAAATCAAAAAAAATATGATTTATGTGAATTTTCTTCATATTATTTTGAAAAACGGCAAACGTTTATTTCTATATTTGTTACACCAAGAACCAGTAAAAATCTTATTTTCAGTTTAATATGAAACAATACTACATTTTCTGTTTTTTATTCATTCTATCATTTCAGTGCCGCTCACAAATTTCGCCTTCTGTCGCTAAATATGATCTTCCAAAAAAAAGATTATTATTGCAAGCCTGCTCTCAATATTTATTTAATGCCAACCAAGGCGCCATAGATGTTGACAGCGCTGTTGTTATAGCCTCAAAAGCTTATAAATTGCCTGCTTCGTTGACTTATGATGAGGGTTATAATGATGGTAAGTTAATTGGTTACGATTTAATTGAAAAAGGAAATACTAATGCTGCACAAAAACTTCTCGATAGATCTAAAGGTGAAAATCGAATTAAACTATCACTGCAATTAGGAAGTTTTTATCTTTTTAAACCCGGGAAAAAACCAGAGGATCTAAAAAAGGCAAAATTATACATTGATAAAGCTGTTTTAGAAAGTAATCAGGTGAGAATAAATAAATGGCAGCATCAGAGTCTACTGTTACTAGGAAAATATTATTATCAGGCCAATAATGAGGTTGAAGGTAAAAAATGTTTTTCTCAGGTGATAAATGAATGTCGAAAACAAAATGACAAACCTGGTCTTGCCGAGGCTCTGGATGCGCAGGCAACTCTTTTATCCAACCTTGATCCTGAAAAAGAAAAAATGCTTCAAGAAGTCATTTCACTTTACGCATCTTTGGGTTTAGAAGAAAAGAGAATCGAAAATTACACCAAGATTACTACGATTTATTTTTGGGGAGGAAAAATAAATGAAGCAAAAAAAAGATTGTATCACAATTTAGTGGATTTGCGAAAGATTAATTTCACACATCAGCAATTCGCAGAAACCACAATAGTCTATATTGACCTGTACCAGCACAATATGAAAAGTGCTATGTATTATGCGCTAAAAAGTGTAAAAAGAATGGAGGCGGAAAAAGACTATACTTTCGGAGATATTTTTTATATGAGATTAGGCGATGTTTATAATTTTACTGGCCATAGTGAAGAAGCATTAGAACTTTATAAAAAAAGTATAGAAATTGGGCAGCAAACTTTAGATAGCGGTACCTGGTACAAAAGTTTTTACGGTGCTGTTGCTGCTTTATCAATTAAGGGAAAAAATAAAGAAGCAATTGCCTACATAAATGAGTTAACAGCAAAATATCCTCCAAAAATTACTTTTGATAAGATGTCTGTGGCTTATATAAAAGCCAATTGTTACGAGGCGCTTAAGGATAATGTTCAGGCTGAAAAGTATTTTAATGAAACTGATTATTATGCCAGACAATTAAATAATCCTGAAACCTTTAGAGAAATTGCCCATCAATATACCATGATGTCTTTATTTTATATCAATATAAATAAAGTTCAAAAAGCTAAATTTTACACAGATAAACTTTTAGCAATCTTTAAGGTCAATAAAGGAACGTATAATTCAGAGGCATTTCAGCGTTTATTATACAAAACCGACTCTATTAATGGAAATTACAAAGGTTCATTAGAGCATTTTAAAAATTTTAAAAGAATAAGCGATTCAATTATCGGAGTCGATAAAAACAAACAGATTGAGGAATTAAAAATTCAATATGAATCTAAGAATAAAGAACAAAAAATTGCGCTTTTAAACGACCAATCCAAACTTCAGGAAAGTGAGCTGCAAAAATCGAAACTCTTAAATACTTTATCCATATGGAGTTTGCTTTTGTTGCTGATAACAATTGGATTGCTTTACAACCGTTATCGTTTAAAACAAAGAACTCACGCTAAATTGGAGCTGAAAGAAAAAGAAATCAATCAGAAAAACCTCAACCTGAGACATTTGTTGGATGAAAAAGAATGGCTTTTAAAAGAGATTCATCATCGTGTAAAAAACAATCTTCAGACGGTTATTAGTTTGCTGAATTCACAATCTGCTTATCTTGATAATGATATGGCTTTGTCGGCTATAAAAAACAGTCAACACCGGATTCATTCGATGTCGTTAATCCATCAAAAACTATATAATTCCGAGAATATTGCAACGATTAACATGCCGAATTATATTAAGGAATTGGTCGAATATTTAAAAGATTCTTTTTCGCTTGCGCAAAGAATTCGTTTTGAAATTAAAGTTGCTCCTTTAGAATTGGATGTGGCGCAAGCTATTCCACTGGGGCTTATTTTGAATGAAGCTATTACCAATTCGATAAAATATGCTTTCCCAAATGATCGGACCGGAATGATTTATATCACAATTGAAGCCACGACAGAAAATCGATATTTATTGACCATTTCAGATAACGGAATTGGCGCTGAAACTGATTTTACAGATACAAAAGCAAACTCATTCGGAATGAGTCTGATAAAAGGTTTGAGTGATGATTTGGAGGCAAAATTCACGATGGAAAATAATAACGGAACGGTTTTAAAAATTGAATTTTCGCAAGAATTTCCAATAAATCAAAAAAGACAAATGAATTAAAACCTAAATTTGTATTACGAAAATAAATTTCGTTTCTAGCTTTTCCCTCAAATGACACACAAAATTTTAATTATAGACGACGAAGAAAAACTGAGAAGTCTGCTAGCGCGTATTATAAAATCGGAAGGATTTGAAGTTTTTGAAGCTAAGGATTTAAAATCGGGTTTTAAGAAATTGGAACAAACTGAAATTGATGTCGTTTTGTGTGATGTAAAATTACCTGACGGAAATGGAGTTGATTTCCTTCAGAATATAAAAAGCAGTTTCCCTTTAGTAGAAGTTGTTCTGTTGACCGCTTTTGGAAATATTCCAGACGGCGTTCAGGCCATGAAAAATGGTGCTTTTGATTATATCGTTAAAGGCGACGATAATGATAAAATTATTCCGCTTTTATATAAAGCTGTCGAAAAAGTGCAATTGCAGAAAAAGGTGCAACAACTTGAAAAACGCATTGGCGATAAATATTCTTTCAATACCATTATTGGAAAATCTAAAGGAATCGAACAAGTTATTGATTTAGCACAAAAAGTTGCCAAAACCGATTCGACAGTTTTATTAACCGGAGAAACTGGGACTGGAAAAGAAGTTTTTGCACAGGCCATACATGAAAATAGTAATCGTGTTGGAAAATCTTTTGTGGCTTTGAACTGTAGTACTTTCAGCAAAGAAATCCTTGAAAGCGAATTGTTCGGTCATAGACAAGGTGCTTTTACTGGTGCATTAAAAGATAAAAAAGGTTTTATTGAAGAAGCAAACGGTGGAACCTTATTTCTAGATGAAATTGGCGAAATGCCAATCGACCTTCAGGCCAAATTGTTACGTGTTTTAGAAACCAGCGAATATATTCCGGTTGGCGATACGACTCCAAAAAAATCAAATTTCAGATTAATTGCGGCAACCAATCGTGATTTAAAAACAGAAAGTGATGAACACCGTTTTCGTTCAGACTTATATTTTAGATTGAATATTTTCGAAATCAAGTTGCCGTCTTTGCGAGAAAGAGTCAAAGATATTTCAGTATTAGCGCATTATTTCGTCAAACAGTTTTCTGAAAAAACGAATAAAAAAACTTTAAATATTGCCGATGATTTTCTTCAGAAATTAGAAAATTATTCCTGGCCGGGAAATATTCGGGAACTTAAAAACATTATTGAAAGATCTGTTATTTTGAGTAATGGCGATACTTTAA
>Ga0247813_10001852_pt1 | contig 15287 bp, 15 predicted proteins | sample UWRJL169409C1_FD_180719 | JGI IMG/M metagenome (GOLD analysis project Ga0247813, IMG submission 180719) | Plant litter microbial communities from Arlington Agricultural Research Station in Wisconsin, United States - UWRJ-L169-409C-1 | ecosystem: Environmental > Terrestrial > Plant litter >... | reverse complement strand
TGGCCGGCATCCAGCACCGCTTCCACGGCGGGATTGCCACGCGACAGCGCATTGCCGATCACCACCTCGTCGCAGTCCGGCGCCACGCTGTCGGCGCGGTAGCCCGGATCCAGGGCGATGCCCAGGCGTTCGAGCTGGGTGGACATCGGCGGGTAGATCGCCTGGTCGCTGCCGCGGACCGTATGGCCCTTCTCGCGCGCCAGTGCGGCCACGCCGCCCATGAAAGTGCCTGCAATGCCAAGGATGTGGATCGTGCTCATGCGTACGATTGTCGCCGATCACCATCGCCGATGGAGATCGCCGTCAGACAACTCCTAGTCGACTATAAGAAAAGTCCAGCGGGGTGTCGGGGAATTCCCGATAGCGCCGTACTGTGAAGACGGACACAATTGTCTCGGCCAGCCGCAGTACCCCATTGGTCCTACTCCCCAAGAGGCCATCCCCAGGGGGGCTCATGCTGCGGGGCTCTGAGCAAGCCCGCTCGCTGGCACCTTCAAACCACACGCCTGGTCCCTTCGGGGGCCGGGCGTGTGTGTTTTCGGGTCCTGCACGCGCGGTGCGGGTGCGGTGCCGCCGTAGCGGCACCCACCGGCTCAGGCCTGGATCGCGGCGCGGATGCGCGCTTCCACATCGTTCAGTTCACCCACGCCATCCACGCGTGCGAGCGTGCCGCGGCCGGCATAGAAATCCACCACCGGCGCGGTCTGGTCGTTGTAGACCTGAAGGCGCTGGCGCACGGATTCGGGATTGTCATCGGCGCGGCCCTGTTCGGCGGCGCGGCCGGCGATGCGCTCGACCAGCAGTTCGGTCGGCACGTCCAGCTGTACCACGGCATCCAGCGGCTGGCCGATCTTGGCCAGCAGGGTATCCAGCGCATTGGCCTGGGCCACGTTGCGCGGGTAACCGTCGAGGATGAAGCCATTGGCCACATCGTCCTGGCCCAGGCGCGACTCGAGCATGCCCAGCAGGATGTCGTCGGACACCAGATTGCCGGCATCCATCACGGCCTTGGCCTGCTTGCCCAGCTCGGTGCCGGCGGCCACTTCGGCGCGCAGCAGATCACCGGTGGAAATGTGCGCAATCGAAAGATGTTCCTTCAGGCGCGTCGCCTGTGTCCCCTTGCCCGAACCGGGCGGTCCCAACAGAACCAATCGCATCAACCTGACTCCAACTTGGTAAGAAAACGGAGGGCGCGCGCCCCGGGAATGTCCACAATCACGCTGCACCGCAATACGCGCACTTTACCCCATCCGGGTAATGTCTCTGCAATGTCCGTCCCCCCAGACCAAGGTCGCACCATGTCCAAAGGTACCCTCCTCTACGCCCAGTCAGGTGGCGTCACGGCCGTCATCAACGCCACCGCCTCGGCGGTCATCAGCACGGCCAGGGCCAAAGGAATCAAGGTCTTGGCCGCGCGCAACGGCATTCTCGGCGCGCTCCGCGAAGACCTGATCGACACCTCCAAGGAGACCGCCGCCGCCATCGCGGCCCTCGCCCATACTCCCGGCGGCGCGTTCGGCTCGTGCCGCTACAAGCTCAAATCGCTGGAGGCCGACCGCGGCAAATACGAGCGCCTGCTCGAGGTGCTGCGTGCCCATGACGTGCGCTGGTTCCTCTACAACGGCGGCAACGATTCGGCCGATACCGCCTGGAAGGTCTCCCAGCTGGCCAAGGCCTTCGACTACGACCTGACCTGCATCGGCGTGCCCAAGACCATCGACAACGATCTGGCGGTGACCGATACCTGCCCGGGCTTCGGCTCGGCCGCCAAGTACACCGCCGTCTCCGTGCGCGAAGCCGCGCTGGATGTGGCCGCGATGGCGGAGACCTCGACCAGGGTATTCGTCTACGAGGCGATGGGCCGCCACGCCGGTTGGCTGGCCGCCGCCGCGGGCCTGGCCGGCCAGGGCGCCGACGACGCCCCGCACATCATCCTGCTGCCCGAGCGCGCGTACGACGAGGCGGCGTTCCTGGCCAAGGTCAAACAGGTGGTCGAGCGGGTGGGCTACTGCGTAGTGGTCGCCTCCGAAGGCATCCAGACCGCCGATGGCCGCTTCGTCGCCGATGCCGGCGGTGGTACCGATTCGTTCGGGCATACGCAGCTCGGTGGCGTGGCCTCGCAGCTGGCCGCGCGGGTCAAGGATGGGCTGGGCTACAAGGTCCACTGGACCCTGCCCGACTACCTGCAGCGTTCGGCGCGCCACCTGGCCTCCAAGACCGATTGGGAGCAGGCACAGGCCGTGGGCAAGGCGGCGGTGCAGTTCGCGCTGAAGGGCCAGAACGCGGTGATGCCGGTGATCGTGCGCACCAGCGACACGCCCTACCGCTGGAAGATCGAGGCGGCCCCGCTGCACAAGGTGGCCAACCACGAGAAGAAGATGCCGGCCGGCTTCATCCGCCGCGATGGGTTCGGCATCACCGACAAGGCCCGCGCGTATCTGGCCCCGCTGATCAAAGGTGAAGCGCCGCTGCCGTACGGGTCCGATGGGCTGCCGAAGTACGTGACGCTGAAGAACGTGGCGGTGAAGAAGAAACTGCCTGCCTTCGAGGCGTAATCGACCCGGTAGTGCCGGCCGCTGGCCGGCACCGTCGGGCTGTCCGGCGCTCGGGTAGTGCCGGCTGCTGGCCGGCATCGCGGTGTCCGGCAGCGTCCTGGGCGCCGGCCAGCGGCCGGCACTACCGGTGTGTGGTCAGCTCAATTGCAGGCCTTGCCCTCGACCTTCATCTGCGCGGCGAACATCGGCACCTGGGCGATCTTGCCGGCAGCCGCCTGCTTCTTGGCGTCTTCCAGGTAGATGCGCGACTGGCCCTGCCCATCGAGTTCCGGCTTGGTGGTAACCGGCATCCGCCACACGCGCACCACCGCCTGCTGCGCCGGGCAGGACGCATTCGGCACGCGGATCACATCATTGAGCTTCCAGCCCTTGGCTTCGCTGGGCTGCGCCTTCTCGTAATCGACGAAGCGGGCGCGCGGCTGGCATTGCTCGCTGGTGCGGACCACGGCGAATTTGTACGGTTGTGCGGCCTCACCGGTGAACACGCCTTCCAGCCGTGCACAGGCTTCGGGAATCTGGCGCAGCGTGTGGGCCGCGCCTACCGCCTGCGGTGTGCCGGCCGCGCGCTGCAGCTCGGGGGTTTCGGCGGCGAAGGCGGACACGGCGGGCAACAGGGCCAGCCACAACAGATGACGGGGGGACATGGCAGGACTCCAACGGCGGGGGATGGGCCGAGGCTGCCAGTGGATGGCTGAACGGCGTGGCAAAGGCCGCGGGCACGCGGTTTGAAATCCTTGCTGGCATGCATCGAGGATTTGCCCGCATACTCGGGCCACCAGGGATTGCTGAACACCGCCACACGCTTGAAGACCGGCACGGTCTGAACGGGTTGGTTCATGGTTGCAGCCTGTTGTGCCCCCGCGTGGAGACGTTCATCCGTTCACTGGATGTCATTCCATCACCCGGGAGGGGACATGCTGGAACGTTACGGGCTTTCTCTGGCGCTGTTCTGCGCCATCCTCGCGATTCTCTACGGCATCGTGTCGGCACGCTGGATCCTCCGGCAACCGGCTGGCAATGCCCGCATGCAGGAAATCGCCGCCGCCATCCAGGAAGGCGCGCGCGCCTATCTCAACCGTCAATACCTGACCATCGCCATCGCCGGTGCCGTACTGTTCGTGCTGGTCGGCCTGTTCCTCAGCTGGTACACCGCGATCGGCTTCGCGATCGGCGCCGTGCTGTCCGGCGCGGCTGGCTACATCGGCATGAACGTTTCGGTGCGTGCCAACGTACGTACCGCCGAGGCCGCCCGCAACGGCCTGAGTGCGGCCATGGACGTCGCCTTCCGCGGCGGTGCGATCACCGGCATGCTGGTGGTCGGGCTGGGCCTGCTGGGCGTGGCCGGCTACTACGCGCTGCTGCTGCGGCTCGGGCTGGATGTGGCGCAGACGCTGCACGCGCTGGTCGGGCTGGCGTTCGGCTCGTCGCTGATCTCGATCTTCGCGCGGCTGGGCGGTGGCATCTTCACCAAGGGCGCCGATGTCGGCGCGGACCTGGTCGGCAAGGTCGAAGCCGGCATCCCCGAAGATGACCCGCGCAACCCGGCGGTGATCGCCGACAACGTGGGCGACAACGTCGGCGACTGTGCCGGCATGGCCGCCGACCTGTTTGAAACCTACGCCGTCACCGTGATCGCCACGATGCTGCTCGGCAACCTGATGATCGCCGAGGCCGGGGCGAATGCGGTGCTGTATCCCCTGGTGCTGGGCGGTGTGTCGATCATCGCTTCGATCGTCGGCGCGCTGTTCGTCAAGGTGAAGCCCGGTGGCTCGATCATGGGCGCGCTGTACAAGGGCGTGATCGTGTCCGGTGTATTGGCCGCCATCGCGTTCTATCCCATCACCAGCCAGCTGATGCCGGACAACGCGCACGGTGCGCTGAACCTGTATTTCTGCGCCTTGATCGGGCTGGTGCTGACCGGGCTGATCGTGTGGATCACCGAGTACTACACCGGCACCCAGTACAAACCGGTGCAGCACGTGGCGCAGGCCTCCACCACCGGGCACGGCACCAACATCATCGCCGGCCTCGGTGTATCGATGAAGTCCACCGCCCTGCCGGTGATCGCGGTGTGCGTGGCGATCTGGCTGGCGCACTACTTCGGTGGCCTGTACGGCATCGCCATCGCCGCGACCGCGATGCTCTCGATGGCCGGCATGATCGTGGCGCTGGACGCCTACGGCCCGATCACCGACAACGCCGGCGGCATCGCCGAGATGGCCGAACTGCCGCCGGAAATCCGCGACATCACCGATCCCCTCGATGCCGTCGGCAACACCACCAAGGCGGTGACCAAAGGCTACGCGATCGGCTCGGCGGCCTTGGCCGCACTGGTGCTGTTCGCCGATTACACGCACAACCTGCAGGCGGCCAATCCCGGCGAGGTCTTCGCCTTCGACCTGTCCAACCATGAGGTGATCATCGGCCTGCTGATCGGCGGCCTGATTCCCTACCTGTTCGGCGCGATGGCGATGGAAGCGGTGGGTCGCGCGGCGGGGGCGGTGGTGGAGGAAGTGCGCCGTCAGTTCCGCGAGATTCCCGGGATCATGGACGGCACCGGCAAGCCGCAGTACGACCGCGCGGTGGATCTACTGACCCGCTCGGCCATCCGCGAAATGATCATCCCCTCGCTGTTGCCCGTCGCGGTACCGGTGGTGGTCGGCCTGCTGCTCGGGCCGCGCGCACTCGGCGGCCTGCTGATCGGCACCATCGTCACCGGGCTGTTCGTGGCGATCTCGATGACCACCGGCGGCGGCGCGTGGGACAACGCCAAGAAGTACATCGAGGATGGCCACTTCGGCGGCAAGGGCAGCGAAGCGCACAAGGCCGCGGTGACCGGCGATACGGTCGGTGATCCCTACAAGGACACCGCCGGCCCGGCGATCAACCCGCTGATCAAGATCATCAACATCGTGGCATTGCTGCTGGTGCCGCTGCTCTGAGTCAGGACGGACGCGCTGGCCTTATGCCAGCGCGTCCGTGCAGCGCGTGCGGGTTGCCACGCCTCAACGCCGCCGGAGGAAGAATGTCACCGGCACCATCACCTCCACCGGGTCGCCGGTGATCTCTGCTGGCGGCGGCGGCAACGGGCTGCCGCGCCGCACCGTGGCCAACGTTTCCTCATCCAGCAGCGGATGGCCGCTGCTCTGGCCCAGCCGGATGTTGGAGGCGTTGCCCTGGCGGTCCACAGAGAAACGTACATAGGCCACACCCTGCTGGCGCAGGCGCTCGGCCTGGCGCGGATAGCGACGGTACTGTTCCAGATGGCCCAGCAGCAGGCCCTGCCAGGTCACTGCCGCGCTGCCCTGACGGCCGGCCACGGTCTGCGTGGCGGCATAGCGTTCGGATGGGCGTGCCGAGACATCCGGTGGCGCCAGCGTCTGATCGACGTTGTGCTGGTCCGTCGGGTCTTCTTCGAGCGGTGTCTGGCGGCGCAGCACGTCCTGCGCGTCCGGGGTGTCGTCCGGCGGGAGATCGATCTTCGGCACCGGCGTGGGCTCGGGCCGATGCTGTTCCTGCTGCAGCGGCCCAGGCGGGATGTCCTTCCGTGGCGCGGACGGCGCCTCAGGTACCGGCGCCAACTCCACCATCACCGCTTCCACCGGCGTGTCACTGACCCGCACCGGCGCACGCTGCTGCCACCACAGCGCGCCGCCGATCAGCGCGCCATGCACGGCCAGCACGAGGGCCAGGCTGCCCAGCCAGCGCAGCGGTGCGGCGGTGTCGCGGCTCATTCGCTGCGCTGCTCCACGCCCACCAGCGCGATCCGGTGATACCCGGCCGCACGCAGCGCGTTCATGGTCTGCATCAGCTCGCCATACGGCACGGCCTGATCGGCACGCAGGTAGATGCGCTGTTCGTGGTCGCCAGCGGTCAGCCGCTCCAGCGTGGCGTTCAGGCCCTCCGTGCCGACCGGCACATCGTTGACGCTCAGCGACAGATCGGCCTGCACCGAGAGGAACACCGGTTCGGCATCGCGCGGCTGTGGCTGCGCGGTGCTGGCCGGCAGCTCCACCGGCGTATCCACCGTGGCCAGCGGCGCGGCCACCATGAAGATGATCAGCAGCACCAGCATCACGTCGATGAAGGGGGTGACGTTGATCTCGTGGCTTTCTTCCAGCGCATCGTCGTCGTGGCGTGCGGTCTTGATGGCCATGGCCGGTCCTCAGCGCGCGTCGCGCACGGCAGGCGCGCTGCCGAGGCGGTCCAGATCGCGCGAGACCAGCTGCTGCACGCCCGCGGACAAATCACCGAGCAGGCCTCGGATGCCGGCCAACACACGGGTGAAGTGGTTGTAGATCACCACGGCGGGAATCGCTGCGACCAGGCCGAGCGCAGTGGCCAGCAGCGCCTCGGCGATGCCTGGTGCGACCACGGCCAGATTCGTGGTGTTGGCGTGGGCGATGCCGATGAAACTGTTCATGATCCCCCACACCGTGCCGAACAACCCGACGAACGGCGCGATCGCGCCGATGCTGGCGAGCAGTCCCACCCCGGTGCGCAGCTGCCGCGCATGCGCCAGTTCGATGCGTTCCAGGCGCGAGGCGACCCGCTCTTTGATCCCGACCGGATCTTGCGCATCCTGCGAGAGGCGCAGCTCGGTGCGGGCGGCGTCGATCAGGTCGTGTGCCGCGCCGTCGTCCAGCAACGCATGGGTCTGCGGCACCGGCAGGTGCGCGGCCTGCAGCAGCAGCGCGCGTGCCTGGCGCAGCCGCGTGCGTTGCCGGCCCAGCTCCCAGGTCTTGGCAACCAGCACCGTCCAGGTGACGATCGAGGCGAGTGCCAGTCCGATCATCACGCTCTGCACCACGCCATCGGCGGCCTGGTACATGCCCCACGGGGTCAGGTCATGCGGCAGTGCCGCCATGGCGGCAGGAAGAGCAATGGGCAAGGTCATGGGCGGAGTCGTCGGTCAGGGGCATCGCGGCACCGTGCAGGGCCGGAGGCAGGAAAGGGGCGGAAAGTATCGGGGGCGAAACGGTGGGAATCAGTAGCGGGCGGACAGCACGTTCAGCGCTGCGACGGGCGATCGGCCGTGGCCGACGGCTGCGGCCCGGGCCGTGACAGCACATAGGCCGCACTGGCCGCAAAGAACAGGCCGACGCCAAGCAGCAGCGGCCAGGACGGATGCGCGCCCCAACAGAACATGACGAACCCGAATGCCATGCCGGCGCCGGCGAAGGCCTTGCCCTTGCGGCTGATCGCGCGCTGTTCGCGCCACAGCCGCAGCGATGGACCGTAACGAGGGTGCTCGAGCAGCCGGCGTTCGAACGTCGGCGAGCTGCGCGCGAAGCAGCCGACCGCCAGGATCAGGAAGATCGTGGTCGGCATCACCGGCAGCAGTGCGCCGATGACGCCCAGCGCCACCATGATCCAGCCCAGGACGAACCAGAGCCAGCGCATCATGGGCGGCGGTTGCGGTCCGGCGTGACGTGCCTGGGAGGCGCAGCGGTCACGCGAATTCTTCCTCGACATGCCCGTGCACGCTGCGGAAGGCCGCATCGGCCGCATCGATCACCTGCTGCTCCTGCGTCTCGGTCAGCGCGACACCATCGAGCGCAGCGGTGAACTCGCGCCAGTGGCGGGCAGCACCATCGGGATGGGCGGCCAGGTGACGGGCGCCGAAATTGCTGTCCAGGCCAAGACGTGCCGCCATCTTGTACAGCACGGTGCCACCGAGATTGGAGCCTTCGGCCACGTACAGCCAGCCCAGTGCCGCCGGCAGTGGCAGGTCACCATCCAACCGGGTGGACGTGGGCAGCGGCAGGGTCTGCTCCAGATCAGCCAGGTCGCGGGCGATCAGTGGCAGCCGGCGGCGCTCGTCCAGATCGGGCAACAGTGCATCCAGCGCGGGATTGCCGTAGAGCGCGTCGATATCGCGGTGGAAGCGGTACTGCACGCGCAGGAACGTTGCGAACAGGTCGCGGCTGGCGAAGATGTCGCCGGCCATGATGCGCTTGTCCAGCGCGCCGTGGCTGTCACGGGTGGCCGCCTTGAGGCGTTGGCTGCGGGTGGCTTCGGGAGTATCGATGACGATCATGGCACTGCTTGGATGGGGAGGTGGGGCACGGTTCTCTGTTGAAGACGTCTGGCACGGGGGTAACCCCAAGCCCATTGTCGCGTGATCAGCAGTGCGAATGTCACATGCCACCGTCACGGCCTTGCCCCGATAATACGGACCACGCCCTGCCACTGGAATGACACGATGATCACCACCGAACCGCGCATGACCAATCTGTTTCTGCAGCTCGGCCTGGACGCCAGCGAGGAGGCGATTGCCGCCTTCATCCGCGATCACCAGCTGTCCAACGAGATCCGCCTGATCGAAGCGCCGTACTGGAACGACGGGCAGCGCCAGTTCCTGACCGAGCAGCTGCGCTCGGATGCGGAGTGGGCGATCGTGGTCGATGAGCTCAGTGAAGCCCTGCACGCCGATGCGACCGTACAGGCCAACGCCGGCTGAGCGATCGCGGGATGCCGATACCGGCCGCACGCCCTGTGTGCAGGCCGGATGCACGCAGGGGCCGGCAATGCCGGCCCCTGTCGTGTCCGGGCATCAGTAGCGGTAGGTCAGCGCCAGCCGCACGGTCCGGCCCGGTGCGGGCATCACGCCCAGCGCCAGTGGATCGAGGTAGTAGCGGTCGGTCAGGTTGTCCACGTTGAGGTCCACCGCGAACTGCTCGCTGGCCTGCCAGCTGGCGAACAGATCCACGATGGTCGCCGGGCGGTACAGCTGCTGGATCGCCGACAGGCCGACGTTCCATTCCTTGTCCAGCGTGCTGATCGGGCCAGCGTTGTGGATCACCCGGGTGCCGACGCTGAGGCGCTGGTCGAACAGGCGCGAGCCCAGGGTCAGATTGACGTTGTAGCGCGGCGGGTTCTGCGTGTTGCTGTAGGACCCCTCAAAGCCACCATCCACGCAGTCCGGGGTGTTCTTCAGCTCCTCGATCCTGCGCTGGATCCCGTAGGCGCGGCGCTCGGCGGCGATGTCCGGCGCGCAGGTCTTGGCCTGGATGTAGTAGTGCGCGGACAGATCGGCGAACACCGTGCCGCTGTCATAGCTGGACTGGAACTCCACGCCGGAGACCTTGAAACGGTCTACGTTGCGGATCAGGCCGGCCGACAGGGTGCGGTAGTCGCGGGTGATCAGGTCATCGATGCGCGTGTTGAAGTAGGCCAGCTTGAAGCCCGCCTGGTCGCCCTCGGTGAACAGGCTGTGGCGCACCGTGCTCGCGCCGATTTCCCAGGTCCCTGCCCGCTCCGGCTTGAGCTCACCGGTGGGCTTGGCCGCGGTGAACAGGCCCAGCGTGGTTTCGAACAGGCTGGGCAGCTTTACGCCTTCGGCGTACTTCACGTACACCATCGTGTCTTCGTCGAAGCGGTAGGCGACGCTGGCGCTGGGCATGAAGGCACTGTCGCGGCGGCGGATCGGCTGCGACCAGGTCCAGCTGACCGGCACGCTCAGGTCTTCGGCATCATCGGCGTCATAGAAGTTCCAACCGGTGATGTCACCGACCGTGCCCTTCTCATACGGGGAGGCCAGCAACGAGGCCTCGGTGAACTGGCCATTGGCATCCGGATACCAGTTCAGCATGGCGATGCGCTTGGCGCGCCATGCCGGCAGGTTCGGATTGCCGTCCAGCAACTGGGTGTAGCGATACTGACCGATCACGCCGTAACTGTCCGGCGTGGCCAGGCGGTTGCGGTCGTGCACCTTGACGCGGTTGTAGCGGCCACCGACCACCACTTCCCAATGCTCGTCCGGCTGCCATTTGACCGAGGCCACCGCGCTGTATTCCTTGCGCTGGGCATTGCGCAGGAAGCGGTTGTTGACCAGGTCGTCGTGCATGATCGGCGAGTGCGGGCCGGGGCCCACGTCCTCATCGCTGAAGGACAGACCGTAGTCCAGCGTGAACAGCCCGGCGCCGGTATCCAGATGCGTGGTGTTGCCCACATCGAAGCCGAGCCGCGTCTGCGTCAACTCATTGCGGTAGGCATCCTTGTAGCCCGGATCGGTATTGAACGACGGGCCGTCGTACCACTCGGTGCGGCGATCGAAGTACCACGGCGTGATGCCGGTCAGGCCGTTGTACATCAGGCTGTCGGCATCGGTGTACCAGAGGTTGGCCTTCAGGTCGATCAGCTCGTTGTCCGGGTTGAAGCGGTAGCGCAGGTTGTAGGCATCCATGTCGACATGGCCCGGATCCCACTGCGGCACGCGGTCGCGATCCACGCGGATGATCTGCGAGGCCATGATTTCGCCGGCGGTGCCTTCATAGCGGCGGTAGCCGGCTTCCAGCGTCTGGTTGTCGTCGATGCGCCAGGTGCCTTTGAGCAGGAACGACGCCGAGCGCGAGGAGGTGTTGAACACCTCGGTATCCGGCGGATTCAACGGCGCCAGGGTGCGCCGCGTCTGCGGGAAATCGTCGTAGCCGTGCTTGCCGGAGAAGTAGTTGCCGTTCTCGCGCCATGCGTACGCCGCGACCAGGTCGACGCGATCCCAGTGCTTGGCGGTGGCGATGTTGAAGAACTGGCTGCCCAGCGCGCTGCGGTCGGTACGCGGTGCGGCGTCATAGGCGGGCACGTTGTTGGCGCTGGCATTGGCCATGCCCGTGCGAACGCGCAGCCCGGCATCGCGGCCATCACGCAGTACGTCTTCGATCTTCAGCGTTTCCATCTCGACCACGCCGCCAATACCACCGGATGCATTGACGCCCAGGCTCGGCCCCTTGGTGATGGTGATGTTGGAGATCAGATCCGGATCGAGATAGGTGCGCTGCGACTGGCCCGCGTAGCCACGGTAGGTATCCATGGTGGACTGGCCACCGTCGATGATCACCGGGATGCGGCTCTGGCCCTGGATGCCGCGGATGTTCACATCCAGCGCGTTGGCGGTACGCGGATCGCCCGCGGTGACGCCGGCCACGCCCTTGACGATGTCCGCAGTGGAGGTGCCGCGGAAGCGCTCGATCGTGTCACGCGCGATGTAAGCGCTGGAACCGGCCGTGCGGTACACCTCCAGCGCACGCTCGGCATCGCTGCCGCCCTCGATGCGGTCACCGGCCACGCTCAGCGCGTCGGTGACGATCAGGCCATCGTCGTTGGCTGCCGCCACGGCGCGCTCCAGCGTGACCGCGTCCGCCCCGACCTGGCGCAGGCTCAGCCCGCTGCCCTGCAGCAGGCGCAGCAAGGCAGCCTGCGCATCCATCTGCCCGGCCACCGCCGTGGAGGTCACGCCTTCGGCCAGCGCGGCCGGATAGGCGACCTGCACCCCGGACTGCCGCATGTAGGTGCGCAGCGCATCGGCCAGCGGCTGGGCGGGAATGTCGAACCGCAGCGTCGCCGCAGCCGGTACCGGGCTGGATTGGGCGAATGCCGGCAGGCTGGGCGCGGCCGCCAGGCCAGCAGTAAGCAGAGCGATGCAGAGACGTGACGGGCGCGGACGATGGCCCGCGCGGGGGGAGATGCGCATGGAAAAACCTGTCAGAAGATCAGTGCCGCAGAGGCGGGTCACCCGCACGCAGGTGCGGATGCAGCGGACGTACGTGGCGGCGGCGGGTACGTTATGCCGGGTAAGACGAACGAACGGGGCACAGCCCCAAGACGGGTTGCGCTAGTGCGCCGGTGCCACGATCGCCACGCCCATCGGCAGGCGGGTGACGCTCAGCCCGGCGCTGACGGCCAGCGCATCGAGCGCCTGCTCCGGGCGATCAATACGGAACGCCGCGTTGACCGCCGGCAAGGCCGACAGATCGCCACGCACGAAAGTGGCACCCGGGCGGTACCGCGCAATGCGCTGCACCGCCTCCTCCACGCTGGCCGTCTCCAGCAGCAGCTCGCCGTCGCGCCAGGCCGCAATGCGGTCCAGCGCAACATCGTCCAGCCGCGTGACCCGGCCGGCTGGCGCAATGCGTGCCCGCTGGCCCGCATCGAGATAGGTCCAGCCGCCTCGTTCAGTGGCCGCAACCCGCACGCGCCCCTGCTCGACCACCGCCTCGACCTGGTCGTTCCAGCGGGACACGGCGAATGCGGTGGAGATATCTTCAACCACACTGCCCTGCGCTTCTACCTGGAACGGGCGGGACGCCTCTTGCGCCACCTCGAACCAGGCCTGGCCACGCAGCAGCGCGATACGACGCACATAACCGTCGTAGTGGACGGCGATGGCACTGTCGGCATCCAGTACCGCACGGCTGCCATCGGGCAGCGAAACCGTCTCGATCGCACGCGTGCTGCGGTGATCGGCCTGCAGCCGCAGCCACGCATCGGGCGCGACCCACGCCAAGGCCAGCACGGCTGCCGTCGCCACGCTCCACGCGTGCCAGCGGGCCCGCCGTTGACGCGGCACCGCCACTGCCGCCGCGGGGGGGCGTGGCCCAAGACTGCGCCAAAGCTGACGTTCGTGTTCGAAGGCATGCCGGTGCCCGGGCTCACCCAGCCACTGCTCGAAGGCCTGCATCTGTCCCGCATCGGTCGCACCGGAGGCCAGCCAGGCAATCCAGGCCCGCGCCTGGACAGCGACAGCATCGGACGGCGGCGGACAGGGAGAGGAAGAAGGTGGGTGCGGGCTCATGGCTGGCGATGGGTGGCGCAGTCACGCGCGGGCAAGGGATGGACGCAGTCAACACGCCATTATGATCAAGACGGTCGGCAGACGTGTATCCCCAAGTCGGATATCAGCGCGCTTCAGCGGCCACTGCGTGCCCAGGCCAGTCGTTGCAGTGCGCTGCGCACATGATTCTCCACGGTCGTTACCGACACCCCCTGGCGCCTGGCGATGTCCGCCTGGGTCATGCCCTGCAGGCGGTTGAGCCGGAAGATGGTGCGGGTCGGCTCGGGCAGATGCTCGGCCGCCTCCAGCACGCGCTGCAGTTCGTCCTGCGCCATGACCTGCTCTTCGGTGGAGAGCACTTCGTCCGGCCCCCACAGGTAATGCTCGGCAAGCAGACGCGTGCGCCGCGTGCGCTCACGGCCGTGATCCGTAGCCAGATTCGCCGCCAAACGATAGAGATAGGCGCGGGGATTGCTGATCGGCTGGCCGCTATCCACGCCACGCGCCTTGAACCAGATGGACTGGATCACATCTTCGGCGCCGCCGTCACTGCCCAGGATGCGCTGGACCAGGCGCAGCAGCGCCGGGCGCTCGCGGATCAACAGCTCGGTGAGGGTGGCGTTGGAGGACATGGGCCGATGCACGTAGCGGGACCGCAGGAAGACGGCCATCCGTAAGCCGCGGCATGTTACTCCGCAAATGAGAATGAGTCACGTTTGAGCTGCGCGGAATTTCGATGTGACGACGCGCCCCTAGAGGCACGCCGTCAGTCCGTCGTAGATGCTGTCGGGGGTTCCGGGCAACGCCACATGCAAGGCATCGTCCTGCTCCAGCGTCTGCAGCAGGACGGGCAGCAGCGTAGTGGCCGCCAGCGGCGCGCGGCAGGCCCACGTCCGCGCGTCCACCGCGATACGGCCCGTCGCAGTGTCCACGCGCGCGGTGCTGCCGGTGAACGTCCACACGCATTCCTGCACCCGTCCGCTGGCGGCCTCGACCGAGCAGCGGAAACGCAGCGCCTGAAGGTTGTGATACTCGCCTTCGCAGAACGTGTCGCCACAGATGTCGTTGAAGCCCCGGACCAAGCGGGCTTCCACCGCACGGAAGCGCTCCCAGCCCGCAGCCTGGGTTGGGTAGGTCCGCGCGTCGATGAAGGTCTCCGCGGTACGGCCGTCCATCGGGAGGCTGCAGACTGCCAGCACCAGCAGAGCGCTCGGGAAGATCGGTTTCATGGGTGTCTCCTGTACGGCGTTGGGGAAGCGCAGGCTCAGTTGAGGCACTCGAACAGCGCGTCGTGCATGGATCGGTGTGTGCCCGGAAGCGGCAGGGTCAATGCGTCACGTCGCCCGAGTGCGGTATGCAGCGCTTCCACGGAGGTATGGGGCGCCAATGGCGCCGCGCACGCCCAGGTACGGCTGTCCGGCACTACCTCGCCGGTGGTCGGCTCCACCTCCAGGTTGCCGGCCGCGATGACCAGCGCGCAGGACGCGACGCTTCCACTGGGCGCGTGTACCGAGCAGCGGAACTGCAGGACGATGTGATTGCTGAATTCACCTTCGCAGTACGTATCGCCGCAGAGGTCATGGAACTGCCGTGTCAGATGATCCTGGAGATCGTAGAAGCGGTCCCAGTTGGCTTCGTTGTAGGGGTAGTCGACCAGATCCACGTACGCACCACTGCGGGCACGGGCCTCCCCGGCCACCGCCGTGAGGGACAGGACGAGCGCCATCGACAGCCAGGCCATCCGAGTTGTCAGGGTCATCACCATCCTCCAAGCGGGTTCAGGGCCATGATCGGCCGCTCGGCCAGGCGCAACCATCGGCGCTCTGCCCGGGGCAGGGTCGGGATTGGTGGCACCGCCCTGTGGTGGTCTGCCCACCCGTCCCCCGCGCAGGCTGACCCTCCTGGGCCGCGCCCGCCGCGGATCGACCCATCGGCGGCACGACCGCTGCACGCTGGCCGCCAATGGGCCTAAAATGTCGGACTTTGCGCCCTACCCCCTCTCAGCTGGAGCACACCCATGGGTCTGGAACTCGTTTCGCCGGGCAAGAACCCGCCGGAAGAAATCAACGTCATCATCGAAATCCCGAAGGATTCCGAGCCGGTGAAGTACGAAGTGGACAAGGAAACCGGCGCGATCTTCGTCGACCGCATCCTCTCCACCCCGATGCGCTACCCCTGCA
>Ga0247813_10001851_pt1 | contig 15297 bp, 19 predicted proteins | sample UWRJL169409C1_FD_180719 | JGI IMG/M metagenome (GOLD analysis project Ga0247813, IMG submission 180719) | Plant litter microbial communities from Arlington Agricultural Research Station in Wisconsin, United States - UWRJ-L169-409C-1 | ecosystem: Environmental > Terrestrial > Plant litter >... | reverse complement strand
CCGGCAACGCCAACCTGCTGGTGTTCCCCAACATCGACGCGGCCAACATTTCCTACAACCTGCTTAAAACGGCAGCAGGTGGCAACATCGCCATCGGCCCCGTGCTGCTGGGTGCGGCCAAACCTGTACACATCCTCACGGCCAGCGCCACGGTCCGACGCATTGTGAATATGACGGCGCTGACCATTGCAGAGGCCAACGCTGAGCGCCCCAGAGGTCAGAGCGTCATCGAACAATCATAGTGTGGCCAGACCCAGCGACTAAATCAAACCAGGTCGGGTGATCGACGCATTGAAGGTGAAAAAATGGATCCATTGCACGCAGCCGTCATTCGAGGGAACCTAGTCGACTGCAAACGGCTCTTGGCTGAGGGAGCCAACCCCAATGAGGTTTTATCCGATGGTCACACGCTGCTTCACTTGGCAGCGAAGGCTGGTGCACTCAGTATTGCTGAAAAATTGTGTGAATCCGGCGCTGACATCTGCGCTCTTACTGTCCTTGGCAATACCCCATTACACGGGGCAGCCTATACGGGACACATTGAATTCGTGAAATTTCTTTTTGGGCAAGGCGCTAAGCCATGGATAAAGAACGCAGCCGGAAAAACGGCTGCCGATCGGGCGTTCGATCATGGGCAATGGGAGATTGTCGACTTGCTGTCAAGTTGCGCGATCAGGAGATAGTCATGAAGTTCTTCAAGATAACCTTATTGGTTGGACTGGCTCTGGAGACGTGTCATGTTCAAGCTCAAAACTACCCAAGCAAACCCATTACTTTCGTGGTTCCATTTTCCGCAGGTGGAAACGCAGACATCGCTGCACGGATCCTTGCCAAGCAAATGTCGAGCGGGCTTGGACAGCCGATCGTCGTCGAAAACAAGGCGGGTGCCAACGGAAGCATTGGGCTCGACGCTGTGCGGCGAGCGTTGCCAGATGGCTACACGCTGCTGGTTTCGCCAAGCAGTCCGCTGGTCGTCAATCCGGCAATTTATAGAAACCTGCCCTACCAAACACTCAGAGATTTCGAGCCAATAAGCTTGATTCTGACGTACCAGTATGCCTTGGTCGTGCGAAACGATTCGCCGATCAGATCCATCGACGATTTGAAGACAATGGCGAAAAATTCGCCAGGCACGCTGAGTTATGGATCGTCTGGAGTAGGAGGCGGAGGGCATCTCGCGGGGGAATTGCTGGCATTGAAAATCGGTTCTCCACTGAATCACATTCCCTACAAAGGGACGGCACCCGCACTTGCCGACTTGATCGGAGGACAGCTGACTTTCACCTTTGATACTGTCATGACGGCCACTCAGCAGGTCAAGGAGAAGAGATTAAGGGCGCTCGCAGTATCTGGAGTGCGTCGCGCGGAGTCATTGCCAGAAATCCCGACAATGCAACAGCTCGGATTCGAAGATTTTAATGTGATGCAGTTCATTGGACTTCTTGCGCCCGTAAAAACTTCGAAGTTAATCGTGGAGCGGCTTAACCAGGAAGCCGTCAAAGCCATGAGATCACCTGAAGTCTTGAAAGCACTCGGAGCGGCGGCTGGAAATGACATCGTTGCTAGTTCTGCGCAGGAATTTAAAGCCCAGTTGGAGCGCGATATGGTGTTCTATTCAAAACTCACTCAAGCTGCAAACATAAAGGCTGACTAATGTACGAAGTTCATGTTCTAGTGCAGGGCTACCCTGGGCGTGCAGTTTGTCACGGCGGGCTTGGATGGAGTACGGTCACCCTGATCCGAGGTCAGGGTCGGCAAATCTTGGTTGATGTCGGTGGATATGCCACGCGAAAGGAGATCGCAAAACAGCTGACGTTGCTGTCGGTTAATCCCAGCGAAATCTCAGATGTTGTCCTTACGCATGCCCACCACGACCATGCCGTTAATTTTACGTTGTTCCCTGAGGCAACCATATGGATTGGAAAACAGGAACTTCTGTGGGCTGCTGCGCAGAAGCCGGGATTCAATCCGATTGCGGAACTTCACGTCAGAGAACTTATGGTCTCGGAACGCGTACGAAGGTTAGAGGCCGGCAGTAAGTTCTTGGAATGTTTTACTGCCCATGCGGTGCCTGGGCATACGCCAGGGCATCTCGCGTACTATTTCAGTGGAAACGATGCACATGTACTCTTTACGGGAGACGCGGCCAAGAACCGCGCCGAGCTGAAATCCAGAACTGTCGACATGACTTACAACGAGGTTGAGAGTGCGAGCAGTATCGAAGAAATTTGGCGACTTTGGAAGGAGAGAAAAAGTACGATTCTCATCCCTGGCCACGACCTCAGCATGTGCTTGGATGCCGACGGAGAACCTTACTATCTCGGCGAACGAAAAGCAGGCATCGAGGCTTGGTTCTCCGAGTCCCTTGAGCACACGACGCTTTTTGACTTGAGCCGACCGTCGCCTTTTGGGATGGGATACGAGGCGAAGTTGTAATTTTGGCGATGGGGCGCAATTCTTGAAGTTATGGCGAGGTTTGCTGCCTTTATCTCTAATTCGTCCTGGCAACCGACTTTTGTTGCAGTACCCGATCAACCACCATATGGCAGATCAGCTCGCGCCCAAAACAATGCAGATGGGGTAGCCTTTAGGACGATCGTAGTGCATTGGGGTGAAGTTGCATTCCGACGCGATGATTTTGAAGATAGTAGACAGCGTGGCTTGGCCTACGTTATGTTGGCTCGTCCAGAACGATCGGGCGTCGGCGCACATTGAAGACCTGCACAGACGACACCAAGTCCTCGAAGCTTGATTAGTGTGGCAAGTGGCGCAGTGCCAGTCTGACCACTTGTTTGGAGCAACTCAGATGTCGCTGAAGCCAGCGTATGAGAAGACGTGAAGCAAATGAATCCATGCAGCGGTCGATCTGCCATTGGCGAAACCAAATCCGCGCCCTGCTGTCGTCACAGGGGTCCGGCAGACCCGATATATGAGGTGGCAAGATGCCTCGCATGCCGAGCAGCAAGAGGGAAATCATGTCGCCCTCACCGATCTGTTGCACACGCAGCAACGCAGACTTTAGCCGGCGTGGTTGCACCTTTGTTTACGTAAAGAGTTCGGTGCATGAAGGCTTGTCTCACATGGATCCAGACGTCTTATTCTGGAGATTGGTATGCCGACAGCATTGCAAAGACGTCGTTATAGTTGCCATTTGCTTCAGCAAAGCGCAAATACTTTGCTCGTTCGACGACGACCTCTTTGGGCGTAACTTCGCTGTGCAGCAGCATGAGTGTTTCGTCGAGGAAATCTTCCAAGGGCATGGCATTGTCATCACGTTCTTGACCAAACAACGTGGTACGCACGCCTGGTGGGACGATCTCGATCACGCGCACCGAAGTGTCGGCAAGCTGAAAGCGCAGGCTTTCAGTGAACAGATGAACTGCCGCCTTTGTGGCGCTGTAGGTAATGGCTGAAGGAAACGGAACAAATGCGAGCGACGAACTGACATTGACAATGAAGCTACTTTCTTTCCCAGCGAGTTGAGGTAAGAATGCGTGCGTCATCCGGATGGTCCCGAGAAGGTTGACCGCAATGGTGTCTTCTGCAATCTTGAGCGAACCGGCCTCCAGAACATTTTCGGGCAGCATGATGCCAGCGTTATTGATGACAACATTCAAGTCTGGATAAAGGGCGGCAACCTTCTTGCTTGCCTCCACGATGGACTGAGGGTCTGCGACGTCGAGTTCAAGCGCCTCAATGCCTGGATGATCCTTGGTGATCTCTTGAAGCAAGGTCTTGCGCCGCCCGGCGACGATCACCTTGTTGCCCGCTTTATGAAAGCGCAGCGCGAGGCCAAGTCCAATGCCTGCAGTGGCGCCGGTGATGAGAATGGTGTTTCCAGAAGTCTTCATGAGATTGATGCGTTCGGGTTAAGATGGGAAAATGGACTGTTGTCCACTTAATGGTTAGATTAACGGACAACTGTCCGTTTAGCAAGTCCAACCACAATGGAATTAGGGTTAATGGCACAAGCAAGAAATTCGATTCGACCAGCGCGTGCCGATGCGCTGCAAAACCGAGAGCGGATACTGACGGTCGCGCTTGTGGAACTCGCACGAGCAGCGGACGTGCCACTCAGCGCGATCGCGCAGAAGGCTGGCGTGGGGCAGGGAACCTTGTACCGTCACTTTCCTACGCGTGAAGCACTCGTGATGGAGGTTTATCGCTATGAGATGGGACACGTGGTGAACTTCGCCAAGCTGTTGCTTGAGGAGTACCCACCAGACGAAGCACTGGAGCGATGGATGCATCGCCTGGCCGAGTACTCGATGACCAAAGCGGGACTGGCGAACGCGATCCGCGAGGTCTCAAATGTCAAGGACTGTCAGGGAAGTGATGGCTACGGCCCTGTGATTGCTGCGGCGCAGTTGCTGCTTGATGCAAATGAGCAGGCAGGTACGATCCGGCCGGGCATCACTACCGACGATTTCTTCCTTGCGATTGCAGGAATCTGGCAGATCGATTTCAGCAGTGACTGGCAACCGCGCCTTGCGTGGCTCATCAATTTTGTCATGCAGGGACTCCGCGCGGGCGCACCACTTCGTTCAGTTCCACCGTGAGCTTGCAGATATCCAGGCCAGCGTCACATGGCAGAGATCGTGATCGCCATCCGCCATCCGCCATCCGACTTGGCGCAAGGCGGTGCTCTGAACGTCAGGCGGAGTAACGATCGGGATTTTCGATCGGGGGAATGCCGGATAGGATTCGATGCGGACGTTTTGTATCTAGGGGAACAGCGATGAAACGTGCATGGTTGTCAGTGATTGGGGTACTGCTGATGGGGACTGCAATGAGCGGCTTGGTATTGGCGCAAGCGGACTGGCCCGGTTACACGGACGGTGCGCAGTCGATGCGAGTCGAGACGACGATGGGCCAGATCGATACCATCGGCGGCGTGATCTATTCGCAGGTGAAGACGACACGCGCCGTGCGCCAACTCAAGATGACCTTGTTGGTGCCCCGCACGAACGACCTGAAGCCGGCCATCGTCTATTTTCCTGGCGGAGGCTTCATCTCGGCCGACTATGAGAAATATACGGAGATGCGGGTGGCGCTCGCACGGGCTGGTTTCGTCGTCGCCGCGGCAGAGTACCGCACCGTACCGGATAAGTTTCCATCACTTGTCGAGGACGGGAAGGCGGCAATCCGCTATCTACGCGAACACGCGCAGGAGTATGGCATCGACCCAGCGCGGATCGGCGTCGTCGGCGACTCGGCGGGAGGCTATGTCGCGCAGATGCTCGGGACGACCAATGGCGAGCGGGCGTTCGACAAAGGCACGTTTCTCGACAAGTCCTCTGACGTGCAGGCAGCGGTAACACTCTATGGAATCTCTGATCTCCGCACGATCGGGGAAGGCTTTCCCGATGCCGTTCAGAAAGTTCACCAGTCTCCCGCCGTGACGGAAGCACTGCTGTTGAACGGTCCGGCGTTCGGAACATTTCCTGGAGCGTCGATCGGTAGTGATCCCGAGAAGGCACTCGCAGCCAGTCCGTTGGGCCACGTCAAAGGGATCAAGCCACCCTTCCTGATCATGCACGGCACCGCCGACACGCTGGTGTCACCGATGCAGAGCGCGCACCTTTTTGAAGCCCTCAAGGCGGGGCAGAACAAGGTCGACTACATCTTGGTCGAAGGCGCGGGCCACGGCGATCTTTACTGGTACCAAGCGCCTGTCATCGACCGTGTGGTGAACTGGTTCAGGCAAACCCTTGGAGAGCCGATCAAAGGAGCCGCCAAAGCTATGAACCGGGATGCCAACCTGTAGGTCCGACCGACGATAGCTTGAAATTCGCCCGGTTCGATAACCAACCCGCTATCGCGCTCAGCCATGATTCACCTCATCCGATGAGGCACGGTTTGAGCGTTGCAGGCGTAAACTTCATCCGCTCACACCTGGCCTGTCAACAGGGTCCGCAATCGATGGCTGGAGGGCAACGCCCCTCGCCGTCAAAGCGTAACGCACGCCGGACTAGGCGTCGCTCAATCTTTGGCTCTCCATCCGTTCTTCAGGAGCTGTTGGAGGACATTCAATGTGCCTTCGTCCGCTGTTGTCGTACCACTTGCCCAGGCCATGGCCAACGCGCCAAGGAAGATGTCGCGTCCTGTCATCTCCTGACGTGCGAGCCCCGCGGCTTGGGCGCGCTCCAGTATTCGACTTGTCGTCTCTATGACAGCATTGCAGGTCGGGGTGAGCGCTGAGTCAAGATGGCATGCGGCTCTCAGTGGCTCAGGAAGGCCGTCATACGCTTGCATCCAAGCGCCCAGAGCCTCGATCCACAACTCGAGCGCACAGCCTGCATCACGCTCAGCCGCTTCGATTTCGGTGCGACGTTGGTCCAGGCTGTCGTAGTGGAGAACTAACAGGCCAGCCAACAGTGCGCCCTTGTTTGGAAAGTGGCGGTACAGCGTTCCGGGCCCGACGCCCGCCAACTTCGCGATGGCATCCATCGAAACGTCGACCCCTTGGCGGTCGAACGCTTGACGGGCCACGTCGAGAATCTGCGCGCGATTCTGTTGTGCGTCCTTCCTGGACGACGATGAAGATGGCAATGAAGGCATGGAATTTAACCCTGGTCACTGAGTGTGATTTCATAAACGGAGATAATCTCCGTTTAACGGCAAACAGCCATAGCGATAACAGGGCTGTGCACGGAATGAGGATGTGATGACCAGACGAATGATTATCGGTATGCATCTGGGCAATGGCTATGGAAATCTGCCCGGGGCTTGGCGCGCGCCCGGCGTCGACCCTATGAGCTACGCGAGTTTCGACGCGAAAGTTCGTCATGCCAAAGCGGCCGAGCGTGGAAAGCTGCAATTCATGTTCCTGCCGGATGGACCCAGTCACGTCGGCGATATCGAGAATGAGCCCCCGCACTTCAATCTAGACGTCATGCTTACCTTGGCGGCTGTCGCGCGTGAAACGAGTCGGATCGGCCTCGTCGCCACCGGATCGACCACCTTCAACGAGCCCTTCAATCTTGCGCGACAGTTCAAGGCCTTGGATGTCATGAGTCATGGACGAGCGGGATGGAACGCCGTGACATCGAGCGGTGAAGACGTCGCCGCGAATTATGGCAAGCGATTGCCGTCCAGTTCAGAACGCTATGGCAAGGCCCATGAAACGATCCAACTGGTGCAGGCTCTTTGGGGCAGCTGGGGAAAGGCTGCATGGATGCACGATAAGGCGACGGGCCGTTTCGCGGACGCGCAACAAGTCCGTCCCATCTCGATGGGCGGCGAGTTCGTGGCCTCGCGGGGGCCGCTGTACATCCCTCCCTCCGAACAGGGACAACCCGTCATCTTTCATGCAGGAGGTAGTCCAAACGCGCTTGACCTTGCTGGCCGCTATGCCAGCGGCGTCATCGGTGCAGCTTTCACGATCGAAGACGCGTTTCAGCAGCGCGCAGCGTTTCGTGACGCCGCTGAGCGCGCGGGGCGGCATCCCGACGAGATTAAGTTCTTTGCTGGCTTGATGACGACGATCGCAAGTGACAGGCGAGAAGGTCTTGATCGGCGGATCGGGCTGAGTGGCCGAACATTCCCGCAGCGGGCCACGTATCTCGGTCAGATGCTTGGCGTGCGCCTCGATCCTGCAAGGCTCGATGAGCCACTGACGCCGGATCAGTTGTCCAGGGCAAGGGCCTCACCGGGCGACCCGCGCTCGGCCCATGCGCTGAAGATTGCGCGCGAGGGCTGGACAGTCCGCGACATATTGGCGCATGGGGGTGATTGACTATCACCCGGTCGTTGTTGGACCCGCTGGTGAGGCAGCTGACCATATGCAGGAATGGTTCGAGGCAGACGCTGTTGACGGCTTCTGGGTGTCGCCGGACATCTACGATGGTGGCATCGACGCCTTTGTCGACGGCGTGGTACCTATCTTGCAAGACCGAGGACTGTTCCATCTGGAATATGACGGCACCACGCTGCGGGAACACTTGAGTGCGCCATCCCTATATGGAATGGATGCGCGTCTCACACGTAACTCTCAATCAAATCTCATTCACAAAGGAATATAGTATGAAAATCGGCATCATTGGTGCAGGAAACATTGGCGGTACGATTGCACGTAAGCTTGCAGCCGCCGGGCATTCAGTCAAGTTGGCAGGTTCGAAGGGACCTGAGGAGGTCCGTGAAAAGGCGATCGAGATCGGCGCTGTTCCCGTTGGTGCACGAGACGCGGTCAAGGACGTTGATGCGATCGTTCTCTCTATCCCTTTTGCAAGTATCCCGGATGTAGCTGGTGTATTTGTCGATGTCCCGGCCAGCGTGGTCGTGATCGACACTTCCAACTATTATCCGATGCGCGACGGGAACATCTCAGCGGTCGTTGAAGGAAAGCCAGAAAGTATCTGGTCAAGCGAGAAACTCGGCCGGCCTGTGGTGAAAGCCTTCAATGCAGTCCTCGCCCAGACGCTTGCCGAAGGAGGTACGGCAGCTGGTACGGCCGATAGATTAGCGATCCCGGTGTCAGGCGACGATGCGCATGCAAAAGCGATTGCACTCCAGCTGGTGAATGAGACAGGGTTCGATGCGCTTGATGCTGGTCAGCTGGCGGATTCTTGGCGCCAACAGCCGGGCACCCCCGCCTATTGCACAGAACTGACGCTCAGTGACCTTCACGATGCGCTGCGCATGGCCGAAAAATCGCGCGCACCCGAGGACCGTGATGCGGTGATTCACAGTCTCATGGGGGCGAAAACTCCACCCAGTCATGAGCAGATTGTCGCTAGAAATCGTGAGGTTACCGCTCCGCGATAAGCAAATTGCATTCGATGGGAAAGTCGGATTGCGCCTCGATTTGATGCGACTATCCGCCGAACTAGTGGTGATCGATACGTCCAACTACATTCCGGCGGCGATGAGAGAATCGAGGAGATTGAGAGTGGAAGGGCTGACAGCGTTTGGATAACCGGCACCTTGGTCGCCCTATCACTAAGGCTTGGAACACGATTTACTCAATCACCCATTGAAGGGATGGGCAGGCCCACCGGCAACCCTGAACACATCGCCGCTCCCGTCTCGGCCGATCGTGAGCGGGACCGCGATCTGACCATGGCGCTCGTCGAGCAAACTGGTTTCCACGCTTATGACGCAGAGCCGGTCGCGAATTCTTGGCGCCGGCAATGTAATTCGCCTGTCATTACACCGAAGTCACTTTTGACCTGCCCCCACCCAGCCGTACCACCGTAATGGCAGCGAAGTCCGTCAACTTGGAGAATGACGGACATGAGAAAGAGCAGATTTACCGAGGAGCAGATCATCGGTTTCATCAAGCAGGCCGAGGCTGGCTTGTCGATCAAGGATCTGTGCCGCAAAGGCGGCTTCAGCGACGCGACCTTCTACAAATGGCGCGCCCAGTACGGTGGAATGGAGGTGCCCGACGCCCTGCGGCTGCGTGAACTTGAGGCGGAGAACAACAAGCTCAAGAAGCTGCTGGCAGAGGCCCACCTGGACATCCACGCGCTGAATACCGCGTTCGGGGTAAAGCGCTAGCCCCACAGGCCAAACGCGTGGCCGTCGCCACCATGATCGAGCAATGCGATCTGAGCGAGCGGCGCGCCTGCAGGCTTGTGGGGCTCTCCCGTGACAGCTACCGCCATCCACTTGAGGCCGATGACATGACGAAAGAGCTCAGCAGCAAGATCGTCGAGATCGCGCACGCGCGCCGGCGCTTGGGCTACTCACGCACGCTTCACCCGCCGGATACATGAGCGCACGGGCCATCAGGAGAACGGTCGCCCATGCTTTGAAAGCATGCAACGCTTAAAAAGCGGCATTGGCACCCACCGTCCTGGATGCGGATGATCGCCGAACAAATTCAATGACGGAGACAATATGTACAAATTTCCGACCTTCGGTGCAGGTCTTTTATCGTCTCTCTTGATCGGGTGTGGCGGAAGCGGCGGTACGACGGCTGCTTCTGCTCCTGTCCCAATTGAAACGCAGCCCCCGCCGGTCGCCGCTGCACCTATCACCTGCGCAGCATCGGCCGAAAAGCTATCCAAGGGCACGTTGACGGTTGGCGGAGTCAGCAGGGAATACTTTGAAAGCGCTCCGTCCGACATCTTGAAGCTTCGAGAGAATGACGCTCGAGGCATCGCGGTGATCGTCAATTTTCATGACGCACAGCAAGACGGCCGATCGGGCGCTGCCGCCACTTGTTGGAACGAAATAGGGGATGCCCGAGGGGCCGTAACCATCTTCCCTTCTGCATTGAACGGCGCGTGGAACACGAAGACGGATTCTGCTGGCGTGGACGAGGTCGCCTTTCTCAAAGCTCTGCTTGCTTCTGTCAAGACAAAGTACGCCTTGGCGAGCAACGCCATTGTCTACTACACGGGTTCAGGTCAAGGAGGAAGCATGGCACAGTCGATGGCCATGCAGGCCCCGCAGTTTCTGGGAGCGGTTGCCAGCGTAAATGGTGCGGCAGACAGCGAAGTATTTACGTTGCCCGCTGCAAAACTTCCTCCAACGACGATGTCTTCATGGATCATTCAAGCGGGAACGGATGCGGCGTCCACAGAAGGCAGGCAAATTTCGTACTGGAACAAGCAAAATGCGGTCTATTCTGAGCCCATTTCAGAGAGCGACGACGTTTTTGCATCCAAAATCTATGCGTCTGAGGAACATCCGTTGCATAGGGTAAAAGTCTCTATCGCAAAAATTACGGGCTTGGGTGGCAAAGCCCTTAGCGAAAGCATATGGGACCAACTATTCTCCAAAACAGTTCGCTTCTTCGACGATAACCGAGTCAATGGTAGCCTGCACCGGAATGAATCCATCGCAGACATGAAGTTGATTGAAAGCACCAAGGAATTTGTGCCGGGCTCCCCTCGGCGGTGGCTCACGTATTTGCCGTCCAACTACGCGGCCTTGACAGCTGGTGGCAAGACGATTCCGCTCGTGATCAGTCATCATGGGCGTAACGGCTCAGGACGTTGGCAAGCCATAACCTCGAAGTGGCATGAGGTTGCAGAGGCGCGCGGATTCATTGTGGTTTACCCCCAGGGTGCGGGGGCTACCTGGAACACAGGCATTGGGGCGGCCAATCCCGATGTTGCATTTGAACTCGCTCTCATCGACGAGATCAAGGCTACATATGCAGTGGATTCCACACGGGTATATTTGAACGGGGCGTCCATGGGTGCGGCGTTTACGAACCGGATGGCCGTTCAGTATCCGCTGCTCTTCGCGGCGATTGCCCCTTGCTATTCGGGCCATCTGAGCCCTGCCAGTTACGCTGATCCGATCGTTCGCATCGATGTTCCGATGCCGACATGGCAATGTCGAGGCCAAGACGAGGTCCCTACCGACTTCCCCGGGGGGACCGCTGGTGAAGCAGCATCGCAGCTGTTCTGGCGCGAGACAGTCAATCGAAACAGTGGGGTTCCGACTCTGCAAGTCGATGGACGGCGCGTGACGGAGATCTGGAACAATGGGGTTGCAGAGTATCGTTGGCAGCTCACGCAATATCAACCGCACTTCTGGAACGAAGGGCAATCTGCGAAAATGTGGGACGAGATGTTCGCAAAACATCAACGGATGCCCACAGGTCAGATTGTCCGCACCCCTTGAATGCTGGCCAGCTTGCCCTGCGCTGTTTGATGGAAAGTCGAGAAGTCAACATCGCAATTGAACAGCTCGACGCGCTGGACAATCGGCTTCGCATTTGCACCTTATGGCGCATTTGGTCCGTCGCTATGGTAGCAATGTGGCGGGGGAGTACAAGAATTCCCTGCTGTTGCAAGGACGCACAAAGTTCGCAGATGAGCTAGTTGCTTTCATTTCAGTGGTTGAGTTGCGGTCAATCTGAAACACTCTGGCGGGTGCCAACCCGAATCGATGGCTAACGGCCAGATTCGAATGATTCGGGTAGACATCGCATGAGTTGTGGGCCGCGCTCAACCACCCAAGGACTGGCAGAACACAGCTGTCTAGATGCAGATGCCTAACGCGCCAGCGGTCTCATATGCGCTGGCAAGCTACCCCTCACTTCCCGACGGCTTTTACACGTTCAGCCTGCGCCAACGCACAGCGATTCAAAACCTCGAAAGCATTGGGTGCATTGCTCCCAATGATGAAGGGGTTTGGTTCTTCAGGGCTTCGGCGTTGAAGCCGATCCATCTTTTGGATGCCATCATCTCTGCTGGCATGATTTGATAGAAAGACATCCACGCGCTGGTCAAATGCCAGCTGACGAAACCGTTCTGCGGACTGTGCATACTGTCGGAAACGGAGCTCATTTGCTCCGAAGTTGAAACCAGTTCCGCCCCATAACGCAGCCATATGTGGCGTTCCGTTATCGATGACCTTGAAGATCAGCGAAATTGTGCCTGGTGTGTGACCGGGCGTCTCACGGACCTGAATTTCTGTGCCAGGGATGGAGAGGACATCTCCGTCGTTGACGACCACATCGCGAGACGGTCGGGGCCCCCATCTTGGATTTTCAATCCGTTGGGCGGGATCTTCAAGGACCTGCCAATCGGCCTCACTCATGACGACACGTGAGCCGTACGTGGTCGCGATATGGTTTTGCCCTCCGTAGTGATCGCCATGCGCGTGCGTTACTACAATGTATTTGATGCTCCGTGGGTCAAGTCCGAGTTTGAAAATTCCCGCCTCAATGATGGCTTTGGATTGCTGGTCATTGTTCATTGCATCGATCAGGAAATATCCTTTGTTAGTGCCCAGCAACCATGCCGAGACCTGACGATTGCCCACAAAATATAGATTGTCAAAGACCTTCATAGGAGGCAGCGGTGGCTGGAGTTCCCGCTCTCTGCCCTCCGGTCGCCGCCGCTCGGCGCCACCCTCTCTTTGCCCGGCGACGAGCAAAGGCTTTGAGAGGTCGCAAAGATCGAGCAGCCCAGGAAAGTCTTTGCCGATCTTCATTCCTGCTGCAGCGTGTTGTTCAGCCGTCTGAGTCGTCAAGCCATTCGAATGAACGGTGGCTGTCGATGTGGCGAGAAAACCGACCAGACAGATTTTTTCTATTTTCGATCGAAGTGTAGACGTCAATGCATTGTTCCTAATTAATTTGATGGTGAGTTCAACCAGCCTCTTAAGACAACAAGGGTTCGCGCAGACTGCTGCTCAACGTGGTTCCCATTGCATTGGGTGGTTCACAGCGTGCCCTATCCTGGTCGGCGCCCACCACTGTGCATGAGATGGGTTGTTTGCCATGGACGGCTGCCACAAGCCACATGCCTTTGATTGATGACAACGACTGCAACAGGGCGGGTGTCGTCCCGGTGAGATCACATGCTTATGACAATATGCCGCGAGGCGGTATTCTCTACCGAGTTTCACTTGTTCGGTCTCTGGGACCGTTCTGATCGCGCTATGCTCGCGCGCTTCGACTGCGCCGGCCAATGCCTTTTTTATCGTCTTCTATGCTTTCAAGGAATCGACCATGACAACAACCATGAATTTGCTCTGGCTGGATGACTTCCTGGTACTCGCGGAGACGGGCAACTTTACGCGAGCGGCCGATGAGCGTTATCTCACGCAACCTGCGTTCAGTCGTCGGATTCGCGCCTTGGAGGAGTGGTTGGGGGCCGACCTTTTTGACCGAACCGTCCAACCTGCCAAGCTTACCGAAACTGGCGTGTGGTTCAGGGGAGTGGCACATGACGTTGTTGCCCAAGTATCTCGTCTGCCGGGCGAGGCTCGAACGGTCGCGGAAGCCAATTCAAATACCCTTCGGCTGGCATCCACTCATGCGCTATCGCTCACGTTCTTGCCCGGCTGGTTGAGCAGTCTGGAAGCTCGCGCGAGCGTGGGGCGCATCCAGCTTGATTCGGACGTACTGCAACGGTGTGAATCGCTATTGCAACAAAGCAAGGTGCACATGTTGTTGTGCCATTCACATTCGAGTGTTCCCGGCTTGTTGGAGTCCAGCGGCTATGAGTCTACAAAGGTCGGGTGGGACGAGATGATCCCCGTATCGTCACCAGACGTGAACGGTAAAGCCAGGCATTGGTTGCCAGAGCCGCGTGCGAGTCAAGTGCCTTTGTTGAGCTATAGCGAAGAATCTGGCTTGGGCCGCATCATGCGCGCTGTCGTGGGCGAAGCACTTGAACGACTACCACTTCGTACCGTGTTCAGCGCGCATCTCGCTTCGGTCCTTCGGTCAATGGTGATGGAAGGGCGGGGCATTGCTTGGCTCCCGCGCACACTGATCAGTGATGATCTGGAAACGAAGAGGGTGGTTGAAGCAGCGCTGCCTCAGTGGCGGATCCCGCTGGAGGTTCGCCTGTATCGAGACAGGATTCGGTTGGGATATGCCGCTGAAGCCCTTTGGGATGAAGCATATGGAGGACAGCAGCCCGCCTAGCTCTATCGTCCCAAAAGCGACTGGGCAGGACGCTGCGTGGCATCCATAGCCTTCGAATCAAGCCAGGCGAGTCGCGGGTCGGCAGCATACTGGCGAAGTGCACGGCGCCCGGATTCGCACGCGATTCCAGATGAAGAACTTCGTATGCGGCGCGGTGATGTGACGCGCCGAGGAAGTGCGCTTCCGAGGGCGTTGTCGTCCGTACGATGGCTAGGCCGGTACCGGCGCTTGCGGAGCGATCAGGCCCTCGCGCCGGAGCGTTTGCCAGAACTCCCCAGGGATGCTCACCTTCATGGACTCCACGTTGGCGCGCACCTGGCCCGGAACCCGCGCCCCCGGGATGATGGCCGAGACGATGGTGGGTGCGGCCGCGAACTGCAGCGCTGCCGTGCGAATGTCGATCCCATGCCGATCGGCGATCTCCGCCAGGCGGGCTCGCTTCTGGATGGCACCCGGCGGAATCTGGTCGCTGAAGTGATAGCGATTACGGCCGCCGAGAAAACCGTCGTTCAGCGGCGTTCCCAATACCACCGAGATGCCTTTCTTTTGCAGGGCAGGGAAGGTGCGCGCGAGCGTCTGTTCATGGTCGAGGATCGAATACTGGCAAGCCAGCAGCACGATGTCGGGCGTCGGCACGTCGGATTCCGCAGCCAATACGGCCGCATCGGGCGTGTTGATGCCGAAGCCCCAGCCACGGATGAGCCCCTCGCTGCGCATGCGGGTCAGCTCCGCCATGGCGCCGGTAGCGGCCACGGCGAAGTGGTCACGCCAGGTGCCCGGCAGTTCAGCATTGTCCGGTGACAGGTCGTGGAGGTAGACGATGTCGATCTTCGGCAGACCCAGGCGCTGCAGGCTGTCTTCCACCGAGCGGCGGGCGCCGGCGGCAGTGAAGTCGTATCGGTAGTCGAAGGGCGCGGGCTGCACCCAAAGTGCCGCATTGGGCAGTGCCGCCC
>Ga0247813_10001850_pt1 | contig 15297 bp, 11 predicted proteins | sample UWRJL169409C1_FD_180719 | JGI IMG/M metagenome (GOLD analysis project Ga0247813, IMG submission 180719) | Plant litter microbial communities from Arlington Agricultural Research Station in Wisconsin, United States - UWRJ-L169-409C-1 | ecosystem: Environmental > Terrestrial > Plant litter >... | reverse complement strand
ACCGCCTTTCATTAAGAGGAAGCCTGCTTCGCTCACCTTTCGGCATCAGGAACGTAAAGATTTACTTTGACGGATTACCGCTCACAGATGCCGGGGGGAATAGCTACCTGAATGCGCTGGATTTGTCCGCAGTAGGAAACCTGACTGTATTAAAAGGTCCTCAAAGCAGTATATATGGCGCTAATTCTGGCGGTGTGGTTTTAATTGAACCGCAAACGTTAACCACAGATAGCGGTCGTTTAGGCTTTAGTCTTACCGGCGGTTCCTTCGGTCTCTTCCGCCAGAACCTGACACTGGGTAAACAGTGGAAAAACTACCAGCTTAACCTCACCCAGTCCTATCAGCGGAGCGACGGATACCGTGATCATAGCGGCATGGAGCGCAAATACATCCAGCTCAATCAAAAATGGGATTATAACAGGGCGGCCAGTTTAAAAGCCCTGGTATTTTATTCTGATCTTCACTACGAAACGCCTGGAGGTTTAAACGCAGTCCTTTATGAAAGGGATCCGAAATTATCCAGACCTGCGGCAGGAAATATCAGAAGTGCGATAGACCAGCAAGCCGGTATTTACAGCAAAACTGTTTTTGGCGGAGTAACAAATGAATGGCAGATCAGCCCGGAATTTAAACATGTGATATCAGTTTTCAGCTCTTATACAGATTTCAAAAATCCGTTTATTACCAACTATGAGCAGAGAAAAGAATTCACCCTTGGTTTGCGCACTTATGTGGAATACTCAAAAAATGTGGAAAACGTAAACTGGAAGTTTGATTTAGGATTTGAAGGCTCAAAAACGAGCACAGACTTCGTAAACGCCGATAACAACTATGGATCACCCGCGGCTTTACAAGCTTCAGATAAGTTAAACGCAGCCACCAATTTCGGTTTTGCACATCTGAATGTGGATATCTTTCGGAAGTTGTTAATGGAATTATCAGTAAGTGCCAATGGATATAATTATAGCTATCAAAGCAGTTATCCCTTGGTTACTGAAAAAAAGAAAAACAGTTTTGATGTGCAACTGATGCCAAGGGCAGCACTTTCCTATCTGTTCAATAAAGATATTTCCATCCGGGCCGCTGTAAGTAAAGGATATTCGCCGCCAACACTGGCAGAAGTCAGGGCATCTGATAATGTGATCAATGCAGACCTGCAACCGGAACACGGCTGGAACTATGAAACAGGTCTAAGATTCCAAACCAGTGATCAACGCCTGTTTGTGGACCTGACCGGATTTTACTACCATTTAAAAGATGCAATCGTAAGAAGGGTAAATGAAAACGATACCGAGTTTTTTATCAATGCAGGCGGCACAAAACAATGGGGGCTGGAAACTATCCTGTCCGCATGGATCATCAGACAGAATAATGCACAATTTGTAAGGGGCCTGCTGTTCAGTAATTCTTATACACTCAGCAGTTTCAAATTTGATAATTATTTTGACCGTAGCGTAGACCTCTCGGGTAAAAGCCTGACCGGTGTACCAAAAAACGTGGTGGTAAACAGCCTGGAAATGCGGTTGCCAAAAGGTTTTTATCTATTTTTACAGCACAGCTACACCTCTACAATTCCTTTAACGGATGCAAATACGGTATATGCAGCCAAATATCACCTGCTCCAAAGCAAGATCGGCGCCAAGGAAATCCACATAGGAAAAGTTCCGGTAGAAATTTTCGCCGGGGCAGACAACCTGCTGAACCAGAAATACAGCCTCGGAAATGATCTGAATGCAGCAGGCGGAAGATATTTTAACGCTGCTGCATCCAGAAACTTTTACGGAGGGCTAGCTATTCACTTATAATTCATACTTGTCAACGATCTCCAGTTCGTTGACAATAATTTCTATGGCATAACGCTGATCGCCATTCTTATCCGTATAAGTCTGTGCGCTCAGTTTGCCTACGATACGAACCGGCATCCCTTTTTTTACCAGGCCCTCCACCAGTTCTACCTTCTGGTTCCAGAAAACCAGGTTAAACCATTGCGTCTGGTCTACAGTTTCCCCTAAACTGTTTTTGTAAAACTCATGCACACCAATACTTACCCTGGCCATTTTTCTCTCTGCGAAATCCACAATTACCGGGTCGGCCCCGACATAACCTGTTAAACGAACAACATTTTTAAATCTTTCCATACTATTTTATTGAAGCTGTTACAGCACATGCTGCAATGCAAATATGAAAAGCCGGTTTTCTAATAGTCGGTAATTAAGCGCTTAAAATCGGATAAAAAGAAATTAAATAGACATTTATGTAACTTTTAATTAATTTAACGACATGAATAATTAATTAAACATGAAGCATTGTCATGAATGCGGAACACAATTAACAGGCCGCACAGATAAAAAATTCTGCAGTGACCACTGCCGGAACTACTATAATAACAGTTTATACAAACAACGGAATGAAGTAATAAAAATAATCAACAGGAAGCTAAAAAGGAATACCGTCATCCTGGAGCGGTTAGTAACACATGGTATCAGTAAGATTAAGAAGGAGCAGCTGCGGGCAGAAGGATTTGATTTCGGATTTTTCACGCACCAGTTCACAGTTTCTACTGGCGAAAAATATAACTGCTGCTATAATTACGGTTATGCGCATACGGGAAAAGAAGATATCATATTGTTCAGTCTCCAATAAAAAACCCGCACTGAAGCGGTATAAACGTTATTTTGACGTTATTAAATGATAAAAAATAATGGTTAACGGGTATCCCCTATATCATTTTCGTTTAGTACTTTGGCTGTTCAATCACTATATTCCTAAACCTAATGAGCTTTTTAACCGCCGAATGGAGAAAATTAGCTATCGCTAATTATTCCATAGATCAGAACCTTTTACTGCCTTACTTACCTGTAGGCACCAAACTCGACCTTTGGAACGGTACCTGTTATGTAAGCCTGATTGGATTCCTTTTCAAAAACACTAAACTGCTGGGGTTCAGCATCCCCTTTCACGCTAATTTTGAAGAAGTAAACCTCCGCTTTTATGTAAAGTATCAGGATGGGGATACAACCAAACGGGGCGTAGTGTTTATTAAAGAGATCGTACCAAAGTTTGCGCTTTCAGCGGTTGCCAATACGATTTACAATGAGAATTATGAAACCATGCCGATGACCCACAGCTGGATGGAGAACGATGTGGAACGGTCGGTAGAATACCGGTGGAGATGTAAAAATGAATGGCAAAGCTTTAGCCTGACAGCTAATAAAGGTTTATCTGAAATCCCTGCGAACAGCGAAGCTGAATTTATTACGGAGCATTACTGGGGATACGCAAGGTATAGCGACAAAAAAACTAATGAATACGAGGTAAGGCACCCTAAATGGGCGCAGTATAAAGTAAAAAGCTTTAATATTGCGGTAGATTTCGGCCTGACCTACGGAGAGAATTTTGAATTTCTGAACAGACAGGAACCGGTTTCTGTAATGCTTGCAGAAGGTTCAGATATCTCTGTAGAAGGCAAAAAGGTCATAAACGCCTGATGCCTCCTTTTTATACTTATTTATGATAGCTACAACCCACCTTTTATTATTACCTGATAGTAAAAAATTAAAATCCGCCTGTAAGGCTATGGCCGTTCTCGATGCCATAATGAGCCAGGACTGGGTATACAGGTACTACTCTTTTAACAGCGACTGGAGTGAGGATGAAGAGTTTTTTGAGATGCGCAACGGGGAGGGCGACCAGGTCCTGATCCTTTTCAGAAATGAAGGAACCGTAATCAATGGTTTTGCACATGAAGCAGCACAAGGAAACAAAGACCAACTTACAGATCAGCTGCCGGAAGTTTTCCATGAGTTTATATTCGGAGAACCTGTACACTCCGCAGGCACAACTTTCTGCGTCTGGAAAAATGGATCGGAGCAGTGGACCACAGGTATCCTGGGCGATAGTGATGACCATTCAGAAGAACTGCTCAGCCCGTTCGACGCTGAACCGGAAACCTATGTTAAATGGGCTGAAAATTATTTTAAAGGCAGTTACAGAGAAAGCGGTATACCATTAGCGGTTGTGTCCCGTATCTTCAACCACGAACCGCTGACAAAGGACATGGTTTTGTCTATCGTAGATAAGCTGGAAGACTGGGAACAACTGATAGAAGACCTGATAGAAATTTCATACCCGTATCATATAAATCTGTAACCGCCTTTAAAAGCGATAACAATCCTATATTTGCAGAAATTTACGCATATGAAGGTCCTTCAACTCATCTCCAACACAAAAACAAGCTTAATCACACTCTGCCTTGGCGGTATCAGTCTGGGAATGACAGAATTTATGATGATGGGTGTTTTGCCAGATGTCGCAAAGTCCCTTGCAATCAGTATCCCTGCCGCCGGTAACCTTATTGCTATTTATGCTTTAGGTGTAATAATAGGCGCACCGGTGATGGTAGGTATACTGGGTAAGTATCCACCTAAAAAAGTACTGATCGGATTAATGTTAAGCGTAGCTTTCGGAAATATACTTTTCAGCATTGCCCCTACATATGGATTATTACTGGCAGCCCGCTTTCTCGTAGGTCTGCCACATGGCGCGTTCTTCGGGATCGGTGCCGTGGTAGCCAGTAAACTGGCAGACCCTGGTAGTGAAGCTAAATCGGTTTCAGTAATGTTTGCCGGACTCACCATCGCAAACATTATCGGTGTACCACTGGGTACCTTTTTAGGGCACAATCTCGACTGGCGGCTTTCATTTGTGGTTATCGCCGCTATGGCGATTATCACAGCATTAAGTATCAACAAATGGCTGCCGGCACTGCGTTCTCAATCTGACGTCAAATTTGCAGATAGTTTAAAAGTGTTCAAAAAGCCCGAATTATGGATTATTGTAGGCATCTCTGCGATTGGTACGGGCGGACTGTTTGCCTGGATCAGTTATATCGCGCCACTGATGACCGAAGTTGCACAATTTAACAGCAATATGATCACCCCTATTATGGTAATCGCAGGCTTAGGAATGGCTGTAGGAAACTTCGCAGGCGGCAGACTGGCCGACCGGTTTTCTCCTCTTAAAACAACAAGTTATTTATTGCTGGCTATGGTAGCCGTATTAATCATGGTGGCCTTACTGAGCCAGTTTAAAATTGCCGCCCTATTGCTTACTTTCATTACCGGTGGTTTAGCTTTTGCGGTTATCGCACCTATGCAGATGCTGATGATACGTTCAGCACAGGGAGCGGAAATGCTGGCCTCATCGGCCATGCAGGCAAGTGCCAATATGGGTAACGCATTAGGTGCCTTTTTAGGTGGTTTACCTATCGCGGCGGGGTTTGGTTATACCTCACCAGAATACGTAGGTGCTATACTTGCATTTGTGGGATTCCTGCTTTGCCTGTTACTGACCTGGCTGTTCAGCACAAAAGTTAAATTGAAATCTGCTATCGCTTAGCAGATTTCAACTCGATACTTTCTGGCATCCCCCTTTTAAGATACATGATTACTATCCCTGTCAGGATAAATGGAATACTTAATATCTGTCCCATATTTAACAACATTCCCGCTTCAAAAGCAGATTGATCTTCTTTTATAAACTCAACCCCAATCCGGAAACAGAAAATCAGGAAAATCACCATTCCGAAATAAAACCCGGACGACTTCGGATATTTCCGCATCAGGTAATAAACCAGGGCAAAAATCAGCAGGTAAGCAATCGCTTCATACAATTGCGCAGGATGACGGGGTAGTGTATCATCTTTCAAGAAAATGAACGCCCAGCTTACATCAGTTGGTTTCCCGATAATTTCAGAATTCATCAGGTTTCCCAAACGGATAAACATCCCTGCCAGCGGCACCACCAAAGCTATCTGATCGAGCAGGAACCATAAACGGAGCTTGAACTTGCGGCTGAACAAGATGAGACTGACCATAATTCCGATCCCTCCCCCATGACTGGCCAATCCCTGGAAACCGGTTATCTTAAATTCAGGAGTAAACGTAAATGGAAGGATAATCTCCAGCGGGTGTTTCGAATAATAGGCGAAATCATAAAAAAGACAATGCCCAAGTCTTGCACCAATCAAAGTACCCAGTACAACATAGATGGTCAGCGAATCCATCAGTTCCACATTAATATGATATTTTACGAACTGTTTCTTCACTACAATATAGCTGGAAACAAACGCAAGCAGGAAAAACATGGAATAATAACGTAAGGCGAAAAATCCTAAATCTATAATGGAATCACTCGGGTTCCATGTTATCGTATCTATAATCATAACATAATAGGTAACCAGATAAATTGATATGGTTAAACCGCCTGCAAATATAGATCATATATAGATATATGCAATGACGTTGCAGGTTATCTGGCACCATCTGTTTTAATAACAAAATCAGTTCGATCATCAATTAAAATATAGATTTCCGAAAAACGGACTGAAGATATCAGAAATAGATCTGTATAAAAAGGTATAACTCCTGAAAAACAATACCGCTTTCAGAAAAACCTGTTAAAAAAAAACATTTTATACCATATCAGGATAGCTTTTAACACTTATTAACAGATAAAATAAATTGTTTTAGCATCATCATTCAATTCACCGAGACAAAACTGCTATCTATCGGGATTTAACATATTTCTTTTTGTCATAGCTCTATTTTCATGGACTGATACTATTAAATGATAGTATCAATTAACTAATAAACTAAGCGTTGATGAAAAAAAATCTATTAAAAATGATGTTTATCTTGGCTATGCTTGTTACCCAGGCTTACGCACAGGACCGAACTATTACCGGAACGGTAAAATCTAAAGAAGACGGGCTGCCACTGCCCGGAGTTAGTGTGAAAGTGAAAAACACTAATGCAGGTACCACTACAGGAGCGAATGGCAAATACAGCATAAAAATCTCCGGCGGACAAACCCCGGTGCTGGTATTCAGCTTTATCGGTTTCGATACTAAAGAAACACAGGCTACAGGGAGCACAGTAGATTTGATGCTGGCGGAAAACGCAAACAGCTTACAGGAAGTAGCAGTCGTTTCTGCCGGTGGTATCCTGAGAACACCAAAAGAGCAGGGTTATGCGGCAACCAGGATAAACGCAGAACAGCTGACTACAGGTAAATCAACTACCATTGCCGGCGGGTTAATGGCAAAAGTACCAGGTCTGCAAATCAATGCGACAGGAAGCGGTGTAAATCCGAGTTACAGACTGGTATTACGTGGAAACAGATCCATCAGCGGGAATAACCAGGCGTTGATCGTATTGGACAACGTTGTGGTACCAAATGCGATTTTAGGTAACATCAACCCTGAAGATGTAGAAGATATCCAGGTATTAAATGGTGCGTCAGGCGCAGCCTTATATGGATCAGACGCTTCCAACGGAGCTTTGATTATCACTACTAAAAAGGGTAAAGAGGGCCTCACAACAATCAGGGTGGCGAACACAACTACCTTAGAACAGGTGAGTTTTTCTCCTAAACTACAAAACAGCTTTGGCTCAGGTTCCACTGCGGGATCACAGGTCTACGACCCGATTGAAAACCAGCAGTACGGTCCGGCATTCGACGGCTCAACAAGAAATATCGGCCGGACACTTGCTGACGGCAGTATACAGTCGGTAACTTATTCTGCGACCGATGATAAATACGATTTCTGGCAAACAGGTGTTTCCAACCAGACAGACTTTTCCCTGTCTACCGGTGATGCTAAATCAACCTCCTTTATTTCTGGTCAGTATGTTGACGGAACAGGTACCACACCCGGAGATAAATACAACAGAGCAACAGTCAGGTTTAACGGAACAAGAAAGCTGTCGGACCGTTTCAGTGCCTACTATTCGGTAAGTTATATCGAAAACAAAGGTGATATCACCAGCGCTACTTCGAGTGTTTATAACAATTTGCTGAACACGCCAGCCCAGATTCCTTTGTTAAGCTACAAAAACTGGGAAACGGATAAATACGCAATGCCTGATAATTATTACAATGATTATTATCAGAATCCATATTTTACAGTGGATAACAACAGACAAAAATATAAAAACGCTTATCTGACAGGTAACGCAGAACTCAATTTTAAAGCAACAGATTGGCTGAACTTTACATACAGGGCCGGTATTACAAACAGATATTATACGGCTAAAAATTCAACTGCCGGTTTCGATTATACAGACTATACTACAAGTAATTCCTCTAAAACTGATTTCGGTGCATCGGTTTCTGACCAGATGTATAACACGACCCAGTTTAATACAGATTTTCTAACGAATATTAAAAAAGATGTAAAGGATTTCTCATTTAATCTGGTTGCAGGCCTGTCACTGAAGAGCACGGGCACAAAAAACATGACTGATGCGGGTAGCGGATTAAAAGTGGCGGGACTTTACAATATCAGTAATATTACTGGTAATTCCAGCTCTACAGAAACCAACACAAATACCCGTCAGTATGGTGTTTGGGGAGATTTAACAGTAGGATATAAAAAATATCTCTACCTGCACCTGACCGGACGTAACGACTGGGTATCGGTACTTTCACCTGCAAACAGATCGTTTTTCTACCCTGCGGCAGATTTATCCTTTATACCTACAGATGCTTTCTCTTTCTTAAAAGACAGCAAGGTGATCGACTACCTGAAAATCCGTGCGGCAGTTTCAAAAGTAGGACTGGTTAACTTAGATCCTTACTCTCTGGACCCGACATTCAACTCTGTTACAGGATACGGATACGGCACAGGTTTCTCGCAAAGCAACACGCTGGTTGCTGACAACCTAAAACCGGAAATCACTAAAAGTATAGAATTCGGTACTGACTTCAGGTTGTATAAAGGTTTGGTTGACGGAACGGTTACTTACTACAGCTCAAGTTCAATTGATCAGGTAGTTAAAGCAAGTATATCTTCATCTACGGGTTATAACTATATGTACCTGAATGCAGGAGAATTAACAAATAAAGGTGTGGAAACAGCTTTACACTTTACCCCTGTGAGAACTAAAGACTGGAACCTGAGGTTCGGCGGTAACTATACGTATAATGAGAATAAACTGGTATCTCTTACGAGCGACCTGAATACGATCGGTGTAAACGATAGCGGAACTATCTATGGTGTAGTTGGCCAGACTTACCCGTCTATAATCGGCCTGGACTACCAAAGAGATTCGGAAGGAAGGGTAATCGTAGACGCTAACACTGGTAACCCATTAGTGAATACCACAGCACAGGTGCTGGGCAGCACACAACCTAAAACACGTTTAGGGCTGGATTTCACTTTACGTTACAAAGATTTTACGCTTTCTGCCTTATTTGAGTACCGCGGAGGTTATGTAATTTATTCAGGAGAAGGATCTACATTGGATTTCTCTGGCTCATCAGCACGATCAGCATACTATAACCGTGAGAAATTCGTATTCCCTAACTCCTCATATTATGATTCCGCAACAGGTTCTTATGTAGCGAACAACAGTATCACTGTTTCTGACGGCGGCGCAGGATTCTGGACCAGCAGCAGTTTCAACACCAATGTAACCAGCAATTATGTTTACTCAGGTGATTACTGGAAACTGAGAGAAGCATCCCTTGCTTACAAAATCCCTCAGTCATTATTACAAAGATCAAAATTCATCAAAGCGGCAACGGTAAGTATTCAGGGCAGGAATCTTTTTCTGTGGGCTACTAAATCGAATGAGTACACTGATCCTGATTATAGCGCAAATGGAAGTGACAGTAATGCGATCGGTATTACTTCATTATCACAAACGCCGCCAACCAGATACTTCGGCGGTACTGTATCACTAACATTCTAATCGAAACAACATGAAACAACTTTTAAATATATCCGTCATTATCGCGGTCCTGCTAACGGCTACCTCTTGTAAAAAGTCGTACCTGGATATTAATGAGAACCCCAATTCCGCAACTGCATCAACACCAGAACTGGTATTGCCGGCGGCACTGACAACTACCGGCGGCCTGCTGGTTACTTACCTTGATTACGGAAACTGGATGGCAGGATACCAGTCTAATGCCGGCGGTTATTCTTATACCGGCTCAACTACCATTACCTATGCATTCACTTCCCTGAGCAACAATGGACTGTACACCAGTCCTTTCGCCAACCTGAAAGATTATCAATATATAATTGATAACACTACAGGAGTAGAGAAATATGCATTGTTTAATGCTGTAGCTAGGATTATGAAATCTTATACTTATCAAAAATTAGTCGACGAATACGGCGATGTTCCTTATTCAGAAGCACTGAAAGGTACCGCTGTAGTTACCCCGAAATATGATGATGCGGCAACGGTTTATAAAGCACTGGTAACAGAAATTGATGCTTCAATTGCTCAATTAAAAACATACGGATCAAATAATACGGTAACAACGCTCGGTACATCTGATGTTGTATTTGATGGTGATGTTACAAAATGGATCAAGTTTGCCAACAATATCAAACTACGTATTTTAACCAGGGCAAGAACCTCCTCGATCTCGGATTTTGTAGCGGCGGAATTCAGTACTTTCAGTTCTGAAGGGTTTTTAACGGAAGATGTGATCATCGATCCGGGATACAGTTCCGCAAGCGCCATCCAAAACCCGATGTGGAACACATACCATAGCAGTTACACGGGTACCGCTACGGGAACAGGGATATCACGTATTCCAAGTCCCTGGATTATGTCGTTCTATAACGGTGTAAAACTGGCGGACAGCAAACGAGGGGCATTAACATACAAAAATTTTGGATCTACCCCGGTTAACCAGTTAGGAAATGAAAGCGCTCCAACAGCTATTTCAGGATATCCCGCATGGTATATTGGTGTTGGAACCGGTGCAAGCGCTCCTGAAGCACAGGGTATTTTAAAAAGCAGGGTAATGGGACAGATCATTTTTCCGGCTTCTGAAACCTACTTCCTGCTTGCTGAAGCTGCTTTAAATGGTTACGCTTTATCCGGTACAGCAAAGACTAACTTCGATGAAGGTATCAAAGCTTCTTTTAATTACCTGGAAAAATTTGGTTCAAGCAATGCGGTTACCGCTTCATCCACACCAGAAGCTGATGCAAAAGCTTACCAGGCTGCAAATGTCACTACGGAATCAACTAGATATCTGGCAAATTACGACCTGGCCACGACTTATGCGCAGCGCCTGGAAGCAATTATCACCCAGAAATACATTGCGCTCAACTTTGTGGACAGCTACGAGGCATGGACGGAGTTCAGAAGAACCACCTACCCGAAAATTGTGAACGGATCGGCAAGTGCTACAGCAACTTTCGCTTCATCGCAATCAAGTTCTACCAGGGTAGATAAATTAGCTGTACGCAGCATCTATCCGCAAAATGAGTATAACCTTAACAGTAATACTCCGGCCGGGATAAACGTATTTACAAATAAAATTTTCTGGGACCCCGCATCAGATACCGCGGCTTCTAACTAATCAGTTCAAATTGTAAGGAATGAAACCTGCATCAGATGATAACACAAGAGTAAGTTAATCCTGCGCAGGTTTCATTTCCGGTGAAAATCAAGATAAATCCAATGAAAAAATACTATAAAATACTAAGCCTCGCAATCCTTATTGCAGTAACAGCTTTGCAATCCTGCACAAAAGAGGATTCAGTTTTCGACTCGGACAACCAGGGCGGGATCATTGAACTGGCAAACCTGCCTTCAAGAACCACCTCTACGGTATACTCGATAAAAAACAATTCTTTTGACGCTGTTGATGCGGTTTCATTTCCGGTAACTGTAAATTATACGGGTGCCGGTGGCGCCCCGGAAGATATAACGGTCACGATGGCAATTGATACTGCTGCACTCACTAAATATAATACTGCTTCGGGCACTGCTTTTACTACACTGCCCGCCACTTTATATACTTTACCAACGTTTACATTAACTATCCCTAAAGGAGAAAAAACGGCGACTATGGATTTCACACTGAAAACCGCTTCGTTTGATTTCAGTGAATCCTATGCGCTGCCTATTGCTATTAAATCTGTTTCTGCGGGAACCATCAGTGGCAATTATGGAACAGGGATATTCGCTGTTGTCGCAAAAAACAAATGGGACGGTGTATATACGGTTACGAACGGTACCATGGTTGATCTTACAGCAAGTACCTTAACACACATCAACAATTACCTTTCCGCTCATAACGAAGGAAATATGGAGTACTCGCTGACTACCATTTCCGCTACTAAGTGTGTATTGTATGATGATTATTTCTTTGGTGGTTATTACAGTGCAATCTCTTCGGGTACCTCGTACAGCAATTACGGTAGTTTCTGTGCCATCCTTGAGTTTGATGCCGCAACAAACAAGGTTATTGGTGTAACCAACTACTACGGTCAGCCGGTAGCGTCGAACACCCGTTCAGGACGCCTGGACCCAACAGGTATCAACACATATAACCCTGCTACTAAAGTTATCGAGGTAAAATATAATATGTTGCAACCAAGTGTTGTTGCTGCGAGCCCTTATGTAAGGACTACATGGACGGAAACTTTAACTTATAAAGGTGCCAGACCATAATTAAAATGTAATTTTTAGTTAGTAATAGTCAGCCCTCCATCGCTTCATAGCGTGGAGGGTTTTTATTTGCGCTAAATAATATCAAGTAATCTTATCTTTGTATACTAATCGAATATAACGGGTTTCTTTTTTATCTATGTTTAAGCTGCTACCTACTTTACCTTTACGTGTTTTATTAGCTGCGTTGCTATGCCTTTTTTTTGGCACCACAGCTTACGCACAAAAACCAGTTGTTTTAAATGATAGCGTAGACCAGCATATCTTCAATTACAGCGAGATCGAATCCCTGAAAGACACAGGCAATAAACTGACCTTTGAAGAAGTTAAAAGCGCAGCATATAAAAACCAGTTCAGCCCTAACTTAAACAGTACCCCGCAGACAAAGGATCAGAACGCTGTTTACTGGTACCGGATCAGGATCAAACACAATAGCAATGCGGGTAAAAGATATCTGCTGGAGTTTTTTGACCAGACCATAGACCATGTAACGGCTTACCTTCCACAGAAAGACGGAAGTTATAAAAAAAGCGAGTTCGGTGATACTTTCAATTTTGAAAAAAGAGAGCTGCATCACAAAAATTTTGAACTGTATATCAACAACGATAACAATGATACACAGGTATACTACTTTAAGTTTAAGTCTTCACAGATTTCGGATGTAATAATTGTACTGCGGACGGTCGACTGGTTCATTTCCTATGCGCTGGACGAATACTTCTATTTCGGTATCTTTTATGGAATGATCCTGGTTTTTAGTTTTTATAACCTGATCATGTTCATCGCTATCAGGCAGAGACAGTACCTTTATTATGTTCTGTATAATTTAAGTGTCGGCTTCTTCGAGATGAGCACGGATGGTATAGCCTACCAGTACCTGTGGTCGTCCGCCCCCCAATGGAACCAGATCTCGTATGCTTTCGCATTATACGCAACCAGTGTATTTGCACTCCTGTTCACCAGGGAACTGCTGCTGGTTAAATCCAAGGCCCCAAAACTGAACAAACTGATCCTGTATATTATTGGAATAAGAACTGCACTGTTTTTGTATAGTTTACTGATAGACCGTTCACTATTTACTTATAAATTTATTGAATTCATTCCCCTCGCCGTAGCATTTTATACAGGTATATATATTTACCGCAGCGGTTATAAACCCGCACGTTTTTTTGTGCTGGGCTACAGCTTTCTATTTGCCGGTTTCACGCTGAAACTACTGATCATGATCGGTTTCTCCTGGTTAAACATTGGTGTCATCAGTTATTACAGCCTGAGTTTCTGTTTTGTACTGGAAATGGTCTTCCTCTCCTTCGCCATCGGCGATAAAGTAAGGATTCTGAAACATAAAAAAGAAAAGGTACAGCGACAGATGATCCGGCAGCTGGCGGAGAATTTTAAGCTGAAAGACACGCTCAATCAGCAGCTGGAAGCAAAAGTGGAAGAACGTACAAAAGAGGTTTTCCATAAATCGCTGATCATCGAAGCCAAAAATGAAGAGCTGCTGGCGGCAAATGACAGACTGATGCAGCAGGCGGAGGAGATCTCCAGGATGAACGTTTTACTGGAACAGGATAACCACGAACTACAGACGAATGTAGAAAAGGTTACGCGCGACCGTGTCATGTCCGCTGATGTGGACTTCGAAGAGTTCAGCAAAATTTATCCTGATAAGGAAAGCTGTAACCAGTTCCTGTCTGAGCTGAAATGGGCCGAAGGGTACACCTGCCGCAAATGTAAAAACACCCATTATTATAACGGACATATCCCTTACAGCAGGCGCTGCAGCAAATGCGGTTACGAAGAATCAGTTACCACTTACACTGTATTTCACAATACCCGCATACCTATCAACAAAGCTTTTTACATGATCTTCCTGATCTACTCTACCAAAGGCAAAATCTCTTCTCACAAACTGGCGGAACTCCTTAATATCCGTCAAAGCACATGCTGGACCTACGGATCCAAGATCAAATTACTCATGGAAGAACGTAAGGCGATGCTCAAAAAAACGAATAAAAACGGCTGGAGCAAGCTGGTACTGGAGTAATTTTCTAAAAAAAAACATTCAGTCTGTACAATTGCCTGCCTCATTCCAGACAAAAAACGCTCAATTTATAACTTTTTTTTAAGGGTATTAAAGCGTATCAGTATTGCCGAACAACGCATCCGGCAGATACACTTTAAGTGCTGTAAATCAGCACTAAACACATTTAGCCATCTATGGTACCAAAGCGTATTAAACTTCACACAAAACACTATATATCAGGTAGTTATGTTAAATATTTTTAATAATTTACTTGTTTATACGCAGTAATACACCTTAACTTTACTCATCAATAAAAATTAAACGAACGCAATATTATGAGAAGAAAAGTTACTCTTTTTATCATTTGCCTTTTATGTGGTTTCTCTGTTGCGATGGCGCAGAACATTACTATAAAAGGTGAAGTCAAAGATCAGCAGGGCCTGCCCCTGCCGGGAGTTTCAGTAAAGGTTAAAGGCGCCAACCAGGGCGTGGTAACCAATGACAACGGGGCTTATACTTTAGCCGCACCTGCGAATGCTACCCTTACTTTTTCCTTTATAGGATTTGTAACGATAGAAGAAGCTGTAAACAACAGGACTACTATCGGGGTTAAATTATCAGATGATAACCAACAGCTGAATGAAGTAATCGTAGTAGGTTATGGTACACAAACGAGGAAAGACCTGACTACCGCTGTAGTTTCTATTTCAGCGAAGGATATCCAGAACCAGCCGATCACTAACCCGATGCAGGCATTACAAGGTAAAGCTGCGGGTGTGCAGGTAA
>Ga0247813_10001849_pt1 | contig 15316 bp, 10 predicted proteins | sample UWRJL169409C1_FD_180719 | JGI IMG/M metagenome (GOLD analysis project Ga0247813, IMG submission 180719) | Plant litter microbial communities from Arlington Agricultural Research Station in Wisconsin, United States - UWRJ-L169-409C-1 | ecosystem: Environmental > Terrestrial > Plant litter >... | reverse complement strand
CATCGATCAGGACCGCCAATTCGTTCAGGTCTTCTGTATTCGCCTGCATATTCATCATCATGGCAGATACTCCGTGTTGTTGTGCTTCTTCCTGGCCCGGCGGCTGGCTTGTGGCGACCAGTTTTCCGCCTTCTTTCATTACGGCATAAGAACGTTTCTGTGTTTCGCCGCCGATGAGGTCTAATACCAGATCTACTCCTTGCAACTGATCTTCAAATTTATCCGTTTCATAAGCGAATACTTTTTCCGCACCCATGCGATGAAGAAAATCCACATCCACTCCCGAGGCTGTTGCCATGACATGAGCGCCCCCATTTTTTGCCAGCTGAACAGCATACGCTCCAACTGCACCGGCAGCTCCATGAATGAGCACGGTTTGTCCGGCTTTCAAATGTCCGTGAAGGAATAAACCCTGGTAAGCTGTAAGCGCCACCACCGGCACCGAAGCGGCCTGTACCCAATCGAGCGATTTTGGCTTGAGTGCGATCGATTTTGATTCTGCAACAAGATATTCTGCATAGGCACCAAAGTTGGCTGATTGTCCGTAGACTTCGTCACCCACTTTGAAACCTGTCACGTTTTTTCCCACTTGTTCGATCACACCGGCAAAATCGCTGCCCGGGATGAAGGGAAGTTCTACGGGCACCATTTTTTGCATGTTCCCCGAGGCAACTTTTATTTCAAATTGATTGACTGAGGCTGCATACACTTTTACAAATACCTGGCTATCGGTAAAGGAGGGCTGAGTTGTTTCTTCTATCTTCAGATTTTCGGCTCCGCCAAATTCATGTAATCTTACTGCTTTCATTGCTGTTGGTTTTATGTGTAAAATACAATGAAAGTAATTACTAGAATCATGCCGATACCGGATGCTGGTAACCAGCATCCAGTATTCCAACATCCAGTAACCAGCATCCAGCGTCCAGTATCTAGCATCCAGCATCCAGTAACCATCATCCATCATCCGGTACAAATGAAAAAACCTTCCGGTCAGAAGGTTTTTCATGAATGAAATTGGTTTCAGGTGGTTTTTCTCAGGATGGTTTTTTCGGAGGATGTGGATTCTAAAACGGTGTTTTTTTCGGTTATTGGATAGAACAAATTTAAACCGTGTTTTTCTTATCAGCTGTCGTCAGAGTTATTCATTTATAGTAGTGTTTTTTCTAAGAATTGACAGAGGTCAAGCAAAACAGTCCTTTTTAATTCTATCGGGTTGAGATATATCAATTTTGAAAATTTAAAAATAGAAATTAAGCATTAAAAAGAGCCGTAAAACTCAAAGCCTTCAACATAGTCAGGTGTTGAAGGCTTTGTAGCAGAAAACGATTTGATATTAATTAACCGCTGTTTTTTTGCCGAATAAATTTTTAAGTTCTTCCGGTAAATTTTCAGCAAGTTTGTTTCCTGCGTCTTTTACTTTGCGGGAAATATTTTCTTTTTCTTCAGGACTCATTTTTTTATACATATAATAAGCGAATGCGCCGATACCTGCAAGGAGGAGTGTTTTTTTCATAACGATCAATTTTTTAGTGAGGTGAGTTATTTGCTTTTTAAAGCAATAAAAACTGTACCAAAAAAATAGGATGCTCTGGAAGACAGCACAGCGTTCCGGCTCGAAAGGTTTTTAATTTCTTTGATAATTGTTCTCACACTAAAATGCTAGGAAATTCTTTTGCCTGATGCAGTAGGTTTACAGCTCAAAAATTTACTGTATGAAGCCGTGTTTACTTTTTGTCGTACTGGCATGTTTTGGAGGGTTTTGCGCTGCGCAAAATGTTGGTATAGGGACTACTACGCCGGAAGCCAGTGCTCAACTGGATGTAAGCAGCACACAAAAAGGTATTTTGTTTCCACGCGTAACCACGGCACAACGCAATTCGATCATTTCGCCGGCAGCGGGATTGATGGTATTCGATACGGAAAAGAATTTGCCTTATTATTTCAATGGGAGAAAATGGACTGCGCTCGGGCCAATTGCAGCCAACGAGATACAGCCGGTTGAATCCCCCGGTATTTCCACCACCTACATGGAATTTGGCAGCAGCGCTGCGATGGCCGGCTCTTATGCTGCCGTGGGGATCAGGGGATTTGATACTTCCGGGTTAACGAATGTTGGCGCTGTAAGGCTTTATCAAAAAACGAATAGTGGGTGGAAACCCTTTCAAATGATCATTCCCCCGGATGGGGCAAATGCGGATCAATTCGGGGCCAGTATGGATATGCAGGGTGATTATCTGGTTGTAGGCGCACCTGGTAAAACAATACTTACAGTTTCCGGCGCAGGCAAGGTATATGTATACAAATTGAATACAATACTTGGGGAATATGTACTCGAAGGGCAACTGACCCATCCTTTGGGAAATGGTACTAATATGAACTTTGGCTACAGCGTGACCATTACCAATAAAAGTACTATCACCAACGGGGTAGCGGTAGCTGTAGGTGCACCAAGATACCAGATCAACGGGGTTCCCCTGGGAACTGTCAGTGTATTTCGCAGGGGCAATACCGGTAATTATATTTTCGTGAACAATATTTCAGGAATAAAAAGCGGGGAATTCTTTGGTTATTCCATCGATATGGATGCCGATCTGTTGGCGGTTGGTGCACCGCTTTATGATACTATTGTTGGCACTGCCACCAAAGAATCGGCGGGAAGAGTGCAGATGAATGTATTTAACGGAAGTAGTTATGTCTTCGAACGCACCCTGGCAATCAGTCCGGATACATTTGTAAGAATGGGTTTCACCGTTGCGTTGGACAGCAATCACGTGGTGTTTGCCGGTATTTCTCACGATGATGACACGAATGGATTTATCGCAAGTCTTCAACGTACGGGAACAAACGTATACAGCTCCAGCCAGACTTTTCCGGATCTGCACAGGCTTTACGAAACTGACGTTACAAAAAGTATTATGGGCTACAAGCTGGCTATTTCTAAAAAGCTGGTATTAGCAGGCGTTCCGCATTCCTATTCGCTCATTACATCTTTTGCACAGGATTTGAGGCCAGATTACGCAGTATTATTCCAAAAAACTTTTTCACCATTAAGAATGACTACCTATGCACAATTAAAAACTCCAAACCTTGTAGCCACCAATTCCAATTTCGGCATCGCCGTAGCAGCTTCAGGAAGTGATTACATGATCTGTATGCCCAATACAACAGGAACTGATGGGGATACTTTCGGATCAGTTTTTTTCGGGTCGATCGATGAATAGGAGGCAATTAATAATTAATAATTAATAATTAATAATTTTTCGTTGGAAAGGTCATATTAAATGGGGCGACTTTTTTGACGTTAAAGATAACCGGTTATTAAAAAAGTCAGCCTGTATTGGTTGAATGAAATTTAAGAGTAGTCTTAATTCTTTATCACCGGTTTTCTTTGTGTGCCTTTGTCCGTGGTTATTTCCACGTAATATACACCCGTGCTTTTTCCTGAAAGATCGATGTTGGCATTTGGAGAATTTGCTTTCTGCGACTGAATGTAATGCATAGGTTAAGTTCAAAGCTTTACTACAACACTTTTCTAAATTTAAAAGTTGATGCGCATGCATTATTTTTGATCTGATGCGTTCCACCCCTTTAATACTCACTTTGTCCATTGATGCCGAAGCACAGCAATATTTTGATGCTTTGCGGGAAGAGCATTTTCCCAGACATTGCAATTATCTGACAGCTCATCTCACCTTATTTCACCGCCTGCCCTCCGATGATGAGACGATTGAAAAAATAATTACGGATGCCTGCAAAATATCCCCGATGAGTTTGCAGGTTTCGGAAATAAAAAATATCGGCAATGGGGTAGCGTATGCGATCCGGTCGGAGGAATTGCAGCAATTGCATAAAAAACTTCAACAGCATTTCGATTCATATCTCATCTCCCAGGATCGTAATAAACTCTGGCCGCATATTACCGTGCAAAATAAAGTGACTGCTTTTAAAGCAAAACAAACCGCCGAAAAACTCCTGGAAGACTTCCGACCCTTCACCATAACGGCTACCGGTATACGAAGCTGGATGTATCTGGATGGGCCGTGGGAAGCTAAAGGCCAATGGCAATTTGCAGGTTGAAGGTTGAAGTTGAAGGTTGCCTGCATAAAGATTCTATAGGACGGAAAGTACCGGCGGAAGTCCCGCATCGGATCCTGCAAACAGGAAGGTTTGCTTATGAACCTGGTGCTGCCGAAATAGTTTTTTCTGGTAAGTCATTCATCACAGAAGCAGCATGCAGCAAAGCTTTCATGAATTCAAAGAAATGAAGCATGCAATACCTTTCTTCAGGTAAATGAGTATTGGGAAAATGATCACTTGTAAGTGCCCCGGTAAATAAAAGCCAGAGTTCCCTCTCCGCCGCATCCACAGTATATTCTTTAAAAAATTCCTGCACGATAGCTGCTGCTGCCTCTTTACTTGGCGCAGATTTCATGTCATAAAAATATTCCTGTATTTCGGCGGGCAACGTGTTCATTCATTTTCATTTTAAAATAAAAAGTACGGGTCTTTAAATGTCCTGAAAATGGAGAATGCAACAGCAGAGCCAACTCCGGAGAAGCGGTTGCAAATCATCTCTGTGCTTTAATTTACCAGATTTCAGAACGAGATCAAAGAGGGTTAAAGGTATAGAGTTTTGAGAAAGAAATAAAATAGCTGAGGAGAATCGAACAGGCATTGCGAGGTACGAAGCGGTCTCATTGAAAGATGCTGGATGCTGGATACTGGATACTGGATATCAAACCGAAACTATATGCCCGGTTGCAAAGTCATTGCTGTTCTGATAAAATTATTTTCGCCTGATTATCCATTATCCATTATCCATTATCCATTATCCATTATTTATTATCAACTATCCATTCATCAACTCCCTCAACCTCCCCAACGCATTATGCAGCGTATTATAGATCGTTCTCGGAGTAAGTGAAGTAAGCGTCGCGATCTCATCGATATTTTTTTCTTCAAAATAACGCAGGCGGATCAGTTCTTTTTGCCTGTCGGAAAGTTGTGGTAATATGCGCAATAATTTCATCCGCATCGTCTCTTCTTCCTGGTGAAGGATCAGCAGCTCTTCGTGCGCCATCGTGTATTGGCTGGTAGTATTGTCGTGGTCGAACATGTCGATCTTCGACCAATGTTTGACCGAGCCTGTTTTTTCTTTGTATAAAATACGCTTGTAAATGGTGAGTACGTATTCCTTTATATTTTTTACTTCAGATAATTTATGCCGGATCTTCCACACTTCTATGAAAAGTAACTGGATACTTTCTTTTACCAGTTCCCCATCTTTATACAGGTATAATCCCAGGCGGTACAGGTCGTCGTAGCATACCGTGAAGCACTTGTAAAAGTCTTCATCAGCATCCGTCAACAACAACTCCCAGGCGGAGTTGCTCATATCGCTGTATCTATTCATTCGCAGATGTCGGTAAAAAGTAGTTGGGCAATCAGAAAAAATATTTGAAAAAAAATGTATTTTATGATTGGTAAAATAGGATCATCGTTTACACTTGTTAACAAAATATTAAATATTCCGGCTAAGATATGTTTTTTTATGTGAGGCGTGCAAATCAAAGATCAACCGGAAAAAATCTTTAAAATTTTAGTTATGCAACCGGATTATCTCCATTACAAAGCGGAAGATCTTTTACTTGATGAAAGTTTTCTGCACTATTGCGCAGGCGATCCGGAAGCCGTAAAAACCTGGAAAGCTTTTCTTTCTTCTCATCCTGAAATGGAAAAAGAGGTTTTCATCGCTTTTGATTTATACCATAATATTTCGGTGAAATCCACAGCAGAACAGAAGTCCGCAGCTTTGACGAAATTGAAAACAAGGCTCTCTCAACTTGTTGTGAATGAAGAAGAACCCGGCGCAATAGTAAGGCCTGTCAATCATTCAAGGATCCGCAGATTGTTGGCAGTAGCTGCGGTAACGGTTGGTATCATCATCGCCGGAACATTTTTATACCTCAACAAGAGGAATGCATTTAATTCTGATACTTCGCCTGCCGTTTTTGCAAAAGCGAATTACGGACAGGAAATTCATTCGGCCGCTGATCAGCGCAAAAAGATCACATTGCCTGATGGTTCAGAAGTAACCCTTAATTATGGAAGCAGTATTCGCATGGCTTCTGACTACAACAAAGAGCAACGCTGGATCCATCTCGATGGAGAAGCTTTTTTTGAAGTGAAACCTGATAAGAATAAACCATTTGTTGTGATCACGAAAAACAATGCTACCACGGCTTTGGGAACTTCTTTCAAAGTACGCAATTATGCCGGCGAATCCTTTTCGGATGTGATGCTCGCTACCGGAAAAGTAAAAGTGCAATCCATGTCCGGCAAAAAAGAGGATAAAAATGTGATCCTGCTGCCAGGTGAAAAGGCCCGTTCTATACAGGAATGCACACTGGTTAAATCAACATTTGATATGTCGGTATTACGCGACTGGCAAAGTTTGCAGATAGAATTGAATCAGGCAAACCTTGACCAGATCATCGCTTCGCTGGAGTTTAATTATGGTGTGCAGGTGAAATTGCAAAATAAACCGGCAAGGCCGATCGCATTCACAGGTAAGTTTTCAAAAGAATCATTACATGATGTGCTGGAAGCGATGTCGTATACCAATAAATTCAGCTATACACAGAGGGGAACGGTAGTGTCGATATTGTTCCAATAGGTCAATAGGGGATGAATGAATAGGTGAATGGAAAAGTTCCGGAGGTTGTAATGGTTTTAGAAGTTTAAAAAGTTCAACTGATCCATCTAAACTTTCCAAACCACCTAAACTCTAAACTCTAATCCCTAAACCCTAAACCCTGATCTCTAAACTAACTTTTTTACATAAACCAAACAACTGCGAAATGAATAAACCATTATTCCGGGCCACGCTTTTGCCCAAACTCAAGCTTTTTGTTTTCTGTTTTTGCCTGTTGATTTCGAGCTCAGTATTTGCGCAGCAGAATTTTACGCACAACTGGAACCAGCGTCCATTGAGTGAAGTTTTTGCCGCCATTGAAAAAGAGGCGAAAGTGACTTTTGCTTACAACCCTTCGGAAATAAATGCAAAGCAACTCATCAGTCTAAATGTAAAAAATAATAGTCTTGACCAGTTGATCACAGCTATCTGCGGAAAACTAAACGCTGCTTATAAAAAATCCGGCAGCACGATCATGATACAAAGCCAGGGAGATGCCAAGTCGTTGAACCGTGAATTTTCCATCACCGGAAAAGTCGTGGATGCCAATAACGACAATATCTCCGGGGCAACGATCAGCAATCGTACAAATAATAAGATCACTATCAGCGGGGATAATGGAACGTTTACCATCAAAGTAAAAGAAGGGGAAGCGGTGACCATTTCAAAAGTTGGTTATAAAACAAACACCATCACGGCTAATGCCAGCGATAAAATTGTTGTGGTAGAAATGACCACGCAAGCGCTCGACCTGAACCCGGTGGTCGTGACTGCTTTGGGTATCAAACGGGAAACGCGTAGCCTTGGTTATGCGGTTGGATCAGTTGATGGAAGCGATCTCAATAAAGCACGTGAAACCAATGTGGTAAATTCTTTGGCGGGTAAAGTTGCCGGTCTCGTGATCAACAGTACAGCCGGTGGGCCTGCAGGATCTTCCCGCGTGATCATTCGTGGTAACACGGAAATTTCGGGCAGCAATCAACCGCTGTATGTAGTGGACGGAGTACCGATGGATAATTCAAATTACGGCCAGGTGGGCAGCGAAAAATATTCTTCGGGATATGATTTCGGTGATGCGATCTCTGCCATCAATCCGGATGATATAGAAACGATCACCGTTTTGAAAGGCCCATCTGCATCTGCATTATATGGCAGCAGGGCAGGTCATGGCGTTATATTAATTACGACAAAAAAAGGCGGAACAAAAAAATCATTGGGAATTGAATTCAACAGCACTTCTACTGTTGAACAATTGCTCACCCGCTTCGATGATTATCAATACGAATACGGACAAGGCACAGGCGGTACTATACCGCGTGATGCAACGCAGGCAAGGCTTACAATGTTCAGCAACTTCGGAGCAAAGCTTGATCCAAGCCTTACCGTTCCTGGTTTTGATGGCGTTGCCCGTCCTTATGGATTAGTAAAAAACAACATCGAAAATTTCTTCCGCGATGGAACAACGTTTACCAATACAGTTGCGCTTACCACTGCAACCGATAATACTTCTTTCCGTTTGTCGGCTTCTGATCTTCGCAACAGCGATATCGTTCCCAACAGCAAAATGGTAAGGAATACTTTCAACCTTCGCGGTACTTCCAAATTTGGAAAAAAGTTTGCCGTGGATGCGAAAGTGGTGTACGTAAGAGAGAGTGTGAATAATCGCCCGGGCCTCGCAGATGATCCTTCCAACATCGGAAATAATTTTCTTGGCCTTGCCAATAATATCAACCAGGATATTTTCGTAGAAGGATATAAAGACGCGAATGGGAATTATGTAGACTGGGGTGGTGGGCAGTACAGGCTCAATCCTTATTGGGTTACGAAGGAAATGAAAAACGAAACCAACAAGGACCGCCTGATGACGAGCCTGCAGGCAAACTACACCTTCAACAATTGGATCTCACTGCAGGGAAGGGTTTCATCGGATATCACTTTTTTAGATTTTATGAAATACAGTCCGCGTACAACACCCGGCTCCTTGCTGGGAAGAATCGAAGGGCTGAAAAGAAATTATCATACAACAGAAGCGGATCTTTTGCTTTCGCTGCAAAAACAGATTTCGCCCGATCTTTACCTCGGTGCAAAATTCGGTTCCAGCATTTCGCACCAGCGTCACCCGGGAAATGTCTTCCAGGCAACCGATATGCAGATCACTGATGCGATCGCGTTCAACAGCTTCAAGGATAAGATCATCCAGGATGAGATGTATGAAAAACGTATCAATTCATTTTATGGGCTCTTCAGCGCAGGCTATAAAAACTATCTCTATGTGGACGCTACGATCCGCCGTGATGCAAGCTCCACGCTTATTTATGCGAACAATACCTACAGTTATCCTTCCCTTTCCGCGAGCTTTATTTTCAGTGATGCATTTCGCATGAACAAAAACATTCTTTCGTTCGGCAAAGTGCGTGTATCGGCCGCGGAAGTGGGAAGTGATACCGATCCTTATAAACTGAATCTTTATTACGGGCTGAATCAATATCCATTCAATGGACAATCAACCGGCGGGATCGCTACGTTAATCAAGCCAAACCCCGATCTGAAACCAACACGTACCCGTTCTTTCGAAGCGGGAACAGAATTACGTTTCCTGAAAAATCGTCTAAGCCTGGACGTTACTGTTTACACTCAAAAATCAAGGGACCAGATCAACAATGTTCCATTGCCACTTTCTTCCGGCTTCAGCCAGCAGATCATCAACGCGGGTGTAGTAAGTAATAAAGGTGTGGAAATATTGCTGAGCGGCACGCCGGTAAAATCAAAAGATTTCTCCTGGGATGTTAGCGTAAACTATGCTCATAATAAAAATACCGTGAATTCACTGGCTGCCGATGTTCCTTTCCTGGTGCTCTCAGAAGCACGCTGGCTGGGCGTTTCAGTGGTAGCAATGCCTGGAGCAGCTTATGGGGCCATGCTGGGGTATGATTACCAATATGACGAAAGCGGGAATAAGATATTAGATCCGATCTCGCTGAAACCATTGGCAACAGAGGAACGTAAGGTTTTGGGCAAAGGTACCTGGGATTGGACAGGTGGGATGACCAATACTTTGCATTATAAGAATTTCGGCTTCAATGCCATCATCGATGTGAAAGTTGGCGCTGATCTTTTCTCCATGACGAACATGTATGCGATCCTCCGCGGATCGGATATATCAACTTTGCCAGGCCGCAAGGAATGGATACAATCGGAAGAAGAAAGGATCGGCGAAGGTAAGACCATACTGGAATGGGATGCTGCAGGCCGCACCCGTGGCTACGTTCCGGATGGTGTGATACAAACCGGTACGGATGTGAATGGCAAACCGATCTACACAAAAAATACAAGAGCTATGGATCCGGGATTGTACTGGGGTAATTTTTACAGTGATGATCATGGTATCCTCACTCCGTTTCTTTATGATGCCAGTTATGTGAAAGTGCGTGAACTGATGTTCTCTTACGCATTGCCGCAAAAATTCCTGGGCAAACTGAAAGTAAGCAATGCTACCATTTCGCTGGTAAGTCGCAATCCGTTTATCATTCATAAAAACGTTCCTAACGTTGACCCCGACTCGAATTACAACAACGGCAACGGGCAAGGGTTTGAATATGGCTCACTTCCTTCAAGAAGAAGTTGGGGGCTTAACCTGAACTTTAAATTTTAATTCATGGCATACGCTGTTATAAATAAAGACTATAAAAAAATGATCATGAAAAATCTGAAAAATATTTACACTGTATTGATAGTTGCAACATCTTTCGCCCTGGCGTCCTGTAATAAGTTTGGTGATATGAACACCGATCCAACGCGTTCTGCCAACCTCAACCCTGCACTACAGCTGGCTCAGGCGCAATTGCAGTTCTCCGGAGATCTGGAGCAGAACGAACGGTTAGGCGTACTCGAAACTATGCCGATGGTTCAACATATCGCCGGCGCATGGGGCAACCAATGGGGTGGGATGTATGTAAAACAGGAGCAATATCTTTCACTCATCTGGGAACGAGATTACCCAGGCAAGATACTCAACATAGTGGATGCCGTGAGCAGGTCTAAAGATAATCCTGCACAAACTAACCTGCATGCCATCTGCCGCATCATGAAAGTATATCTCTTTGCGAGACTCACCGACCTTTATGGCGACATACCTTACAAAGAAGCAGGCCAGGCGTACATCAACGGCATCGCCCGTCCAAAGTACGATCAGCAAAAAGATATCTATGCCGATTTTTTCAAAGAACTGACAGAAGCGACCGCATCCCTGGATCCTTCTAAAGATCAGAATACACAGGATCTTTTTTATCGCGGTGATGTAAACAAATGGAAAAAATTCGCTAACTCACTTCGTCTTCGCCTGGCTATGCGGCTGGTCAAAATTGATCCGGCTACGGCAAAGCAACAGGTGCAACTGGCGTATGATGGAGGCCTATTTACCAGTAATGCAGATATCTGTAAACTAGATCATGAGAACATACAAAATGATTATGTAGACATCAGGGGCAACGGGCTTTCTGCCGCGATGAACCAGGGTGATATCCTCCCGTACAGGATCTGTAATACATTAGTGAATGTGATGAAAAATACGAACGATCCAAGACTGGATTATATCGCAAAATATTACATCGATAATCCATTCAAACCTTTCGAACGCATCGACATCACACCGCAGGTGAAAGCACAGGTAGGCATTTACGGAGTGAACAGCGGAAATTTTATCTGGGATGATTACAAAAACTCTTTCAATATTACTGTGCCGGAAATGGGTGGCGCAGAATACACCGTGAGCAACAACATCCAAAAAGCACAGCTCGCCAATTTCCTCATTGCCAACAATGCACCCTTCATGCACCTCACGTATGCTGAAGTTGAATTTTTATTGGCCGATGCAAGTTTTCGCTTTGGAATGTCGCTGGGCGGAACTTACACAAGTCATTACAGAAACGGTCTGGCGGCGGCTTTGCAGCAACTGGCATTATTTCCCGGAGGGCCGGTGATACCCGCAGACAGGATCGCACAATTTCAAAATGATAATCCATTACTTGCCGACAAAGAACTGGAGATCATCAACACGGAACTGTGGACTTCTTTGCTGATGAATGGCCCGGAAGCTTATGCAAACTGGAGAAGGTCGGGTTACCCGGCATTGATTCCAGGTTATTATCCTGGTTACTCTACTGTGAATACGATCCCACGCAGGTTTGAATATCCTTTGTCGGAAAAAGTGCAGAACGCCACCAATGTAAATGAAGCGATCGGCAGGATTGAAGGCGGGCAGGATGACTGGACAAAACGTGTTTGGTGGGATAAACCATGATCCCGGTTCCCAAAACTAAATTGATGATCTTTAAAACCAACTATATGTTACAATTAAAAAGGAGCCTTTATTTTTTGATCGTTGCGTGCTTTTTATTGACTGCGTGCAAAAAAGATATTGCTGATCCGGTTTTTAATGAAGGCGATATGCCGAGGATATTCCAACTCGGCGATAATTTCCGAACCTCTTATATCCTCAACGAAGGAGAGTCTGCAGTGTACAATGGCTTATTATTTTCTCCTGCGGGAAAAGTGAATATCAGTTGGACGGTAGACGGAGTGGTGAAATCAACCGATACGGCTTTCACATTTACACCTACCGCCGGCGGCGAATATAAGATTGTGCTCACCGCTGAATATGGCGGACTAAAAAGCATCCGTACTTCAACAGTGCTGGTAAAACCTTCGGCTTACACACCTGCGCCCTACACGAAAGTGGTGATGGGGTATCTGAGTGCTGAAGGATTGCCTTCAAGTGTAAACTGGGCCTATGTTACCCATCTAGCTTACCAGACCGGCAAAGTTTCTTCGGATGGTGTACTCGATATCACTGCCGGTGAATCGAATCAAAAAATGGATGAAGTGGTAGCCCGTGGGCATATTGCCGGAAAGCCAGTGTTGCTCAGCATTGCAGGCCGGCTTTCAGGAATTGATGGATGGGCATTGTACGCAAGTACAGATTTTGGCGAAGCCATCCGCAACCCTTCCAAACGTGCCGGCCTTGTTACCTCTGTAAAAAATTATCTTGCCGCAAAAAAACTCGATGGTGTCGACATCATTATGACGGATATCAATGGCGATCCTAATTACAGTGCAAACCTTACTGCGCTTGGATCATTCGTGAATGAACTCAGAACGGCATTGCCAACAGGCGCACTCATCACTTGCGCTGTTACCGTAGGATGGCAGCATTGGGAATATCCAAACCTCTCTGCAGTGGATTGGGTGAACGTTCATGCGTATGAAGATGGCATTCACGTTGGCCCTGGGGCTCCCCGTGGACAGGCTTCTACGCTGGCTTACATGCAAAGCAGTGCACAGGTCTGGTCGGATTTTCATGTCGCGGCCAGTAAGATCGTGATCGGGATGCCGGCATTCGGCCTGCGTTACAACGCGATTGATGGAAGTGGTAACAATCTCGATTGGGGATCGTATGACTATGTATGGTATAAAGATATCCTTGCATTGGACGCTGCCGCAGATACCAAAGAGATGATCGGGGCTTCAAAAGGAATTTATTATAACGGTGTTCCTCTGATCAAAGCAAAAGCAGACTGGATCAAGACTTCGCCGTATAAAGGTGCTTATCTCTGGACAGTCGATGGTGATGTTCCTACACCCGGAAAATCATTACTTGAAACGATGTATAAAAGTTTAAACTAAAAAATATGATGGTTGTAAGGAAGAAGATTTTCCTTTTTCTGATCTGCGTTTGTATGTTGCCGTTAGCCAATATCGCTCAGTTCCGCGTGGTGGGTTATGTGTCGGTCTGGGGACAATCCTTGCCTTCGGTAACTGATACGGCCATGAAAAAACTGACGCATCTGAATATTGCATTCGTTAATCCTGATTCGCTCGGCGTACTGATTTTGCCGGCAGGCATGGATTCATTGATACAACAGGCGCATGATAGTAAAGTGAAAGTACTGGTGTCATTGGGTGGTGGGAGTTTTAATCCGCACCTGGCTAAATTATTGAAGAAGCCAATGCGGAAAGAATTCGTCGAAAAGCTGGTGGCAATTGCAGTTGACCATCAGCTCGACGGATTAGATATAGATCTTGAAGGTGATGCGATCGACGAAAATTACGATGCATTCATCGCTGATGTTTCAGCCGCATTGAAACCCACCGGTAAATTACTCACTGCTGCTTTTGCCACATGGAATGCTCAATTGATCAGTACGGCTTCACTGAAAAAATTTGATTTCATCAATATCATGTCTTACGATCAGACAGGCCCATGGCGGCCGCAGGAACCAGGCCCGCATTCAACTTATAGCAAAGCGGAAGAAGAACTTCGATACTGGACGATACAACGAGGTTTTCCGAAGAAAAAGATAAACCTGGGATTACCGTTTTATGGATATTGTTTTGGATCAACTTACGGACAAAGTATGTCTTACGGCGATATCGTAGCAAAATTTTCAGACTCCTGGAGCCAGGATATGGTAGTGCCTGCAGATGGCGGGATCATCTATTATAATGGGGTTCCGACGATACGTTCTAAAACCGAACTGGCATTAAAGAACGCCGGCGGAGTAATGATCTGGCAGATCCTGCAGGATTCGGATGGCGATCGTTCTTTGCTCACCGCAATAGACGAAGTGATCCATAAAAAACCGGCCGCTAAATAACCAACAATTTTGATTTTTTATTTATCGTAATCATGCGACGGGAAAATTACCCCCGATGATAACAGTTCATGTAAATGATCTTAAGAAACGTTACTACGGTTGAAAAAAGATCTTCATGGACTAAAGATCGCTGGCTATGGTGATACCCGGGCGCCTCGCATGAATTTGAAATGAACGAAATAGAAATGGCTTTGCGCTTATCGCCACAGGAGGTGAAACGCAAGCGCCTGGCTATTTTCAAGCATCAAAGTCAGAAAGATGTACCTGTCTTTCCCGGCGCTGATGCCCTCAGCCTCGCTGAATATGAAGCGGTGGAAGCATTTGTGCGGTATGAATTTTAATAACCTTTAACTTCACAGAGAAATCTTGATACATGAAAAAAACGATCGCTGCATTTTTTTTGATAGCTTTTTTATTTGGAAAAAATTTTTATGCAACAGCACAGGTAAATAATTTAAACCCTGCAGACCTGTCCATTTTTTTTGAAGGAGTTACCAATAATTTTAACAATGAAAACCAGGCATTGCTGTTATTTACTTTAAAAAATAACGGAAAGAAAACACTTCCATCCACTGGTTGGAAGATATATTTTAACTCTAAAAGTGGACTCCATGTAAAAGATGCTGGAGCGAAAGTAAAGATCGACCGGCACAAGGCGAATCTTTTCAGTTTGTTGCCTGTAGCGGGTTTTGGATCGATAAAGCCCGGTGAAAAATTCACTGTTGAAATGTTGCTGGATGATAATCTTATCAGCAGATCGGACTGTCCGGAAGGCTTTTACCTGGTTTGGGATAACCAACCTGTTAAGGGGTATGACATCAGGAACGTGCAGGTGAAGCCTATGAAGTTGCAGCCCGTTAATGGAAGGATACAAAGCGATTACGCTTCTGTAATTTATGATCGCAATCTCGAAATCGATCGTAGCATAAAGAGCAACGGTAAAGTATTTCCAACACCCGTAAATTATGTA
>Ga0247813_10001845_pt1 | contig 15332 bp, 16 predicted proteins | sample UWRJL169409C1_FD_180719 | JGI IMG/M metagenome (GOLD analysis project Ga0247813, IMG submission 180719) | Plant litter microbial communities from Arlington Agricultural Research Station in Wisconsin, United States - UWRJ-L169-409C-1 | ecosystem: Environmental > Terrestrial > Plant litter >... | reverse complement strand
CCTCAAGCAGCTGTTCGACGCCGACTACGCCAACGTGCAGCCGCACAGCGGTTCGCAGGCCAACCAGGCCGTGTACTTCGCGCTGCTGCAGCCGGGCGACACCATCCTGGGCATGAGCCTGGCCCACGGTGGTCACCTGACCCACGGCGCCAAGGTCAATGCCTCGGGCAAGCTGTTCAACGCCATCCAGTACGGCGTCGACGAAGCCGGCCTGATCGACTATGACGAGGTGGAACGTCTGGCGCTGGAGCACAAGCCGAAGATGGTCGTCGCCGGTTTCTCGGCCTACTCGCAGGTCATCGACTGGGCGCGCTTCCGCGCGATCGCCGACAAGGTCGGTGCCTACCTGTTCGTGGACATGGCACACGTGGCCGGTCTGGTCGCCGCCGGCGTCTACCCGAGCCCGCTGCCGCACGCCCACGTGGTCACCTCGACCACCCACAAGACCCTGCGCGGCCCGCGCGGCGGCATCATCATCGCCAAGGGGGCAAGCGAAGAACTGCAGAAGAAGCTGCAGTCGATCGTGTTCCCGGGCATCCAGGGCGGTCCGCTGATGCACGTCATCGCCGGCAAGGCCGTGGCCTTCAAGGAAGCGCTGGAGCCGGGCTTCAAGACCTACCAGCAGCAGGTGGTCAAGAACGCCCAGGCGATGGCCAACACGCTGATCGCGCGCGGCTACAAGATCGTCTCCGGTGGTACCCAGAACCACCTGATGCTGGTCGACATGATCGGCAAGGATGTCTCGGGCAAGGATGCGGAAGCCGCGCTCGGCCTGGCCCACATCACCGTCAACAAGAACTCGGTGCCCAACGACCCGCGTTCGCCGTTCGTGACCTCGGGCCTGCGTCTGGGCACCCCGGCGGTGACCACGCGTGGTTACCTGGAACAGGACTGTGTGGACCTGGCCAACTGGATCGCCGACGTGCTCGATGCCCCGGCTGACGCGGCCGTGATCGCCCGCGTCCGCGACGCGGTCAGCGCGCAGTGCCGGAAGTACCCGGTCTACGGCTGATATGGATGAGGGCCGGCAACGGCGTACCTACGCCGTGCTGGCCCTGATCTGCGGCATCGTGGGGATGGCCGGCGGCGGCACCTTCGCCGCCATCGGGGTCTGGGTCGCGTTCGTCGAACCGGCCTATCTCGATCGCGCCTCGCGCCTGCTGATCGGAGGCTGGGGCAGTGCGGGCCTGATCGGGGTCCTCGGCTGGCTATGGTTGAGCAGCCGCTATCTTCGAGCGGGACGCACCGGCCTGCGCGACAGCGGGCCCTGGCCGTGGGCGGCCTTGGGTCTTGGAGCACTGGCCGCCGTGGCAGTTGTCGGCATGGCGGTCTGGCAGGCCGCCGCCAGTCCAACGGCGCTGGTGCTGCTGCTGGCGGGGCCGCCACTGCTGCTGCCGGCGGTCATGCTGGTGCGGCTGCGGCGAACCCAGGGCACCTGACCGGATGGAGATGCATCGCAGACAGCGGCGCGGAATGCTGCTGCACGCGGGTGTGTTTGGACTCCCGCATGCCCTGGCGGCGTTTGTCGTGGTGGGGCTCTGCCTGCGTGACGTGCTCCACCAGTACGGTGGGCCGGGCGACGCGCCGGGCTGGGCAGCGGCATGGTTCGGCACGGCCAGTCTCATCGTCCTGATCTGGCTCATCCTTGCCCGGCGCTGGTGGCAAGGCGGCCCGGTCGCCCTTCGGGCCGCGCCGACGGCATGGTGGGCGGGTCTGATGGCCGCCTTCGTCGCAACGGGCATTGTCTGGGCCAGTCTGCTGCGGTCGATCTTCCACGTTCATCTGTTCGACGGCGCCTTGCCCGCGGCCGTCGTGCTGCTGATGGCAGGCCTGCCGCTGTTCTCTTGTGCGGCGCACCTGCTGTGGTTGCGTCGGCGGGCCACCTAGACAGGGCTGGACTCTCCCCCCGTCCATTTGCTGTAGCCGGTCCCTCTCAGGTACCGTTGCGACGCTGCCGTGACCACGGCATGACGTTTTCCCGATGTAAGGCGTTCCATGTACTGTCCGTTCTGCCAGCATGCCGACACCCGTGTGATCGACTCGCGCGTCTCTGAAGACGGCGCGACGATCCGGCGTCGCCGCGAGTGCGAGGCCTGCAACGAGCGCTTCAGCACCCTGGAAACCATCGAACTGAAACTGCCGGCGATCGTGAAAAGCGACGGCAGCCGCGAGGCCTTCGATGCCCGCAAGGTCCGCAGCGGCTTTGATCGCGCGCTGCAGAAGCGCCCGGTGCCCGAAGACAAGATCGAATTGGCGGTGCGCGCGGTGATGCAGCAGGCGCGTATCTGCGGTGAGCGCGAAATTCCGTCGATCACGGTCGGCGAGTTCGTGATGAACGAGTTGCGCAAGCTCGACCATGTCGGCTACGTGCGTTTCGCGTCGGTGTACCGCAGCTTCGAAGACGTCGCCGATTTCCGCGAAGAAATCGAGAAGCTCGAGCGCGAGCTGCCCTCCAGCACCGAACAGCTGCAGCTGCTTGGCGATGTGATCGCGCTGACCAAGAAAAAGAAAGGCTGAGCCTGCGCCGCATCGCGGCCACTACGGCTGAGCTACCATCGCGGCTGCCTGCCGCCGGACGCTCACCGCCATGACTGAATTTACCGCTCTTGACCACCAGCACATGGCGCATGCGCTGCGCCTGGCCGAGCGCGCCGCGTACACCGCGCGGCCCAATCCGATGGTGGGTTGCGTGATCGCACGCGACGAGGTGGTGGTCGGCGAGGGTTGGCACCAGCGCACCGGCGGCCCGCACGCGGAAGTGTTCGCGCTGCGCCAGGCCGGCGAACAGGCCCGCGGCGCCACCGCCTACGTGACCCTGGAGCCGTGCGCGCACCACGGTCGCACGCCCCCGTGTGCACTGGCCTTGATCGAGGCAGGGGTGACACGCGTGGTGGCGGCTATGCGCGATCCCTTCCCGAAGGTCGATGGCGGTGGCTTCGTGCTGCTGCGCGAGGCGGGTATCGAGGTGGCCGAAGGCCTGATGGCCGCCCAGGCGCGCGAACTCAACCACGGGTTCCTGTCACGCATCGAGCGCGGGCGCCCCTGGGTGCGGGTGAAGCTCGCGGCCAGTCTGGACGGCCGTACCGCGATGGCCGATGGCAGCTCCAAATGGATCACCGGTGCGGCCGCCCGCGAGGACGTGCAGCACTGGCGGGCGCGGGCGGGCGCGATTCTTACCGGCGCGGCCACCGTGTTGGCCGATGACCCGATGTTGACCGTGCGGCTGGCCGGCGCCGAGGTATTGCCGCCGTTGCGGGTGGTGCTCGATGCACGCCTGCGCTCGCTGGAATGTGCGCGGGTGCGCGAGGGCGGGGCGCCGACGCTCTACGTGCATGACGCCGCGGTCAGCCCGCCGGATGCCGCCGATGCGGAGTTCGCCAGCGTGCCCAGCCATGACGGTCGTCTGGATCTGGGCGCGGTGTTGGCGCTGCTCGCTGAGCGCGGCATCAATGAAGTGCATACCGAAGCCGGCGCCACCTTGGCCGGTGCGTTGCTGGCCGGTGGCTGGGTCGACGAACTGCTGCTGTACCAGGCGCCCACGTTGCTCGGCGAGCATGGGCTGCCGCTGCTGTCCGGCCTGGGTATCCACGCGATGGACCAGCAGCGCCGGATGCGGGTTGTTGACCAGCGCCAGGTGGGGGCAGACCTGCGGCTGTTGCTGCGCCCTTGACCCCGACGCGGCAGCCTCAGCGGCAGCTCGTGTCCCACATCGCTTCGGCCACCGGGCGCAGCGCCTTGCATTCCTGCGCCATCGCCTCCGGTGTTGCCAGCGCGGCCTTTTCCTTCAACGCTGCGGCCATCGCATCCACGCCTGGCAGCTGATCAGGTGCGGTCCTGGCCACACAGCGGCGGTGCTGCTGCAGCAACGCGTCGCAGGCCGCTACGCCGGTGATCGCCGGTGCACCCTGTGCAGTGGCCTCCTGCTGCCAGGCGTCGAATGGCAACAGTGCCGCCATTACCGGGCTCAGCAGCGCGTCCGGGTTGCCGCTGTACCAATAACCGTTGTCCTTGGCCGGATACAGGTCGATGCTGCCTGTCAGTTCGCGCCGCGGCGCGGTGCGCAGGGCCACGAGGTATGCATCCAGAAAGCGTTTCAGGCTGGCCGGCGTATTTTCCGCAACGCCGGCATCGAACAGCGGGCGCAGACTGTCCAGCGCCGTGACGCTGCAGGTGAACGCGACATTGGCGACCTGCGCGCCGTCCACGTAGGCGTTGTCGCGCAAGGTGCTGTGTGTTGCGCGGCAGTGGGTGCTGCCCAGGTTCTGGGCCACGATGGAGGGCACCGCCTCGATGCTGGCAGCATCGCTGCCCGCCAGCGCAAGCATGCTCTGCAGCGGTGCGGCGAGCGCGGTGGCGAAGGCGCCTTTGTTGACGTCCACGGGACCCTGGCCATTGAATGCCGGCCGCAGTGCGTCATTCAACGTGCGGGCAGCCGCGGCATCGTCTTCCAGCATCACCTGTGCATACAGGTCGACGGTCTGCTCGGGGGTCAGCGGTGTCGGCGCGGCGGCACTGACTGCCGGGGGAGCGGCAAGCGCGATGGCGAGCGGCAGGAGGTACTTGATCATTCTCAGCGTCCAATGCAGGGCGCGGAAGGCTAGCGCATTCATCGCAGCATGGCAGGCATCTCTGACGGATCCCGCTGCATCTGAGTGCCGCCGGCTGGGCAACGCCCATAAAAAACGGGCCCCTTGCGGGACCCGTTCGATCATGGCGCGGCGCGAACGCCGCAGCCCGATCAGTAACCGACGTGTGTGCCCTCATATCCACGGGGCACAGCACTCAGTGGGCCAGCTTAACACTTATTTAACTTAAAGCCCCCAGTCAGGGTGCCCTGTTACACTAGCCGCGCCGGTTCACCGGTACACAAACGTCTTCAGGGCGGGGTGCGATTCCCCACCGGCGGTAGGTGCGCAAGCACGAGCCCGCGAGCGCTTCCCGGTCCCCGGGAAGGTCAGCAGATCCGGTCCGATGCCGGAGCCGACGGTATAGTCCGGATGAAAGAAGACGGTGCGGCCGGGCCTTGCGCTCGGCGTGCACCTATATGCCTTGCGGCGTTTTTCGCTCACTTTCCGCGGAGAACGTTCCTTGTTTACTGGAATCATCGAAGGCGTCGGCCGTCTGGCCGCGCGCGACACCCTTGGCGGCGATGTCCGCTTCACCTTTGACGTGGGCACCCTGCCGTTCGAGAACGTGCAGATGGGCGAGAGCATCGCCATCAACGGGGTCTGCCTCACCGTCATCGCGTATGACGCCACCCGCTTCCAGGCCGACGCCTCCACCGAGACGCTGGGCCTGACCACGCTGGGGCAGCTGGCTGACGGCGCCGTCATCAATCTCGAACGCGCGATGCGCCCGACCGATCGCCTGGGTGGCCATCTGGTCAGCGGCCATGTCGATGGCCTGGGCCAGGTGCTGTCGGTGCATGACGATGCACGTTCCCAGCGCTGGCGCTTCGCCGCGCCGGCTGCGCTGCTGCGCTACATCGCCAAGAAAGGCTCGATCTGCGTGGACGGGGTCAGCCTGACCGTCAACGAAGTGGACGAACAAGGCTTCGAGGTCGCCCTCATCCCGCACACCGTCGCCAACACCGCCTTCGCCGCTACTGCCGTGGGCAGCGCGGTCAATCTTGAAATCGATCTGGTCGCCCGTTACGTCGAACGTTTGTTGGGTGCAGGAGCACGCGCATGAATTTCGCCCCCATTCCCGAGATCCTCGAGGACATCCGCCTCGGCCGCATGGTCGTCATCGTCGATGACGAAGACCGTGAGAACGAAGGTGACCTGATCATGGCCGCCGAGCTGGTCAAGCCCTCGGACATCAACTTCATGGTCACCCATGGCCGTGGCCTGGTGTGCCTGCCGCTGACCCGCGAGCGTGCGGCCGACCTGGGCCTGGCACCGATGGTGCAGGCCAATACCGCGCAGTTCCAGACCAACTTCACGGTGAGCATCGAGGCCGCCGAAGGCGTGACCACCGGCATCTCGGCCTACGACCGCGCGCACACCATCCGCACTGCGGTGAAGCCGGACGCCAAGCCGGCCGACCTGCACCAGCCGGGCCACATTTTTCCATTGATCGCCCAGCCGGGCGGCGTGCTGACCCGCGCCGGGCATACCGAGGCCGGCGTCGATCTGGCCATGCTGGCAGGCCTGGAGCCAGCGGGCGTGCTGGTGGAGATCCTCAACCCGGACGGCAGCATGGCGCGCCGCCCGGAGCTGGAGGTGTTCGCCCGCGAGCACGGCCTGAAGATGGGCTCGATCGCCGACCTGATCGCCTACCGCCTGGCCACTGAAAAGACGGTCGAGCGTGTGGACGAACGCGAGATCGAGACCGAGTTCGGTCCGTTCACGCTGGTCACCTACCGCGACCGGATCGCCCACGACCTGCACTTCGCGCTGGTCCGCGGGACCCCGGATGCCGAGCCGACCCTGGTCCGCGTGCAGGTGGAAAACCCGTTGGCCGATCTGCTGCACTGGCGCCGCGATGATTTCGGCGTGGCCTCCACGGATTCCCTGCGCGCCATTGCCGCCGCCGAGCGTGGCGTGATGGTGGTGCTGTCGGCGCCACGCGATACCAACAGCCTGCTGGCCCGCCTGCGCCAGCAGCCGGTGCCGGTGGTACCGGGCAAGGACAAGGACGTGAGCCAGTGGCGCCGCAACGGGGCCGGTGCGCAGATCCTGTCCGACCTGGGCCTGGGCAAGCTGCGCGTGCTGGGCACCCCCCGCCGCCAGGTGGGCCTGGCCGGGTATGGCCTGGAAGTGGTCGAGACGGTGGAGAACACGTCATCGCAGGCGCGCTGACGTCGCGCCGCTTCGCGGCAGCCCCCTGACTCAGGGGGCTTCTGCACCCGACCCGTCCCCTGACGCGCAGCGACCCGGCTACACGCGGCCATGCGCTAGAATATTCACCTATTAAATGGACCCCACGCCGAACATGAGCCATTACGAAGGCGACCTCCGTACTCCGGAAAAGGCCCGTTTCGCCATCCTCGCCAGCCGCTGGAATGCCCGCATCACCGACGTGCTGGTGGCCGGTGCACGCCAGAGCCTGGCCGGTAACGGGATCGACGAGTCCGCCATCGATGTGATCCGCGTGCCTGGCGCGTGGGAACTGCCGCTGGTTGCCGCGCGTCTGGCCGCTGCCCATCAGCATGCCGCGATCATCACCCTGGGCTGTGTGATCCGGGGCGATACCCGCCATTACGAACACGTGGCCGACCGCTGCGCCGAGGGCCTGATGCGCGTGCAGCTGGACTTCGGCGTGCCGGTGCTCAATGGCGTGCTGGCGGTGGAACGGGTCGAGGATGCCGAAGCCCGCGCGGGTGGCAGCCACGGCAACAAGGGTGAGGAAGCCGCACTGACGGCGTTGGAAATGGTCAATCTTCTGGAGCAGCTGCCATGAACAAGTCAAACCAGGGCAAGCCCTCCGGTAAGCCCGTCCGCCGTGATGGCGTCGACCCCGTGCTGCGTTCGCGCGCGCGTCGTCGTGCCCTGCAGGCGATCTATGCGTGGCAGATCTCCGGTGGCAACGCGCAGAGCGTGATCGCCCAGTTTGCCCATGAACAGGCCCGCGAAATCGCGGATCTGGCCTACTTCGAAGCGCTGGTGCATGGCGTGCTCGACAACCGCAAGGATCTGGATGCGGCGCTGGACCCGTACCTGGATCGTGGGATCGAGGAAGTGGACGCGATCGAACGCGCCGCGCTGCGCGTGGCCGCCTATGAGATGCGCTTCCGCCTGGACGTGCCGTACCGCGTCGTGATCAACGAAGCGATCGAATCGGCCAAGCGCTTTGGCTCCGAGCATGGCCACACCTACGTCAATGGTGTGCTCGACCGGGCCGCCGTGGAATGGCGCAAGGTCGAATCGGGTCACTGATCCGCCCCGTGTCCCTTGCCGAATTTGCTCTGATCGACCGCATCCGTGCGCGCACCACCGCGCGCGCCGATGTCGTGCTCGGCATCGGCGATGACGCCGCGCTGCTGCAGCCGCGTGCGGGCGAACAGTTGGTGATCACCACCGATACGCTCAACAGCGGCGTGCATTTCCCGGTCGAAACCCCGGCCTACGACATCGGCTGGAAAACCCTCGCGGTGAACCTGTCCGATCTCGCCGCGATGGGCGCCCGCCCGGCGTGGTGCACCTTGGCGCTGTCCCTGCCGGACGCCGACGCGGACTGGATCGAAGCCTTCGCCGATGGTTTCTTCGCATTGGCCGACGAGCACGACATCGTGCTGGTTGGCGGCGACACCACGCGCGGGCCGCTGTCGCTCTCGGTGACCGCGCTGGGCCAGGTCGCGCCCGGCCAGGCCCTGCGTCGCGATCGTGCGCAGGTCGGGGATGACATCTGGGTCAGTGGCACGCTGGGCGATGCCGCCGGTGCCCTGCGCCTGTGGCAGCAGAACCGGTTGAAGGTGGCGGTCGCCACGCTGCTCAGCGATGACGAAACGCTGCGCGAGCGCCTGCTGCGTCCGATCCCGCGCGTAACGCTAGGCCTGCGCCTGCGTGCTTACGCACATGCGGCCGTGGATATCTCCGACGGTCTGCTCGCTGATCTGGGCCATATCGCGGCCTGCAGCGGCGTGCGCGCGGAAGTGGAGGCCGATGCGTTGCCGATCTCGTCGGCCCTGCGCGAGCAGCTCGGGCGCGAGGGTGCCCGCGACTGCGCGCTGCGTGGTGGCGACGACTACGAGCTGTGCTTCACCGTCGCGCCGTCGCAGCGTGATGCGATCCATGCCTTGTCGGCGTCCCTGGGCTTGCCGCTGACCCGGATCGGCCGGATCGTGGAAGGACAGGGCGTGCACTGCGCTGATGCCGACGCCACCGACGGTGGCTACCAGCACTTCTCCGAACGTCGCTGACGCCCATCACACCGGCGGCAGCACCTTTCCCGGATTGAGAATCCCATCTGGATCCAGCGCACGCTTGATCGCGCGCATCGCCGCCAGCGTGGCCGGCGTGAACGCCTGTGCCATGAAATCGCGCTTGGCCAGGCCGATGCCGTGTTCGCCGGAGAGCGTGCCGCCCAGTGCCAGGGTCAGCGCGAACACGCGCGGCAGCGCGGCATGCGCGCGTGCGTTCTCGCCGGCATCGTCGGGGTGGTAGAGGATGTTGACGTGCAGGTTGCCGTTGCCGGCATGGCCAAAGGTGACGATCGGCAGCTTGAACTCCGCCGATAGTGCCTGCACCCCGGCGACCAGCGCGGGAATGCGCGAGACCGGTACCACCACGTCTTCGTTGATCTTGCCCGGTGCGATGCTGCGCAGCGCCGGTGACAGCGCCTTGCGCGCGGCCCACAGGGTTTCGCGCGCGCTGCCTTCCATCGCCACATCCAGCGCGATCAGACCGTCGCCTTCGGCGGCCGCCGCGAGGGCCTGCAGCAGGTAGGGGAGGGTGTCGTGGTCGCCGTCGGCCTCCACCAGCAGCATCGCGCCGGCCTCGGGTACGTCAGCACCATTGCGACGCAGCAGTTCGAGGCTGCGCGCATCCATGAATTCCAGGCGCGTGGGCACCACCGGTTGCGCCATCAGGCGCGACACCGCCTGCGCGGCGGCATCCGCATCGCGGTACAGCACGCGCAACCCGGCCTGTGTCACCGGCAGCGGGGTCAGCTTCAAGGTCGCTTCCACGATCAGCGCCAGCGTGCCTTCGCTGCCGACCAGCAGATGGGTCAGGTCGTAGCCGGTGGCATCCTTCGTATACGGCCCGCCGCAGATGATCAGTTCACCGGCGCCGGTCACCGCCACCAGGCCAAGCACGTTGTCGCGGCTGGTGCCGTACTTCACTGCGCGCGGGCCACCGGCATTGCAGGCGAGGTTGCCGCCGATGCTGCAGATCTCCGCGCTTGAAGGATCCGGTGGCCAGAACAGACCATGAGGCATCAGCGCCTGCTGCAGGTCGCCGTTGAGCACGCCGGGTTCGACCACCGCGCAGCGGTCGCCGGGCTGGATGGCGAGGATGCGGTTCATCCGCGCGAACGAGAGCACGATGCTGCCTTCCATCGGCACGGCAGCGCCGGTGGTGCCGGTGCCTGCGCCACGCGCGACCAGGGCGATGCGATGTTCGCGGCAGGCGCGGACCAGGGCGACCACCTGCTCGCGATCGCGCGGGAAGGCGACACCGGCCGGCAGCGTGTGCCGCCACGAGTTGTCCTGCGCATGTGCCTCGAGCGCGCGGTCATCGGTGCGCCAGCCGTCCTCACCGAGCAGGGCATGCAGGGTGGCTACGAACGCCGTGGGCAGGGCAGGGGTCATCATCAGGTCCGGGAATCAACAGGGGCACGTTGGATCGCTCGCCAGCCGACCACAGCCAGCGCCAGTGGCAGCCAGACCCAACGCAGTTCGGAAAGGACGGTCGCCATCCCGCGCGCGCTGAAGAATTGCGGCGCGAAGGGCGAGACGCGGATCGGGCGCCACGGGGCGAAGAAGCGTTCGCCGCTCCATGGCCACCACAGCGCGACGCCAAGCCCGCCGGAGGTCAGTGCATCCAGCAGCGGGTGCGACAGCGCGCACAGGCCGACGAACGCGGCCGCCTGCACCGCCGTGGCGCGCAGGCGCCGATGCAGCAGCGCGGCGAGTACGGCCATCAGCGCGGCGAATACCATCGAATGGCTGGCGCCCCGATGGCCGAAGCTGTCGGCGTAGGGAATGTGCAGCGCGAAGGCGAGCACGTCCGCATCCGGCAACATGGCCGCGACCACGCCGGCGGCCAGCAATGGCGTGGAGATGCGGCCGCGATCCGCGGCGCACCACAGCGCCAGCGGGATGGCGGCGTGGGTAAAGATGGAGGGCATCAGCAGTCTTCCAGCCGGAACGCGTCGCGCAGCCAGTTCAGCTGCGGGGGCTCGCCGGCGGCTTCGACGACATCGAAGCGGCACGGCTGCTCGGCCAGCCAGGGATGCGACTGCAGAAACAGCTGCGCGGCGATCACCAGCTTGCGTCGCTTGCGCAGGTCCACCGAGGCCGCGCCGCCGCCGAAGCGGGCGTCCGCGCGGTAGCGGACTTCCACGAACACGACGACATCCCCGTCGCGCATGATCAGGTCGATCTCACCGCGGCGATACCGCGCATTGGTGGTGACCGGGCGCAGCCCGGCCTCACGGAGATGGTGCTGCGCGGCAGCTTCCACCGCCGCGCCACGTACCGCGCGCCCGGTGGGCACGTGGCTCAGTTGCTGCTGGCGATCGGCATCGGCCGCCCGCCGCTGAAGGTCGACCACGCCGGCACCCGCAGTACGTTGCCGTTGCTGTCCAGGAACAGGGTGCCGGTGGCGCCGGCCAGGCCGCCTTCGGTCGCGACCTTGTCCAGGTAGGCGCTGATCTTCCACGCATCGAAACCGAACGCGAACAGGCGACCGGAGGCGCCACGCGCCGAGGGCAGGATCTGCCCGGCGGTGGAGGCGGCCGGCAGGCCGGGCACGCCGCGCACGTTCCAGGCTTCGTTCGGATAGACGATGCCGTCCAGCGCCATGTCTTCTTCCGGCTTGCCGGCACCGACGGTCAGCTGCGAGGTGCCGACGCGGCTGGCGCCACCGGCACCGGCCAGCGCCAGCTGCGGGGTCAGTGCACGCGCCTGCGGCGCCTTCACCGCCAGCAACACACCGTCGATGGCGCCGGCCGCACGCACCTGCGCGCCGATGTCGCCGACCGTGTCGCTCACACCGATCGTCGCCACCACCTGGCCACCGCGCTGCGCGAAGCGCTCGCGGAAGGCGGCGGCGGCGCGGCGACCGTTGTCGTCGTTGCTGTGGATCACCAGGACCTTGCTGCGCTCGCGGCCGCGCAGGTACTCGGCGGCGATGATGCCGTCGTCTTCCGGCGCCAGCGAGAAACCGGCACTGCCGGCCGGCGGGGTGTCCTTGCCGCGATTGAGCGCCAGCACCGGCACCGGCAGTTCGCGGCGGCCGAACACGGCATCCACTTCATCGCGGCCGAGCGGGCCGACGATGAAATCGGCACCGGCGGTCACCGCCTTGTCGTAGGCGGCCACGGCACCGGCGGCGGTGCCGGCGGTATCGATGAACTGGATGTCCGGGCGGCGGCGGGTTTCACCGTAGTAACCGCTGAGCAGGCCATCGCGGACCGGCTGCGCAGCGGTGGCCAGGCGGCCACTGAGCGGCAGCAGCACGGCCATTTTCACGGGCGGGCGGTAGCCATCGCTCATCGCCGGCGGTCGCTTGCTGGTATCGAACTGCGAGGCGCCTTCGCGATCGAACGGACGCGGCAGCGGCAGGCCGCGGGCGATCAGTGCACGGCCGGCGAAGTTGTACAGCGGTTCATTGGCCGGCAGCGCCGCCGCGCGGGCGCGCAGGGTGGCATCGTCCAGCGTGCCGAGCAGGCCGGCGATGGCCTGCTGGTTGTCGCTGCGTGCCTTGCCGGTCAGTGCGGCGTGCGCACGGGCGCGCTCAAGCGCCGCACCGAGGTTGTCGCCGGTGGCCTGCAATGCGTTGGCGCGGGCCAGGTGCCAGCGGGTGCGCAGCGAGGGGGTGACCGCGTCGGCCGATTCTTTCAGCGCAGCCAGCGCCTGCGCCGGCTGCTTGTCGGCCAGCGCGAGTTCGGCCGTGGTCAGCTGGTAGCGCTGCAGGCTGGCGCCGCTGAGCTGGCGCGCGGTCACCTGGGCCAGCAGGCCGCGGGCGCGGGTCGCATCGCCGGCTTCGTGCCAGGCAAAGGCGGCATCGGCCAGGGCAGCACTGCGGGCACCGCCGCGCAGGGTGTTGGCCAGCGCTTCCAGCTGGAGGGCCGCATCGCGCGGCTTGCCCTGCTCGATCAGCGCCAGGGCCTGGCTCTGGGCCGGCGAATCCGGCGCACTGGTGAAGCTGGTCGTGGCGCAGCCGGCAAGCAGCATCAGCGACAACGAAAGGGCGGAGATCCGTACGACGGGCTTGTTCATGATCAGGTCCATTCGATGGGGGGCAGCGGCCGTGGCCGGGGAACGGTACGATTCTACCCTTGACCACGGAAGAGCCGCTGATGAGTGCTGTCCCCACGCTGTATGTCGTTGCCACCCCGATCGGCAACCTCGCCGATCTGACCCCGCGCGCGCAGGACGTGCTGCGTTCGGTGGCCGCGATCTGCGCCGAGGACACCCGCCGCAGCGGCCAGCTGCTGGCCCACTTCGGCATCCAGCAGCCGCTGGTGGCGCTGCATGACCACAATGAAGAAGCGTTGTCGCAGCGGATCGTGGCGCGCCTGCTGGCGGGCGAGTCGCTGGCGCTGGTCAGTGATGCCGGTACCCCGCTGGTCAGCGATCCGGGCTACCGCCTGGTCCGCGCCGCGCGCGAAGCCGGGATCAAGGTCAGCCCGATTCCCGGCGCCTGTGCCGCGATCGCCGCGCTCAGCGTGGCCGGCCTGCCCAGCGATCGCTTCACCTTCGAAGGCTTCCTGCCGGCCAAGGCCTCCGGCCGCCGCGAGCGCCTGCATGCGCTGGCCGGTGAAACCCGCACCCTGGTGTTCTACGAATCCTCGCACCGGATCACCGAATCGCTGGCGGACATGGTCGCCGCGTTCGGGCCCGAGCGCCCGGCGGTGCTGGCGCGCGAGCTGACCAAGCTGTTCGAAACCGTGCTGGATGGTGATCTGGCCTCGCTGCTGCAGCAGGTCGAGGCGGACGACAACCAGCGCAAGGGCGAGTTCGTGGTGATGGTGCAGGGCGCGGCCGACGATGAGGAGGCTCAGCTGGTCCAGGGCCGTCGCCTCTACGCCAAACTCAGTGAGCACCTGCCGCCCTCGACCGCGGCCAAGCTGGCGGCCGAAATCACCGGTGCCCCGCGCAAGGCGTTGTACGGCGGGTAACCGCGACGGTCCTTGTTTTGTGGGACAATGCGCGCGGCGGAGTCGGCCAGACAGTCGCGTCATCCCTTGCGGATGCCGAGGAAAGTCCGGGCTCCACAGGGCAAGGTGCCAGGTAACGCCTGGGCGGCGCGAGCCGACGGAAAGTGCAACAGAAAGATACCGCCTACGTTTCCTTCGGGAAGCCGGTAAGGGTGAAATGGTGCGGTAAGAGCGCACCGCGAGTCTGGCAACAGACCGGCACGGCAAACCCCACCTGGAGCAAGACCAAATAGGGACCTAATGGCGTGGCCCGCGTCGGGTCCGGGTAGGTTGCTTGAGCGCTGCGGTGACGCAGCGCCTAGAAGAATGACTGTCCACGACAAAACCCGGCTTATCGGCCGGCTCCGCCGCTTTTTTCGCGATTCGCGAAAAAATTCCCGAGGTTTGCAGCGCAAACCTTGGGCCCCAGGCTACCAGCCTCCAATTCCCCGCGCCTGACGGCGCGCCCCCCTTACAAAAGGGGGCTGTTACTCCGCTTGATTGTGCTGGGCTTTGGGTGCCCGCTGATCACGGCGCTGTCCCGATCCAGCTCAGCCTTGCGGCGTCAACGTCGTTTCACCCACACAGACACCCTCCGCATCGAACCGCCGCTCGGTGATGAAGCCGTGGCCGTTGGCGTCCAGCACGATGATCGTGCTGGCGCGGGTGCCGTACTCGGGGCTGCGGATGAAGGCGGACGACAGCCAGCGCTCGCGCTCCAGGCCGATCCCCGTATCCGGCAGGGCGCTGTCGCCGGCGCGGGTCTCGTCGCGCAGGGCGTCCCACAGCGGAGCCAGATCGTCATTGCCGAGGTCCGCCCATGTGCGCAGGGCGGCGTTCAATGTCGCGGTTTTCGGCCAGGGCGCGTCCAGTGGGCCGTTGGACATGCCATGGATGCCCAGCGCCAGTGACTGGCGGTGCAGGGGGTGGTTGCCCAGGAACTGGCAACTGTCGCGGTCGGCCAGTAATAGATTGAAGGGGGCGAATTCGACTGCCCGCCGCGCGAGCTCGTCCGCGAACAGTGCGGCCGGCGCGGCATCACGCAGATAGTCGGCCACCAGCGCCCCGCGTGAGGGGCCGGTCTGCCGGGCTTGCGGGTCACGGACATTGGTCACCACCGCCATCCGCCCCTCCGGCCCGATTCCGGCCCAGGTTCCGCCCGGGCGCAGGTCCCGGCCGGCGGCCACCCCGTCATCGGGTGCGGGCCACCGGCTCAGGGCGGCGGTTGGCCGCGCATGGAACTCATCGCGGTTGCCGGCCATCACCAGCTGCCAGCGGGGGTGCGTTTTCCAGGCAAGGGCGAGCAGACACATGCCTCACATTGTGCCGGTTCTGCGCAGGGCGGAGGCGATGGCGGCCGGGTCAGGACTGAATACGGGCCGATGTTTCACGCGGCCTCCACAGGCCTGAACTTCGGCGAAATCTCAAAAAATGAGACGAAACAGCAACTTGTGGATAAGCCTTGAACAAGTCTCTAAACATTGCTGCAAGCCCTTGATGTTCAAAGTGATTTCCCCTTCGCA
>Ga0247813_10001844_pt1 | contig 15343 bp, 11 predicted proteins | sample UWRJL169409C1_FD_180719 | JGI IMG/M metagenome (GOLD analysis project Ga0247813, IMG submission 180719) | Plant litter microbial communities from Arlington Agricultural Research Station in Wisconsin, United States - UWRJ-L169-409C-1 | ecosystem: Environmental > Terrestrial > Plant litter >... | reverse complement strand
AGGAATGACCGGATATTTTTAAACTATAGCCCTCAGGAGTATCCAGATACGATAGAGGTCATCTCTATGGTACTGATTACGCTGGTTGAGAATCTTTTTAAACATGGATTGTTAAACCGGCAGGATCAACCGGCAATATTGAGCATTGAATTAAACGGGGACCGCCTGACTTACTATTCATTTAATTATAAAAATGCTAACCGAAAAATAGAATCTAACAGGATTGGTATGGCTTATATTCAACAGCGGCTGCTGGATGAATACGGGAACAATTTTGAACTGGAGATAAAAAACGAAGAACTCACTTACGAATGCCGCCTGACGTTTCCTGTTAAGTTTTAAATAACCTCTGTAATAAATTATAAAAAGCAATCAAATGAAAACAATAGACTGTATTATTGTCGACGATGAGGCCTATGCTAACGATATTTTAAGGGAATACATTGCAAAAGCATCCTATCTAAATCTAATCGGGGTATTTACTAACCCGATTGAAGCGCTGGCAGAAATCAAACTGCGAATGGTAGACCTGGTGTTTTTAGACATCCAGATGCCGGAGTTATCAGGGATAGATCTGATAAAAATGCTGCCCGACAGCACACAGGCAATTATTACAACCGCATATTCTGACTACGCTTTAGATAGTTTTGATAACAATGCTTGCGACTATCTGCTGAAGCCGTATTCTTTTGGCAGATTTCTTAAGGCTACCCAAAAGGCGCTGGACCAGAAAATCATGAAAGATGCGGTAAAAAGTGAAACAATAAAAAGTGCGAACGGTGATAATGCTGAAGAACAAAAATCTGATTCTTTTTTTATCAAAACCGACAGAGGAAAGTATGTCCAGGTGAACCACGCTGATATCTTCTATATTGAAGGCTTAAAAAATTACTGCTCAATTTATACTGATGTAAAACGCCACGTCTCGCTAGTGAGCATGAAATCGCTGAGTGACGGTTTGCCCGAAAATGATTTTGTACGGGTACATAAATCATATATTATTTCTATCAAAAAAATAGATTCTATAGTGGGTAACATGATCGTATTTTCCGATAAAAAAGAAAGAATTCCGATAGGGACTACCTACCGGAATGATTTTTTCGAACGCTTAAACAGGGAATTTTTCACCTGATAGGACAGGAATCATGCTTTGGATAGCTGATCATTAAGGTTGTTTGTTATTTTTGGAATGTGGTGAGGATCTCGCAATATCGGTTTTCAGTGCCTTGACGATAAATCCATATAACAAACACTCATGCAGCCGTTGCTGTGTGTTGAAGTACCTGTTTAATAACATGTGGATCATACTTCCTGAGAACCGATCATCCCAGCTGATATTCTTATTGTTTAATGCAGAATCAACTGCGATCTTCCGTGCTTCCAGCAAATCACGATATTGCAATGGGAGCTGTTCAACTTCATTCCGGTATTTCCTGTTGAGCTGGTCTATCTGGACTTTCACAGCCTTGTCATCAAATTCCCGCAGGAAATAAGCCAGCTGGCGTTCCGCAAATTTCAATTGCAGGGATTTATCAGAACTCATCCTTTGCAGATAATCCATCACGGGCCAAAAAATCAGCAGCCAATCTTTGTCCATATAATTTTGCTTTAACAAGTCAAATGTCTGGCAGCAAAACCCACTGTCAATAGCGAAAAGCTCTTCCGCCATCTCCATCTTTTCAGGGCTGTAACGTTCAATTTCACGGACATAAGTATCAAGCTGTACACTACTGATAAGCCGATCCTGTATAGCCGTTTCCATTTCGGTCATGATCGCAAAATAGACCTGCTGAAAGTAAAAAGGGTCCGATAATTCAATCCTTACACGGATGTGGTTACCGCCTTCTTTGTACCTGATAAAAAACCATTTATTGATCAGCCGGGGTTCGGTGGTGGTTACAGATAAACCTTCCAAAAGTTGATAAAGCTGCAGCAGAATGGGCTGAACGCTGTTTTCGCTCAGGAAAAACTTGATATACAACCACTCGCTGCCGGGTAAAAATTCTCTTTTTAACTGTGTGGAAACCGGATTGATTTCAGGCTTGTTTATCAGGTTTGAAATGGAAAAGGGAGCAACAAATTGATGGGCATAACTGTTTTTCAGACCATCCTTTACCACGGTATTCCATTCCTGATGCAGACATTCTTTTAAGATCAGCTCCGAAGTTTTTTTGCTGATCTCTTTAAATAAAACCTGCAGCGAAATATCGTTTTCACAATCGATCAATAATTCGTTGTCGCCTTTAACAATCAGGAACTGAACTGGTAGCATCCAGTACGACCGAAAATCTGCCAGTATTTCTTTCAGCTGTTCAAAAGATTGACAGGCAATATTAAAAGTGGATAAAATAGCTACAGAAAATCTCCAGGTTGCCCGTTGCAGGATCACACCTAATTTGGTAACCACTCTCGGAAAAAACACCTGATCTCTTGCCAGTTCACCCCATTTGAAAATCAGGATATTATTGGTTTGCTGATGCTGGATATCACATAAAAAGGTATATATCGGATGCTGGGAACGGCTATAATTGTAAGCGCTGCTGAGCCTGGGTATAATTTCCTTCTGGTGTTTTCTGGAATAGAGGTGAAAGGTATCACCAACAAGCAACACATCCAGGTCTGCCAGATGAATAACATGGTTGCCGTTCGCATGATCAATATACTGAATTTCATAAGTCCAGAATGGAGGATGCGCCATAATATTCATCGACCGCTCTTCCGGTAAATGAACGATCTCTGCGTACAACGCATCCGGATTTGCCAGGGCTTCTTCTTTTGTCATCTCTGATGCCAGACCGCTAATCGCTTCACTACCGGAGGCAAACCGGGACAGCAGACCGATCGCACCAGTCCCGGAAACTTGTTCTAATAAAATATTTCCATTATCGAACGCCTGAAAGGTGACCGACATGGTATGGGGCAGTTGATCCATGGGGCGCTCTGCTACAAAGTTATCCGGGATCACAAAGATATATTCAGCATCATGAAACGCCTCCGTCAGCACTTTAAGCAATTCCAGATCCAGCGGCTGATACTGACGGGGTTGTCCATTTCCAAATGATGCATCTTCCAATCCCTCAGTGAATAAAGTAGCTTTTTCATACCACTTACCATACTGCAATCCAATGTCAGTATCAAATAATTCTAATAAAGAAACACTCCTCTCCTGGTATTTATCCTGAAAGTCTTTTTTAAACCTTTCTAATCTTGGATTAGGTTCATGGCTATTGAGGTTGTTTAACAACTTGATTGCCTTTTCCAGTTTATGCTGTATGTTACTTGATAGTACAGCATGGTCTAACTGGTTAAAACGTGTTACGTGAAAGGTATTGGCGAGCTTGAAGCCGAGGAAATCAGCGACATCCTTTTCCAAAGCCTGATACTGATCTATATAATTATTTACCTGGTTTACTGATTGATTATTACTTACTGACTTTACAGACTGGCAATTGTCGGAAGAAACCGCAGAGTGGTTGATTACTTCAAATTTTTCTATGATTTGTTTCAGGTCAGGATTTAACGTTACTGTTTTGGTTCTTCTTTTAAATTTTTGATTATTTGTGAAAACAGTAGTGTTATCCTCACTGACAATTTCCTTAGGATTGGGCATAACTATAGTGGCGGATAACCCGGACAAGTGAGAATTTTCACTATTACCTGACGTGGCGTTATGGTTACTTTGTAATATAAACTCCGGAAACGCTAAACCAATACCCGGCTGATGTGCGTACTTCAAAAACTGAATAGCAATCAGCTGATTCAGAAAAGGTAAAAACTCATCAGTTTCGTAACCTGATAAGGCGATGATCTGAGGACGGCTTAATGCAAAATCCCTCATATCCTCTATCAGGTATTCCAGAACTTCATTATTTTTCAGGGAAGTCAACTGATAAAATCTCTCCCCTTCCGTCACTGTATATGATATAAAACGGTATTCATTTCCCTGGCGATACAGCGTATTATTGATCCTGTATTGGGCATCAGGATTTTCTTCTTCCATTCGTTTAGCTATTTGCAGGCTCAGTTCAGCATCAGGAGTGATTTGTCGGCGGAACCTGTTATTCAAAACAATATTTGTATCCGCCCCCCATTCCAGATGAGTAACCCCGCTAAATATCCCAAATGGTGTAGCCCGGTTACTCATTCTTGCGATATACTTATACAAGCTCTGCAGTAAAGATCCTGCGCTTTTTGAGTCTGATTTTTTCTGCTGGATATCAGCATTATCCTCAGTTCGTTCTTTTTCCAGAAACCTGATAATTTCATCATATAGCGGTTTACTTGCCAGAAAAATCCCTTCCCGGATAAGGGGATCCCGCCAAAGTGTCAACAAGTGTTGTTCATCCAGCTTTTGCGTATAAGGAAGCGCTGCTGTCCGTACGATCAGATGATTAAAGAATTTGATTTTCATTCAGCAATTTTTTAGAATTGACTAGCATTAAATACAGTGTTACAGCAAAATTGAAATCCCGTTACAACCGTTTTGCAGATCAGTCGAAACGGTTTGAGAAAAAATACCGCTAACACAAAAGACTGACTCCTTTACCGGAACCAGTCTTTATTACTTAAATATATAGACAATTTATTTGCAGATCAAAAATTTGGTTCATCAGCACTTGGTCCGTAAGTACCCGGAATCGGAATGTTTAACAGACGGAGATAAACACCTAACTGCGCACGGTGATGAATGGTCTGGCTCAGGGCGTGACGAACAAGCCCTCCTTTGGTCAGGTCCATCAAAATATCATCCCCGTTTTTCAGCAACCATCGGGGTAAAAGTGCCGTATCATCCGCATCATGGAGTTGCTGCTTGGCGGCCGACAAGTTATTGTCGAACATTTCCAGCAACGCCGCATTGTCATTCCATACTGGTGGACTGTATTTGTTGTCCGCAAAATTCATCTCATCAGTCAGGAATGCCATACTTACCCAACCCGGAAGTTCAGCGATATGTCCCGCCAGCTCCTTTATACTCATACTTTTTTCGTGAGGGCGCCAATCGTACTGGTCGGCTGGTACCCGCTCCAGCATTTTTCTTGTAACCAGTGATTCCTGTGTTAATTCTTGTAACAGATCTTTAGTAGTTGACATGGTATTTTTATTTGTTGTTTATCCAAAGAAACGCCATACTGCTGACAACCCTATGTCAGCAGTAATTAACTATTTTCAAAATTCTTTGTAATTGCTTCAAATAAAGATTTTACCCTGGTTTTCAATACCTCTGGTTGCTTCACCACAGCATAATCAGCGAAAGTCATATACCATCGGGCGAATCCCTCCAAAGAGGTTGTCATAAATTGCATGTCAATCCCATCCGCTGTTACGATTTCAGCTACATAACCATGATAATACTTTTGTTCACCCAGATGGAGCGCAGCTTCCGGTTTTATCCTGACTACTACTTCCGCCAGTTTAATCTCTTTATACTGCTCCTTTAAATAATCCTTTAAAGAAGGATGGATGTTTTCAAACCTGTGCTCTGTCGCACGAATATCATGGATCCTGTCAAACCTAAAATCCCGGTAAGCCGCCCGTTGCCGACAATACGCAATCAGGTGCCAATACTGATCCAGATAAAAAACACCTACAGGCTCGATCTGCCTGTTAGTCAGTTCCTGCCGGTAATAAGAAAAATAACTTAATTCCATCACGCTCAAATCGTTAATCGCCTTCAGAATAAGCTGCAACGGATTATGCTGTGCTCTCTCGGGAAATCCCCGATGAGAACTGATCACCTCTATTTTTTCGTCAATATTTTGCAGATAATCCTTCTCCCCTGTTTTCAACACCGCCCTCACTTTATCCATCGCACTACTGTACAACCGGCTATTGTCTGCATCGGTTAATTTACCCACTAACTTTTCTGCGGTTATAAATGCAGTAGCCTCCTCACGTGTAAACATAACCGGTGGTAAACGATACCCTTCCAGTAAACAATAACCGACACCAGCTTCTCCAATGATAGGAATTCCTGCTTCTTCTAATGACCGGATATCGCGGTAAACCGTCCGCAAACTGATCTCATACCGATCGGCAATATCCTGTGCGCGCACAGTTTTCCTCGACTGCAACTGAATGATAATAGCGGAAAGACGATCAATACGGTTCATTGCTCAAATCTAAAACAAATCATGATGAAGAGTATAGATCCAAAAAATTTAGTAATCGAAATTTCTTTGCTGAACACAGAGCAGGTTGTACAACTTGCTCCCGGGAGATTTTCTTTTAAAAAAAACAGACAGGTGTTTTTCCGACATGCAAGATTTTGCTTTTAGCAAAATGTTGAGGAGAAAAAACACCTGTCTGTTTTTTTACCTATTCTTTCTGAGCAACTCCAGCCTTGCTCTCTGCTCAGCAATGCGACTTGCTAATAAATCATGTTTCTCCTTCTCATGTACCACATCCCTCACCTCATCATGCCTTACAACCCAATCCTCATACTGCTTCTGCTGATGACCCGCACTCCCACTCAATTTTTTAATTAAATTCTCCCGCTCGATCTTCAATAACAACAACTTTTCATTTGCCGCAGGTTTATCCTCATCATCCGCACCGAGATATGCCGTCTCCGCATCAACGATTTCCTGATTGATCCGGCTTAAATCCGACGATGCAGGCGCAAAAACCTCATCCTCCAGATTTGTTCTTCTGATATCGTTACTCAAGGGCGAAAGCACTGTATCAACTGGTGCCTCCCAATCCTCCCAAACATGCGCAATCAGTACGGATTTTCCATTTGGAATATTTGCGGAAATCTCATCAAGATAATCAGAGATTCCTTCCGCACGGACAGTGTCGCCAGCGGCACCTACAACCATTCCCGCACCGATCCCAACGAGGAATCCCAGCGGACCAGCCAATAGCCCCACAAGACCGCCCAATATGCCTCCGCCTATCGCACTATATCCTTCTGCTTCATCCTTCGCTGATCGCAACGATACCACTCCGTTCTCATCCTTTGTCAATACATAAGAATCACCCAGTGAAATATCCTGAGTTGCATCCAGCTGTTGTATTGCTTGTAATCCTTTAAACGCCTCAGATTCACTATCGAATAAGGCCTGAATCATTTTTTCCATAATTGTACAGCTTATAAAATTTACTGTATATAAAAGCACAAACGACTACGTTTTGTTTGGATCATTTTCAGCACGTATAACCACGTTTACCACGGTAAAGTAAGCGTTCGTGTAAAAAACTTGGAGAAGCATAAAATGAAGTACTAATTTCAAATCATGGGATACTTAGCAATTAACGTGAATTATAAAATGGATATGAATTGGTACCACAGGTGCGAATCAGTATTGGCCTGTTATCAGTACTTTTCAAGACTGGAACCCGGGGACGGCAGGAGGACCGCAATTTATGACATTAAAGCAAAAAAATTTTTATGGATCGCAGAAGATAGCGCAAATCAGCTCGAGCGGCTGGACGGGATTGTTGCCGGTGCGTTACAGAAAATAAAAAAGAACCGCTGAGAACTTATCTCAGCGGACAATTACTGCATCTTTTTCCCTTTTTATACTTCTCACAGCATTTCTTTTTAGTCTTTTTATCAGACTTGTCACCCTTTTTATCTTTATCTTTTTTCTTATCCACGGGGAAGGTTATTAATCATCAGCACGTTCGCAATTATCAGACCAGTATGATCTGGCTGAACCATTTTTGATGAATGTCAGTATAAGTGCCGTTTGCTGTCAGCATTTCCAATGTTTTATTAATCTCCTTTTTCAGCTCAAGGTCGCCTTTTTTCATCGCTATCGCATACTGAGAATCTGTACCAGGCATAAACATGGACATTTCCAGACCCGGATGTTTATGCAGAAAACCGCCGGCGATCGGTGAGTCATCTATCAGTACATCTATTTTGCGTGCAATGAGTTTCTCATACAATTCGTTATTCGTTTCCGCATGATGGGTAGGGTTCGCAGGAAATTGGGACATCACATATTTTTCCGCCTCCGTAGCTGTGCGGATACCAATCCTTTTACCCTTGAAATCACTTAATTCATTAATTTTGTCGCCCTGATTAACTACAGCGCAAAGCTGAAATTGAAGGTAAGGTTTACTGAATTCTAAAATCATCTGCCTTGAAACCGTCATTGTTACAGCTGAACAGATCATATCTAATTCTCCTTTGTATAGTTTTTCAAGGATATTCTGCCATAACGAAACTTCATAGTGGAGTTCCAGACCCATGATTTCCGCAACCGCCCGCATAAGATCGACTTCAAACCCCTCAAATACAGGAGAGTTATAATCGCTGTGTAACGGAAAAGGTGCTGCAGAATCCAATCCAATCTTCAATATTCGTTTCATCTCTTTCTTTTTTTCAATTGTCAGATGCAGCCTTTATCGATTAAAATAGTTATGGCCGTAAATGCTTAATAATTACTTTAAACGGATCTAGTTCATAGTTTATATTTAACCTGCAACAGCAAAGGATGACAGTCTTTTTGTTGCATTTCATACATTCATAACGACAAAAAAGCGCCGATGTTTAAACACCTGATTATAATTCGACAATTTTACTGAAATTAACGGCCCTTTTATAATATAATACAATATATTGATTTCTTTTTACGGTTAAAACACATAAATCAATTGACATACATATAAAATTAATGCCGCTATTGCTGCTGCGACTAATGTACTAATGAAGTTTACCCCATTATTATTTAAAATATGCCTCCGTTCTAACGAGGCGCCGAATAAAGAATCAGAAAAATTACCCGCCATGCCCGCAATGATAATCAGGAGAAAAGAAAAATCAAAGTGGTTTCCTGTTCCGTAAACTATTGCAATCAAAGCAGCACCAAACAGCCCTGCAAGTGTTCCTTCAAGACTAACTACACCGTTTAATCCTGCAGTTTCCCTTTTCCAGGTGAGACAATTGTAAAACCGGCTGCCATATAACATACCAAGTTCAGAAGAAAGTGTGTCTGATGTAGCAGAGGAAAGACTTGCTGCAAGCATGACAGTGAACAGCGTGGTATACCCAGGAAAGATGAGCGCAAGCAATGCAAAAAAAGCGGCAGCTCCCCCATTCGCCAATACTTGTCCCAATTTACGCTGACTGTCATCTCCCCCCTTTTCTAAGACCTGCTTTTTCCTTCTTCCCCAGATCGTGGATAAGGTTCCCGCAATAAAAAATACAGTGAGGCACAATATGCCTGTGTACCCCGTGCCTAAATAAATGATCACTCCACATAAAAAACCTGTTACAGCAGCGCTGAATGTTAACTTTTTCGCAAGAAAACTGATGGAGGCACCAACAAATAATGCAGCAAAAATAGGAAGGTCTGTCAGCTGGATTAACATGTGATAAAGTTAAATATATAAATGTATTTTTGGTTTCAAATCCATGTAAATGAAGTACGCTCTTCGTTCATTACTCCCGCCTTTACTACTGTTGTTCAGCAGCCATTCACTATTTGCACAGGTGCGTACCGCAATTCAGGAAAAAGGTACCTATCTGGAAATCGTTAAAAAAGATACTGCTGCGTATAAAAGTTTTGAAAAAGATACCATTGCCGGGGTTGATGTGGCTGATGTGTTTAATATGGTCTTCCGCAAAAACAAAAAAATTGTTCCAAGAGATAACAAAGAAGGTAACCTGGCATTACTTCCTTCCATAGGTTATACCCCCAGCACAGGGTTTGAATTCGGGATAGACGTATCAGGCTCCAGATATTTTGGTGATCCAGCAACGACAACATTATCAATTTTTGATGCCTATACGGCAAAATCGACGAATGAACTGGCGCTGGTACAATTAAAACACAACGTATATGCTTCGGCAAACCAGTGGAATGTACAAGGTAGCTGGGAGCTTGGAAAGACCGTGGTGCTGGACCATGGCGTGGGTACAGGAAGAGAACAGCCTGCATCTTACCCGATCCGCTATACTTACCTGAAGCTGAATGAAAATGTTTACAAAAAAATATTACCTGATTTTTATGCGGGTGCCGGTATTGCTTTCAATTATTATACAAAAATCGATGACGCTCTAACAGCTGGAGATATAGGAAAAACACATAATTACCTATATAGTGTGAAAAATGGGTATTCATCAGATAATTACCTCGCTAGCGGATTTCTTATTAATTTACAATACAACTCTCGAGACCAGCCCTACAGACCGTATAAAGGTTTGTACGTGGATGTAATCTTAAGATCTAACCGGAAATGGCTGGGCAGTGATAAAAAGGCCTTGCAATTGAAAACGGAGCTAAGGAAGTACTGGAGCCTCTCTGCTAAAAACCCTGAACATGTTATTGCTTACTGGTTATGGGGATCTTACTTATTAAACGGCTCTGTACCCTACCTGGATTTACCGGGAACGGGAAGCGACACAGATCAGCGGACTGGTCGGGGGTATACGATCGGCAGGTTTAAAGGTCCTTCGTTTTTCTATAATGAAGTAGAATACCGTTTTCCTGTTACAAAGAATAAGTTAATCAGCGGAGTCTGCTTTTTTAATATAGAGACAGCTAGCAACCAGCAAAATGTAAAACTGTTTAATTACTGGGAACCGGGTACAGGTGCAGGATTAAGGATCTTGTTTAACAAACATACCCGCTCCAACTTATGCATCGATTACGGCATCGGCAATTACGGATCAAATGGAATATTTGTAGGCTTAAATGAGGTGTTTTAGAATTCGAACTGCACTTTCGCCCTCAAACCATATTTAGATACACCCGGATTGTCCAGGTAATTAAATCTTCTCACTACGTCCAGGCGCAAAACTTTGAAGATATTTCCGATACCCGCACTAGCTTCTATATAAGGCTTTTTGCCCAGCGAATATGAGGTCGCCACTCCTTCCTCATTTACCGGAAACTGAAGTATTCCGGGATTCTGTAACGGATCGTTCTCTTTTCTTAAACCACCGTAAAGACCTTTAAAAGTAATATACTCTCTCAGCTTTAGATGTTTAATCAGCGGGATCCGGTTTAATATCAAACCGTTAAAGTTATGGTCTACATTTAAGCTGATATAGTGGTCACTCACAAATTCCAGAAAGTTCATGAGGTTATACGCATAAACCTGATAAGAATAGGTTTGGTTAGCCTTGTGGATAGTCAGCAATGGAAAAGGAACAGTCCCGAATGTATATCCGCCTTCTACCCGGATATCCGAGCGTCCGAATTGAGATAAGTAAAAACGCTTGTCAATGGTACCGACTAAGTTGTGGTAGCTGTAATCCCCTTTTAATAGTCCCTTGAAACCCGCGGAATAATTCAGTTCAAATACCGGATACTTTTCAATAGTACGTTCCCTGAAGCTTTTACCCTGGTAAAACTTTTCTTTTGGTGCATAACGCAGTTCCAGATTAAACTCACTGCTGGTAATCGAGTTGCTCCTTCCATTCAGGCGATCGTTTACTGTAGCATACCGAAGCGTCCCCGCAGGCGTCTGCGTCCATTTACGGAAACCTAAATTAAAGGAGAAGTGACTGGCATATTCCTGCATGTATTCTACACGGTAAAAATCACTGTAGATAAACTTGTCATTGACACCCCTGCGGAAAGATGACGCAATGTTGTCCTCAGGCACAACTGTTTTTGACTCATCACCAGGTATATCCACATCCCTTTGGAAGCTTGCCCGTACAAAGCTCTGGGGAAACTTATAAATAGATTTATTGTTAAAGGAATAGGCAGCGCTTAAATAACCTTTCCATTTTTCATCCTTGAAACCATAGGCAGCATAAGAGCTGAAATACCAGCGGGTACTAAAATCGGGCGTAGTCCTGCCTCCAAGCCGCAAGCGAAAACCTTCCAGGTTATTAAAGCTGTAAAAAGAATAAATAGGCCCTACTTCTACTGGACCATAATTTTTATAACCGATAAAAAAGAAAGATACAAGGTCCATCATTCTTTTGAAAGACTTCATTTGTCCGAGGGTATCAATATTACTGTAAATCTTGAGTTTTGCATTTGCCAAAGTATCCAGACGATTAGCTGCCCAGAACTGGTCGGAACGTTTATCTGCTTCCGGTGCCACAACCAGGCTTTCCCCTTTATATATAGAATCCGGTTGTTCGACATTGGTTTTGTAGTCTTTAATGACGACAGACCGTTCTCCTTTAAAACCTCTCCCTCCGTCTTTACCTAAACCGAAGTCCATCAACAGATGGCTCTTGCTCAAGTGATATTTTCCGGCTTCATCTTTTTCAAAGTTCAGTTTTACTTCCAGGGCTCTTACAAAGTTGACGTTGACACCCTTACCTGTCTTCAGGAAGGCATCCTGAACAGCATAATTACCGTCCATCGTAATATAGATTTTACCTTCAAAAAGCAAAGCATTCTGGTTACGGGGAATAAAGGAAAGTTCTATTAGCTGCGGACTGTGTGTTTTGATCGTATCGGTAATGAAAAACTTATAAAACGCCGGTGCGCCATCCGCTATAGGGCTTAAAAACTGGCTGTTGGTAAAAATGATATTATTATCATAAATATTGACATCAGCATACATCCGTTCGAAATAGTTACCGATCGCATTATTATCTACCAGCCCATCGTCAAAATTAACGTGTTTATCCGCCAGCATAATGATTTTGGTTTTCTCCGGATTTTTGCGGTAATAATTCTGGGAAAGGCGCTCCCGTAAATAAACAGGAAGAATATTTTTACCGCCTACCGCTGTAGAATCCTGCTCATCAAACAGGAACTGGTATTTTTTAAAGATCTTTTTATTTTTGAATTTTTCACTCAGGTTACTCAGCGAAAACTGCATCCAGTCGTACTGCTGGTACTGAACGGCGACGTCGCTTTGCATCCTGTTCATCGGTTTGTGCTCAATGACCTTATGGATCAGCTCTACGGCGGGATTGCCTTTATTCCTGTATTTCGCTTTTTTTCCGGAACTGATGTTGACTTCAGTAAGGCTTTGCGACTCTTCCTGCAATTTCACATTGACTGTCTGAGTAGTGGAGGGCACAATAGTAATAGTCTGCGCGGTATATCCTACATAATTAACCTGGATTTGGCTGTAAGGTGTTGGACTGCTTAAAGTGTAACGACCATTCGCATCCGTTTTAGTTGCCAGTTTAGTGCCTTTAAATAATACGGTAACATATGGCAATGCGCTTTTATCTTTAGCATCGCTAATCATTCCCGAAACAATAGTTTGTTGTGCAGAAGCGGTAATAGTTAAGAGAAAAAAAAATGTAGCCAGTAAATAAAAAGACTTGTTGTAATTATCAATCATATGGGAACGCCGGATCTAAGTCTTTTAGTTAGGATAAAGAGAATAATAGCGTATAAATTACGACGTACAAGATCAATTCCCAATAAAAAAACGCAATTAACCAAATATAATTTGCATTTAGATGTTAAATATTGTTAAAAAGATCTGTTATTGATTTGAATCAGACGTACTGTACTGATCATCAACCATGTAGCAATTGTTAGCTTAATCTTAACTAAAACGTTGTTAACAGATAATTGTTTTACGATAGGCATTTATATTAATAGCAACCCTGGCTGAATTTACATTGATGCTGGTATTATGTATGCATTTTCAAAAGTTATCATCCAATGAATCTGCTGAAGGGGATTGACATGTTAGTTATTCAGCAATCTGCGGTGCGGTAACTAAGGTTTAATCTGATCGCCGGTATGGATTTCCTCATTAGCCTGGGCCACTAAAATATCGCCGTCAGCAATGTCTCCGAAAATCTCTACTTTATCATCTGTCTCGCGTCCTTTCTTAATCTCTACTTTTTCGGCTTTATTATTTTTAGAACGAATCACAAATACGCCTTCTGAACCTTCTACTACAGCCGTTTTAGGTACTATGAATGTATTTACTCCTGCAGGCAAAGGGATAGACACATCGGCTACCATGCCCGGCAATAGTTGTTTGGTTAAATTGGGCACATCCATTTCCACTCTTTCGGCACGTAAACGGGAATCGAGGGCGCCCGACATACGTTTTACTTTTGCGGTGAATAAAATATTGGGTTTCGAGCGCACGGTAAAGGTAACGCCATCACCAGCTTTTAAATAACCAGTATACAACTCTGGGATAGAAACTGCTAAACGCAGGTGCTTTTGTTCCTGCAGCGTAAAGATAGGCAGATCAGATCCTTTACCAGTGGGCCCGACATAAGCACCTAAGTTGACATTCCTTGCGGAGATAACACCGTTGAACGGAGCCCGGATTTCAAGATAGTTCTGGATACTACCTACTTCCTTGTAGGATGCTTTAGCTGCGTTCAATTGGGCGAGATCCGAATTTCTTTTGGCGACAGCCTGATCCAGGTCATTCTTAGAGATTGTTCCAGGAGTTTTGCTGGTCTCCAGTAAACGGTCGTAATTAGCCTTACTTGCTGTATACAGTGCTTCCTGTGATTTTAATCGTGAATCTGCGGCAGCCAATTGTGAGGTTAATTCGGGAGCTTCAAGGGTCATCAATAACTGCCCTTTAACAACTTCAGAGCCGATATCAGCTTTTAACGTTTTAACAAAACTGCTGACTTTAGCATAGAGATCTACTTGTTGATAGGCAATGAGTTCTCCAGGCATTTTTAAGCCGGTAGTCATCTCTTCCTTATGCAGCACGAATGTTTTGATTGCAGGTGCTTTAGCTTCCGGTTCTTTTTTTTCTTCATGACTGCAGCTGCTCAGTATAGCCAGCAGTGCGATTGCAGAGAATAAATTAGTGCTGCGGCGAAATATTTTTGTGTTCATTTTGTTTGCGCTATGTATTAAAACCTTACTTGTCTTAGCTTAATCCTTTGATTATTATGTTATTTATCCTCACTTAATCCTTCGATTAAATTCCTTATTTATTCTCACTTAGTCCTTTAATGTAATGAATGCTTTCTTCGTCTTCCGGATCCAGTGAGATCGACTGTGTGGAAACCTTGCCTTGTACCCAGGTAAATACCATTGGCAATATAATCAACACAGCGAAAGTAGATGCAATTAATCCTCCGATTACTGCCCTTCCTAATGGAGAAATCGCATCACCGCCCTCTCCTTCACCGATCGCCATCGGCAGCATACCCATCACCATCGCTACTGATGTCATGATGATCGGACGTAAACGGAGTCCGGCAGCCTCCCTTGCGGATTCGAGTGCGTTGCCATTATTTTTACGAAGTTCTTCCGCATTGGTAATCAGCAGTACCGCATTGGCAATTGAAACGCCGACCGACATAATGATGCCCATATAGGATTGCAGGTTCAATGTAGACCCGGTTAATTTAAGCATTAGCAACGACCCCAGGACAACGGCGGGTACTGTCGCAAGTATCACCAGTGGTACACGGAATGACTGAAAATTAGCTGACAGCATCAGGAAGATCACGAGAATGGCGACAAGCAAA
>Ga0247813_10001842_pt1 | contig 15371 bp, 9 predicted proteins | sample UWRJL169409C1_FD_180719 | JGI IMG/M metagenome (GOLD analysis project Ga0247813, IMG submission 180719) | Plant litter microbial communities from Arlington Agricultural Research Station in Wisconsin, United States - UWRJ-L169-409C-1 | ecosystem: Environmental > Terrestrial > Plant litter >... | reverse complement strand
TAAATTTATTCCTGCAAAACCAACCTGGTTGATTGTAGTTATCTTCCCCGCTTTATTTTTAACATCCTGAGGCTGCTGCAGAAAAGTGTGGGTATGTCCCCCGATGATCAGATCAATATGCTCATTCTCCGTTGCCAATGTCTGGTCAGACACTCTATTGTCACTATACTTATAACCAAGGTGCGAAAGGCAGATGACCAGATCACATTTTAATTCATTTTTTAATAGAGCTGCCACTTCATTTGCTTTTTGAATCGGATCAAGGTATACTGTTGCGCCGTAGTTTTTATCACCAACCAATCCTTTCAGTTCAATACCTATCCCGAATACCCCTATTTTTAAACCTTGTTTATTAAAAACTTTATAGGGCTGGGTCGATTGATGCATAATCGTATCCGAAAAATCATAATTACTCACAAGAATAGGGAAGTTTGCATGCGGCAGCTGCTTATAGAAGCCCTCTACTCCATTATCGAAGTCATGGTTACCCATCGTGGCAGCATCATAACGCATGTCGCTCATCAGCTTAATTTCCAGTTCTCCGCCATAAAGATTAAAATAAGGTGTCCCCTGAAAGATATCTCCCGCATCAAGAAGTAAAACATTGGCTTCTTCAGACCTTATCTTTTTTATCAGTGCAGATCTGCGGGCCACACCACCCAACCCCTGATTTCTTGATCCATCCATTGGAAAAGGCTCAATCCTGCTATGCACGTCATTGGTGTGGAGAATGGTCAGTTTTTTCACCGATCCACTGGCAAGCGTATCCAAAGAATCAATACTTAAAGCCGCTGCCGTCGCGGTGATCACTCCGGCTTTAATAAATTTTCTGCGATTAATCATGTGTAATCCTCCTGTCTAATGTTGAACTGATCTTTTTACCTGCTGCCTGCTGGTCTTTGATGTATTGAATCAATGCATCCCTAACTTTTAAACCAACAATTGTAGATTTGACAGGGTTTTTAAAGCTATTGACATCGTCACCACCACCGGCTATATAATCGGATGTAAGCACCTTGTAATTTTTGACAGGATCAAATGGTTTTCCATTGATGAATACACTTACAGGTTTTTTATCTTGAATTTTTATGGCAATACCTGATACTGGCTGGCCATTGCTTTTTGCAATCATATTGATCAGTGTTTGCACAGAGGAACCATTTAGCTCAAAAACTATCAATTCGTTTTCAAAAGGCATCAATTCAAATACATTTGACAGCGTTATCGCACCCAGAGGAAGATCATTTCTCAACCCCCCATTGGTGCTGGGCATGGCAAAATCAATATCAGGGTACGTTTTTCGCGCTTCATTTAATGCAGCATCAGAAAAGAAATTGCCTAATAACGACTCACCCCCAACGGAAGTTTTAGTAAGGGCGATAGCTGAATGCCCTATTACAGCATTCATCTGAGAATCCATCTTGAGCTTGTAAGGCAGATATGTTTTAATGACCGTACTATCAGCAGCCACATCTGCGCTGATAGGATACAAAACACGCCTGGCATTTACAAGCTTATAATTTGATGAACAGGAAAATAAAAATACCGACACTATTGAAAGTACGATTATCCTGAACTGTATCACTATCCGCATATCTAATAATTAGGCCACAAATCTAGTCTAAAACAATAAAAATGGGGTCAAAAAAAAGAGAAATCTCTGTTAAAGATTTCTCTGATCTAATAAAAAAGCCTGTTAAAGACTATTTATATAAAATTGTTACAAGTTTTTTGTCAGTTCAGCACTCATTGGCGTTACTTTAGACCGGAAACGGTGAACAAGCTGACCTTTTTCATTGATCAGAAATTTCTCAAAGTTCCAGTTGATGTCACCAGTAAAATCAGGATTGCTTGCTGAAGTGAGGTATTTGAAAATCGGATTAATGTCATTTCCTTTAACACTTACTTTTTCGCTCAATAAAAAAGTAACGCCAAAATTCTTTTTACAAAAATCCTGAATCTCTGAATTCGTAGCCAATTCCTGACCACCGAAATTGCCTGCCGGGAAGCCTATTAATACGACATCTTTCCCGTATTGCTGGTGCAATTTCTCCAAATCTTCATACTGTGGTGTATAACCGCATTTCGAAGCAGTATTTACAATTAAGATTTTTTTACCTTTAAACTTAGATAGCTTAACTTCTTTACCATCAATCGTTTTGATTGTGAAATCGTAAATGGTTTGAGGCGGGGTAAATAATAAACTGAATAGAATTAATAGTGTATTCATGATTTCTGATTTTTGTTATGACGAATATATGGACAAAATTTTCAGGACTTTATAATCCTACCGTAAACTTAAATATTAAAGCCTGAATTTAGGTAAAAAAATGTGCCTCTAACATCCTTAATTACGGTTAAAATTAGTACACAGTTTTAATCTTTTAATATTAAATCTTGATAGAATTTTGATTTTAGGCTTATTTATAGTTTTATTTGCAGAAAAACGTTCTGAATGGCTAAAAATTTATTAATAGTTGAATCACCTGCGAAAGCGAAGACAATAGAAGGATATTTGGGCAAAGATTTTCTTGTTAAATCCAGCTACGGGCATATCCGTGACTTGATTAAAGGAGATATGGGCATCGATATCAACAATAATTTCGCCCAAACTTACGAGGTGCCTGCTGATAAGAAGCAATTGGTAGCAGAACTAAAGAAACTAGCGAAAGAAGCCGAAATGGTATGGCTCGCATCCGATGAGGATCGTGAAGGAGAGGCTATTTCATGGCATCTTTATGAAACATTGGGATTAAAAGAAGAAAAAACAAAACGTATTGTTTTTCATGAAATCACCAAACCTGCAATCCTTAAAGCTATAGATTCTCCAAGAACTATAGACTATAATTTAGTGAATGCACAGCAAGCGCGGCGTGTGCTTGACAGATTGGTAGGTTTCGAACTTTCTCCGGTATTGTGGAAAAAGATCAAACCATCACTTTCTGCCGGACGTGTACAATCTGTAGCTGTTCGTTTAATTGTTGACAGAGAGCGCGAGGTGAATAAGTTCAATGCAGCTGCTGCTTACAAGATCACGGCTAAATTTAGTACTGGTAAAGGCAAAGAACAGGTAAAGGCAGAATTGCCACAACGTTTCGAAAATGAAGCTGATGCCGAGAAATTCCTCCAGGATTGTGTGACCGCTTCGTTCAAAGTGACCAGCCTGGAAACAAAACCGGCAAAGCGTAACCCTGCAGCCCCGTTTACTACCTCTACATTGCAACAGGAAGCGTCGAGAAAATTGGGCTTTCCGGTTTCAAGAACAATGCAGGTTGCTCAGCGTCTTTACGAAAGTGGTAAGATTACTTATATGCGTACCGATTCAGTCAATTTATCTGAGACTGCATTAACAGCGGCAGCAAATGAAATTAAATCTGCTTATGGGGATAAATATCATTTCCCACGTACTTATAAAACAAAATCTGCTGGTGCACAGGAAGCTCACGAGGCCATCCGTCCTACTTATTTTGATCAGCATACGGTAACTGGCGACAGTTCCGAACAGCGTTTGTATGAACTGATCTGGAAAAGAGCAATCGCTTCTCAGATGAGTGAAGCTTTGTTTGAAAAAACTACTGCTCATATCGCTCCAAGCACGCGAAAAGAACACCTGGTAGCTGAGGGCGAAGTAATGAAATTTGATGGTTTCTTAAAGGTCTACCTTGAATCCAGTGATGATGATGACCATGAAGATGGTGACAATGATAATATTCTCCCTCCTCTTGCAAATGGTCAGGAGCTATCACTAGCAGTAATGCACGCAACAGAACGTTTCTCTCGTCCGCCAGCAAGATATACAGAGGCAAGCCTTGTGAAGAAACTGGAAGAATTAGGTATCGGAAGACCTTCTACTTATGCACCAACTATCTCCACTATCCAAAACCGTGGTTATGTAGTTAAAGAAGATAGAGATGGCAGACAGCGTTCTTTTGGAGCAATTGTGCTGGAAGGCGGCAAAGTGAGTAAGGAAATAAAAACGGAGATTACCGGAGCAGAGAAATCTAAATTATTCCCTACAGATATTGGTGAAGTAGTGAATGACTTTCTGGTGGAGCACTTCAAAGGGATCGTAGATTTTAACTTCACTGCAAACGTAGAGAAAGAATTTGACGAAATTGCACAGGGTCTGCAGAACTGGACTAAAATGCTGCATGCTTTTTATACTCCTTTCCATAAAGAAGTTGAAGTAACAACAGAAACAGCTGAGCGCGCCAATGGCGAGCGTTTATTGGGAATTGATCCGGTTAGTGGCAAAAACGTTTATGCTAAAGTAGGCAAGTTTGGCCCGCTTGTACAGATCGGCCAGAATGATGATGAAGAAAAGCCTCGTTATGCAAGTCTGGCAAAAAATCAGTCAGTTGGTACAGTGAGTCTGGAAGAAGCATTGGAGCAATTCAGGTTGCCTTTCCAGTTGGAAAATTACCAGGATAAAGAAGTTTCAGTAGGTGTAGGACGTTTTGGCCCTTATGTTAAATGGGGTGAAGCGTATATCTCTATTCCTAAAAATGAAGATCCTTTGTCGGTAGACCAAAGTCGCGCGATAGAAATCATCTCAGAAAAAATTGTTGCTGATGCACCTGTAGCGCATTATGAAAATCTGCCGGTCACGAAAGGAACTGGTCGTTTTGGTCCTTTCATTAAATGGAATGACTTATTCATCAATGTGCCTAAGGCTTATGATTTTGACAATCTTTCTGACAGTGATATCAAAGAACTGATTGATAAAAAAGTAGAAAAAGAAGCAAACAGGTTCATACAGACCTGGGCTGCGGAAAAGATAGCTATAGAGAATGGCAGATGGGGACCATTTATCCGTTTTGGCAAAGAAATGCTGAAGCTGCGTAAAAATCCAGCTACGAATGATAAGTACACTCCAGAGGAGCTGGCTGTCATTTCACTGGAAGAAGTTAAAAAACTGATTGTAGAGCAAGTGCCAAATGCATTTGAGCCTAAAGCGCCAAGAAAAAAAGCCGCCGCAAAAGCTGACGGAACAAAAGCAGCTCCAAAAAAGAAAGCAGTAGCTAAAAAGGCTGTGGCCAAGAAAAAGTAAAAAGAACAGTAGTTTAGATTATGGAGCTTGTATAAGCTCCATAGTTAATAAATTTAGTTTACCAATGAAAAAAGATCTGCCGGAAAATATAGTAGAAGATTTAGCTATGGCTGTGGTATTAATGGGGGAAAGCCCGGAGGTGAAGAGCTGGACAGTTTATCTTGTAAATTTAAAGGATGAACCGATTAATAATGTGTTGATCAGTTCCAAAGGTTATGGGGAGAAAGATGGCAGGATGGTTAAAACGTCTGTGCTGAGACATTTCCTAGGAGATCTGGAGGCAAAATCTTTTAAAGGTGTAGAAGCGATAGATACCGAGGTATTTGGATTAACAAATGAGTACTGGTTAAGTTATTATATCAATGATGTCATTTATGACAAGAAGTTCATTTTTCTACCGGAAAGCATTGTTGATGAAAACTTAATACGCATCCCGTTGGTTAATAAACCGGGTGTGATGATTAAATAGTTATCTCTGTCAAAAATTTTGCTTATTTTCCCTTCGTATTAAATAAACAGATACGTATGCACCTGGGAAATTCAATTTTTACTAAGAAAAATATCAAACCAGCTATAGCTGGGTCAATTGCAGTTATTCTCATAGGGATAGCTGCATTTTTTGTTTTCAAAAAAAACAAACCTGCTGATTATAACCAGGCTTATGCAAAATATGTAGAGGCTTACACGTCCGGAACTATTTCTAAAAAAAGTTTTATCAGGGTACAGCTGACAAGTCAGGTAAAAACTATGGGTGACATAGGTAAACCGGATAACAGGGATTTATTTAGCTTCTCTCCTGCTATAGATGGAAAAACGTATTGGATTGATGCACAAACAGTAGAGTTCCGTCCTGATGAAAGTCTTGATCCGGGTAAAAATTATACGGCAACATTTAATCTGGCCAAAGTTACGGAGACAGAAAAAGAACTGGAAGAATTCGAGTTTGATTTTAAAGTAATCAATCCCGGTTTAATACTAGTGCAGAATGGTTTAGTATCCCAGAATAACACTTCTTTAAATTACATGAAATTGTCTGGAGAAATCAGCACTGCTGATGAAGAAGATCCGAAAGAGATTGAAAAATGTCTGGAATTGGATTTTAACCAGTCGCTGAAAATTAAATGGCAGCATAACCCTCAGAAAAATATTTCTGAATTTGTGATCGATAGCATTAAGAAGAGCACAGGTGAAGAAACATTGAGTCTAAAATGGTCGGGCGACCCAATCGATGCCAATAATAAAGGTGAAGAGAAATTAGTGGTCCCTGCCAATGGAGTGTTTAAGGTATTACAGACCAAGGCTGTGCAGGATCTGGAGGATTATGCACTGATTCAGTTTTCTGAACCAGTGGGTATTGGCCAGGATCTTACTGGTCTGATCACTCTGGGAAATGCAGCAGATCTTCGTTTTACCATCGACGGTAGTCAGGTCAAAGTCTATAGCACTGCAACATTACTAGGAAATTATGTATTGACAGTGAATCAAAGTGTGGCTAATATCAATGAAAAGAGTCTGACTTCCGGGATTACGTCCAATATCGTCTTTGAAAACAAATTGCCAGCAGTTACCATTGCCGGAAGTGGCTCAATTTTACCCAATTCTGGTAAACTGGTTTTGCCATTTGAGGCGATCAATCTAAAGTCGGTTGATGTGACAGTCATCAAAATATATGAAAATAATATTCCGCAATTCTTTCAAACGAATGATTATAAAGGTGCTGATGATTTACGGAGAGTCGGTAAGCCTGTAGTGCAGAAAACAATCCGCCTCGATGAGGATAAATCGCTGGACCTGCACAAGAAAAATAGATTTGTGCTGGATCTGGATAAACTGATTAAAACGGAACCAGGGGCAATGTATAGGGTAACGATTAGTTTCCGTCAGCAATATAATGTTTACAAATGTGCTGAAGGTACTGAAGGGGAAGCTTCAAATGATGACAATGAAGAGTATGGTGACCGTTACGGGGATGCTATAGATGAAGATGATAGCTTCTGGCAGAATTATAACAATTACTATCCGCCAAATTACAGCTGGAATGATAAGGACAATCCCTGCACTGCATCTTATTATACCAATGATAAATGGTCAAGCCGCAATCTGATCGTTTCAAATATTGGATTAGTTGCTAAACGCGGAAATGACAACAGTATGCTCATTGTTGCCACAGATTTATTGACCACCAAGGCATTAAGCGGAATAGAGCTGGAACTATTGGATTACCAGCACCAGATTATGCATCGTGTCAAAACAGATGGTGACGGGATGGCTACGTTCGATTTAAAAAGAAAACCTTTTCTGCTTATTGCGAAAAATGGTGAAGAGCGCGGATATTTAAAAATGGATGATGGAAACTCACTACCGTTAAGCAGATTCGATGTGGGTGGCGACATGGTGCAGAATGGACTGAAAGGATTGATTTACGGTGAGCGTGGGGTATGGCGACCGGGTGATTCTCTGTTTTTATCTTTTATGTTGGAAGATAAATTGAGAAAATTGCCTGAAGGATATCCCGTTACCTTGGAATTACTCAATCCACAGGGGCAGCTGGTGAAAAAAATCATCAATGGCAAACCACTGAATGGCTTTTATGCATTTCGTACAAATACAGATCCTTCAGCACCTACTGGTAACTGGATGGCAAAAGTCAAAGCTGGTGGGGCAACATTTTCAAAAACGATCAAGGTAGAAACTGTTATGCCCAACCGTTTAAAAATCGGTTTTGATATAGGAAACAGAACAGAACTCGGTTCCGGAGCCTCCACTCCTGCTACACTTTCTGCTAACTGGTTGTTCGGTGCTGTGGGTAAAAACCTGAAAGCTAAGGTAGATGTAAACCTCAATGCAATGGCAACTACCTTTAAAGGATTTGATGGCTATAGCTTTGACAACCCTACAGTGAATTTTGAATCACAGGTAAAAACAGTTTTTGAAGGGCGTTTAAATGAAAACGGTACTGCTTCGGTGACCACTAATATTGATGAAAATGCTACCGCACCGGGTATGCTTAAAGCTAATTTCACTACTAAAGTATTTGAAGCGGGCGGAAATTTCAGTATAGATTATTTTTCTGTTCCATATCATGTTTACACTAATTATTATGGAATAAAAGCACCACAGGGAGAAAAATTAAGCGGTATGCTGGTTACCGGAAAAGATCACCAGTTTGATATTGTAAATGTATCAAGAAATGGCAAACTCACCGGTGGATCTAAAACTGTCGAAGTTGAGTTATACAAAGTACAATGGCGCTGGTGGTGGGAACAGGATGATGAAAACTCTTTTGCAAACTTTAGCCAGAATGAATATAATAAACTGGTCAGTAAACAAAATGTAGTATTGACAAATGGTAAAGGCAAATGGAATTTAAGGATTGATGAGCCAGAATGGGGCCGTTATCTTGTGTTGGTACGTGATCAGAATGGCGGGCATGTGACGGGAAGATCTGTGTACGTGGACTGGCCGGGTTGGGCTCAACGTGAACAGGGAAACAATCCTACAGAAGCTTCTATGTTATCTTTCACTGCAAATAAAACGAAGTTCAAAGTGGGCGAAGATATTGTACTGACTATACCTACGGGTAAAAATGGCAGGGCATTGATTTCAATAGAAAACGGAAGCCGCGTTTTAAAAACATTCTGGACAGACACTAAGGCTGGTCAGACGCAGTTTAAGTTTAAGGCAGAGAAAAATATGGCGCCTAATGTATTTGCCAATATTACACTCCTGCAGCCACATGCACAAACGGTTAATGATTTACCGATCCGGATGTATGGTGCAATCCCACTGATTGTGGAAGATCCTGAAACGATCTTAAAACCAATAATAAATATGGCCGGTAAGATCAAGCCGGAAACTGAAAGCACAATAACCGTTTCAGAACAAAATGGTAAGGCGATGACTTATAGTATTGCTCTTGTGGATGAAGGTTTGCTTGATTTGACGAGGTTTAAGACGCCAGATCCTCATGCTGTGTTTTACGCAAGAGAAGGCCTGGGTGTTAAAACATGGGATCTTTTTGACTATGTACTGGGTGCATGGGGCGGTAATCTGGAACGCATTCTAAGTATAGGTGGTGATGGAAGTGCCAACCGTAACTTAAGTCCGGCCAAAGCAAACAGGTTCACTCCAGTTGTAAAATATCTGGGGCCTTTCGCATTAGGTAAAGGTGGCAGTCAGACCCACAAATTTAAGCTGCCACAATATATTGGTGCCGTAAGAGCAATGGTTGTCGCAGGTCAGGATGGTGCATATGGCTTTGCGGAGAAGTCTGTTCAAGTTAAAAAGCCTTTAATGGTATTGGCTACACTGCCAAGGGTAATCGGGCCGGGAGAAAGCTTTACACTGCCAGTAACCGTTTTTGCTACAGAACCACAGTTAAAAAACGTTGCCGTACAATTGCAAACGCAAAATCTGCAGGTAACAGGAAGTAAAGTCAGACAACTGACTTATAGTAAACCGGGCGAGCAAATGGCTTATTTTGAAGTTACTGCGCCGCAGATCACCGGTGTTGCAAAGGTTAAGATCGTTGCACAAAGTGGTCATGAAAAGGCTGTGTACGATCTGGAACTGGATATCAGAAACCCTAACCCATATGTCACCAATGTGGTATCGGCAACGATTGAACCAGGACAAAGCTGGTCGCCTGCCTTCCAGCCAATTGGCACTGCGGGTACCAATTCAGGGGCTATTGAATTGTCTTCCATCCCATCAATTAATCTTAAAAAAAGGTTAGGATATTTAATTCAATATCCGCACGGATGCGTAGAGCAAACTACCTCTGCTGTTTTTCCTCAGTTATTCCTGAATAAGTTAACGGCACTTACGGCTCAGCAGAAAGCAGTAACTGAAAGCAATATCAAAAAGGGTATAAATAGATTAAGGGCTTTTCAAACAACTGATGGAGGTTTGGGCTATTGGCCTGGCGCAACATCAGCGGATGAATGGGGAACCAATTATGCGGGACATTTCCTCGTCGAAGCTCAAAATTCTGGTTATAGCATTCCGGTAGGTATGTTAGACGAAGTCTTACGTTATCAGAAAGTTAAAGCAAGCTCATGGGTGCCAAACAGCAATAATTTTTACGGAGGTGATTTGTCACAGGCCTATAGGTTATATGTGCTGGCCCTGGCAAGGAAACCGGAGATGGCTGCAATGAATCGCTTACGCGCATTTGAGTATTTATCAGTAAGTGCAAAATGGCGACTTGCTGCAGCATATCAGCTTGCAGGACAGGGATCTGCGGCAAACGCATTAATAAAAGGATTAGATATCGCAGTTCAGCCTTATAACCAACTTGGTGGCACATACGGCTCTGCAGTAAGGGATGAAGCGATGATATTAGAAACGCTGACCTTGATGGGACAAAAAGCTCGCGCAGGAAGTTTACTGCAATCGCTGGCTGCAAAAATGGGTACTGACGAATGGTATAGTACACAAACTACAGCGTATAATTTATTGGCTATAGCTAAGTTCTGTGGTCAGAATTCTTCAACTAATCAGTTGAAATATAGTTACCTCATCGATGGCAAAAAAGGTGCTGTAAGTACGAGCCAGTTTATGAATACTAATAACCTCCTGTTTAAAACAAGAAATGCCGCCATCACTAATACTGGAAATTCAGTGTTATTTGCCAGGTTGATCCTTGAAGGTCAACCCGCTGCCGGACAAAATAATTTCCAGCCAGCCAACCCTGAGATACTTGAGCTTAATGTAAATTATAAACTACTCAACGGTAAACCTTTAGACCCATCTACTTTAAAACAAGGATTAGATTTCTATGCAGAGGTTACGATCAAAAATCCAGGAAAAATGGGCTTCTATGAACAGATGGCACTCACCCAGATTTTCCCTTCAGGTTGGGAGATTATCAATACAAGGCTGAATGATAATGAAAGTATGCTAGCCTCCTCACCTTTTACATACAGAGATATCAGAGATGACCGGGTGTTTACTTATTTCAATTTACGTGAGAATGAAACCGTAACTTATAAAGTTCTGCTCAACGCCTCTTACATCGGTAAGTATTATCTTTCTGCAGTGCAATGTGAAGCGATGTACAACAATACTATAAGTGCAACTCAAAATGGCAAATGGGTACAGGTTATAAAATAAAACCTTATTTAGGAGACATTATTATTGGAATCCTGCTCTGCTGGTTTTTGTTTGCACTACCGGCAAAACTATTTGTCTCCCCTACATCTTTTGTAGTGGAGGCAAATAATGGAACGCTGCTTAGTGCTGCTATTGCGCGCGACGGACAATGGCGGTTTCCTGTTGCGGATAGTGTACCAGACAAGTTTGCAAAATGTATCATGGCTTTCGAAGATAAACGATTCGAACAGCATCCCGGGATTGATCTCCTGGCGATGAGCAGGGCTATGAGGCAAAATATCAGTGCTAAGGGCGTGGTGAGTGGTGGTAGTACACTTACAATGCAAATCATCAGGTTATCCCGCCGTAAGGATCGTACTGTATGGCAAAAAGTACTGGAAATGATCCTGGCTTTAAGATTAGAGTTAAGATCATCCAAGAAAGAGATAATGAAAATATATGCCGCGAATGCGCCTTTTGGTAGTAATGTAGTCGGACTGGAAGCTGCTTCATGGAGATATTTCGGACGTAGTCCGCAGACATTATCATGGGGCGAGATGGCTACTCTGGCAGTACTTCCCAATAGTCCGGCGCTGGTTCATCCCGGACGGAATATAAACAGACTGATAAAAAAGAGGAACGATTTACTGGATAAGTTGGTGCTGTTTAAAATAATTGATCAGCCAACCGCTAACCTGTCCAAATTGGAACCAGTTCCCGGAAAGCCGCGTGCACTCCCTCAGGATGCTCCACACTTGTTAAACCGGTTTAAATCAGAACGTGCATCGCTTCAGATCTCTTCCACAAGAATCACCTCTACTTTAGATGCAATGTTGCAGTTAAAAGTAAATAGCCTTCTCAAAAGATACAATAACCGCTATCGGGCCAATGATATTAACAATATCGCAGCGCTGGTACTGGACGTAAAAAAAGGTGCCGTGATCAGCTACGCAGGGAATATTTATCAGCCAGACAATGCTGAACTGGAAAGTCACGTTGATATGATTAAAGCCCCAAGAAGTCCGGGCAGCACATTAAAGCCAATCCTTTATGCAAGTATGCTGAATGATGGATTTATTCTACCTAAGACGCTAATTCCCGACGTACCTACACAAATTGGTAATTATTCACCCCAAAACTATGATCTTGGTTATGATGGTGCTATTGCGGCCGACCGTGCCCTGAGCAGGTCATTAAATATCCCGGCAGTAAGGGAATTACAGCTATATAAATATCAGCGTTTTTATGATCAGCTGAAAAAGCTCGGATTTTCAACATTAAATCAGCCCGCAGATCACTACGGCCTGTCTCTTATTTTGGGTGGCAGCGAAGTCACCATGTGGGACCTCGCCAGTACTTATCTCGGGATGGCAAGAACACTGAACCACTTTAATACTTATGGTGGACTTTATAATGCGCACGATTATGATCCTCCATTTTACATACAGCAAGAAAAAACAGTCGCCCTTCAAGAAGACCTGCAACAGCATTCTTTAATTGACCATGGCGCTATCTGGCATACCTTTAATGCAATGGAAGAAGTAATGAGACCAGGAGACGAAGGTTTGTGGGACCAGTTCTCTTCGGCACAGCGCTTAGCCTGGAAAACAGGAACCAGTTTTGGATTTAGAGATGGCTGGGCAGTAGGGCTTACACCGAATTATGTAGTTTGCGTGTGGGTCGGCAATGCAGACGGAGAAGGAAGACCAGGATTAACAGGAATCGATGTTGCGGCGCCAGTATTATTTGATATTTTCAGGGCATTACCTTCAGGCAAATGGTTTGATACCCCAAATCATAAATTAAAGGAAATAACGGTATGCCGGCAAAGTGGATATAAGGCCGGCGAGTTTTGCACAGATCGCATCAGGCAACTGATTTCTCCTGCAGGAGAAAAAACTGGACTATGCCCCTATCACAAGATCATTCATTTAGATCATACTGCAACCTATCGTGTCACTGATGCATGTGAAAATCCATCAGAGATGATTCATCAGCCCTGGTTTATCCTGCCAGCAACTATAGAGCATTATTATAAAGTTAAGCACGCAGATTACAAGTCACTACCTCCATTTAAGCCGGGTTGCATTCAGGAAGGATCAAATTTTGTGATGGATATGATCTATCCTAAAAATAATGCGTCTATTTATATACCGTTGGAATTCAATGGAGAAAGAGGCAAGTTAATATTTACCGCTACACATAGAAATCAGGAAGCCAAAATTTACTGGCACATTGATAATGAATACATTGCTACTACCATTCATCAACACCAACTGGGCGTAAGCCCGGCTCCGGGAAAACATACACTCACACTGGTTGATGATAATGGAGAAAGGTTTGTTCAGCGGTTTACTATATTGGAGAGAGAAAAAAATTAGTCTGATAGCTTACGTAGCAGTGCTCTCTTGATTCCTCCCAGAATAATGAGATACTGCGCAATCATATAAGTAGAGACGATACAAGCATCAGCATATTTAAAAGGATTGACAAAATATCTGCAGGCTAATAGTGCACCAGAAAGCACGAAAAATAATACTCCGGCAAGTACTAATTTGAAACTGACAGAGTTGACACGCTGATTTCTGAAGGCGGCCATCATCATCATCATTCCCATTAGCAACACATAAATGATCACAGGGAGTCTTAGAGCGCCAAGATGCGGCCTTAAAAATAGATAAAAAGCAATGCACAATATAGCAGTGCTGAAAATAGCAATTTTTGCCCCCCTTTTATCAAGCTCCTGCGCAGAACGAAAATCAAGGTAAAACGCACTAATGTAAAAAACTATGCAAATTAAAAGAGCAATCACACCGTATAAGAAATACGATGGATGATGGTTTTGCATTAAGATAAGTGTGTTACCAGTTAATGCGAAAACCAAACCTGTAAATAATCGTTGATGGAAACGTCCCTTGAGCTTGGTTACTGTACTTAATAATAACAGTAGTGTTACCGTAATAAAAGGTGTAGCAATTTCTTTCAGCAGTGAATACTGCTTGAACTGTGCGAGAAGAACAAGGATGAATACCAGCGCGTACGCAATATGAAACAGAGTATGTCTTTTATTCATACAAAACAGATAAGAGCCAGGCATTAATAAAAATTAAAACCTGGTTCTCTATGTGATAAAAGAAAATAATTAAATAGCAGAAGCTAATTAATAACTTCTTTCTCTGTTGTTGTTGTTACGTTTAAAACCACCACCACCAGCGTTTCCGCCACCAGTATTAGGTTTTTCCTGTGCTTCAGCAACTTTGATGCGGTTACCATTGTAATCACCACCATTCATTCTCTTGATCGCCTCTTTCGCTTCTTCATCTACCGGCATCTCCACAAAACCAAAGCCACGGCTCTGACCTGTTTCACGATCTTTGATAATTCTAAGTGATTTTACCTGACCGAAATCACCAAATACGGCTGTTAATTCATCTTCCCCTACTTCTAACGGAAGGCCTGTAATAAATATCTTCATTAATGTCTAAAAATTTCCTCAAAGGTACAAAAACCATACCGTAAAATCGCAATGAATTCGATAGTATCTTAACTAGTTTGTTTGATTAAAGCCATTTTTTTGGCTGAACAACTTTATCCTGCTCCACTGGCACCTCTACATTTTTCTCCATACAAAAATCTCTTCCGTCATGATTCCATTCCAGCATCAGTTTCCACTTACCGCTTACCATCCCCTCCAGGGGAATTGATAAAAAGCCATTTTCATCACTACGGAATGTTTTGATCTGTGGATCCAGATTGGGTGCAGAAGTACATATAAAAAAAACTTTAACTGCAACAGGATGATCGAAGTATAGAGACATAGTTTCCATTTGAATACGAATTGAGTTTCTCCTGGTTTTGTATTACAACAGGATCATATTTGGTTGTTTGGATGAAAACACAAACGAATCCAAATTGTTTCAGCAAAAAAAATATTCCCTAAATCACTCCTATACTTACTAATTTACATAAATTGCGACTATTTCACACCACTTAAACCAATCTATGAGAATACTTTTACCCTCACTATTTTTTATTTTATTCTTCTTACCGAATGCAATAGCACAGAAAAATGGTGATGTTTCAGGACTGATCACCAGTTCTGATGCAAAAGGAGCTGCCAACATTACTGTGCAGCTAAATGGTACCAGCATGGTTACTGTTTCAGATAAAAATGGTGCCTATCATTTTGATAATGTCCGGTACGGAAAGTATTTATTAAGAATCAAAT
>Ga0247813_10001837_pt1 | contig 15390 bp, 12 predicted proteins | sample UWRJL169409C1_FD_180719 | JGI IMG/M metagenome (GOLD analysis project Ga0247813, IMG submission 180719) | Plant litter microbial communities from Arlington Agricultural Research Station in Wisconsin, United States - UWRJ-L169-409C-1 | ecosystem: Environmental > Terrestrial > Plant litter >... | reverse complement strand
TTATTGCTGATGATCTCAGCGGTGTTCCATTCTCCTACGGGTTTTACAGGTTCAGAACTGCTTTGTACAAGATCGTACAGATCGCCCGCATGGTGTTTAACAATTTTACCATCCGGGTGTCCAGCATTATCGATCACCTGCATTTCTGGTCCGGTGCTGTAAGTCTGGTGATATTTTGCGGGGTCCTCTTTAATATGGAACAGGATTCCGCTATTTGATTTAGGGGCCACTTTCCAGTCAATTTTCAGATGGAAATTTCCATATTCCTTATTCGTTACCAGGTCGCCACCATCATCCTTTACAGCAGATGGCACAAGGTGTAATGTGCCGCTTTCTACTTTCCATCCCTGTCCGGCCAGGTTTCTTCCATAGGTATGCCAGCCATTGGTTGTTTTTCCATCAAATAAAGGCACAAATCCTTTATCATCTGTCTGGGCTTTTAAGTTGCTGTAACTGGTCATGGTAATGAACAATATAGCAGATAATTTATAAAATTTCATAAACATGGTTTTAGATAGTTAGATTCCTAGTGTCCATCCCTTGCGGTACTCACGTTTTACATATTGGTTTACATCATCAAAATTGGTCACTTTCATATTGTCATTGTCCCACAACAGCTGGATATTCCTGCCCGGGTAAGTGATTTTTCCTTCAGCATTTTTACGTTGTACATCATTTGCCCTGATAGCCAGGTTAGCCATTAGTAAGGCTTCGGTAAGAGGACCGGCAATTTCAAATGGGGAACTCAGCTCTTTTTTGCCATAACCCGCAATACAGGCTTCCACCCATTGCGCATAATGTCCATCAGCACCATTAGGCACCCGGGCAAATTTCTCAGGAACTTTTATGTCTTTATTTTTGCTCAGCGGTAGCAGGCGGGGGTTTGCACTGTAAGTGCTGCTCATCATTTTACCCTTTGTACCAATAAACAATGTACCATTGCCACCATCGCCGAAAACTTCATTAGCTTCCAGTTCATCCGGACGGGTAGGCTGTATTCCACCATCCATCCAGTGCAGTGTAACAGGCCCCTGGGTTTTTACCGTTTTTGGGAATGTTAACGTAACATGGCTCGAAGGAGGGCAGCTTTCCGGGAAATAGCCTCTTTTAAATTCATCTACATAGACAGAACCCACACTGGCCTGTACATCAGTAGCATATTTTAATCCTAAAACACTGAAAGGCGCTTCGATCAGGTGGCAACCCATATCACCAAGGGCACCAGTTCCGTAATCCCACCATCCTCTCCAGTTAAAGGGTACCAGTTTATCTACATAATCCTTGTAAGGAGCCGTATTTAACCAAAGGTCCCAGTCCAGGTTCGCCGGAACTTCCGCTTTGTTGGCCGACCATGGAATGCCTTGCGGCCATACCGGTCTGTCTGTCCATGCATACACAGTATGCACATCTCCGATCAGCCCGGCATCGTACCACTCTTTCATCTGGCGGGGTCCGTCGTTAGACGCACCCTGGTTGCCCATTTGCGTAACCACTTTATATTTTTTCGCCGCCTCGGTTAACTTTCTCGCTTCATAGATATCATGCGTCAATGGTTTCTGCACATAGACATGTTTGCCCAGTTGCATTGCTGCTACAGTGATGATCGCATGGCTATGGTCCGGGGTCGAAACGCTGACAGCATCAAAATTTTTGTGTTCTTTATCCAGCATTTCACGCCAATCCTTATAGAACTTCGCTTTTGGGAAATTCTTTATAGTTCCAGCCGCTCGTTTAGTATCAACATCACAAAGAAATCCGATATCCGCTTTGCCGCTTTTTGCAAACATTGCAATATCGGAAGCACCTTTACCACCGGCACCGATACCGGCCACTATCAGCCTGTCACTTGGTGCGGTAAAACCTTTCCCACCTAAAACATGCCGTGGTAAAATTATAAATGCTGCGCTGGCAATCGCTGCGTTTTTTATAAACGCACGTCTGCCCGCTCCATCGAGTTCTTTTTTCTGTTCCATACGAATTACTATTTGGTTTAGGTAATAATGCGGACTTTATACTGTATCTATGGCTTTAGTGACAAAATCCAGGTCACCATTGATTTTGCATCGTCTTTACTCAGACTCGGGTGAGGTGTCATTGGCAGCTCTCCCCAAGTTCCTTTACTACCTGCAATGATTACATCAGCAAGCTTGTTAATATTTTCTTCATTTGAAGGATACTTGGCTGCGATATCTACATATGCAGGTCCGATCACTTTTTGAGTCTTGTTATGGCACCCTATACAGTCAGCCTTAGCTACCAGTTTTTCGCCAGGAAGCATTGCACCTGGAGTCTGCGCACTTACTGTAGTTGTTGTGTCAGCAGTCGTGGTAGTAGCTGTTGATGATTCTTTCTGTTTTGAATCCGGATTTCCGCATGAGGCAATCGCTAAAGTAACGCAGCCCAAAAATAAAAGTGTCTTCTTCATTGTAGTCAGTTTTGTGTGTTTATAATTATTTTATACCTAAGATATGTTTATTGAATCCTTCATCTGCACCTGTCGCAGCAAAATCATCAAATGCCCTTTTCGTAACCGGAATAATGTGATTTTTAATAAATTCCGCACCTTCACGGGCACCAGTCTCCGAGTCTTTAATACAGCATTCCCATTCCATTACAGCCCAACCTTTAAAATCATACTGTGCAAGTTTACTGAAGATGGTTTTAAAATCCACTTGTCCGTCACCCGGTGAACGGTACCTTCCCGCACGGTTTGCCCAGCTTTGGTATCCGCCGAAAGTACCTTGTCTGCCGGTAGGGTTAAACTCTGCATCCTTAACATGAAATGCTTTGATCCGCTCATGGTAGAAATCAATATACTGAATATAATCCAGTTGTTGCAGTACAAAATGTGACGGGTCATATAACAGACAAGCCCTTGGATGGTTATCTACTTTTTCCAGGAACATTTCATAAGTGGCGCCATCAAACAAGTCTTCCCCCGGATGGATTTCATAACAAACATCCACACCGCAGTTATCAAATTCATTCAATATTGGGAGCCAGCGTTTAGCCAGCTCCTTAAAACCTTCTTCTACCAATCCTTCCGGCCTTTGTGGCCATGGATGGAACATATGCCACAAAAGTGATCCGCTAAAGGTTGCATGTGCATTCAGTCCAAGATTCCGGGAAGCTTGAGCTGCATACATGAGTTGCTGTACAGCCCATTCGGTCCTTGCTTTTGGATTATTTCTGTATTCTGTAGGCGCAAAGCCATCAAAAACCTGGTCGTAAGCCGGGTTAACAGCAACCAGTTGCCCCTGAATATGGGTAGAAAGCTCAGTGATTTCCAATCCGTAACTGTTAATCCTTCCCTTCAGCTCATCCGCATAAGTTTTACTTTCTGCCGCCTGTTTCAAATCGATGAAGCGGGCATCCAGCGTAGGCATTTGCAATCCTTTAAAACCCAGGTCAACAGCCCATTTACAGATGTCGTCAAGTGAATTAAAAGGAGCTTGATCCCCGATAAACTGTGCTAAAAAAACCGCAGGTCCTTTAATTGTTGTCATGTTTTTATATTTTAAAATCAAACCATTTCTGGTCCGACTGGCCTGAGGCCACTACATTTTCAATAAACGCCATACCACGGACACCTTCTTCCACACCGGGGAAATCAAGCATCTCTGCAGTGGGGGTAGTACCATCCAGCTTAGCTTTTAGCGTTAAAGCGAAATTCCTGTAGATATTCGCAAAAGCTTCAAGGTAACCTTCGGGGTGACCGGCCGGTGTTCTCGCATTAAACTGTGCTGCAGCCGATAGATAACCCTGACCTGTCCGGTAGAGCTGGATTGGTGCATCCAGCCATTTTACTTTAAGCGTATTCGGTTCTTCCTGGTGCCATTCTAAGCCACCTTTCTCTCCGTAAACTTTAATCTTCAGTGCATTTTCTTCACCGGCAGCAATTTGTGAAGCTACCAGTACGCCATTGGCGCCGTTGTTAAACTTCAGCAGGATGTTCCCGTCATCATCCAGCGCACGGCCGTCTACCATAATATTCAGGTCTGCACAGATTTTAGTAATCTCCAGTCCTGAAATGTATTCCGCCAATTGTGCAGCATGTGTACCTATATCACCCATACACCCACTGATACCGCTCTTTGAAGGGTCAGTTCTCCATGACGATTGTTTATTTCCATCACGTTCAGACGGTAAGCTCAACCATCCCTGTGGATATTCTACCAGTACTTTACGGATTTTCCCGAAAGCATTCTCCTTTACCAGCTGCTTTGCCTGTTTTACCATCGGATACCCCGAATAAGTATAGGTTAGGCAAAGTATCAACCCTGTTTCGTCGATTTTTTCCTGCAGTTTTTTAGCTTCTTCCAGGCTCAGTGTAATTGGTTTATCGATCACTACATGAAAACCATGTTCCAGCGCCATCATTGCAGGTGCAAAGTGCGCGAAGTTAGGCGTGACAATGGTTACAAAATGCATGCGCTGGTCTGCAGGCAGGAGACTTTCCTTTTCGATCATCTCCTGATATGTACCATAGTTTCTGTCTGCCGGTAAAAACAATGCTTCACCAGATTCTTTTGCGGTTTCCGGATTGGAGCTTAGCGCCCCGCAGCATAATTCTATTTGTCCGTCAATATTCGCCGCAATACGGTGGACGGCTCCGATGAAGGCATTTTTACCTCCACCGATCATGCCCATTCTTATTTTTTCTCCCATTAAATATTACCTTTTTTAAGTTCAGTTACCGCAAAATCAGCAGCTCTCGCTGTTAATGCCATAAAAGTAAGTGAAGGGTTCTGACAAGCGATTGATGGCATACAAGATCCATCAGTCACAAATACATTTTTCACTTCATGCATCTGGTTCCATTTATTAAGGACAGAGTTTTTAGGATCATTACCCATACGTGCAGTTCCCTGTTCGTGGATTGCCATACCTGGAGATGAACCATTATCATAGGTCTGAACATTTTTCATTCCTGCGGCTTCCAGCATTTCTGCTGCGTCGTTCATCATTGCAACACGCATTTTCTGCTCATTGCCCTTAAATTCACAGTCGATTGCCAGCACAGGCATTCCCCATTTATCTTTTTTCGTTTTATCAATATAAACCCTGTTTTCGTGGTATGGAAGAGATTCTCCGAATCCGCCTAAGCCCATAGTCCACAAACCTGGCTGCGCCATCTGGTCTTTAAAGTCGCCACCAAACGCAAGTTCAGCTACATCTTTATGCCATCCTGTACGGCTTGCACCACCCTGGTAACCGAAACCTCTCAGGTAATCACGTTTGTCATTACCCATGTTCTGGTACCTTGGAATATAAATCCCGTTAGCTCTGCGTCCGTAAGTATATTTATCTTCGAAACCTTCTGCTTCCCCAGTTGCACCAGTACGGAAATGGTGGTCCATTAAGTTATGGCCAAGTTCACCGCTACCATTACCCAGTCCGTTAGGATGTTCATCAGAGGTAGAGTTCAGCAATAAAAAAGTACTGCCTAACGTAGAACCGTTGACAAATACAATCTTCGCAAAAAATTCGATATTTTCCTTAGTTTCAGAATCGATCACCATTACACCAGTAGCCTTCTGTGTTTCTTTATCATAGATGATATGATCAACCAGGGAGAAAGGACGTAACGTAAGGTTACCCGTAGCTACCGCTGCCGGAAGAGTAGAAGACTGTGTGCTGAAATAAGCGCCGAAAGGGCAGCCTCTGCTACATAAGTTACGGTACTGGCAACTTCCCCTGCCCCCATGAGGTACAGTCAGGTTTGCCGTACGGCCAATAGTCATGATCCGCTCTTTTTTCCAGTGGTCTTCAATCCGTTTTTTAACGGATTTCTCCACACAATTCATCTCCATCGGAGGAAGGAACTGTCCGTCTGGCAATGCGGGCCAGTTTTCAACCTGTCCGCTGATACCTGCAAAACGTTCTACGTAATCGTACCATTTTTCCAGGTCTTTGTACCTGATCGGCCAGTCGTTACCATGTCCGTCTTTTTTATTGTCCTCAAAATTCAGGTCACTGAAACGGTAACTCTGACGGCCCCACATCAGCGATTTTCCGCCTACATGGAAACCACGGTACCAGTCAAAACGTTTTACCTCTGTATAAGGGCATTCCTCATCATTTACCCAGAAACTCTCATTGAATTCTGAATATGGATAATCCCTTTTCTGAACCGGGTGTGTGTTTTTTTGTTCTTCAGTTAATCTTCCACGGTGTTCAAATTCCCATGGTTTTTTCATTGCAGTAGTGTAATCCTTGATATGCTCAACGTTTCTGCCGCGTTCCAGTAATAAAACTTTGAGTCCTTTTTCTGTCAGCTCTTTTGCAGCCCATCCGCCACTGATTCCAGATCCTACTACAATGGCATCATATGTATTTTGTGCAGTTGCTTTAGTATTTAAGTTCATTTTGTTCTTCTAAATAGATTTATGATGAGTAAACTCTCTGACCAGGTTTCATGTCCACGCAACCGTCGTAACGGCCAGGAATTTCCACATATTCCATTGCTTGTGTAGCGCCGACTTCCGAACTGAAATAACCGAGCAAGGTAAGGTCGCGTGTAATGGCAAAGAAATTTGGCTTGTCACCATATCTGTCTTTAGCGGCTAAAGGTACTGTCAGCGGTTTAGCAACCGGCTGTGCTACTTTTTTCTCATTTTCAGCTTTTTGCGCCGCAACGGTTTCATCACGTAATTTACCTACAAGTTGTTCACGCTCTTTTACAGAAATTTTAGCGAATGAACCACCGTATTCTTTTTTCGCACGTGCTTCAAGATCTTCCAATCCCTTTACAAATATTTCCTGTGCCTCTTTAGGGTAGCAGTCCTTCACCATCATTGAAATGAATGGTCCCACGCCGGCGGCTTTTGCGCCTGGTGTTTTTGTTGCCGGAATAATAATATCAGCTAATTCTGTGATCATCTGATCTTGTTCTGCCGAAAATAGATTTGATCCTTTCGTATCCGTGGAGGTATTACAGCCTTCCAGAAATACACCGATCGTCGTTGCAGAAAGTGCGCCTCCAAGTAAAAAAGCAACACTCTTAACTGCGTCTCTTCTATCCATAGTGATTTAGATTTGGTTAGTTTGTTGTATTCAGTGTTTTAAAAATAAGTAAAACAGATGACAAAGTGTAATAATCACACTAGAATATATTGGGATTGTTACTTAAACCATCTCTAAAAATAAATAAACAAATTATTATTTTGATAAAACAGATTTCAGTTAGTTTATACTTGGTGTGAAACTTATATCCGGTCTTCCGCTACGAATTTATCCTTCGTTTTCTGGTAGGCTGCCTGCAGCAGGAATTTGCTGTGATTGTAGTAAATTTCTTCATAAGCCAGCTCATCGCTGTTTTTCAGGCTTGCGAATAATACATCATGTTCCTCGGACCTATCACTCATAAAAATATTTGATTAGGAGATAAATAATATTAATAACATTTTTATAGAGGTTTGTTTCGTTTTTCTACCTTTGCCAAAATCAAATTTTAATGAACGAAAAAATACTAGTATTAGGGTCTAACGGACAGATAGGAACTGAGTTGGTTACTACTTTGCGTAAAACCTATGGTGAAAACAATGTTGTTGCCTGTGATATCCGCCGGCCGGATTATGATATTAAGAATTCAGGTCCTTTTGAGTTTGTCAATGTTCTCGAAAAAGATACTTTAAATACGATTTTCAATAAATATAAGCCATCACAGGTATACCTGTTAGCTGCGTTATTATCAGCAACCGGTGAGCAAAACCCAAAACTGGCATGGGACCTGAATATGAACGGCCTGCTCAATATATTGGATCTGGCTATTGTTTATAAAACAGCCAAAGTATACTGGCCAAGTTCTATCGCTGTCTTCGGCCCTAATTCTCCTAAAGATAATACCTCACAATTTTGTGTGATGGATCCGAATACGGTTTATGGAATCAGTAAATTAGCAGGTGAAAGATGGTGTGAGTATTATTACCAGAAATTTGGACTGGATGTAAGAAGTATCCGTTATCCGGGATTAATCAGCTGGAAGGCTGCGCCTGGTGGTGGTACTACGGATTATGCGATTCATATTTTCCATGATGCATTGAAAAAAGGAAGTTATGCTTCATTTCTTTCTGCAGAAACGGAATTGCCAATGATGTATATGGATGATGCAATTCGTGGAACTATCGAATTAATGGATGCCCCGGCTAACCAGATTTCTATCCGTTCCAGCTATAATTTTGCAGGGGTAAGTTTCACGCCTGAAGTACTAGCGGCAGAGATCAGAAATCACATTCCGGAATTTAAGTTAACTTACACAGAAAATGATCCTCGCCAGCAGATTGCTGCAAGCTGGCCGCGTTCTATTGATGATCAGTTTGCAACGAAAGACTGGGGCTGGAAGCCTGAGTTTGATCTTGCAAAAATGACGGCGGATATGTTAAACAATTTAAAAAGTAGTAAATAGGTTAACTCCTAAAAATCATATAATGGGAAGAGCATTTGAATTCAGAAAAGAAAGAAAATTTAAACGTTGGGCTAAAATGGCCGTTCAATTTACCCGTATAGGTAAAGAGATCGTAATGGCTGTTAAAGATAATGGACCAAATCCTGATACCAATTCACGTTTACGTACGGCAATTCAAAACTCCAAGGCAGTAAATATGCCTAAGCATACAGTTGATGCGGCTATTAAACGTGCATCTAACAAGGATGAGAATGGGTACGAGGAGCATGTATATGAGGGATACGCACAACATGGTGTGGCTATCCTTATTGAAACAGCTACAGATAATACAAACAGAACTGTTGCTAACGTACGGAGTTATTTTAGTAAAACTGGTGGTTCATTGGGTAAAACAGGTTCCCTGGATTTTATTTTTAACCGGAAGGCTATCTTCAGGTTTTTACCTGGAGAGAAAGATCTGGAGGAACTGGAGTTCGAACTGATTGATGCAGGTCTGGAAGAATTGTATTTAGAAGAGGATGAAGAGGGAACTGAGATTGCGGTAGTGCAGGCACCTTTTGAAGAATTTGGTAACATGCAGAAAGCGCTGGAAGATCTTGGTTTTGAAATGAAAAGCGCTAAATTGGAAAGGATATCTCTGACAACTGTGCCAATCACTGAAGAGCAGGCTGTTGATGTATTGAAGCTGATCGATAAATTAGAAGAGGATGATGATGTGCAGGCGGTTTATCATAACATGGCGGAGTAGGGAGTTCCGTCTGTCAAATAAATAAAAAAGCTGCTGCTGTTTCAGTACTGCACCCTTCAGATTGAAGGCCAAGGTACCGAAACAGCAGCAGCTTTATTATTTAGCACTTCCAGCCCGGAACAAGAGGGTGGGAAACCAGGGAAGATAATCTGATGCTAATTCTTTAAAGTATGACCAAATAACCAAGGTAATAATTGCGGTTCTGCAAGCGCACTATCCCAGCTGTTATGGTTTGCATCGGGGAAAAAAGTAAACTTTACTTCTTTACCGACAATTTTTAACTGGTTTGAGATTGCGATGGAATAAGCAGGTTTAACCACATCATCCTTTCCACCATGAAAAATCCATAAGGGAACATGTTTGTATTTGTTCACGTTAGCCAGGTTATCGCCGCCGCAAATCGCAAACGCTGCGGCAAATGTTTTTGGCTTGCGTCGCAAAAGTTCATATGTACCCATCCCGCCCATAGACAATCCTCCCACGTATACCTGGTTTTTATTGATATAAGGTTTATCCAGCATATTATCAATCATCCCTGATAATGCCTTCATGGCTTTGGTCGGATCCCCACCTTTAATAAAGTTGAAATTGCGCTTTCCGGCAGAGTCTGTGGTAATATTTACGTTGGCCCAATAGCTGTCTGCAGTACACTGAGGAAAAACAATAATAGCAGGAAACTGCTGGCGCACTTCGGGTTTAAGAAATAATTTGCCGCCATTGGACAGCTGTTTTTCATTGTCATTTCCACTTTCACCACGTCCGTGCAGAAAAAACAGGATAGGATATTTTTTAGTGGGATCAAAGTTTTCCGGAAAAAGGATACGGTATGCAATCGTATCTGTATGATCAATGAAACTGCCTTTATCATATTTTTTAAAGTCCTGGGCAATTAGGTTTGAAGCACAGAACAAGGAGAGTAGCAATAAGATCAATTTGAAATACTTCATAGGACTAAATTATAAAACCCGCTTTGAATACAAGCGGGTTTTAACAAATTTAACTAATATCCGATTAAACTTTTGTGGACGAAGGAGAGTTAATAACCCGGACTCTGCTTTAGTACTCCCTGACTCCGGTCGATCTGATCCTGGGGCAAAGGGAAGTAGTCGTCACGCGGTTCGATAGTAATTCCCCGTAGATAATTGAAATACCGGCTTTCAAAGGCAAAATAGCTTTCCAGTGTTTGCTTCGCAATTCCCCAGCGGACAAGGTCATAAAAGCGATGCCCTTCCATTGCCAGTTCCAGCCGACGTTCAAACCGAACAGCATTTCTCGCATAATCTGCACCCGGAAATGAAGGATATAAGCCCACTCTGTATATCGCAACTGGAATGCCATTCACCGTTTTTGGTGCCAGCAAACCTGCCCGCTGTCTCACTTTGTTCACCAGGAACAGCGCACGGTCCAGTCCGCCGGTTTCCACCTGACACTCCGCCGCCATCAGGTAAATATCCGCAAGGCGGATGAGGTTTACATTCAACCCTGTGATATTCGTATTTCCCGGAGCAGAGCCACTTGCCACCTGTGATGCCTCAATCACGTTTTTATAAGGCAAAAACGGTCCGCCATTACTCACGTCCCTAACCCAGGTATCGCCAGCCATCACTCCCCAGTCACGGTATGGCACACCACGTCTGCCCAATGTATAATCAATTCTGGGGTCTACAACCAGAAACCTGTTTAACAAATAGGCAGCTTTTTCCGGAGCAGTAAGGCCGAAGTCAGACTCGTAAGGGGTACTCCGGTATGATCCATCAAGCAAGGGCAACCCGGCAGCATCTACCTTATACGCATTGGCAAGATCAATAGATGGCTGGAAAAATCCGCAACAGGTAATTGGCAACCCGCTGTTATAGGGAAAATTCAGCACATCGCCTACATTGCCATTGTCTCCGGGCGTTCCATCTGTTCCAACTGCGTGTTGCACTGCAAAAACTGATTCCGGCCCGTTTTCTTTGGTGATATCAAAATTGTCAGTAAATGGGAGCGTTGTCAGATCTGGTTTTGCAAGGATGACCGTATTCAGTAAAACATACGCTTCTGCATATTTTTTCTGGTAGAGATATACCTTTCCCAGATATGCCTGTGCGATGTATTTGTCAACACGTCCGATCTGCCCCCTCGGTTTTGCTGTTGAAAGATTCTCTACAGCATATTGCAGGTCGGCCACAATATCAGGATAAATATCCTTATCATTTGCGGTAGTAGGGGTAGTGGTGGCTTCAGTAATATACGGTACATTTTTAAAAATCCTGACCAGAAAAAAATAGAAGTGGGCACGGATCAGCCTGGCTTCTGCCTGAATTTCTTTAGCCCGTGCATCACCGAATTTTTGTGCGCCGGAACTTTGCAGTGCTGCCAGTATTTTTAGCGTGTTGTTACAACGCTGGATCCCTTCGAAATAATTATTCCATGCTACCGCAAGATTGTCGTTGGTACTCGTTGGCGAATGTTGCTCGATTAGGTTCATATTCGGCTGGTCGCCATTGCTGCTGCCTTTGTGTGCGTTGTCAGAATCGATTTCTCCAAATACCCAGTTGCTCGGTGCGGAACCATAGGTGCCATACTGGCCGTTAACATTTCCATTCAGAGATCCGTAAGCGCCAACGAGTAATCCTTCCACGCCATCTTGTGTGGTCAGCTGTTCATTCGTAAGCTCACCCTGCGGGTTCCGCTCAAGAAAATCTTTTTTGCAGGAAAGGCTGCTGCAGATCAGAAAGGAAAGAAGTATATATTTTATATGTTTCATCTCTATAGAATTTAATTAAAAACCAACATTAACACCAATTAAAAACTGGCGGGGAGAGGGGTAAATACCCCTGTCGACCCCAACAGCAGAGAACGTGTCCGACTCCTGACTTACCTCGGGATCGAGACCAGTGTATTTGGTAAGGGTAAAAATATTTGTTGCACTGGCGTAGACCCTGAATTTATTAATGCCGCTTTTTGTGCCGAAAACCCTGGCTACTGGCAGGGAATAACCCACCTGCAAATTTTTCATTCTGAAAAAACTGCCATCCTGAACAAGGTAGCTTGAAGAAGCATACTCCAGATCTGAAACCCCTACATAAGGTGATGGCGTAAGGCTCGAAGTATTTGTCGGGCTCCATGCATTCAGCAGCCGCGTGCTCCTTGCCCCGTCAAATGTAGGGAAGTCGGTAAAATACCGGGTTGCCTCATACAGATCGTTACCCTGCACGCCATTAAAAAATGCTGCGATATCAAAGTTTTTATAAGAAACGTTTAAACTCAGCGAGTATAAAAAATCCGGATTGGGGTTACCGATAATTGTACGGTCTGCCGGACTGATCACGCCATCGCCATTGATATCCTGGTAGCGGAAACCACCCACCCGTGCCAGGGTATACGAAGCGTTGTTCGTAATTTCTGCCTGGTTCTGGTAAATTCCTTGTACTTTATATCCATAAAAAGACCCAAATGCTTCTCCCGTTTTAAGGATACTGGTTTGCAGGCTCCTGAAAGTTCCGTAAGGCTGCTGGGTAATGCCAGGTGCCAGTTTGGTAATCTCGTTTACATTTCTGGAAAAATTTAACCCGACATCAAATTTCAGCGGGCGGTCGTCTTTTCTTCCATAATGGTAACCCAAGGTTAATTCTACTCCTTTATTGGTCATATCACCCACATTTACAAAAGGCGAGCTACCCAGTCCCACCGTAGTAGAAGGTAAAGGAACAGGATAAAGCATATCCGTGGTTTTTCTGTTGTACCAATCAAAAGATCCGTCAACACCTCCATCAAATAAAGTGAAGTCGGCCCCGATATTAATGGAGCTTAGAGATTCCCATTTTACATCAGGATTGGTATACGCATTCTGCCATACGCCCGTGCTTAATGCATTTCCTCCGCCAACTGCATAAGCTGCATTGATGATTGAACTCTGGAATCTGTTCAGGTATTGAAATCCCGGGATCCGCTGGTTACCTGTCTCCCCATAAGCGGCACGGACTTTCAGGTCGGTAATCCATTTAGTGTTTTTCAGGAATGATTCTTCAGATATCCGCCATGCGATACTTGCCGCAGGGAAATACCCGTACTTATTTTGCGGACCGAAGTTAGATGATCCATCCCTGCGGAGTGTAACACTGGCCAGATAACGGTCTTTGTAAGAATAATCTGCCCTTCCAAAATACGAGAAGAGGGAGCCGACGCTGCCTGTACTGGCATTACCAATGTTGGATGAACCTGTATTCAGGTAATAATAATCCAGATCACCCAGGAGAAAGAAATCATTTCTGCCACCATTGAGCTGCCTGTTGCGGGAGCGAATTGCTTCTGTTCCTGCCAGAACATTTAAACGGTGCACTTCATTAAAGACCTTGTTGTAAGTCAGCGTATTAGTCCAGGTCCACTCTGTAGTATATCCCTGGTATTCATTGAGGCTATTGGTCAGGCTACCTTCTGAAAACTCAAGGTTCGGATAAACAATCGTCAAACCATTATAATTTTCATACCGTAAACCAAAATTTGTCCTTGCTACCAGTCCTGGAATAATATCCGCCTCGGCAAAGGCATTACCAAAAAAGAAGTTGCTTTTGTTCAGGTTGTCTTTAGCACGGTATAGGACGCCTACTGCATTCTGTGCATTACCTAACAAGCTACCCCGGCTGCCGGCAAAATTTCCTTTGATATCATAAACCGGGACAATCGTAGGCATACGATAAGCCCAGCTGACTGCACTGCCTTCATCCTGGTACTCTCCTGATACGTTCGGGTTTACACCCAGTCCGTACCCTTCTGAGTAACTATATTGTGCATTTTCCCCGAAACGGACTCTTTTATTAAAAGCAGAGATGGTTGTATTTGATCTGAAATTGTACCGCGTAAATCCTGTATTTTTAAGTGTTCCCTTCTGGTTGAGGTAACCTCCAGAAAAAGCATAGACCGCATTTTCCCCGCCTCCGGTAGCACTCACCTGATAATTTTGTATAGGTGCGCTTTCGGTAATTTCATCAAACCAGTTTGTCCCTTGCTGGTTTGCTTTGGTAATCTGGTAGAAAGTACTGGCGTCGCGGCTATAATTATATTTCGCTGGATCGGCATCTGCAGCAGTAATATCTTGCCCTAGTTTTGAACCTGCAACCAGGTATTCCGGCAGGGTAGGCGTAGTTCCAGAACCATAGTTCCGACCAGTAGAAACAGGGAGGCCCGCATTGCGGTAACCGGCAAAAAGATATTCTGCATACTGCATCGGAGTCATCATTTCCGGGAAACTGTTTTTCCTTGGTGTCTGGATTCCAAAATAGGCGTCGAGTGTTATTTTTGGAGGACCAGCAACACCTTTTTTTGTAGTAATAATCACTACTCCATTGTTGGCCCTTGCACCATAGATTGAGGCAGATGATGCATCCTTTAGAACCTGCAGGCTTTCAATATCATTCTGGTTCAGCCACGAAAGTTTTCCTTCGTAGGGGACTCCGTCGATCACGTAAAGCGGGTCATTGTTGTTTATGGTACTAAAACCCCTGACCCTGATCTGGGGAGTAGACCCTGGCGCACCATCATTTACAATCTGTACACCCGGTGCTTTACCTTGTAAAGCTTCAACCGCACTGGCAGCGGGCTGGGCTTTCAGCTGTACCACATCTACGACAGTTACTGCCCCGGTAAGGTCTTTCTTCCGCTGGGTAGTGTATCCCGTCACTACAACTTCACTCAGCTCGTTCTGTCTGGATTGCAAAATGATAGTCAGGTTGGTTTGCTGCCCAACGGCTACTTCTTTCACGGCATAGCCAATAAATGAAACGACAAGGATATCTGTAGCTTTTGCTTGTAAAACAAATGCACCGTCGGCATCTGTAATTGTGCCTCCTGGTGCATTTTTAATTTTGACGGAGGCCCCGATAATGGATGTTTGATCATCACTGGCAATAACTTTTCCTGTGATCCTGGTCTGGGCACCTGCGCTGATAGCAAGACACAGGCTCATCAGCAAAAGGATACCAGTCCTCCTGATAAGTGGTAAAATTCGTTGCATAAGATTCAATTTGGTTAGGTGAATAAATACATTCCGCTTGCTGAAATGCTATATCAATTTACTCAATGATACAGTCACAATTGTAATACATAAGCGTATATTTGGCTGATTACCAGACTTTGAGGCATTTGTCCCAAAGTTGTATTAAACCTTTATTCTGACAGATTAAATAGTGTAATTATCATCTTGCCAAGTCTTTACCTGCAATCCAAAAGTATCAGGTGATAGGATAAGCCGGCA
>Ga0247813_10001836_pt1 | contig 15391 bp, 15 predicted proteins | sample UWRJL169409C1_FD_180719 | JGI IMG/M metagenome (GOLD analysis project Ga0247813, IMG submission 180719) | Plant litter microbial communities from Arlington Agricultural Research Station in Wisconsin, United States - UWRJ-L169-409C-1 | ecosystem: Environmental > Terrestrial > Plant litter >... | reverse complement strand
ACGCCAATGGAGAATATATTCAAAGAAACATTAATGAAGCTAAGGTAACCAATAGGGGAATTGATGCGGAACTGCACTATGCTTACAAACAGCGGTTCAATTTGAGCGCCAACGTAACGTATCAAAGCTTGAGAAACGCCACACAGTTTGAAACCCTTGCAAATGGCGAGAAATCAACTGTTCAAAGTGTTGTCTACAAAGATCGAATTCCCAACACCCCATATTTATTTGGGAACGCAAATGGAACGATTTATTTCGATCATATCTTACGACCAGAAAATCGCCTTTCCATCAGTTACAATCTTGCCTATGTTGACAAGTTCTATCTTTTTTGGCCCAGTCAGGGTGCCAGGGATGGGAAACTGACCATACCTACACAGTGGGCTCACGACGCCAGTTTATTATACAATATAGCAAATGGTAAATATAACATCGGGTTGGAATGTCAGAACCTGACCGACGCCACACTGTTCGATAATTTTATGCTGCAGAAGCCAAGCCGGTCTTTTCATCTAAAACTTCGATACTTCTTTTCTAAAAACAGACTTTAAAATAAAACTTAAACAATCATCAAAACAATGAAAACAACTTACAAAATATTATTAACATGTGCCGTGATTTCAACCATGTTACTGAATGCCTGCAGTAAAAGCGATGATCCAAAAACCGAGGAACCAATTTCGTCCAACAGTTCTAAATATGTATTCGTGTACAGCGGTGGTGCTACTGGTACCGCAGGAACTTACATTATCACTGCAGATGATGTAAGCCAGGGAAAAGTTTCCTCTACCAACAATGGCGTAGAAACAGATGCCTATTCCTTCATACTTCAAAATAATAAAGTTTTTGCTCAGGCGTATAACGATCAGGGTCCGGTTACCCCGTTTGGCTTAGGCGCGGATGGTAAAGTTGGTGTCACAGGACGTATCGTTACTACTTTTCGTACAGGAGTTTATGGGACGATGAATGAAGACGCATGGATAGGTGGTTCTGATCCAAGAAGGAATGGGATAGGCGAGCTGTTTCATTTTGATGCGGTTAATTTATTGTTGAAAGGCAAAACTACAACGGATCTTAAAGCGATCACCAAAACGGGCGCCAACGCAGTATGGACCGGTCTTTTCCAGGTAGACAACAAGTTTTACATGCCTTATTATAAATTTTTCCCTCCACCAGCTACGGCGCCATTTAATCAGGGTACCTACGGTAGTTTAGACAGTACCTGGGTTGCGGTGTTTAGTTATCCGGAAATGGTATATGAAAAAACGATTTCTGACGACCGTACCGGTTATGTTGGAAATTGGTTTAGTATGCAAGGTCTGAAGCAAATAGAAAATGGCGATGTTTATACCTGGTCGACTGCACCAGAGGCAAATGGAGTAAAATCTACCAAGCCTTCTGGTATTGTCCGTATCAAAAAAGGAACCGAAGTCTTTGACAAATCTTATTTCTTCAATATGGAAGAAGTGGCTCACGCCAAAATTGCACGTGGTGCTTATATTGCCAATGGCAAGTTTTTGATGGCTTTATATGCAGGTGCTACGACAGGCGATATTTCAGGTGGTCGTGTGAAAATGGCTATTGTGGATGTGAATAGCAAAAAGGTAAAATATGTTGATGGGATTCCTGAACATAATCAACCACTCTTCAAGCTTAATACCTATTACGAAGGTGATGGAAAAACGATTGATTACGTGTTTAAAGATGACAGTGGTCAATTTTATGTTTATGTGATCAATGCAGAAACTGCGACTTCTAAAAAAGGATTGCATTTGGAAGGGGCGACAGACGTAACGGCAATCTCTAAAATAAAATACTAATTGATTTAATGGGCATCTTTCTCGAGGTGCCCATCTTTACTTACTAAAGATGCTCAAGAAAATAAATGCATGGCTTCATTTGTGGCTTGGAATGGCATCAGGAATTATAGTGGTAATCGTGAGCTTAACAGGCTGCATGCTCGTATTTGAGTCCGAGATTAAGGATTTACTAAATACAGAGTTCTCATTGCCTATACAAGATGAATCCAGGTTGTTGCCTCCGTCTAAACTTCATAATGCGGTATCTCATATGCTACCGGGCAGAGAAATTCACTCCATCTGGTATCATGGGCTTACAAAAGCAACTGTCGTGACGATCAATTCTGATTCAGTCATCTATATTGATCCTTATACTGCTGAAATTCTTTCCTTCCAAAACAAAGAAGATATCTTCCACTTTATTGACGAAGGGCACCGCAATTTATGGATGGGTAAAAAGCTGGGAAAACAAATTGTAGGCTGGGCAACCATGGTGTTCTTGTTACTTTTACTATCTGGATTGATCTTATGGTGGCCCAGGAAATGGACAAAGAGAAATTCAAGTCAGCGCTTCAACATAAAATGGAAAGCTCGTTTTAAGCGATTGAACTACGATTTACACAATGTATTGGGATTTTACGCACTGTCATTTGGCTTATTATTAGCAATCACCGGTTTGATTATTAGTTTTTCATGGTTTTCAAAAGGTATGTATTGGCTTACCGGAGGCGAAGTCAACCAACTACTAGCTAAAAAGGAGGTGTTTATTAATTCACCACACACTTTCCTTTACAATTCGGATAAAGTATGGCTTAAAGTACGACAGGACATTGCCAGGTACAACAAAAACGATATAATCATTTCTTTCCAGGATGAAGCGAATGAGCCAATTTATGCTTGTACTGACATGATAAAGGGTACCTGGAGAGACCTGTTTTTCGATCCGGTAAGTCTTTCTTTAACCCAGGCTTCTGGAAAAGAGTGGCAGGAACTAAATTTTTCAGATCAATTGCGGAGGATGAATTTCTCTTTGCACGTTGGCTCTTTTGGCGGTTTACCAACAAAAATTCTTTTCTTTATTATCAGTTTGATATGTGCCAGTTTGCCCATAACGGGGTTTTACATTTGGTGGGGTAAAAGAAAGGCATGACAATATTGATGTTCATGCGTTAATTAGCGCTTGCGATTTATATCCGTCGTGGCATTAAAGGTTAATTTAGAAGAATGTGGCTTCTACGATCTTAATTAACCTTTATAAGTATAAAATAATGCAACACTGGAACAAGTCTTACGTCCTATGACTAAAGATCCTTTTTCCCGTACTTATGAAGAAACTGCTGTTTACTATTGTGCTTTGCTTGTCTTTTCTAACCATTTTTGCTCAACTTCCGGCCGGCAACCTTCGATTAAAAGGAGTAGCCACAGATTCTATTGATCAAAAGCCTTTAAGTTTTATCACCATTATTCTTAAAGATTCGGCTGGTCTTACCACTCTAAAAAGTATGTTAAGTAAAGAGAATGGGAGTTTCGAAATAGAAGGACTCTCTTTGAAGGCCTATCAACTTACGATTGCAGCGATTGGTTACCGTTCCAAAATTATTAATGTACATGCTAAGGCTTGGAGCTCAGCAGAAGTTGCTGATCTGGGCATAGTCTTTTTGAAGGCCGTTAGCAATGAATTGCAAACTGTATCGGTGACCGCTTCAAAGCCAATTATTAAACAGGAAATTGACCGACTGGCGTATGATGTACAGGCAGACCCGGATAGTAAAGCGATGACCATAATGGAAATGCTTCGCAAGGTGCCTATGGTGACCGTAGATGGCGATGATAATATACAGCTTCAGGGAAGCAGTAGTTATCGGATCTTCATCAACGGGAAACCTTCTGCTTTGATGACCAACAATCCAAAAGATGTTTTGAGATCTATGCCGGCTAACACGGTTCAAAAGATAGAAATTATTACCACGCCTCCAGCAAAGTACGACAGTGAAGGACTGGCTGGAATCATTAATATTATAACAACCAAGAAAACAACGGACGGACAGAATGGAGCTTTAATGGCTCGCTATAGCGTACCATGGGGACCATCGGGTAATTTTACCGGAACCTACAAAAAAGATAAATTTGGTGTGACGGGTTATATAGGCGGCAGTAAGCAGGTAAACACTACGACTGGTTCATCCAATTACCGGGAAACGTTTTCTCCGCAATCTATCTTCATGCAAGAAGGGGATCGCAGCAATAACGGGAGCTATAAATACGGCAGCGCCGAACTGAGCTTTGAGCAAGACTCCCTCCATTTATTAACGGCTGGCTTGAATTATAACCGTGGAGCTTATCATTCTACGTCCGACTATTTAAGTTTATTCAACAGTGCAACTCCTTCTGTGCTGCCGCAGTCTTACAATTTGCTGAACGACGGTAGTAACGGTTATACCGGAATAGATGCCAGTCTAAATTATCAATTGGGCTTTAAAAAGAATAAGAACCAGTTGTTTACCGCTTCTTACAGGTACTCCTATTTTACCAATACGCAAGAGGATGAGCTTCGTGTCATTAACCGGCTCAATTATAATAGCCCTGATTATAACCAGCAAAATGATGCAGGTTCCAAAGAACATACCTTGCAAGTAGATTATGTGCAGCCCATCCGAAAGCTAACGGTAGAGGCTGGGCTAAAGGCAATTTTGCGTTATAATTATAGCTTGTCTGCTGCGCAAAACTTTTCAGTAATCAATGGACAAGAGGTTTTAACGGAGGATGCCGGAAGGACAAACAATTTAGATTATCATCAGGACATTTACAGCGCCTATAATTCATATACCTATCAGATGACCAACTGGACGCTGAAAGCAGGGGTTCGCCTGGAACAAACGCAAGTGGATGCGAATTTCGTTACGAATAATAGTGTGCTTAATCAGCGATACATCAATTTGGTGCCGTCTGTGTCTATTCAGCGAAGGCTAAAGAATAACCAAAGCCTGACCTTCGGTTTTACTAACCGACTTCAAAGACCGGGGATCTGGCAGCTGAACCCATTTATAGACCGCTCTAATCCTCAGATTATTAGTACAGGTAATCCTGACCTGCAACCTGTAACCAGCAATCTTTTGGAATTAAATTATTCCAGATCCGGGACAAATACATTTAATATAAAAGCTAGCTATTTTTATACCGGTAGTGGAATTCAAAGTGTAACAAGGCTGCTTGCGGATACGCTGACTTTAAATACTTATGCGAATGTAGGAACCAACGGGATCTTGCGCCTTGATTTTAATGACAACGCAGCTATTGGTAAAAAAGTTAATCTGAGCCTAAATACGAATATATTTTATGTTTGGGTAAGTGGCTTTGATAACGGTCAGTTTTACAGCAACAAAGGGCCAAGGACTAATACTTTTGCCAGCCTAAATTATAAACCGGGAAATGAATGGTCTTTTACGGCTGGCGGAGGTTACAATCGCAGGTACATTAACCTGCAGGGCAGCTCAAATGATTATGCGTATTCCAATTTATCAGTAGCTAAAAGCTTGTTAAATAAGGCACTGACTATAACTGGTACTGTTAGTAATCCTTTCCAGGCACGTTATGCGTTTACGCAGTATACCCGTACGAACGATTTTTATCAGTCTAATACCCAAAACAGCTATTATAGAACGGCGAACATCAGCTTAAATTATAAGTTTGGTAAGCTGACCAGTGATATTAAGAAGAATAAGCGAACCATTGTTAATGATGACAAGAGCAGTGCAAATTAGACGTTGCGATAATAATGCTGATTGGATATCAACTCCTAACCGATTGAATCTAAATGTCCACTATCAATTGAATAGATTTCGATATTCTTTTGGCGTTTGACTCGTTTTGTTTTTGAATAATTTATTGAACGATTGTGGATACTCGAATCCTAAGTGATAGGCAATCTCGCTCACCGAAAGTTTAGTAGAACTTAAAATGTCCTTCGCTTGCTCAACTATTTTTTGTTGAATTATCTCCTGAGTTGTTTGACCGGTAAGTTGTTTTAAGCAATCACTTAGATATTTGGTAGATAAATTTAGCTCCTTAGCCATGTAAGATGCAGTTGGTAAACCTTGTTTATGATCGTTTTCGAAATAGCTTTTTAGTAGTTGCTCAAATTTATCCAATAAACCACTGCTGTTTGTTTTTCGTGTAATAAATTGTCTGTTGTAATACCGGTTGCAGTAAGAAAGTAACACATCCAGGTTAGCGATGATTAAATCCTGACTAAAGTTATCGATAGGCAAATGGTATTCTTTTTCCAGCTGTTCAAATATAATTTTCAGCGAGTTTTGTTCCTCATCAGAGAGAATTAAAGCTTCGTTAATTCTGTAATCAAAAAAGCCAAAAGATGCTATTTTCTGGTTTAAAGGATAACCCCTTAAGAAATCTGGATGTATAGAAATTTGCCAACCTGATTTTGCAAAAGTAAAATTAGGTTCAATGATGTTCACTTGTTTGGGTGCAAAGCAAGAAACGACACCTTCATCAAAATCAAAGATTGTCTGACCATATTGAATTTTGCAGGGACAAGCAGTTTTGAAAGTGATTTGATAAAAATCAGAAATTAACCTAACTCTTTTGTCAATAGTAGTTTCTGGAAAATCTTCAAAACGAGTAATGCTAAACAAAGGATGCTTTGATTTAGCAATCTTTAACAATTGGTGAAAATCTGAAACGCTTTTAAAATGAATATTCAAAGTATCGTTACTCATATTACTTTTGCTAGATTTCGAATTAGACGTTTAATTTACTCCGATAAGAATTGCCTATATTTCTGGTAATCAATGAATTTGGAAGGAATGCCAGCATTTTCGCTCCTAATTTGTTCATCTTTCCGGATATAGCAAAGGTACGTTGATTATCCAGTGCTTTTATCATTTCAGCTGCAACTTGCTCAGGGGTTTGGGTACTTGAATTTTTATAATCAGACCTCAATGCAACACCTCGTTCATTGTCAATTCCCGCTGAAGAATTAAAATTAGTTTTGGTTAAGCCAGGGGCAAATAGGAGCACATGTATTTTGTAAGGTCTACATTCTTCAGTAAGAGCTTCGGTAAAAGATCGGACAAATGCTTTGCTGGCCGCATAAGTTGCCATATAAGGGACAGGCATAAAAGATGCCATTGACGATATATTTACAATTGTTCCCTTTTTCCTTATTTGCATTTGGGGCAAAAACAAATGTGTTAGTGCGATTAAAGACGAAATATTTAATTGAATTAAACTTAATTCTGACTGCAAGGATATGGTAGAAAATTCTCCGCCAGATCCAATACCCGCATTGTTAATTAAAATCTCAACTTCTAATCCTCTATTTTCCACTTCTTTAAAAATGTTGGTTGCTGTCTCAGGTTTGGAAAGGTCAGCTGCAATAAATTGCGCATCTATTCCAAATTTGCTGGAAAGGAAAGCACATTGTTCTTGTAGTTTTTCAGCATTTCTTGCAATAAGTAGAAGGTTTTGCTTCCGATCTGCAAGTCTATTTGCAATAGCTTCGCCAATCCCACCAGAAGCACCTGTTATTAAAGTTACATTCATTTCTTACTCTTTTAATCTCCTTCAAATTTCGGTCAACTTAGAATATCAAAAGTATCTGTATGTCGGAAGGTTGTGTTCAAAAAGCAGCTTTAAGTATGCAATCTTCGTATATCATTACAACCCATGAAACCAAACATATAGAGATTTCTGGAACAACATATTGAGTCGGAAACTTTGGTTCGAAATAAAAGGGAATTACAAAGCATTCAGGCAAACACTAAATCAACCGTTTAAACAAAGTATGATAGGACGTTTGAACAAAGTTTGACAAGTACCGATAAACTACTTTTGTACCATAATCTTAACAATAAGAAAATGACAAAGTTGAAGAATGTATTAATAACTGGCGCGTCCGGTGGTTTTGGAAACGTAATCATCGAAGCTTTGCTTACAGAAGGATATACCATTACTGGTGCACTACGTGATGCGGCAGGAAGAAACAAACAGGTTGCAGAAACCTTGAAAGAGAAAGGTGTTTTTATAGTAGAAATAGATGTTACTAATGACGAAAGTGTGGTTGAGGGTGTTAGGAAGGCTGCTACACAAATGGGTAGCATTGATATTTTAATTAACAATGCAGGATTAGGCGCTATGGGGATTCAGGAGGCATTTACTGCTCATGACTGGAAAAAGGTTTTTGACGTCAATGTTTTTGGTGTACAACGAATGACACGTGCCGTTTTACCTTTTATGAGAGAACAGCAACAGGGACTTCTAATGCTCATATCCAGTTTAGGTGCAAGGCTCGCTGTTCCTTTTCAAGGACCTTACAGTTCCTCCAAATGGGCAGCTGAAGCCTTAGCGGAGAGCTTTCGGGTGGAGGTCTCCAATTTTGGTATCGAAACCTGTATAGTCGAACCAGGAGCATTTCCGACCAAATTTATTGGTTCTTTGCTTCAGCCAGGTGAGCAAGAACGGTTGAAGGATTATGGTGCAATTAAAGATTTGCCAGATGCGATGTTAGCATCTATTGAAAGTGTGTTTGAAGCCAATCCCGAACAAAAACCTGAATTAGTTTCTGCAGCTGTCGTTGAACTCCTAAAGATGCAACATGGTACCCGCCCAATGCGTACTGAAGTAGACAGGATGTTTATGGGAGAGCTTATAGCGCCATTGAACCAACAATTGGCAATTGCGAATGAAAAACTGTATCAAGCTTTTCAAATGGATCACCTGACGAAAGTAAAAATATAAGAGCAGGAGACTAATTTACAAAGGTTAATTAGTCTCCTCTTACTGATTTACGTAAATTTAAACAATGGAAAATAGGTTGCGTAACCCTTCGGCTGAAGTAGTCTTGTCTTGTTTATCTGAAAAGTATTTGAAAAATGAAGTTATGCTCGATGACCATTGCTTCGTCAGGATTATTTCAGGTGAGGTAAAAATCGTGCAATTTGATACCAGTCGGATATTTGGCCCGGGAGATACGATACTTTTTCCCCGGCGTCAACTGTCTACCGTCATCCAGTACCCTAAAGATAATGAAGCTTATAAGTGCGTTCTAATTATGTTTAAAACGGAACGCTTGAAAGACTATTATTCCCGCAATGCTGCTTTTGAAAGCACAGAACGTTCACCAGCCGTTTGGTCCTATGAAAAACATCCGCTTATAGAAAGTTACTTTTCATCGTTGTTACCATACTTTGAATTGCAGGACGAATTACCGGAGAAGCTTTTAGCTTTAAAGATTGAAGAGGCTCTTACTATTTTGAGATCCATTGATGAAAGTGTAGATTCTTTTTTAGCAGATTTTTCGGAGCCTGGTAAAATGGACCTCGTGGCGTTTATGGAACAAAACTATATGTTTAATATGCCATTGGACAAGTTTAGCTATTTAACCGGAAGAAGCTTAACGACTTTTAAGCGGGACTTTACCAGGATCTATGGGGCTACTCCTCAGCGTTGGCTAACTAATAAGCGTCTTAAATTAGCTCATTATTTGCTGTCGGAAAGTACACAGAAACCAGTTGAAGTATATCGGGAGGTCGGCTTCGAGAATCTTTCTCATTTTTCTTATGCGTTTAAAAAGCAGTTCGGTTATGCGCCAAAAGAAATCGTGTCCGGTAGTTTTTCGTGCGGAGATTCGTTGTGATGATCAGGGACGTTTGTCTTCTTATTTGTATAAGGCGGCCAACTAAGCATCAATCAATTATTTTCAAAGAATAAATATTTTCCAAGTTTGGAAAACCTTCAACTAGTTGAACTTTTTTCAAGCCTACGTCAGCGACCTTTGATTTATGGAAAATTTAAAAAATATTGAAGAAACAATTCTTATTTACACAAGCGCCTGGAATGAGCTGGAAAAAGGAGCGATACTAGATAAGATCAATGCTTGCTGGGCTCCAGGTGGTACTTATACAGACAAGTTAACGGATACGATCACGGGAATAGAAGCGATCTCCGATCTTATATTGGGATCTCATGAACAGATGGGACCAAGGACATTTCAATTAGTAGGAGCGCCTGAGGTGCATCATCAAAATGGCCGATTTCGTTGGCTTGCCCTGCGCACAAATGATTACCCGGTTGAAGGTATGGATTACTTTGAATTTGACGAACACAATTACATCACCCGTATTGTAGGGTTTTTCTAAACCAGATATATGAAAACATTATCAGAATATGAACAGGGTCAAGGCCCTGTGAGCTGTAATTCTTACCTTGCTTTATGCACGAACTGATTTTATGCAATTTCGCTTTGCACATTGCACTTGATTCTGACGAACAGGATCAAGTGCTTGCGTCACTCCAGCAGCAAAAGGTAAACAAACGCATCTTTCTGCTGCGGCCGGGCGAAATTGACCGCAAGATTTATTTTGTAAAGTCAGGTTGCCTGCGCATGTTTTATAGCGACAAAGACGGGTATGAGCATAACATTTGCTTTTATCCAGAAAATTGGTGGGCATGTGATATTGTGAGCTTTTTCAAAGAGAAACAAGCCCTTAATGCAATACAAGCCCTGGAAGACAGCGAAGTGTATTATTTATCGTTAACAAGACTGGAAGAATTGTTTAAACGAATACCCAAATTTGAACGTTTCTTTCGCATTCTGACGCAGAACGGCTTCGAGTTGTATCAGCAACGAATCACCTCTAACATGTATAAATCAGCTGAAGAGCGTTACCTGGAATTTAGGAGGCGCTATCCCGGACTAGAGCAACGTATTGCGCAAAAGCACATCGCCACTTATCTGGGCATTACGCCCGCCTTTCTCAGCATGTTACGGAAAACTAAAAATCTTTAAGCTTCACTACCGTTAGATATAGGTAGCGTGACCATAAAATCAAGTATATCTGATCCGATTTCTCTAACGTGAGTCTCAAGCGCAAAATGCCCTGTATTGTAAAATTTTAGCGTAGCTTCAGGAAGGTCTTTTTTGTATGCTTCAGCTCCGGCAGGCAAGAAGTACGGATCCTTATTTCCCCAAACCAGCAGTAATTTTGGATGGTATGTTCTAAAATATTGATGGAACTTTGGATACATCGCAACATTGGTTCTATAATCTTTTACTAAATCCAGCTGGATCTCGATGTTACCAGGCCTGTCGAGAAAATGCTGATCAAGGGTATAGGTTTCAGGTGCGATCAAGGTTGGGTCAGGCACTCCTTCATGGTATTGAAACCATGTTGCTTCTGTTGAAACGAAATCCCGAAGTGAATCACGATTTGCCTGGGAAGGTTCTCTCCAGTATTCCTGGATAGGATTCCATTCCTTACTCAATCCTTCTTCATATGCGTTTCCATTTTGAGAAATGATACCGGTGATCTTTTCCGGGTTAGCAAGCGCTAAACGCAAACCAACAGGAGCACCATAGTCGAAAATATAAATTGCAAAGCGTTTTAGGTCAAGCTGATCTATAAATCCCTGAACGTGCGCTGCAAGATTGTCAAATGTATAGCTAAAATCCTGATTGTCTGGTGCGTCAGAATACCCGAATCCCGGTAGGTCTGGTGCAAGAACATGGTAATCTTTACTTAGGATTGGAATCAAATTTCTAAACATATGAGAAGAAGTAGGGTAGCCGTGCAGTAGTAGAATAGTGGGTGTATTAGCTGAACCTGCTTCCCTGTAAAACGTGTTTAATCCATTTACTTTAATGTTATGATAGTGATCTGATGCGTTTCCCATAGTTATAATATTTTTAATTGTTATTTGTTAAATCAAATATAACCATGATATTTGATTACTGAAAACGATTAATAGTGATGTTAATAATCACTTTTTATGATTTAGAGCTATGAATACAAACGATCTGAAAATATTTGAGGCTGTAGCTTCCAGTGGAAGTTTTACTAAGGCGGCATCGGCAATGTTTACGGTTCAGTCAAATGTGACTGCAAGGATAAAAAACCTGGAGGAAGAGTTTGGTGCCGAATTGTTTTCACGTACATCAAGAAAAGTTGAACTGACCTCTGGCGGAAAAATACTGATGCAGTATTGTAAGCAGATTGGACAATTGGTTGCTGAAGCTAAAAGCCACATCCAAAACAGTAATCGTATTAGTGGAACCCTAAAGATAGGGTGTATAGAAACAACGATGGCGTTAAAAGTGCCCGAGATTCTTAAGCATTTTGAACAAAACTATCCCGAGGTTGAGCTAGAATTTCGATCGGATATGCGAAGTACATTAATAAATGATGTCTTGAACTATAATCTTGACGCTGCATTTGTATCGGCTCCTATTAATGTTAAAGGACTGGACGAGATCAAAATCAAAGAAGAACAATTAGTCCTTTTAACGGCTTCAAAGGGGTTGAAATTAGAGGAATTGCTTACAAAACAACCCTTGAAAATTGTTGTCTTTGGTGAAGGGTGTATTTTTCGTGCAAGGTTAGAATCCTGGCTGAGTTCTAAAGGAATCATTCATTATAAAAGCACTGTACTAAATTCTATAGAAGGAATTATCAACTTTGTGGAAGCTGGATTAGGCATTAGTATATTGCCGGAAGAAGTTGTTTCACAATACTATTCCGGTAGAAAAATTATTAGTCACGGTTTAAGTAAACAGCTGGGAACAATGAACACCGTACTGGTTTTTAGAAAAGATGGTCAATCCAAAGCATTGAATGCATTTAAGGAGATGCATGTTATCAAATAGATGGTTTGCTTGTAATGAGCCTCGGTTGCAGTTGCTCTCTCAAGTAATTATCTGTATGATCAATACAAACCTCTACCCACATTGGTAGGTGATCAGACATTTGAAAGGTTCGCCAATAGGTCTTATAGTACGACTTCTTTCCATCCTTATCACGTTCCACTCCTTTAGAATTTTCTAAATATCCCTTACCCATTAGTTCGGCATATTCGGTTTCATCTGCGTCGTCATCGTTAAATACTGATTGGAAGAAATCAAAAACGCCTGCTTTCCCGGTCATTTCAAATCGGCCTGGTCTTACTTTAAAAGCGATTTGATCATAGAATTTATTCTTCAGTGCATTAGAAGGCAACTTCTGCAATTCTTCAGGCGTAATAAATCCAGCTTTCTTAATGGCCTCGTAGGTTTGGTCTTCTCGTTTAAATATATTGAAGTCGCCCAAAAGAATCATGTTGTGTGACCATGCAGTTTTTTCAGCAGCTTTTTTAGCAATCATTTGCGCAAGATCTTCTATTTCTTTAATTCTTTGAGGATTGTTTGCAGTGGATTCACCATAAAGAATATGAACTGTGGTCAATGTGAAATTTGTCCAGCCAGCTTTAAATCCGCAGAGAAACGGCGTGCGGACAAGCTGTTTAACAGGTTTGTAAACTGTCTGCCCGCTTACCGGGTCTTTCTCTTCCAGCGGAGGAAGTACCAATTGACCTGCAAGACCACCAAACTTAACTTTTCTAGTGTCAAATAAAAAGGCGGTACGTTCCGAGTTTCCTTCTTTTCCTTCGGTGACATCTGTAAACATAAACGACCAGTCATTTCCCAGGATTTTCGCTACTTCATTTAAGGCATTAAGGTCATCCCGTACTTCCTGTATGGCGATAAGGTCAAATTTTGAAATGATCTCTGCAATGTAATAATAGGATTCATCCAGCCGTCCACCATATTTGCTGCCGCCAAATTCCCTGATGTTCCAGGTGGCAAGTAATAAGTTGCTTTCCATCTGCTTTATCGGAATTTCTTTGTTTAATTGTTTTCTTAAGTCCTGAAGTCTGGATATCGTTCGTTTTCCTTCTGGAGTTTCTGATTTTATATTATGGTAGAATGGCATCACGATAGGATTAAAAGAATTATTAACAAAATTTTAACACATATAAAAATAATAATAATTAACATCAAAGCGTTTGCTAATTGCGCCAGAACTTATAAGGTATTAAGAGGTCCGATAGTGAACTCATCCGTTTTATATTTAGCGCTATGGAAAATCTGGCGTTAATATTGTTCCCTGATACAGATGCATCTTTAGGTGGATTTCTTAAACCACATTGCATAAATTAATATTATAAAAGAAAAGTTATGAAAGCATGGAAATCTATCAGAATACCTCTGGCATTGAGCGTATTCTTTATTCTTACCTCGGCCATCGATGCAGGTAAAGAAACTGAACGTATAAATAACTCATCGGAAGTGCTGGTCGCCTTCAGTAAAATGAAGGATGGAATTCCAAATGAAATTCTAGCCGGATGTGAAGGCGTAGTTATTATTCCAAAGCTGATCAATGCTGGTCTTGGTATTGGAGGAAAACGTGGTAAAGGTGTCGGAATGGTAAAACTAGCAAATGGTAAATGGAGTAATCCGGTATTTATTACTTTGACCGGAGGAAGTATCGGTTTGCAAATTGGTGTACAATCGGTTGATCTTGTGTTGGTCTTCAAAAACAAAGGGGTATTGACTAAAGTTAAAGACGGAGATTTTACAATTGGTGGAGATATCTCTGCTACGGCCGGACCTGTAGGGCGAAGCTCAACGGCAAGTACCGATCATAGCCTGGAAGCTGAAATTTATTCTTATTCACGTAGTAAAGGTGCCTTTGCCGGAATCAGTATTAACGGATCAAACCTCGCGATAGATAAATCTTCCAACGCAAAATTCTACGGAACTGATATTACCTCGCAAAGTATCTTCGCGACAACTGTAAGTACTGATGTGGCTGTAAAAAAATTAAAGACCACCTTGTCGTCTTTATAGAAAACTACTTATTATATGGCCCGGGCATCGATGTCCGGGCCTTTTTGTTTTCTAACCACGAGAAGAATGCAGTTATCTGAGCGACTTTATGAAATAAATCAAAATGTACTTCATTCATTTGAAATGTATAGTGAATCGAATGTTAGACAGTGAACCAGTATAGATCTTGAGTTTCATTGTGGGTAATCTAATCGTTGTTCTTATTGTCGGAGGTATTATTATATTTGCGCGACATCAGAAAAAGAAAGCCTTATTACGTAAATAACGTATCCCGCTTGCTGAATATTTATGAAAAGTAAGTTCTAACCTTTTATGTAGATATCTTGGACTGTTGGTCTATAAATTCTTGATTGCTACAATGAACAAACTTCCGCCTTTTTCTCAGAGATATCCTTTTTATTTTTTATGTGTAGTGATCTTATTTTTATCTTCATGCTCGGAGTCGCCTGAAAATTTCTTTGACATCACTATACTCAATACCAACGTGATTAACGACTTTGCAAGCCCAAACCTGGCTCACTCGATTGAGGCAGAAGCCAAGGAATTTCCTGATATTCCATCAAGCAAAAAGAAGGGTGATGAAGCAGCAACGATGGTCAATTACAAGATTCTGTACGTGGAACAATCGTTAGATAAAGTAAAAAAACTTTCGGCTTCAGGAGATGAAGAAAAAGAACTTCAGGAGCTGTCTACCCGATTGTATGAACTGGTAATCCCAGTTTATAAAAACGAATACATGGCCTTTGCAAAACTATGTGATGCCAAGGGTAGCCAGAGTTCCAAAGACGCTCTCATTGAAGAGATTAATAAAAAGTACGGTGCTAGTTTTGAACAGAACTTTAATTTACTGAATGAAAAAGGAAAAGCCTTTGCCGCCAAACACAACATTCAGGTAACCTGGGGGAAATAAGCC
>Ga0247813_10001835_pt1 | contig 15392 bp, 16 predicted proteins | sample UWRJL169409C1_FD_180719 | JGI IMG/M metagenome (GOLD analysis project Ga0247813, IMG submission 180719) | Plant litter microbial communities from Arlington Agricultural Research Station in Wisconsin, United States - UWRJ-L169-409C-1 | ecosystem: Environmental > Terrestrial > Plant litter >... | reverse complement strand
GACGACCATGATTTCGCGCTGGAGCTGATGAACGAGGAAGGCGTGCTGGTGGTGCCGGGCTCCAGCTTCAACGTGCCTTACCGCCACCACTTCCGCGTGACCCTGCTGCCCGAGCCGGAGGTGATGCGCGATGTGTTCGCCCGCATCGACCGCGCCCTGGCACGCCGCGCCGAAGCCAACACCAAGGTGGTCCCGCTCAAGCCGCGCAGTGCGGTGGCCTGATGGGCCTGCCGTACCTGGCGCTGGGCGATTCCTACACGATCGGCGAAGGCGTAGAGCCGGCCGGGCGCTGGCCGATGCAGTTGGCCGCGGCGCTGCGCGATATCGGCGTGGACGTGGACGACCCGACGATCATCGCCACCACCGGCTGGACCACCGACGAGCTTGAGGCTGGCATCGATGCCGACGCACCGCAGGGTCCCTTCGAGCTGGTGAGCCTGCTGATCGGGGTCAACGATCAGTACCGCGGGCGCAGCGTGGACGAGTACCGCCCGCGTTTCACCGCCCTGCTGCAGCGCGCGCTCGCCTTCGCCGCCGACCGTGCACCGCGCGTGCTGGTTCTGTCGATCCCGGACTGGGGCGTGACCCCCTATGCCGTGGCATCCGGCCGCGACCGCGTGCAGATCGGGCAGGAACTGGATGCCTACAACGCTGCCGCTGCGGCCATCTGCGCCGAGCATGACGTCGCGTTTGTCGACATCACCGACCTGAGCCGCCAGCTGGGCGGCGAGAGCGTCATGCTGGCCGAGGATGGTCTGCATCCGTCCGCCGCGATGTACACGCTGTGGCATCAGCGCGCGTTTGAAGTGACGCGCGTGCTGTGGGCGGAGCCGACCCGCTGAGCGAGGCCGCGCTGCCGCTGGCCAGGGAGCAGGCCCGCAGGATCGCCACGGCGTTCCTGCCGCCGCAGCGGTTCGGCAATCGCCGCGATTATTACTATAGCCGCGGCAAGCTCGGCAGTGATCCGCTGTATCCCGGCGTGCTCGCCGCGTTGAACGATGCGCCCGCGGCGCCGTTGCTGGATATCGGCTGCGGCCTGGGGCTGCTGGCCCACGTGCTGCGCCAGCAGGGCAGCACACTTGCGTATCACGGTGTGGACATCGACGCTGGCAAGGTCGCCCGCGCCGAGCAGGCCAGCGCCCGCGCCGCGCTGCCGCACGCGCGGTTCACCTGCGTGGATGCCAGTGCCGCCCTGCCCGCCCACCACGGCAACGTCGCGTTGCTTGACGTGCTGCAATACCTGCCCGCCCCCGCCCAGACGCAACTGCTGCTCGATGCCGCCGCGCGCGTGGCACCCGGCGCCCGGCTGGTGATCCGCACCACGCTGGCCGACCACAGTAGTCGTGATCGCACCACGCGGATCACCGACATGCTCGCGCACCTGGTGGGTTGGATGGGCACGCGCCCACGCCACTATCCCGATGCCGAGAGCCTGCGCACCCCGTTGGAAGCCGCCGGGCTGCACCTGCGGGTGACACCGCTGTACGGCAATACCCCGTTCAACAACTGGCTGATCGTCGGCGATCGTCCGCTCGCTGCGTAGTCGCCGCGGCTCGCGCCGCGGGCCGCACACGCGCATACTCCCGCCCCCCTTCCGGCAAGGAGCCGCCCATGCCCCGACAGACCCGACATTCCGCGCTTGGCATCGCCGCGCTGATCGTCAGCGCCTGTGGCCTGGTGATGCTGCTGCTGAGCATGCATTACGCGCATGCGCCCGAACACGCGGCCATGCGCGAGCTGCCGTGGTCGCTGGCGGCGCTGCTCGGCAGCAGTGTCGGCCTGGCCATCCTGGCCCTGCTGCTCGGTCTGGGCAGCGTACTGCAGCCACGCCGGCGCCGTCTGTTCGGCATCATCGCGCTGCTGGTGACACTGGGCGTGCTGATCGCCCAGCTCTCGCTCGGCGGCTGGATCCGCGACCAGTGGCATGCCTCGCATCCCCCGGCCGACGCCGCCCGCGCGCAGCCCCTCGCCCACTGAATCGTCCGTTTCACCGCATCGACAAGGAGCCCTGATGCACCCCCCTCATTCCGGCATGGGTATTGCCGCGTTCATTACCGCCCTGTGCGGTGCTGTGTTGATGCTGGGCCTGATCGTCGTGGCCGGCGTTATCGAAACCACGACCCCCGGCGGCATGGAGGAGACCTCGATGTCGGCGATCCTGGTCGGCCTCGGCCTGATGTGCACCGCGCTGATGCAGCTGGTGGCCTTCGGCCTGGGCGTCGCCGGTGCATTTCAGGCAGACCGCCGCCGCGTGTTCGCGATCCTCGGCCTGGTGATCTCGATCGGCAGCATCCTCGGTGTGGTGCTGCTGATGATCATCGGCTCCCTGAGCTGATCCCGGCCTGCGCCGGGCACCGACCTGGCGTCAGTCCGGCAGACCGGCGTGCAGGCCATGGGCCTGCACCGCCTGCAGCACCGCCTCGATGATGGCCAGGTTGTGGCCATGTGCGGCGCCCTCGTGCAGCAGCACGATGCTGCCCGGCACCAGATCACGGGTGATCCGGTCGACCACCTGATCGGGCGTGCAATCCACCCCGTCGAATCCGCGCGCGGTCCAGCCGACGCGGGTCAGCTGCCACTGCTTCAACGCGGGGGCGACGAACGGGTTGGTCATGCCGACCACCGAGCGATACCAGCGCGGTGGCGTGCCGGCGATCGCGGTGAGGGCCTGCTGGCATTGCGCGATCTCCGCGGCCATGGCCTGTCGCCCCAGCCGCCAGAACCGCGTCTGCGGGTGCCGATGGCTGTGATTGCCCAGGCTGTGCCCACGGGCCAGCATCGCGCGGACCAGGTCCGGCTGCGCCTGCGCGCGCTCGCCGACCAGGAAGAAGGTGGCTTTCGCCTCGTAGCGGTCCAGCAGATCGAGCACCGCCGGGGTTTCCGCCGACGGGCCATCATCGATGGTCAGCCAGACCTGGCGGGCATCCCCGGGCAGGCGGCTGAGCACCGGGGCATAGAAGCGGCTGTTGGGGAGGAACACCGGCACCATGAACAGGGCATGGGTCGCCACCATCAGCGGCAGGCCGTAGCGCCAGCCCCAGGCGGCCCAGACCAGCACCACCATCAGCTGCGACAGCACCAGCCACGGCACCCAGCGCCAGGGGCGCCGGGGAATGCGATACAACGTTTCCGGTACGGTCATGCCCCATGATGCCATGCCGCGTAGAATAGCCGGTTCGCATATCCGGACCCTGACCGTCATGTCCCTTGATCCCGCCCTGCGCTCGCGCATCGAATCCATTCTCAACGCCAACCGCGTCGTGCTGTTCATGAAGGGTCAGCCGAGCATGCCGCAGTGCGGTTTCTCGGCCAAAGCCGTCGGCGCCCTGCAGGACCTCGGGGTGGAGTTCGACCACGTCAACGTGCTGGCCGACGCCGACATCCGTGAAGGCATCAAAGCCTATGGCGAGTGGCCGACCATTCCGCAGCTGTACATCGACGGCGAACTGATCGGTGGCAGCGACATCATCCTGCAGATGGCCGGCAACGGTGAGCTGAGCAGCGTGCTCGGTCTGGCCGCACCGGACCGCACCCCGCCGCGCATCACCGTGACCCCGGCCGCCGTGGAAATGCTGCGTGGCGCGCTGGCCGATTCCCCGGGCGCCTCGCTGCAGCTGGGCATCGACGCGCGCTTCCAGCCGAACTTCCAGCTGGCCCCGCACGACGACAACGCGATCGCCGCCGAGTCCAACGGCCTGCGCGTGCAGTTCGATCTGGCCAGCGCCCGCCGCGCCGAAGGCATCACCATCGACTGGGTCGACGACATCCGCGGCAAGGGCCTGGCGATCGACAACCCGAACGCGCCCAAGGCCGTGCAGGAGCTGAGCGTGCGCGATGCCGACGACCAGCTCCGCGCCGGCAGCATCACCGTGGTCGACGTGCGTCCGGCCGACGAGCGTGCGATCGCGGCGATCAACGCCCCGTTCGAAACTTTCGACGGTGACAACCGCGCCCGCCTGGAAGCCCTGCCCAAGGACACCGCGCTGGCCTTCCTGTGCCACCACGGCGGCCGCAGCGCACAGGCGGCCGAGCAGTTCCGCGCCCTGGGCTTCACCAAGGTGTCCAACATCACCGGCGGCATTGATGCCTGGTCGAACGAGGTGGACAACGGCGTGCCGAAGTACTGATCTTCAGCACGTTGCGGGACAAGAAAAACGCCGGCATTGCCGGCGTTTTTTGTTCGTGGTGCCGGTGGCGTCCATCCACCGGTTACCCCGCAAATCCGCCCTCGGCCAGATAATCCAGCTCTTCCGGGGTCGGCATCCGACCCAGCACCGCATTGCGGTGCGGGAAGCGGCCGAAGCGGCGGATGATGTCGCGGTGCAGCTCGGCGAACTGCAGGTATTCCTTGTCGCCCAGCACATCGAACATCGCCACCGAACGCTCCTGGTCCTGCGGATCCTCGGAGTGCTCGAAGGGCAGGTAGATGAAGGCACGCAGCTTGGGCACCAGCTGCAGGTCCAGGCCCTCCTCTACCGCACGCATGGCGTAATGACGTGCAAGGCCATCGGTGGCGTAGGAGTGCGCCGTATCGCGGAAGCAATTGCGCGGGAACTGATCGAGCAGGATCATCAGTGCGAGCGCGCCTTCGGCGCTGCTCAGCCAATGCTCGCGGGCGCGGCGGGCGGCAGCGAAATGTTCTTCCTGGAACTGCTGGCGGAAGCGCGCGTCGAACGCGTCATCGCGCGCGAACCACTTCTGCGGTCCAGCGTCGCGCCAGAATTCCACTACTTGTGCCGCCACGTCCATTTACTACCCCTGTAGGTGGCGCCCCAAGACGCTCACCCGTTCCATTGCCGTTACTCGTCAAAGCGCAGGTGGCGGACCGACTTGCCGTTGCGCCGTATTAGCTTAAGCGCCTCGATACCGATCTGGATATGGTTCTCGACGAACTGGGAGCTGACCTTGGCATCGGACGCCTCGGTTTTCACTCCATCGGGGATCATCGGCTGGTCGGAGACCAACAGCAAGGCCCCGATCGGAATATGGTTGGCAAAGCCGGCCGCGAACAGGGTCGCCGTCTCCATGTCGATGGCCATGCAGCGCATCACCCGCAGCTTTTCCTTGGATGTCGTCGCTGGTGACGCTGGCCATCGGCCGGTCCGCGCCCTGGATGGGGGCGCCGGTCAGCTGGGAGAAGGTGTGCAGGTAGCCACCGAAGTTGGTCAGCAGGATGTGCTGGCCAAACTGCTCCAACGGCACGCCGGTGTAGCGCGGCAGCCAGTTTTCGACGATGTCCTGTTTGGTTTTCATGGGGATATTCCAACAAACGGCAGGCAACAATTCTGCGAGACGGGCCGCGCGGCGTCGAGCGTAGCCGCTTACTCCGGGTGGTCGATTCCATCGCCCCTGCCCTTGAGGACAAGGGAGACCAGCGAAACAAGGGCGGCCGGTATGGCCAGCAGCAGGACGAGGTCCGTTGGCGCACCAAAGGCCCAGAGCGAGGCGGCAAAGGCGATGGAGGATATGCCTACCCACGGAAAGGAGTACTGGATCCGTTTGACCGACAGGTAGCTGGCGGTGGCCGTCAGCAGGGAGAAGGCTGCGAGCGTGATGCGCACCTCCTTGGGCAGCCCGCTGGGTGACGCCTCGAAAAACCCGGCGACCAACATAAGACCGGACGCGAATGCCAGCAGGACGAGCAACCGGTAGTAATGCTTGGCGTGCTTGCGATCGAAGCCTTCGGTTACTTTCATCGATACTTCCTTGTAGATGCAGGGCGGCGCGGACGACTCGCGCCTGTCTGACCATTCCACGCTGGATGATCACGACGCAAGTGGCGATCGCGACCTCACGGCAACAGATGAGAAAAAGGCGGCCAATGGCCGCCTTTTTCCGTTTACCGGTAGCGCTGGATCAGAACTGCACGGACCAGCGCGCGGTGACGCTGCGGTCGCGGGCGTCGTCACCGAAGGTGCCGTTGTAGCCCAGCTCCAGCTGGTTGCGCGGGCTCAGCCAGGCCGACAGGCCCAGCTCGGCAACCACGGCGTTGTCGGCGATGGCCGCACCGCTGACAGCAAAGCTGCTGCCACCGGTCCAGGCCAGATCGGCGACCTGGCTGCGGTCACCGGAGGCACGACGGTAGCCGACGCCACCGCGGACGTGCAGCCAGCTTTCCGGCTGCCAGGAGGTCTTCAGGCCCTTGTCGAAGCGCACACCGGCGGTCGCCACGTTGGTGCGCGTATCGGCAACCTGACCGTTCAGAGCAGCCGCGCCACCCTGTTCGGCGAAGCCGTCCACGTCCACTTCAACGCGGGCGAACTGCACGTAGGGCTCCAGACCCGCCTCGCGACCGCCGAAGCGGTACGCGCCTTCGATGAAGGCCTGGCGGGTGGTGGCGTCGTACTTGGCCGACAGCGCATCCTGGTAGCCGGCAAAGGTCAGCTGACGCTTGCTGTCCACGTCGTGACGCGAATAGCCGAGGCCGGCGCGCAGACCGAACGCACCCCACTGATTGCCCACATAGGCACCGACGTGCGTGTTGTCGATTTCCGAACGGGCGCCGCGACCGGCCGCCTGCTTGATATCGGTACGGCCGGTACCCACCAGTGCACCGACCTGCCAGCCGCCACCGAACACATGGTCGGCACCGACCAGCAGACCGTTGCTGTTGGAATCGGTCCGTGCGGCATTGGCATCGCCATCGAGCTTGCCGCTGCCACCGATTGCCTGCACCCATGCACCACCGGCGGCGGCGTCATCGCCGGCAGCCGGCGAACGCACGCCCACGGCACGGCTGAGGGCCGCATCACGCAGGTAACGGCTGCTTTCCACCAGCGCCATCGGCGTGGCGGCGTGGATTTCACCACTCAGCGCGTCCAGCGCCGCACCGACCTGGGCCGGGAACAGCTGGGTCAGCGGCTTCGGCAGACCCTGGTTGATGCCCAGACGATCGGCGCTGGTTGCCACGGCGATCTGGTTGGCGGTGACCGCCGCGCTGGCCAGCGAATTGCCGCGTGCCACGCCGATGCTCATGCCACCGGCGGTGTAGGCCAGGTTGAACTGCAGGAACGGCGAGAACGCCGAGAAGTCCGTGGTCGCGAACTGACCGTTCACGCCACCGGCGGCCTGCAGGAAGTTGAACTGCTCCCCGAGGTAGTACACGCCGGCTTCCGGCAGTGCCTTCAAGGTGCCATCCAGCGTGGCGGTGCCGGTGACGCGCAGCACATCGCTGCGGCTGCCCGGGGCCAGTTCGGCCTGGTAGACGCCGGTGGCGGTCTGCACGTAATCGCCGTTGATGGTCAGCGTGCCGATGGAGTTGCCCGGCGCGATGATGCCTTCCACGCGGGTGCTGCCCAGCGTGCCGACACCCTTCAGGGTGCCCTGGATGCCAACGAAGGTCGACGCGCCTTCCTGCACACCGTTGAACGACACTACACCGCCGGTCACGTTGAGCGCAGAACCCTCAAGCGTACCGGTGCTGGCAATGTAGCTGCTGCCGCCCAGGTTGTTGAGCGTGGTATCCACCAGGCTGCCATTGAGCAGGAACTGGCCGCCCTGCACATCGACCGACGCCGTCAGTGCGTTGGCGCCGTCCAGCTCCAGCACACCGTCGCGCACGATGGCGCCATGGAAGGTGTTGTCGCCGCTCAGGCGCAGCCAGCCGATGCCGGACTTGGTCAGTTTGCCAGGGCCGCCGATGTCATTGGTCCAGTCGTCCCACGCATCGCCTTCCCACACCTTCAGGCCACCGGCCTTCTGGTTCATGACCACGTCGGTGTCGACGCGGAGCATGCCGTAGCCTTCGATGGCCTTGCGCAGATCGAGCAGGCCCCAGCCGTAGATCTCATCGATGCCAGGCGCACCAAGATCACGCGCCGTGGTGAGCATGACGTCGCGCACCTGCGCGTTGTCCAGGTACGGGAATCGTTCGAACAGCAGGCCCAGCGCGCCGGTGACGTGCGGGGCGGCCATCGAGGTACCGCTCAGGCGGCCGTATGCATAGCTCGGCACGCGCTTGAGCACGTCCAGAATCAGGTTGCCATCCGCGTCCACAACGAGGTCCGCATTGATCTGCGAGTCACTGCCGTACACCGTGGAGGTGATCTGCGAACCCGGCGCGGCAAGGCACCAGTTCGCCGCCAACCCACACTTCATGGATTGATTGCTGAGCTCAAGCGTCTGGTTGACGTTGACCACCGCCAGCCAATACGGCTCGATATCCGCCAGGGCCCGTGGCAACGAGGCGTACATGCCCGCGATCGGGCTCGCCTCGGGGCTGGGATTGACGCCGCTGTTGCCGGCAGCCCAGACCTGGATCATCCCCTTGGCACGCGAACCCTCTGCGATGGCGTGCAGGCGCTCGGCAAAGACCGGATGGGACAGATAGAAATCCATGTCTTCAGCCGAATTCGGCTCCGTGGCCAGGCCCCAGCTGTGGTTGAGGGCACGCACGCCCTGCTCGTTCATCTGCGCGTACATGTCGACGAACGCGGAGGGGTCCGGCCCCACGCCACCGAGCGACTCGACCGAATAGCCGCCCTCCGGCGCCTGCTGCCATTCGCGCGCCGTGTTGAAGAACAGTTTGGCCGTGCTCAGGTTGGCACCGAACGCCACACCATGCATGCCGGAACCGTCGCGATTGGCAACGATGGTTCCACCGACGTGCGTACCGTGGATCCCATAGGTGACGCCCGCCTGCACATAGTTGCCCTTGCGGATGGTTTCGCGGACCTCCTCGGGCACATTGTCGTTGAAACCGACATAAGCGATCTGGACATCGCCACCGTCGCTGGCAAAGCAGGCGCCCGGCCCTGCGACGGCGGACGTATTGGTGCAGCGGGTGCCATCCGGCAGCAGGTCGCCGATACGGATGCTGCGATGGTCCTTGCCTGCGAACTCAGGGTGATCAAGGCCGGTGCCGGAATCGAAAATGCCCAATCGGATGCCTTGCCCGGTCAAACCACGGGCATAGGCGTGTTCGGCGTTGATCGCTCCCAGCCCCCAGTCGGCCTTGAACTCCTCACTGCGCCAACTGTCCAGATCCCCCGCCGTGCCCAGGACCGGGGCAGTGGCGTCGGCACGTAGCGAGGAGCGCGTCACCGGCGCGGGTGATGCGGCGAAGCGGGACGCAACCGATGCGCTCTGCAGATCACGGGTGGAGGCGGCGGCCTGTTCACTTTGCTGCTGCTGGAAACGCTGCAGCACATCGCTGGTCGGGCTGGCCAGGGCCGGTACGGCGATCGCGGCCAGCAGGGTGCCGGTGATGGCCGAGGCCAGCAGACTGCGCGGCAGGGTGCGATAGCGGAATTGCAGATGCAGGGTCATGTAAAAGGTACGTCCTTGAGGTGGTTCGAGAGTCGACATCAACAACCGGCAAGGCATGTCCCGTTCGGGATCCGCCACTGCCGTCAGCTGCATTTCAGCCTACCCATAAAGTTCCGGGAAATTTCACAATCGTTTCTCTCAACCATGGGTGATCTCATTTGCTAAAACTATGCAAAAGGTCACTTGGCAAGCCGCCCCTCTCCCGGATAGCGTCGAGGAATTGTGTCCATGCGGCTTCGGGGAAAACCATGCAGAAGTTGTTGAGCGTCGGCGTTGGCCTGGCGTTGATGTCGATCGTGTCCGCGCCCGCGCCCGCCGCGTCGCGGTTCGTCCAGGATCCCTATCCCAGCACCTACGCGCCGATCGCCTCGGCGCCGGTGCTGATCAGCAACGCCACGGTGCTCACCGGCACCGGCGTGCGCCTGGACAACGCCGATGTGCTGTTGCAGGGCGGCCGCATCGCAGCAGTCGGCACCGACCTGAGCGCGCCGGCCGATGCGGTGCGCGTCGACGGCCAGGGCAAGTGGGTCACGCCCGGCATCATCGATGTGCACTCGCACCTGGGCGTGTATCCCAGCCCGGGCGTCAGTGCGCACAGCGACGGTAACGAGATGACCGCACCGGTCACCGCCAATGTCTGGGCCGAGCACTCGGTATGGCCGCAGGACCCCGGCTTCGCCGCGGCACTGGCCGGCGGCGTGACCTCGATGCAGGTGCTGCCCGGCTCGGCCAATCTGGTCGGTGGCCGCGGGGTGACGTTGAAGAACGTGCCCGCGACGACCTACCAGGCCATGAAGTTCCCCGGCGCGCCATGGGGCCTGAAGATGGCCTGCGGCGAGAACCCCAAGCGCGTCTACGGCGGCAAGGGCACCGCGCCGGGCACGCGCATGGGCAATGTCGCCGGTTACCGCGCGGCCTTCATCGATGCCAGCGAGTACATCGCCAAGAACACCCCCAAGCAGCCAAAGAAAAAGCGCTGGTTCAGTGGCGATGACAAGGGCGACAGCGCCGGCGACAGCGGCGGCAAGCGCGATCTCAAGCTGGATACGCTGGCCGGCGCCATCCAGGGCGACATCCGCGTGCACATTCACTGCTACCGCGCCGATGAGATGGCTACGATGCTGGATCTCTCCAAGGAATTCGGCTTCAAGATCGCCGCCTTCCATCACGCGGTGGAGGCCTACAAGCTGGCTGACCGGCTCGCCGAGGAAGGCGTGTGTGGCGCGCTGTGGGCCGACTGGTGGGGCTTCAAGATGGAGGCCTTCGATGGCATCCAGGACAACATCGCCCTGGTCGACCGCCCCGCCAACAGCTGCGCGATCGTGCATTCGGATTCGCCCGAGGGGATCCAGCGCTTGAACCAGGAGGCGGCCAAGGTGATCGCCAACGCACGCCGCGCTGGCATCGAGATCGCCCCGGAGCGCGCCATGATGTGGCTGACCTCCAACGCGGCGCGCTCGCTGGGTGTGGAGAAGCAGACCGGCAGCCTGGAGGCCGGCAAGATGGGGGACGTGGTGGTCTGGAACGGCAGCCCCTTCAGTTCCTACGCACTGGCCGAAAAGGTTTACGTCGATGGTCACCAGGTCTATGACCGCCAGGACGTGAGGCGGCAGCCGCTGTCGGACTTCATGCTCGGCCAGGAGGCACGCCCATGAGCCGCCGCGTCTCGATGCGCCTGCTTCCGCAGGCCTTGCTGTTGATTGCCGGTGCCTGCGTGGCACCGTCCTTGTTCGCGCAGGATCTGCTGATCCGCAACGCCACGGTGCACACCGCCGCCGCACGCGGCAGCCTGGCGCACAGCGATGTGCTGATCCAAGGCGGCGTGATCCGCGCCGTCGGTCCCGGCCTGTCCGCACCGGCGGGTGTAACGGTGGTCGAGGCTGCGGGCAAGCCGCTCACCCCGGCGCTGTTCGGCGGCATCACCGACATCGGTATCGAAGAGGTGTCCGGCGAATCGGCCACGGTCGACAGCACACTCAAGCTGGAAGACCAGCCGCTGCGCCCGGAATTCGATGTGACCCTCGCCTTCAATCCGGACTCGGTGCTGATCCCGGTGGCGCGGCTGGATGGCATCGGCTTCACCCTGCTCGGGGCGAATACCGGTGGCGGTTTCATCGCCGGCCAGGGCGGGCTGATGCGGCTGGACGGCAGCGCCGATCCGGTCGGCCCGCAGGCGCTGTTCATCCGCCTCGGTGCATCCGGCGCGGAGCTGACCGGCACCTCGCGGGCCGCGCAGTGGATGCTGCTGGAACAGATGGTCAGCGAGGCGCGTGGGCGCGTGCCGGCGGACTCTCCGCATGCGCTGCTCACACCCGCCGGGCGCGCCACGCTGGCGCGCTACCTGGCCGGCCAGGGCCGGATCGTGGTGCAGGTCGACCGCGCGGCGGACATCCGCCAGCTGCTGCGCTGGGCCGGCCGCGAGAAGGTCAAGATCGCCATCGCCGGCGGTGCCGAGGCGTGGCGTCTGGCCCCGCAGCTGGCCCAGGCCGGCGTGCCGGTGTTCGTCGATGGGCTGGGCAACCTGCCGAGCAGCTTCGACCAGCTCGGTGCGACCCTGCAGAACGCCGCGCGCTTGAAGGCGGCCGGCGTGCCGGTCAGCTTCGCCCAGCGCGACGATGCCTCGCACAACGCGCGCAAGATGCGCCAGCTGGCCGGCAATGCAGTCGCCAACGGGCTGCCTTGGGATGATGGCCTGGCGGGCCTGACCCGGGTGCCGGCGCAGGCGCTGGGCGTCGGCGACCGGCTTGGCACCATCGAGCCGGGCAAGCTGGCCGATCTGGTTCTGTGGGAAGGCGATCCGCTGGATGTCGGGCACTACGCCGAGCAGGTCTGGCTGGGCGGCCGCGCGATGCCCATGCGGTCGCGCCAGACCGAGCTGCGTGACCGCTACCAGGCGCCGGCGTCGAGCGAACCGCGCGCATACTCGCGCTGAGTCCCTGCACAGGGCCGCTGCCTGCGGCGGCCCTGCATCCGGCGGCACTACCGTCCCGCAACGTGAGTACCCGATCATGGCCCTGCGCTGGTATTTCGATTTCGTCTCACCGTTCGCTTACCTGCACTGGCAGCAGCTCAAGGCCCTGCCGCAGTTCAAGAGCATTGTGCCGGTACCGATCGCCTTCGGCGCGGTGCTGCACCACCTGGGCAATCTGGGCCCGGCAGAAATTCCGGCCAAGCGGGTGTTCACCTATCGCCAGGCGCTGTGGCAGGCCCGCAGCGCCGGGCTGACGCTGCGCTTTCCACCGGGCCACCCGTTCAATCCACTGGCTGCCCTGCGCCTGTGCCTGGCCGCCGGGGCCACTCACGAGACGGTCGACCTCCTGTTCAACTGGATCTGGCGCGACGGCCACGCCGGTGACAGTGCGGCCGCGCTCGCCCTGCCCGGCGCGATGCTGGACATCGCCAATGTTGCCGCGGCGATCAGCGAGCCGTCGGTCAAGGAAGCGCTACGCCGCAATACGGATGCCGCCTTGGCGGCCGGCGTGTTCGGCGTCCCGACGCTGGCAATCGGCAGCGAACTGTTCTGGGGCAACGATGCCCACCCGCTGATGCAGGCGGTGCTGGCCGATCCCAGCCTGCTCGAGCAGGGCGAATGGGCCCGGATCAAGGACCTGCCGGTGGCGGTCGAGCGCAGCCGCTGAGGTCGGCCGCCTCCCCGGTCAGGCAAAACATCTCGTTTTGAGATAGCGTTCACGTTTCCGAACCTACAACCTGCCGGAGGGGCACAGGATGCGCATCGGAATCGTGGTCGACTCTGCGTGCGATCTGCCGCAGGATTTCATTGAACAACACAACATCGTGCTGCTGCCGATCACCGTCCGCATTGGCGAGGCCGTGCTGGCCGACCATCGCGACGAACAGGCGACACTGAGCTTTCTGCATGCCCATGTGGCCGAGCATGGCGCCGAGGCGGAGACCATTCCGTTCAGCGTCAATCAGATCCGGGATCTGTTCCTGGGCAAGCTGGTGATCGATTACGACCATGTGTTCTGCATGACGATCACCAAGACCCGCAGCCCGATCCACGACAACGCGATGCAGGCCAGCTTCGCGATCCTCAACGATTACAAGCCGGTGCGGCAGGCGGCGGGCTTCAACTCGCCGTTCGCGCTGCGCGTGCTCGATACCCAGAACCTGTTCGCCGCCCAGGGGGTGACCGCAGTGGAAGCGGTGCGCCTGCGCGACAGTGGTGCGAGCGTGCAGCAGATCCGCGAGCGGCTGGAGCTGCTGGCGCACAACGTGCACGGCTACATGATCACCCGTGATCTGTACTACATGCGCGCCCGTGCACGTCATAAGGGCGACCGCAGCGTGGGCCTGATCAGCGCCGCGCTGGGCAGTGCGCTGGACATCAAGCCGGTGCTGCATGGCTACCGCGGCGAGACCGGGCCGGTGGCCAAGATCAAGGGCTTCGACAACGCGGTGCAGAAGCTGTTCGATTTCGTCGGCCAGCGGGTCAAGGGCGGCCTGATGACGCCCACCGTGTGCATCAGCTACGGCGGCGAGCTGGCCGACCTGCAGGCCCTGCCCGGCTACGCCACCTTGCGTGAGACCTGCCAGGCGCATGGCGTGGATGTGTTCGAGGCGGTGATGAGCCTGACCGGCATGGTCAACGTGGGCAAGGGCGCGGTGACGATCGGGTTTGCCGACGAGCCGCATACCTTCAGCGGCTGACCCCGTTCTGCACGCAGATTCCACCGCGTCTCTGCCAGCCTTGCCACATTCAAAGGAGGTTACCATGCCAAGTTATGACATCAGCCTGCCGGACCCGGCCAAGGCACGCGGCAACGATCCGGATCTGTCCTTCCACGCTCAGGGCGCGGCGGGCCTGGCCGAGGAACTTCAGAACGCCCTGCGCACCACGGTGCTGTTCGACCGCTGGCGCGCCAAGCAGGACGACCCGGATGCCGTTGACCCGCAGTGGGGCGCGACCGATCCGTCCGCCACCGTCACCGGCGCGCAGGACGATCTGCGCATCAATCTGGTCGCCACCACCAGCATCGACAGCGAGGTGTTCAAGCAGCGCCTGCGCATGCTGGCCGGCAGTCACTGGGAACTGCGCAACGTGCGTTGAGCTGATCGCGTCGTGCCGGCTGGCTGGCACGACGCGAACACCGCTGAACCAGCGTCCTGTGCCCCGACGGACGTCACTGCGGATGCTGGAAACGCCAGGCAGCTGCCCAGCGGGTGGCCAAACGGTATGCCTCAGGCGTACAAGGCCTTGGCGTGGTGCGCGATGTGCTCGCCGATGAAGCTGCTGATGAAGTAATAGCTGTGGTCGTAACCGGGCTGCAGGCGCAGCGTCAGCGGATGACCGGCCGCCGTGCACGCCGCCTGCAGCCACTGCGGCTGCAGCTGGGTGTCGAGGAACTCATCGCCGCCGCCCTGATCGACCAGCAACGGCAGGCGCTCGGTGGCGCTGGTGACCAGCTCGCTGGCGTCCCACGCCGCCCACCTGGCGCGGTCCTCGCCCAGATACGCGGTGAACGCCTTCTGGCCCCACGGCACGCGGGTCGGCGCCACGATCGGTGAGAACGCTGAGACGCTTTTGTAGCGACCGGGATTCTTCAATGCGATCACGAGCGCGCCATGGCCGCCCATCGAGTGGCCACTGATGCTGCGAGCGCCCGTCGTCTGGAATTGTGCGTCGATCAAGGCAGGCAGCTCCTCCACCACGTAGTCGTACATGCGGTAGTGCGCCGCCCACGGCTGCTCGGTGGCGTTCAAATAGAAACCCGCCCCCTTGCCCAGGTCGTAGCCTTCGGCGTCGGCGACGTCATCGCCGCGCGGGCTGGTGTCCGGCACGACCAGGATCACGCCATGCTCGGCGGCGTAGCGCTGCGCACCGGCCTTGGTGATGAAGTTCTGTTCGTTGCAGGTCAGCCCGCTGAGCCAGTACAGCACCGGCAGTGGCTGCGTGGCAGCCTGCGGCGGCAGATACACGGCGACGTTCATGTCGCAGCCCAGCACCTGCGAGGTGTGGCGGTACACGTCCTGCCAACCGCCGGAGGCGGCGCGATGTTCGATGCGTTCCATGATGGTTCTCCGTAGGGGCGGCGCAGACCACGCGCCGCCCGCAGTGACTCAGAAATGCACGACCGAGCGGATCGACTTGCCTTCATGCATCA
>Ga0247813_10001834_pt1 | contig 15396 bp, 14 predicted proteins | sample UWRJL169409C1_FD_180719 | JGI IMG/M metagenome (GOLD analysis project Ga0247813, IMG submission 180719) | Plant litter microbial communities from Arlington Agricultural Research Station in Wisconsin, United States - UWRJ-L169-409C-1 | ecosystem: Environmental > Terrestrial > Plant litter >... | reverse complement strand
CGCCGTCATCAACGTGGAGAGCACCGCCATGCCGTCGGGTTGCGGATCCACCCAACAGTTACGGTCCTCGACCGCGGCCGTGTGCCGGCGTTCGATACTGTCCGGGTCCAACGCTTCCCGCTTCTTCCGGGCATCCTGCTTGAACTTCGACACCGTGAGTTCTTTCGCCCGCGGCAACACGACCTTCTCGAACTCGCCGGTGACGACGTCGGAGAGTCCCGCGGCCTGGTCGATGATGATCTGCGCGTGCCGATAGCTGATCTCGCCCGCACCGAGAGCCCGGTGGGTGTCGGGCAGCCGCTGCACGAGCCGTTCGGATTCGCCGATCAGGGTTTCGGCGGTGCGTTCCGGGATGCGGAGCCGGACGGCGAGATCGAAGACGAGTTCGCGGCGGGCGCGCACGGCCGCGTTCCAGCCGTGCGGTTCCGACCCGAGAGCGCCAGCAGAGGAGCCTTCCAGGGCGAGGGCTTCGCTGGTTCGACGGGCGGCATCGATCAACTCCGCCCGCGCGGCAGCGGTCGCCCCCTGGATGCGGTCGATCGACTCGACCGTATCGAGGACACCACCCAGCGACCCGCGCAACATCGACACACGCGGCGCCTCTGCACCGGGTTCGCGATCGATCAGATCTGTCATGCCGGCATACAAACTCCGACCACCGACATTGCCCTGCACCACCGAAAAAGCTGTGCAGAACCCGGTTATCCCCAGCCGGAAAACGGAGAAGAAGCCCGCGACCGCCAAGCACCCGAGCCGCAGCGCGCGAGGCGCATCCGCGGTTCTATCGAGACTTCCTGCCCCTCGACGAGGCGACAATGCCGCGGTCTTTTTGCGCCTGCACCTCGACGAACGTGTCGTGCGCGGTCGAGTGCATCGCCTCGTCGTACGCCGCCATGGCAGCCGAGATCGCCGAACCGGCACTGCCGCGCCGGCGCACAACACGAGCGACCGCCGCCAACCCCACCAGCACGAGTCCGGTGACGATGACGACGATCGCGCCCATGCCTAGTTGCGGAATTCGCGCTTCGGGCGGTCGCTGTACGACTCACGCTTGGCGGGTCCGCCGCGGTCGGGCTTGATCTCGATCAGCTTGCCGCTGATGCGGGTACCCGACAGCTTGTCGAGCACGTCGCTCGGCAGGTCGGCCGGCAGTTCGACGAGCGAGAAATCGGGGCGGATGTCGATGTGCCCGAAGTCGTCGCGGTTGAGCCCGCCCTCGTTGGCGAGAGCGCCGACGATCTGACGCGGCTCGACACGGTGACGCTTGCCGACCTCGATGCGGTACGACGAGAGTCGCTTGTTCGGGTCGCGCGGACGACGCTCGGCGCGCTCCGGACGGTCGGGGCGGTCGTCGCGGAACGAACGCTCCGAGCGGCCCTGGCGGTCGTTCTGGTCGCGGTCCATACGCTCGCGCTCACGACGCGCGAAACGGGGGTCGTCGGGCGACAGCAGCAGGGGAGTGTCGCCCTGTGCGACGACGGCGAGAGCGGCGGCGACGTCGGACTCGACGACGTCGTGGTGCTCGACGTAGTGCGCGATGATGTCGCGGAACGTGTTCAGGGTGCTCTCGTCGCCGAGCGCCGCGGTGATCGCGTCGTCGAAACGGGTGAGGCGCGTGACGTTGACGTCTTCGACGCTGGGCATGCGCATCTCGACCATCGGCTGGCGCGTTGCCTTCTCGATGGCTCCGAGCAGGCGACGTTCGCGCGGGGTGACGAAGCTGATGGCGGCACCACTCCGTCCGGCGCGGCCGGTACGGCCGATGCGGTGCACGTACGACTCGGTGTCGATCGGGATGTCGTAGTTGACGACGTGGGAGATGCGTTCGACGTCGAGGCCTCGAGCCGCGACATCCGTCGCAACCAGGATGTCGAGCTTGCCGTTCTTCAACTGCTCGACCGTGCGCTCACGCTGGGCCTGCGCGACGTCGCCGCTGATCGCGGAGGCGGAGTAACCGCGGGCACGCAGCTTCTCGGCGAGCGTCTCGGTCTCGTTCTTGGTGCGCACGAACACGATCATGCCCTCGAAGTTCTCGACCTCGAGGATGCGGGTGAGGGCGTCGATCTTCTGCGGGTACGACACCATGAGGTAGCGCTGCGTGGTGTTCGCCGAGGTCGTCGTCTTGTTCTTGACGGTGATCTCTTCGGGGTCGTGCAGGTACTTCTGCGAGATGCGGCGGATCTGCGCGGGCATCGTCGCCGAGAACAGCGCGATCTGCTTGTCGTCGGGGGTGTCGGCGAGAATCGTCTCGACGTCTTCGGCGAAGCCCATCTTCAGCATCTCGTCGGCCTCGTCGAGCACCAGGTACTTGAGCTGGCTGAGGTCGAGGGTGCCCTTGTCGAGGTGGTCCATGATGCGACCAGGGGTGCCGACGACGACGTGCACGCCGCGGCGGAGGGCGGAGAGCTGGACGCCGTAGCCCTGTCCGCCGTAGACGGGCAGCACGTGCACGCCCTTGAGGTGCGAGGCGTAGCGCTCGAAGGCCTCGCACACCTGCAGCGCGAGCTCGCGGGTGGGGGCGAGCACGAGGGCCTGCGGGCTCTTCTGGCTCAGGTCGAGGCGCGACAGGATGGGGAGGGCGAACGCCGCCGTCTTGCCGGTGCCGGTCTGGGCCACGCCGAGAACGTCGCGGCCGGAGAGCAGCGGGGGGATGGTCGCGGCCTGGATGGCGCTGGGGGTCTCGTAGCCGACGTCTTTGAGCGCCTTCAGTACTGCGTCACCGAGCCCCAGTTCGGTGAAAGTGAGGGTGGCGGGGGAAGCTTCTGCCTCGCCGGGTGCGGATGTTTCGGGGGAAGTCATGGGTCAACGGTAGTCTCTCGCCCGCCTGCTTCGGGCCGGAACCCGCCGATTGCATAGTAGAGTTCTTCTCAGTGACGCGGCGGAAGATGCGCACGCGTTCACTTTCTGCTTCTGGGGATTCGCTCGTGGTCTCTCTTCGGTGAACGACCATTTTGGGGGATCTGGTATGAATCATTCGTCAATGCGTCGAGGTACGGCCGTTATGGCGCTCGCCATCGGCTCGGCACTCGTGCTTCTGCCCGCACTTCCGGCCTCCGCGGCCGTGGCGATCAGCGGGCCCGTCGATCTCGGGTCGGCGACACCGTTCGGTGTGCTCGCGGGCAGCAGTGTCGACAACAGCCTGCTGTCGGTCGTCACTGGCGACCTCGGGCTGAGCCCCGGGACCGCGATCACCGGATTCCCGCCCGGCGTAGTTCTCGGAGCGATCAATGCCACCGACGCGACCGCGCTGCAGGCGAAGACGGACCTCACAACCGCGTACAACGTGGCGGCGAGTCTGACCCCTGCGCAGAGCGGACTCTCCGAGCTGGCCAACCTGTCACTCGTGCCCGGGGTCTACTCCGGCCAGGCGCTGCTCCTCGGCGGCGACCTCACCCTCAGCGGCACCGCCGATTCGGTGTGGGTGTTCCAGTCGGCGACCTCCCTCGTGACGGGCGCGGCCAGCCGCATCCTGCTCACCGGCGGCGCCACCTCGTGCAACGTCTTCTGGCAGGTCGGCAGTTCGGCCACCCTCGGGGCGAACTCGGCGTTCGTCGGCACGGTGCTGGCCGACCAGTCGATCACCGCGACCGCGAACGCCGTCGTCCAGGGCCGCCTGCTCGCGCGCGCCGGAGCGGTCACCCTTACGGGCAACCGCATCGTGCAGCCAACGAACTGCAACCCCGCGCCGCCCGCCGTCACGGTCAGCCCGACGATCACGTCGCCCGCCCCGACCGCCGCGGCGAGCGTCGGCACCCCCTATGCCTCGACCATAATCGCGTCGGGCACACCCGTCGTGAGCTATCGCGTGTCGTCGGGCAGTCTGCCGACCGGTATCGCGCTCGATGCCACGAGCGGCGTCGTCGCGGGCACCCCGACCACGGCGGGCAGCTACACCTTCACGGTGACCGCGAGCAACGGCACGGCTCCCGACGCGTCGTCGGCCTACACGATCGTGGTCGCTGCCGCCGCGGCGATTCCGCCGGCCGTCGTCGTTCCCCCGGGTGCGGACGCGCCGCCGGCCGGGTCGCCGATCGTGGCGCTGCCCGGCGCGGGTCTGCCCGGCGAGCTGCCGGCGGCCGCACCCGGGGCAGCCGTACCCGGGGCCGTCGATCCAGCTGCCGTAGTCCCCGGGCTCGTCGTGCTCGGCCAAGCCGCCGGCGCCTCTGCGGTCGCCGCCGGTGGTCCCACTGCCGACGCGAGCGCCGCGCAGCGCCCTGCCGCTGCACGGCGGCTGGCCGTGACCGGCTCCGACCCGCTTCCCCTCGTGGTCGTCGGCCTCGGGCTGTTCGCCCTCGGTCTGGCTCTGCGGGCGCGATCATCGCGCACGCGCGCAGAACAGTACTGACCGACTCCGGCGTCCGCGGGCTGCTCAGGAGCGCCCTCCCCGCGTCAGAGCGCTGGGCGAACGACCGCTATGCACGATAGTGAATCGTCGTCAAGGAGGAAAAACTTGTGGCGCTCCCCGTCGCTAACGGTGTTTACTTCAAGAACTGTAGAGATTTCTCTTTTGGACTCTCGCCATCGAACGGCTATTAGGGGATCTCGCATGAATCGACTGCACACTCGCCGCGGTACCGCGGCGGTCGCCATTTCTCTCGGACTCGGACTCGCCGTCGTCCCCGTCGTCGCGGCCTCCGCCGCCACGTCGATCGACGGGCCCGTCAACCTCGGCACCGCCACCTCGTACAGCGTTCTCGGCGGCAGCACGGTCACCAATACCGGCTCCTCGGTACTCGGCGGCGACCTCGGCGTGAGCCCCGGAACGTCGATCACCGGCTTCCCGCCCGGCCTCGTACTCGGAACGACCAACGCGACCAACGCCCAGGCGATCCAGGCGCAGAACGACCTCACCACCGCGTACAACGTCGCCGCGAGCCTGACTCCTGCGTCGAGCGGTCTCACCGAACTCGCCGGCCAGTCGCTGACCCCCGGCGTGTACTCCGGCGAGGCGCTGTCGCTCACCGGAGACCTCACTCTCGCCGGCACCGCGGAGTCGGTCTGGGTCTTCCAGGCATCGAGCACGCTCGTCACCGGATCGGCCAGCCGCATCCTGCTGACCGGCGGCGCCAGCTCGTGCAACGTCTTCTGGCAGGTCAGCAGCTCGGCCACCCTCGGCACGGCCTCGGAGTTCGTCGGCACCATCATGGCGAACCAGTCGATCACCGCGACCACCGCGGCCACGGTCGAGGGTCGCCTGCTCGCGCGCATCGGAGCGGTCACGCTCGACAACAACGTGATCACCCAGCCGACCAACTGCGACGACGCCACCGACACCGTCGTGACCACGAGCCCGTCGATCACCTCGGCGGCACCCACCGCCACCGCGGTCGCCGGCACGCCGTACTCCTCGACCGTCACGGCGTCGGGCACGCCTACCGTCTCCTACCGGGTCTCGTCGGGCGCACTGCCGACCGGCCTGACCCTCAACCCCGCCACCGGCGAGATTACGGGCACCCCGACCACGCCCGGCACCTACGTCTTCACGGTGAGCGCGAGCAACGGCACCCTGCCCGACGCGGCCGTCGAGTACACGATCACCGTCGCCGCGGCGGTCGTGCCCACCGTTCCCGGTACGCCCGGCGCGCCCGGCACCCCCGGTGTGCCGCCGCTCGTCACCGTCGCCGCCGTCGGCGCGCAGGCACCTGAGCTCGCCGCGACCGGCACCGAACTGCTGCCGATGGTCGCCCTAAGCGGCGCGCTGCTCGCCCTCGGTGCCGTGCTGCTCGTGCGGTCGGCGCGATCGCGCGACGCGCAGTAGCCCCGGCGACCGTCTGCCGCGGCCCGTTCGACCGTCAGCCTCCCGGGCAGTGCCCGCTCGTCCCGTAACACGGGGGCTGCGGGTTCTGCTCGCCGAGCTCGCTCGTGGGCAGCGGTATCGAGGAATCGTAGTACTCCACCGAGGTCTCGATCACCGCGAAGTAGAGTGCGCCCGTGGAGCGGGCCGCGCCCTCGACGTCGTCGGGCCAGTCGCCCTCGTCGCTCTGCACCAGACCGCCCGCCCGCGCGGGCAGGTGCTGCACCGATCCGTCGAGCTGCGCTGAGTCGAACAGCTTCACCGCGAAGCCCGCACCCGCGTCGCCCACGGTCGCCCCTATCCCGGGCGGCAGCGCGAACTGGGCGTCGGCAGCGGTGGCTGCCGCGACCTCGGCCGTCATCGTGGTGGTCGACCTGGCGCCGTTCCCGGTGACGAAACCGTCGACCATGGTGGCGGCGTCCGCGGCCGTGGCGGCGCCTTCGAGCGCGAACACGGCCACGGACGTCAGTGTGCAGCGCAGGCCCATGTCGCCGGTGTCGCCGAATCCGCTGCTGCTGCGCGCCGTGCCGCACGCGTCCACGGTGTGGTCGCCGACCGACCGCATTCCCGACTCGAGCACGAGCTCACCGACGTCGACCGCCTGCGCTGCGGCAGCTGCGCGCGCCGACACCACCCGGTCGTCCGACGGCGTATAGAGCGGCGGCGTCGTGCACCCGCCGAGCGCGCCCGCGACAGCGGCGACCGCGACCATCGAGATCAACCGGCGCACGCTGCTCCCTCGCTCACGACGAACGACGGGGGCGCATCCGATCGTGAGGAAAGCATAACGACACCGCGCCCCGAGGAGTGCTTCTCGAATGTCGTTCGCTTCTGGTCGAATAGGGGCATGGATGCGGCGTCGGGCTACTCTTCCGGGTTCCTGGCCCGACCGCTCGAGTTGCCCGTCACGGCGCAGGCGACGCGGCGTCTCGAGTACACCCATTTCACCGTCTTGCTCGACCCGCGCCGCAGGCTCGCCGCGGCGACCGCGGTGAACATCGACGGCGAGCGGCTCGTCGACGTGGCTCGCGCCGACGACTGGCACCTCGACGACCGGGTGCCGGCTGACGAGCAGGCCGGCGCAGAGCTCTACGCCCGCAACGACCTCGACCGTGGCCACCTCGTGCGCCGCCGCGATCCGGTGTGGGGCGACGAGGCCGAACGGGCGAACGCCGACACCTTCGTCTACACGAACGCGGCACCGCAGGCGGCCGCGTTCAACCAGTCGAAAGAGCTCTGGTCGGGGCTCGAAGACTACGTCCTCGAGAACGCCGAGGCCTTCGATCGCCGGCTGAGCGTGTTCACGGGGCCGGTCTTCGCCGACGACGACCCGCTCTACCGCGGCGTGCAGATTCCCCAACTGTTCTGGAAGATCGCGGCCTGGTCGAATGCCGACGGCCTGGCCGCCTCGGGCTACGTGCTCGACCAGCGCCCACAGCTCGACGACATCGATCTCGCCACCGCGACGGCGCTGGCGGTGGGCGATCCGCCTCCGCTCGGGCCGTTCCGCACCTTCCAAGTTCCGATCGGCGACATCGCCGAGCTCACCGCGCTCGGCATCGACCCTCTTGTCTCCGCCGACGTGCACGTCGAGCAGACCTCGTGGCTGCTGCTCACCCTGAGAACAGGCATCCGGCTCGGCCGCCGAGAACGGCCCTAGTCGAGCACCCGGATGTTCTCGCCGATCAGTAGAACCGAGCGCCCGTCGAACGCTATGCGCGGGTCGCCGTCACCAACAGGTATTCCCACTCCAGCACGAGGCCGCCGTCGCTGCCACGGTCGAAGCGCTCCGCCAGGGCCACGAGGTCGGCGTCGAGCGCGGCTACACGTTCGGGGTCGTCGCCGACGTTGCGGTAAGCGGCGATCGTCGGCCCGTAGTGCGACGCGAAGTACGCGCGAAACTCCTCGGGCGTCGCGAACCTCTCGATCGTGACCGTGCCCTTCGCCGTCGCGATGTTGCCGACGCGGTCGCCGAGCAACGACCGCACGTGCTGCTCGTCGCCCCAGAGCGGCGGCGGCTCTGCCCCGGGTGGGGGAGCGGCGGCGTACGGCTTCATGGTGCCGAGCATCTGGCCGACGAAACCCTGCGGGGTCCAGCTCAACAGCCCGATGCGCCCACCCGGCCGGCAGACCCGCACGAGTTCGTCGGCCGCGACCCGGTGGTGCGGCGCGAACATCACTCCGATGCTCGACAGCACGACGTCGAACTCGGCGTCGCCGAACGGCAGCGCCTCCGCGTCGGCCTCGACCCACTCGAGCTCGGCGCCCAGCCGTTGCGCCTCCTCCCGGCCCGCCTCGAACAGTTCGGGGGTGAGGTCGCTCGCGATCACCGTGGCGCCGGCGAGGGCGGCGGGGATGGCGGCATTGCCCGAACCGGCCGCGACGTCGAGCACGCGGTCGCCGGGCCGCACACCGACGGCCTCCACGAGAACGGGCCCGAGCGACGAGATCAGTTCGCGCGCCAGCTCCGGATAGTCGCCCGACGCCCACATCGAGCGGTGCCTGGCCTTCACGGCGCGGTCGGCCTCGACCGCGTCCGTCACTTCAGTCATGATCAACTCCCAGTCCGGTCGCGACACTGCGACCGATACGAGTGTGCTCCGCCGGGTCGGCGAAGCGCACCCCCCCCCTGCACGGAAGACAGGGGCGGATGCGCCGAAAGCCCGCCCGACAGGATGTCTGGCGCGATTTCGGGTCGCGCTTCCTGTCGAGCGGGCTGGTCGGGCGGGCCGAGGCGGGCCTGGCCGGGCCGGGCGGGCTGGGTGGTGCGGGCCTGGCCGGGCCGGTGCCGCGACTACGCGGCGAGGTCCTTCCGGGCGGAGCGCGGGGCGACCGCGGTGAGCGCCCATCCGACGAGACCGACCAGGATTCCGGTGCCGATCGCGAAGGCGGCGACGCCGAACGAGACCACCGAGGTGAAGAGCGACGTGCGCAGGAACGACGCGTTCATCACCGTGGCGCGCACCGGGTCGTCCTGCTCGAGTTCGGCGTAGGTCTTTCCCTCGGCCATGGTCAGCGCGTGGTGGTTGATGATGTCGGCCTCGGCGTACGCCGAGATGGGCCCGACGACGGGGGCGCCGGCCATCATCGACGCGTCGTCGCTCACGGTGATCTGTTCGGCGGCGAGCTGGCCGCTCACCATTCCCCAGACGGCGGCGCCGCCGACGATCATAACGATGCCGCCGAGGATGGCGAGAAATCCGACCACCCGAACGGCCGTCGACGTGCGGGCGGAGATGCCGAGCGGTGTTGCGGTCGTGGTGGTCACGGTGTGCCTTCCTCTGTGGGCGCCGGTTGCACCCTGTAGTCACAGTCTGCTCTCAGGAACGAGGATCAGTCAGAGTCTTAGGTCCCGGTTCTGCCAGCCCTTTCTTCGGCGCCGCGCACTGGTTACGGTGGCCCCATGGCAAGCGAAGCGGTAATGCTCACGGTCGGAACGCGCGAAGTGCGCATCTCGAGTCCGAGCCGGGTGCTCTGGCCGGAGCTCGGCATCACCAAGCTCGACCTCGCGAAGTACCTGAGCGAAGAGAACGTCGGCCCCGCGTTCATCGCCGCCAACGGCGACCGGCCGCTCTCGCTGCAGCGGTTTCCGGGCGGCATCGACGGCGAGCAGTTCTTCTCGAAGAACCCGCCGAAGGGCGCCCCCGACTACGTGGGATCGGTCAGCGTCGTGTACCCGAGCGGACGCACCCACCCCCAGCTCGTGCTCGACGAACCGGCCGCCGTGGTCTGGGCCGCGCAGATGAACGCCGTGGTGTTCCACCCGTGGCCCAGCCGGGCCCGCGACACCGACAATCCCGACCAGCTGCGCATCGACCTCGACCCGCAGCCGGGCACCGACTTCGACGACGCGATCCCGGCGGCTCTCGAACTGCGGAAGGTGCTCGAGGAGGCCGGCCTCGAGGCGTTCGTCAAGACATCCGGAAACCGCGGACTGCACGTCTTCGCACCGATCGAACCGACACGCGAATTTCTCGACGTGCGTCACGCGGTGATCGGCGCGGCCCGCGAGCTCGAGAGGCGGATGCCACGGAAGGTGACGACCAAATGGTGGAAGGAAGAGCGGGGCGAGCGCATCTTCGTCGACTTCAACCAGGCCAACCGCGACCGCACCATGGCGGGGGCGTACAGTCCGCGCGCCCTGCCCACGGCGACGGTCTCGACACCGCTCGCCTGGGACGAGCTCGAGAACACCGAGCCGACCGCCCACACCATCCTCACGGTGCCCGGGCGGCTCGCGACGCTCGGCGACCCGTGGGAACACTTCGGCGCGAAGCCCGGCACCATCGACGTGCTGCACGGCTGGTGGGAGCGCGACCTGGCCGACGGCCTCGGCGAGCTGCCGTTTCCGCCCGACTATCCGAAGATGCCGGGGGAGCCGCCTCGGGTGCAGCCGAGCCGGGCGCGCCCGTCGACGAACCAGGGCGACTAGAGCAGCACCTTCGCCAGGTCGTACGCCACCGGGATCTCGAGCTGTTCGAACGTGCACGACCGGGCGTCGCGGTCGGGGCGCCAGCGGTCGAACTGCACGGTGTGCCGGAAGCGCGCGCCCTCCATCTGGTCGTAACGCACCTCGACCACCCGGGTCGGGTCGAGCCGCACGAACGAGACGTCTTTGCCCGACGAGAATCGGCTGCGTTCGGTCTCGCCGGTGACGACGTCTCCCGCGTCGTCGTGCTGCACGAGCGGGGCGAGCTCGTCGACCAGTTCGAGCCGCCGGGCGTCGCTGAACGCCGACGCTCCTCCCACGTTGCGCAGTTCGCCCTCGTCGTCGTAGAGACCGAGGAGCAGCGACCCGACACCGGCACCGCTCTTGTGCACCCGGTAGCCGAGCACGACCACGTCGGCGGTGCGGTGGTGTTTGACCTTGAGCATGACCCGCTTGCCGGGAGCGTAGGGGGCTGCGAGAGGCTTCGCGACGACGCCGTCGAGACCGGCGCCCTCGAACTCGGTGAGCCAGGTGCGGGCCAGGTCGGTGTCGGTGGTCAGCCGGGTGAGGTGCACGGGATCGCCGAGCGGGGTGACGAGACTCTCCAGCGCGGCGCGGCGGTCGTGGAACGGCGTATCGAGCAGGCTCTCGCCGTCGAGGCCGAGCAGGTCGAAGGCCACGAACAGCGCCGGTGTCTCTTCGGCCAGTTTCTTCACCCGCGATTCGGCCGGATGGATGCGGGCGGAGAGCGCCTCCCAGTCGAGGCGCTCGTCGCCCGGCTCGCCGCGCCGCAGCACGATCTCCCCGTCGAGGACGCACCCGGCCGGGAGGAGGCGCGCGAACGCCTCGACGAGCTCGGGGAAATACCGGGTGAGCGGCTTCGAGCCCCGGCTCTCGATCTCGACCGACGAGCCGTCGACGTGCACGATCGCGCGGAAGCCGTCCCACTTCGGTTCGTACCCCCAGGTGGGCGACCCCTCGGTGTCGTCGTGCGCGGGAACCTCGGAGACGGCCTTGGCCAGCATCGGTGCGATCGTGGGCATACGCCGATTGTGCCCGCCCTCGAAGCAAACGGCCAGCAAAGTCTCAGGGCTTGCGCCGCGTCGGCAGCCGGAACCCAGCAGAGCTTTGTACCCTTGCCCGATGCGTATTTCCCCGAGGCGAACGGTGCGGCCGAAAGCCGCCGCCGGCGTCGTGCTCCTCCTGAGCGCGATCGGCTTCGCGACGGTGTACGCGATCGGCGTCCTCACCCGGCCCGGCCAGATCGTCGAGAACCGGGCTCTCGACGCCTCGACCTTCCTCACCCGTCCCGGCGGGTTGCTCTCGCTGGTGAGCGCGGTGAACGTCGGCATCGCGCTCGCCGTGCTCGTCGTGCTCGGCCTCGCACTGCGCCGGCCCCGTGCCACGGTGCGCGCCGTCGGCGTCGTGGCGGTAGCGACGGCCCTGTCGCAAGTGCTGAAGAACGGGCTGCTCGCCCGACCCGACTATCTCGGCGACGTCGCGGCGAACACCCTGCCGAGCGGGCACACGGTCGTCTACGCCGCGGTGCTGTTCGGCCTGCTCGTGATCCTGCCGCCGAAGGTGCGCACCATCGCCGCGGTGCTCGTCTCGGTGATCCTCGGCATCGTGGTGTTCCAGCTGCTCGCGTTCGGCTGGCACCGGGCCAGCGACGTGGTCGCCGGACTCCTCCTGGTGACCGGCGTCATGGCGCTCGCCCACCTGGTGCTGCCCGACCGCGGCGCCGAACGCAACCACAACGACATCGGCACGCGCGCGTTGCTCGCCCTCGGCGCCCTCGTCGGGGTGGTGCTCGTGATCGCGACGATCGCGTTCGCGGCGACGCTCGCCCTCGACAGCTCGCTCGCGACGACCCACGCCCTGCTGCTCGCCAGCCAGGTCATGTGCCTCGCCGCCGTCTCGCTCGCCGTGATGACCGTGCTCTGGGTCGAACGGGCGGCACCGACCTTGGCCTTGCCAGCACGCACCGCGAGGAGCAGTATCGAGGGCATCTAACCCTCGACGTCGCGGGAGGAACAATGAGTTCCACACGGAGTGAGCCCCGAGCGCAGACCACCGAGCTCAAGCGGGCCATCGGCCCGAAACTGCTGCTGCTGTTCATCGTCGGCGACATCCTCGGCACGGGCATCTACGCGCTCACCGGCCAGGTGGCCGCCGAGGTCGGGGGAGCGGCGTGGCTGCCGTTCCTCGTCGCCTTCGCCGTCGCCACGGTCACCGCGTTCTCCTACCTCGAGCTCGTCACCAAGTACCCGCAGGCGGCCGGCGCCGCTCTCTACGTGCACAAGGCGTTCGGCATCCAGTTCTTCTCCTTCATCGTCTGCTTCGTCGTGATGTCGTCGGGCATCACCTCGGCGTCGGCCGCGTCGCGCGCGTTCGCCGTGAACCTCGTCGCCGGGTTCGGCCTCGACGTGGGCGTCGGCACGGTGCTGGCCATCGCGGTCGCGTTTATGCTGCTCGTGATGGCGGTCAACTTCCGCGGTGTCACCGAGAGCGTGATGCTCAACGTGGTGCTCACGCTCGTCGAGTTATCCGGTCTCCTCTTCGTCATCCTCATCGGCTTCTGGGCGATCGCGGGCGGCAACGCCGACTTCTCCCGCGTCGTCGCGTTCGACACCCCGGAAGACAAGGGCGTGCTGCTCGCCGTGAGCACCGCGACCTCGCTCGCGTTCTTCGCGATGGTCGGCTTCGAAGACAGCGTCAACATGGCCGAGGAGACGAAAGACCCGAGCCGCATCTTCCCGCGCATCATGCTCACCGGCCTCGGAATCACCGCCGTCATCTACGTGCTCGTCTCGATCTGCGCGGTGGCGATCGTGCCGATCGGCGAACTGGCCGGCAACGAGACCCCGCTCGTGACCGTGGTGCAGACCGCGGCCCCCGGGTTCCCGATCTCCGACCTCATCCCGTTCATCTCGATGTTCGCGGTCGCCAACAGCGCCCTCATCAACATGATGATGGCGAGCCGGCTGCTCTACGGCATGAGCAGGCACGGCGTCGTGCCGTCGGTGCTCGGGCGGGTGCACCCGAAGCGCCAGACGCCGTGGGTGTCGATCCTGGTGACCACGGTCATCGCGCTCGGGCTCATCGGCTACGTCTCGCTCGACACCGAGGGTTCGGTCGTCGCCCTGCTCGGCGGAACGACCTCGCTGCTGCTGCTCGCTGTCTTCACCGTGGTGAACGCCGTGGTGCTCGTGCTCCGGCGCGACCGGGTCGAGCACAAGCACTTCAGCGCCGGACCGGTGCTTCCGGTGGTCGGCGCGCTCGCCTGCGCCTACCTCGTGCTGCCGTGGTCGTCGGGCCGGCCGGTCGAGCAATACCAGATCGCGGGGGTGCTGCTCGCGATCGGTGTGCTGCTCTGGGCCATCACCTGGGGCGCGCGCCGGGTGGTCGGTTCCGAGAGCTCCGTTTCGGATGACGCGGACGACCTCACCACGAAGTCGTAGCGACCGCGCGCCTAGTTGTGCGGCAGGTGCGAGTCTTCGGCGGGAAGCAGGGCGGCCTCGGCGGCCTGCGCCCGCACCACCGCGTCGCGCACCACCCGTTCGCGGTCGAGGCGGGGCGCGCAGCGGAGCGCGTACTCGGCCTTGAGCGCCACCCACCGGTCGCCCGACACGGTGTGGCCGCGCCAGACCCGGATCGCGGAGGTGATCATGCTGCGCTCGTTTCGTCGGGAGGGATCGGGAGTCAACGACGCTGTTGAATCGAGGTTAGCTCGCGTGCCGCGCACGCGTCAGGGTCGAAGGTCCCGATCCGTTTCCGCCGCGAGAAGTCACACGCCGACACACTCCGACGGCCGTCCGGCCCCGCGAATACGATGAACTGGTGAAGCCATTCCTGCTGCTCGCCACCCGCGACGACGACGAAGCGGCCGACGACGAATACCAGGGCTTCCTCGACGCGGGCGCGCTCGAACCGCGCGATCTCGTGCGTGTGCGCCTCGAGGCAGAACCGATGCCGCGCATCGACCTCGACGCCTACTCCGGCATCATCGTCGGGGGCAGCCCGTACAACGCGAGCGACGCCCCGGTCACGAAGACCGCGGTGCAGGCGCGGGTCGAACGCGAACTCGGCGCACTGATCGACGAGGTGATCGCGCGCGACTACCCGTTCTTCGGCGCCTGCTACGGCATCGGCCTGCTCACCAGCCATCTCGGCGGCGTGGTCGACGACAGCTACCCCGAGACGGCGGGGCCGACCCGCGTCTCGCTCACCGACGACGGCGAGCACGACCAGCTGTTCGGCCGGCTCGAGCGCGAGTTCGACGCCTACGTCGGGCACAAGGAAGCCTGTTCGCTGCTGCCCGAGGGCGCCGTGCTGCTCGCCCGCGGAGCCCAGTGCCCCGTACAGGCGTTCCGCATCGGCGCGAACGTCTACGCGACGCAGTTCCACCCCGAGCTCTCGCGCGCCTCGATCCTCACCCGCATCCGCATCTACAGCGACAACGGGTATTTCGCGCCGGAGGCCTACGGCGACGTCGTCGACGCGATCAACGCGTCGAGCGTCACCGAGCCGGCCGCGCTCGTGCGCGCGTTCGTGGAGACGTTCACGACCGACTAGCGGCGAGGTGCTGGTGCACGGCGCTCACCACGACCGACCCCTCGCCGACGGCCGAGGCCACCCGCTTCACCGAACCGCGGCGCACGTCTCCCACCGCGAAGACGCCGGGCAGCGACGTCTCGAGGGCGCCGGGGGCGCGCTCGTACGGCCAGGCGCGGCGTCCGCCCTCGCCGAGGATCTCGGCACCCGTGAGCAGGTACCCCCAGCGGTCGCGCAGCACCTCGCCCGGCAGCCAGTCGGTGTGCGGTGCGGCACCGATCGTGATGAACAGGGCGTCGCAGCGCACACTCGACTCCCGCCCGGTGGCGCGGTCGCGCAGGGTGATGCTCTCCAAGCCGCCCGCGCCGGAGCCGCCGACCACCTTCGCCTCCGTCACGATGACGACCCCCGCGGCCGCGAGCTCGTCGACGAGATACTGCGACATGCTCTCGGCCACCGTCGCCCCGCGCACCACGAGCGAGACCGAGGCGGCGAACCGGGCGAGGTGCAGCGCGCCCTGACCGGCGGAATTGCCGCCGCCGACCACCACGACCACCCGCCCGGTCTGCGCGTGGGCCTCGACCGCCGAGACCCCGTAGAACACCGACGTCCCGACATA
>Ga0247813_10001832_pt1 | contig 15412 bp, 10 predicted proteins | sample UWRJL169409C1_FD_180719 | JGI IMG/M metagenome (GOLD analysis project Ga0247813, IMG submission 180719) | Plant litter microbial communities from Arlington Agricultural Research Station in Wisconsin, United States - UWRJ-L169-409C-1 | ecosystem: Environmental > Terrestrial > Plant litter >... | reverse complement strand
GAGGGCATCGGCGGCGACAACGGCTGGTACTCTTTCCCCCTCGCCTGGGCGCTGCGCGGCTGGGCCGACAAGGTGGTCGGCGGCGTGGGACTGCGCCGCGGGCGCCGCAACGCCTCGAGGCTGGCGATCGGCGAGGCGCTCGACTGGTGGAGGGTCGAGGAGATCGACCGAGGGCACTTCCTTCGGCTGCGCGCCGAGATGCGGGTGCCGGGCCCCGCGTGGCTGGAGCTCACCGTGACCCCCGACGGCGAGGGCTCGACCTACCGGCAGCGCGCCGTCTTCTTCCCGCGCGGCCTCGGCGGCCGGCTGTACTGGTTCTCGATCCTGCCCTTCCACGGCGTGATCTTCGCCGGGATGGCGCGCGAGATCACCCAGGCGGCCGAGAAGGCCACCCGTGCGGAGCGCTCCGCGGCGTAGCGTGGGGTGCATGACCGCCCCGACAGCGACCGCCGGCCCGCGCCCGATCCGCTCGCGGGCATGGCTCGGGCGTGCGCTCGTGGCTGTGCTCGCCGCGGCGGCGCTGCTGCTCGGCTCGGCGGCACCGGCCGCGGCGGGCGAGGCCGACGACATCCACTCGGGGCTCAACCAGGCGCGGGCGGAGTCCGGGCTCGGAGCGCTGAACCGCAACGCCTCCCTCGACGCCGTGGCGCTGGGCTGGGCGAACCAGATGGCCGCGAACGGCGCCATCTCGCACAACCCGGGAGTGTCCGGGCAGATCCCCGCGGGCTGGAGCGCGGTCGGCGAGAACGTGGCCCAGGGGCAGCCCACCGGCTCCGCCATGAACAGCGCCTGGAGCAACTCGCCCGGCCACCGGGCGAACATGCTCGGCGGCTACTCCGACGTGGGCCTCGCCTTCGTCTCCGCCGGCGGAACCACCTGGGGCGTCGAGGTGTTCGCGCTCTACGGGCAGGTTCCCGCGCCGGTGGCGGCGCCGCGTGCCGGGAATCCCGCCGCCCCGGCCGCGCCGGGCGCTGCCGCCCAGCAGCAGGCTGCCGCCCAGCAGGCCGCCCAGCAGGCCGCCGAGCAGGCCGCAGCGGAGCAGGCGGCAGCGGATGCCGCGGCCGCCCAGCTGGCAGCGGACGACGCCGCCGCCGAGCAGGCCGCAGTGCTCGCCGCGCAGACCGCCCTGTCGACCACGCGCTCCGCACTCGACGGCGTGGCAGCCTCGGCCGCGGCGCTGGCCGGGCGGGACGGCGCCGCCGACCGGGACGGCGCCGCCGGATCGAGCGAGGACGGCACGAGCGCGCACGGCACCGGCACGCCCGACCCCGCCGCCCCCGTCACCCAGCGCACGGTGGCGCTCTCCGCCGCGATCCTCGCGATCGCCGCCCTCGCCCTGCTCTGGGGCCGCCGGGCACGACACCGGGCCGCGCAGCCCGTCTAGAGGCCGCGCAGCAGCCGCGTGTAGAAGGCGATCCCGCGCAGCCAGGTGTCCACGTGCATCCGCTCGTCGACGGCGTGCAGGCTGCCGCGCTGCCCGGTGGTCATCTCGAAGGGGGTGAAGCGGTAGACGTGGTCGCTGATCTCGGCGAAGTGCCTGCTGTCGCTGGCGCCGAGCTGCACGTAGGGCGTCACGATCACCTCGCCGAAGATGGCGGTGGTGGTGCTCGAGAGCAGCTCCCAGGCGGAGCCGGAGGCGGGGGAGACCGGCGAGGGCTCGGAGGGGTCGAGCGCCTCGACCAGCACCGCGCTGTCGCGCACCGCCCGGCGCACGTGCCGCAGCGCCTCCGCCACCGACGACCCGACGGCGACCCGCACGTTCACCGTCGCCACCGCGCGCTCGGCCAGCACGTTCGCCGCGGCGCTGCCCTGCAGCTGCGTCACCGCCGAGGTGGTGCGCACCATGGCGCTGGTCTCGTCGCCGAGCCGCGCGAGCACGCGCAGCAGCAGCGGGCCGCTCAGGCGCTGCCGGGTGAGGGCGAAGCGCATCGGCCCGGTGGCGTGCTCGCCGATCGTGCGCAGCGTGCGGGCGGTGGTCGGGGTGATGCGCGCGGGGAAGGGACGCCTGCCGAGGCGCACGACCGCGCGGGCCAGCCGGTCCGTCGCGGTGCGCCGCGGGGGAGTGGAGGCGTGGCCGCCCCGCTGGTGCACGGTGAGGGTGATGGTGGTGACGCCCTTCTCGCTCACCCCGATCATCGCGCTGGGCGCTCTCACCCCCGGGAACACGCCCTCCACCACCGCGCCGCCCTCGTCGAGCACGAACGCCGGGCGGATGCCGCGCTCGCGAAGCGTACGCACGATCGCCTTGGCGCCGGTGCCGCTGGTCTCCTCGTTGTGGCCGAAGCTGAGGTAGACGTCGCGGCGCGGGCGCACCCCGGCCAGCACGCTCGCCTCCACCGCCTCGAGCAGGGCGGCCAGGGCGCCCTTGTCGTCGAGCGTCCCCCGGCCCCAGACCTCCCGCTCCGCGCCCTCGCCCACCAGCTCCGCCGCGAAGGGCGGGTGCGTCCAGCCCTCCTCGCCCGCGGGCACGACGTCGTAGTGCGCCATCAGCACGGCGGGGTCTCCCGGCTCGACGCCCGCCCAGCGATAGAGCAGCGAGTGCCCGCCCACGACCTCGCGCTCCAGCACGGCGTGCAGGGCCGGATAGAGCGCGGGGAGGGCCGCGACGAAGCCGTCGAAGACCGCCCAGTCGGTGCTCGACTCGTCCAGCCGCGACACGGTGGGCATGCGCAGCAGGGTCTGGAACCGGGCGAGCGAGGCCGCCGCCGAGTGCGTGCTCGAGGTCATTCCCCGACTCTATGGCCCGGGCGGGGAAGGGCGGTGGAATCCGCGCATCACGAGGCCCCCACCCCGCTCGACTACAGTAGCCCGATGAGCAAAAGTGTCCAGAAGAAACCTCGCACGGCGGATGTCGCCGCGGTCCCGTCGTCGTGGCCCCGCACACTCTCCCGCAGCGACGTGATCCTGCACAAGGGCCAGCTCTCGCTCGTCAACTCGCAGCTCACCCCCGGCGAGTCGATGGTGGAGGACCTGCTCTTCATCCGGTCCGCCATCGACGCCGCCGGGCTCGAGTACCTGCTCGTGCGCGGCAACGACTCCCGCCCGGTGATCGCCGTCGACTGGAAGCACCGCGCCGAGCTGCAGACCGCGCTCGCCGAGGCCTGCGCCAACGAGCCCTTCTACTCCAAGACCATCGACCTCGGCTCGGTCGCCGCGCAGTCCGGCGCGCCCCAGCCGAAGGTGCCGCAGGCCTCGCCCGCGCTGTTCATCGCCGACGGCCGGCTCTCCGCCGACGACAAGGCGAGGGTCTTCCGCCTGTTCCGCCCGCGCGTCGAGCCGCACGGGCAGCTGCGCTACGGCGCGTCCACCGGCGTGCAGGTGGAGCTGTGGTCGTTCGGCGAGACCGAGATCACCGCGCCCGTGGAGAACTCGCTCACCCGCCGGGTCATCCCGCGCTCCGAGCTGGTCGAGTCCACCGTGGAGCGCTTCGGGGTCACCTGGCGCACGGCGGAGCCGATGTTCAACCGCCTCGCCTCCGACATCACCTTCGACATCGACATCGTCTTCTCCTGGGTGGACGGCACCGACCTCGAGTTCCAGCGCGCCCGCGCCCGCCGGATGCAGAGCTACGTGGTGGGGGAGGGCGACGACCACGAGGCGCGCTTCCGCCAGATCGACGAGCTGCGCTACGCGCTGCGCAGCGTCTACGTGTTCGCGCCCTGGATCCGGCGCATCTTCATCGCCACCGACTCCCCGGTGCCGTACTGGCTCGCCGACCACCCCAAGGTCACCGTGGTGCGCAGCGAGGAGTTCTTCTCCGACCCCTCCGTGCTGCCGACCCACAACTCGCAGGCGGTGGAGAGCCAGTTGCACAACATCCCGGGCCTCGCCGAGCACTTCCTCTACTCCAACGACGACATGTTCTTCGGTCGCGCGGTGACCCCGGAGATGTTCTTCTCGCCCGGCGGCATCACCCGCTTCATCGAGGCGGAGACCCGCATCGGGCTCGGCTCGAGCGCGCCGGAGCGCAGCGGCTTCGAGAACGCCGCCCGCGTCAACCGCAACGTGCTGCGCGAGAGATTCGGCGTCACCATCACCCGGCACCTCGAGCACGCGGCGACGCCACTGCGCAAGAGCGTGCTCGCCGAGCTGGAGCGCGAGTTCCCCGAGGAGTTCACCCGCACCGCGGCCAGCGCCTTCCGCAACCGCGCCGACATCTCGGTGACCAACTCGCTCTACCACTACTACGCGCTGGTCACCGGCCGTGCCGTCGCCCAGACGGATGCCCGGGTGAAGTACATAGACACCACAACCAAGGCGGGCCTCAAGTCCATGAACGGCCTGCTGAAGAAGCGGTCGATCGACATGTTCTGCCTCAACGACGGCAGCTTCCCCGAGGTGGACAGCGAGGTGCGCATGAAGAAGGTGCGCGCGTTCCTCGACCGCTACTTCGCGATCCCCGCCCCGTGGGAGAAGCCCAGGGAGATCGAGGGCTCGCAGGCCGGCTAGCCGTCCCGGCTAGCGGGCCGCCGCCTTCTCCCGCTCGACCGCCCGCACGATGTCGATCGGCAGGGTGAGCGCGGTGTCCTCGTCGACGGACTGCGCGGCCGACGGCGCGATCCGCACGCCCTCGCGGCGCAGGATCGCGGTGGTCTCCTCCGCGGTGACGTAGCTCACCTGGGCGTAGGCGCCCAGCGGAACCACCGAGTGGAGCACGGTGTCGTCGTAGACGTGGATCAGGTTGAAGGCCTGGGCGCCGTTGCGCGCCTTGGTGCCGCCGACGGGCACGTTGAGGTCCTGGGTGTAGCAGGTGGCGGATGCCACGGACACCGGGATGCCGGCGAAGGTGGCGGTGGACGAGTAGTGCAGGTGGCCGGCGATGATGCTGCGCACGTCGGTGCCCTCGAGCACCTCGGCGAGGCCGCTCTGGTCGCGCAGCTCCACGAGCACGGCGAGGTCGAGCACGCTCGGCACCGGCGGGTGGTGCAGCGCCAGGATCGTGCCGTGCGGGGCCGGGGTGCTGAGCTCCGCGGCAAGCCAGTCGAGTTGGGTCTCCGAGATCTCGCCGTAGTGGTGGCCGGGAACCGTCGAGTCGAGGGCGATGATCCGCAGCCCGTTGATCATGGTGACGCGGTCGATCGGCGAGACCAGCTGATCGGCGTTCAGATGGGACTGCCCGAGCAGGCCGGTGCGGAAGGCAGTGCGGTCGTCGTGGTTGCCCATGACCCACACCACCTCGGCGCCGAGGCGTGCCGCGGCCGGCTCGATCACCGCCTTGAGCCGGGCGTAGGCGAGCGGGTCGCCCTTGTCGGCGAGGTCGCCGGTGATGACGACCGCCTCGGGGCGACCCCCGGACGCCTCGACTTCGTCGAAGAGCTGCCGCAGGTTCGCCTCGCTCTCGACCGATCCGTAGAGGGGGCCGTCGGCGACGAAGTGCGTGTCGGAGAGGTGGAGTATGAAGTGGTCCGGTCGAGGATGCTCGGCCGTTCGGAGGCTCATGACGTCAAGCCAATCAGACTTTTGCTGAACATGTGGTTAACGTGACCAGTCCGTCACAAGAAAGGCGGAAAAAGACGAAAGTTTTTGTCGTTCGGGGCGGATGCGGCGCAGCGGCTAAACTTCGAGGCGATGAGCGCTTCGTATCCCACCCCCGAATTCCGCCGGACGGCGCTGGCCCCCGGCATCCTCGGAGCGATCGTGCTCATCGTCGGCATCGCCCTGATCGCCGGCGACGGCTTCACCGTCATCCTCTTCGCGGTGAGCATCCTCGCCCTCGTGATGGCCGTCTTCGGATGGCAGGCGCGGCAGTGGTGGTGGATCGTCGCCTTCGCTCCCATCGCGGTGATCTGGAATCCGGTGATGCCCTTCGGCCTCGAGGGCGACGTCTGGCTCGGTGCGCAGTACGTGGCGGCCCTCGTCTTCATCGCAGCGGGAGTCCTGATCAAGATCCGCAACCCCGAAGACCGTAATCGTCGCTAAATACTCAGTGTCGGCGATCGATCGCCTAGTATGAGTGCAACGCCTCTTCTACCCACCAGCCGCATCGCGACTGGGTCTGGGACGCACGAAGACGGCGCCGTCGCTCGGTAGACACGCCAGCGGCACTTCTTTACCCGCGCCAGCGACGTGAGCTGGGGCACGAGGAGAACAATGGCCGAACAGGGCCAGCGCCAAAAACGCCAAACAGGTAACGATCGCGGCTCCAACGGGTCGTCGGTCTCCGCTCGCCGCTCCGGCGGAACACGACGCGCCCGCGGCGGTGACGACGCCGGGGTGATCCCCGTGCTCGCCCGCGCCGCCCGCGAGGTCGAGACCGCCGTTCAGAAGGGGCCCCTCAAGCCCGCGAACCGCGCGAGATTCCAGGTCGCAGCGCTGCTGCTGCGCGAGGAGCGCGCCCGCGTCAAGAAGGACGCCACACTCACCGAGGCGGAGCGCTCGAACGAGCAGAAGCGCCTCGACGGGCTCGCCGGTATCCTGGCGAAGACCGCGGCCCGCGACACCAGCCTCATCGCCATGCTGGCCGAGGACGCCCCGGTCACCGCCGCGGCGAAGGCACTGCGCCGCGACCTGCTGATCGCCGCCGGCGTGGAGCTCAGCCCCGACGAGCTCATCATCTCCACCGAGCCGAAGCCGGTCGACAAGACCGTCGAGAAGCAGGTGGTGCCGCAGTCGGTGCGCCAGATGCAGATGTCGAACCCCTTCCTCGCTCCCGACTTCTCGGCGTTGACGCCGAAGCCGGTGCAGGTGAACCGCCTCGGCAACTGGGAGCTCATCGAGCCGCTGTTCCGCGCCTTCGAGTACGGCGCGGGCGGAGGAGGCGCCAGCATGGAGCTTCCGGAGGCGCAGAGCCTCGTCACCCCCGGCGGCACCGAGCTGATGCGACACCAGGCCCGCTTCGTCGAGGAGGTCAAGCGCGGTCACCGCACGTTCCTCCTCGCCGACGAACCCGGTCTCGGCAAGACGGCGCAGGCGCTGCTGGCCGCATCCGTCTCCAACTCCTACCCCCTGCTCGTCGTTGTGCCGAACGTGGTCAAGACGAACTGGGCGCGCGAGGTGGAGCTGTGGACGCCGTCGCGAACGGCCACCGTCGTGCACGGCGACGGCAAGGACGTCGACGCCTTCAGCGACGTCGTGATCGTGAACTACGAGGTGCTCGACCGCCACGTCGGCTGGCTCAGCCGCTTCGGATTCAAGGGAATGGTCGTCGACGAGGCGCACTTCATCAAGAACCTCAAGAGCGAGCGCAGCAAGAACGTGCTGGCCCTGAGCCGCAGCATCCGCGCCGCCCAGCCGCGCGCGCTGATGATGGCCCTCACCGGCACGCCCCTCATCAACGACATCGACGACTTCCGCGCCATCTGGCAGTTCCTCGGCTGGATCGACGACAAGAAGCCGCTGTCGACGCTGATGGACAAGCTGGAGGACACCGGTCTCACCCCCGCCGACTTCGGATTCTTCTCCGAGGCGCGGCAGGCCGTCATCGACATGGGCATCGTGCGCCGCAAGAAGGTCGACGTCGCCGCCGACATTCCCGCGCGCCGGGTCGCCGACATCCCGGTGGAGCTGGACGACGACCTCGGCCGCACCATCCGTGCCGCCGAGGCCGCCCTCACCGCCCGTCTGATGGCCACCTACCGGCGTGTGCGCTCTCTCAAGCCGGACGCCGACGTCGACGACCTGATCCGCGTCGTGGCGCACGCCGAGCTCGACGAGTCCAAGGGTGCCGGCACCGGCGACAACGTCTTCACCATGGTGCGCAAGATCGGGCAGGCCAAGGCCGGGCTCGCCGCGGACTACACGGCCCAGCTGGCCCGCAACGTGGGCAAGGTGGTGTTCTTCGCCAAGCACATCGACGTGATGGACGCCGCGGAGGCGCACTTCGCGAAGGCCGGTTTGAAGAGCGTGTCGATCAGGGGCGACCAGTCTCCGAAGTCGCGCCAGGCCGCCATCGACTCCTTCAGCAACGACCCGGAGGTGGCCGTCGTGGTCGCCTCGCTCACGGCCGCCGGCGTGGGACTCAACCTGCAGGCGGCGTCGAACGTGGTGCTCGCCGAGCTGAGCTGGACGAGCGCCGAGCAGACCCAGGCCATCGACCGCGTGCACCGCATCGGCCAGGCGCTGCCGGTGACCGCGTGGCGCATCATCGCCGCGCACACCATCGACTCCCGGATCGCCGAGCTCATCGACAGCAAGGCCGGCCTCGCCGCCCGCGCGCTCGACGGCTCCGACGAGGAGATCACCGCCGAGTCGAACATCCAGCTGCAGGCCCTGATGAGCCTGCTGCGCGACGCCCTGAACGACTGATCGGCCGGCTGCACCGGGCGCCCGATCAGTCGGGCGCTCGGTCGGACGGGCGCTCGGTCGGACGGGCGCTCGGTCGGCGGGGCGACTGGCCGCACGGGACCGGCCGCACGGGCGGCGGCCCGATAGCCGAGACCGGCTAGAGGCCGAGCAGCGGTGCGAGCGACAGCGGCGTGAAGTACGCGGCGGCGGCGATCGCGGCCGCTACCGCGACCAGCGCCAGCGCGGGAGCCCAGCCGCGTCCGGTCTCGCGCCGTGTGGCCAGCGCACGCGCCACCAGGTACGCGAGCGGTGTGAGCAGAGACCAGAGCGGCGACGCCGTGCGGGAGTGGTGCGCGAAGGCGAGTTCGCGCCTGTCGCGCAGCGCGAGACCGAGGGAGCCGAGCAGCATCAGGGCCAGCAGACCGAGCTGCGGCCCGGCGGTGTACTGCCCGGGGGCGAGGGTCATCAGTCCCCAGCCCGCTGCGAGCACGGCGACGGGCAGTGCGACGATCATCCAGACCTGTGCGGTGTAGGTGCGCGTCGAGAGCGGGAGGGCGGCGGCGGTCGGTGCCGACGGCGCGATGGCGCCGAGCACGTCCAGCGGAGTGCGGGGAGCGTCAGGAGCTGTCGCGGTCGTCTTCCCCGAATCGGCCTGGATCGCCGCATCGAAGCGGGCGGCGGCGGCCTGCGACGGGATCGCCTGCGACGGGCCGGCCTGCGACGGGCCAGCCTGCGACGGGCCAGCCTGCGACGGGCCAGCCTGCGACGAAGACGCGGCGGGCTGCGCGGCACCGGCGGCCTGCATGGCCGCGGCGGCCTCCGGGGTGACGGTGGTGCGGGCGGCGCGCGGGCGCAGCGGAGCCTGGCCGAAGAGATCGGCGGGGAGCGCGGTGGTGCCCTCGGCGACGCTGTCCGGGGCGCCCCTGGCGGGTTCCGCCGCCGCGGCCGGGCCCATGGCGAAGATGCCGGGCTCACGGCCCCGGGGCGCCGCGGTCGGGGACGCCGGTATGGATGCGGCGCTGGGAGCGACCCCGGGCGTCGTGGTCGCGGAGGTTGCGGCAGCAGGCGTCGGGGTACCGGGCGTCGTGGTGGTGGACGTCGGGGTGCCGGCCGTCGCGGTGCCGGGCGTCGGGATGCCGGCCGTCGTGGTGCCGGCCGCTGTCAGTGGCGGCACCGAGGCCGTCTGGCCGGTCGCCGTGCCCATGCCCATCGAGGCCGCGAACTCCGCCGCGCGCGCGGCCTCGGCCTCGGCCTCCCGCAGCTGGCGGCGGGTGGGGAAGGCGGTGGCACTGTCGGTGGTGTCCGCGGGGAGTGCGCGCAGAACCGTCGGTGCGTTCTGCGACGGCACGTTCTGCGCGGGGGTGTTCTGCACCGCCGCGTTCTGCGCCGCGTTGTAGGCGGAGGGGTCCTGTGCCGGGGTGTGCACGGACGGGCCGGGCAGATTCTCCCAGGGCGCGGAAGGCTGCGCGGGTGCCGCGGCCTCGGGCTCCAGCGGCTCGAGCGCGTGCGTCCAGGCCGACCCGTTCCACCAGCGGCGCTGGGCAGACCCCTGCGGATCCGCGTACCACCCCGCGGGAATGGCGGGCTGGGCGGGTCGTGAGCGCGTGGGGTCTGGTTCAGTCATCATCTGGGTCATGGGGCGGCCGGTGCCTTCAGTGTCGAGTAACTCGAAAGACGTTCATCAGACTATCCCGGCGGCGACCGGGGTCAGCGGTCGACACCCCAGACTCCCCAGTCGAGAACCTGCCACTGGATCCATCCGTTGGCCCGTTCGAGGCTCACTGCGATCTCCGACTCCTTGCCGGCGTCGCTCACCGCATTGCAGACCGTCTGCTCCCCGAAGAGAACCGGGGGAGTCGCCGGGCAGGTCACCGTCATCTGGGCGCCGCTGATGAGGAGGGCGTCGCTCTCGACGGACGCCTGCAGCTGCGAGGTGAACACCGCGGGGAGGATCGCGATGAGCAGGCCGGGGATCGCGACCACCGAGGCGAGGTGGAGGGCGCCGAGACCGAACCAGACGAGCACGGGGCCGATGCCGTGACCGGACTGGCGGATCACCGCGCGGGCGCGCATCAGCAGATAGACGGGGGCGGTGAGGAGGGACCAGGCCCAGTGCGCCGGACGGTCGACGCCGGCGGCCAGCAGCGCGCGGTGGTCGAAGTAGGCGAGCGCGATCACGATCAGATACGGCACAGCGAGGATGGCGAGGAAGATCGCGACGTTGCTGCCCATGCCGAGCGCGGTGAGCAGCAGGAGGCTGAGCACCAGCTGGAACAGCGGGATCATCGCGATCACCCATGCAGGCGCGGTGCTGACGGCGACGGACGCCCCGCGTGCGGGGGAGTCGGCGAGAACCGGCGCGGGGCGGCGGACGGGCCCCGGGCCGCCGGGGGCGCGCTGCCCGAAGAGGCGGTCGAGGGTCTCCTCGACGACGGCCCCGGCCGGGGTGCTGGGCGGCGCGTCGAAGAGGGAGCCGTAGGAGGGGGCGGTGGAGGTCGCCGCGGCCGGCGGGGCGTCGAACAGCGACTGCGCGGTCGAGCTGGCGGAGACCGGGGGAGCGTCGAAGAGCGACTGGGCACTGGCTGCCGGGCGAAGCGGCTCGGCCGGGGTCTCGGCTGCGAAGGACGGCTCGGCGGCGAAGGTCTGCTCGGAACTGAACACCTGCTCGGAACTGAACACCTGCTCGGTGGCGAACACCTGCTCGGTGGCGAACACCTGCTCGCTGGTGAACGATGCGCCGTTCGGCGCGAAGTCCTCCGGGCTGTCGATCTTGGTGAACGCCCGCGGCGGCTCGAGCTCGCGCAGCGTCGCCGCGGTCGGCTTGACGTTGGCCTTCGGTGCGCGGTCGGCGCGCTGGCGCTCGCGCTCGCGCTCCTCGCGACGAGTGGGGAACTCGTCGTCTGCCCAGGCGAACTTCGTGTCCTGCATCACCATGGGCTGGCGCGCGGCAGAGGTCTGCTCGGTCCAGGCGTGGTTGTTCCACCAGCGCAGCTGAGGCAGCCCGAGCGGGTCCGGATACCAACCGGCAGGCGCGCCGAACACATCGTCTTGAGACACGTTTCAATCCCCTTTTCGAAAGCAACTCTTCCGACTTCTCCCCGAGCATAGGGGCAGGTCAACTGCGTGCGCATCAATTCTCACCTTGTGTCGGCACCCCCAATCACGGGGGTGTTCGGCCCGGGATGATGGGAATCGGCGGGCCTCGATACCCTTGAGTCACGATCGAAGGAGATGGACCGTGAACCACACGCCGACCAACCAGGCGCCACAAACGCCACCCGCACCCGTCGCGACCCGGATCGAGAGCGACTCGCTGGGCTCGATGGAGATTCCCCGCGACGTCTACTGGGGCGTGCACACCGCCCGGGCGCTGGAGAACTTCCCGGTCACCCGGCGGGCGGTGTCGGTCTACCCCGACCTCGTGAGAGCGCTGGCGCGGGTCAAGCAGGCCGCCGCCCGTGCCAATGTGCAGATCGGGGTCCTGTCGCCGGAGAAGGGCGAGATCATCGACCGCGTCTGCGAGGAGATCGTCGCGGGCGCCTGGCACGACCAGTTCTGCGTCGGCGTCATCCAGGGCGGTGCCGGAACGAGCACCAACATGAACACGAACGAGGTGATCGCGAACCGCGGCCTCGAGCTGATGGGCTTCGAGCGCGGAGACTACGCCAGGCTCTCGCCGATCGACGACGTCAACCGCAGCCAGAGCACCAACGACGTGTACCCGACGGCGATCAAGCTCGCCATGGTGTTCGGCGTGAACCGCCTGCTGGCGGAGCACCGGCTGCTCACCGCCTCCTTCCATGCCAAGGGGATGGAGTTCAACGAGATCCTCAAGGTCGGCCGCACCCAGCTGCAGGACGCGGTGCCGATGACCCTCGGGCAGGAGTTCCGCGGCTTCTCCCACACCCTGGCCGAGGACTACGACCGCCTCTCCGAGACGGTCAAGTGGCTCAACGAGATCAACATGGGCGCCACGGCGATCGGCACCGGCATCACGGCCGACCCGCGCTACGCCGACGCGGTGCGCGAGCACCTGATCGCCGTCACCGGGATCCCGATGGAGACCGCCCCCGACCTGATCGAGGCCACCAGCGACGCGGGAGTCTTCATGACCCTCAGCGGCACGCTCAAGCGCGCCGCCGTCAAGCTCTCCAAGATCTGCAACGACCTGCGCCTGCTCAGCTCGGGCCCCCAGGCCGGCATCGGCGAGATCAACCTGCCGCCGCGCCAGGCCGGCTCGTCGATCATGCCGGGCAAGGTGAACCCGGTGATCCCCGAGGTCGTGAACCAGGTGGCCTTCAGCGTGATCGGGGCGGATGCGACGGTGACGGCCGCCGCGGAGGCCGGGCAGCTGCAGCTCAACGCCTTCGAGCCCGTGATCGCGCACTCGATCCTGCAGTCCCTCGCCTGGATGACGAACGCCTGCTACACGCTGCGGGTCAACTGCGTGGACGGCATCACGGCGAACGTCGCACGGCTCGCGCAGCAGGTGGAGTCGTCGGTCGGCGTCGTCACCGCCCTCACCCCGTACATCGGGTACGCGGCATCCGCCACGCTCGCGCACACGGCCCTGACGACCAACGCCTCGATCGCCGACCTCGTCGTGACGGCCGGCCTGATGACCGAGGAGGACGTGCGGCGTGTGCTCTCGCCGGAGCGGTTGAGCGGAATGGTGCCGATCACGTCGAGCATCACGACGATCACCGCGAACACCCCCGAGCCGCGGCCGACCGAGTCGCTGTCGCCGCCCGCTCCCTGACCCCCACGCGCACGAACGCCGCCCGTCCCCGTGAGGGGGCGGGCGGCGTTCGCGGTGGGGGAGGCGCTATTTGGCCGTCGGCTCGTCGTTCTCGTCGTCGAGGTCGTCTTCGAGCGCGCGGTCGCGGGCCTCGCTCACGCTGAGGGTGACGCGCTCGACGGCGTCCTCGCCGCGCTCCTTGAGGTCGGCCGCCGTCTTCGCCGCGCGGTCCTTCACGTCGTCGGTGACGTCGCCGACCTTCTCGGCCACGTTCTTGGCGGTGCTGCTGGTGCGGTCGGCCACGTCCTTGGCCGTGGTGACGGTCTTGTCGGCCACGTCCTTGGCCGTGGTGACGGTCTTGTCGGCCACGTCCTTGGCCGTGGTGACGGTCTTGTCCGCGACGTCCTTGGCCGTGGTCGCGGTCTTGTCGGCCACGTCCTTGGCGGTCGTGGCGGTCTTGCCCGCGAGCACCTGCGCGGTGGCGGCGGCCATGGCGGCGGCGTCCTTGGCGGTGGTGACGGTCTTGTCCGCGGCGTTCTTCACCGTGGCCGCGGCCTGTCCGGCGAGCACCTCGGCGCGGTCGAGCACGATCGGCGCCTGGGTGCGCGCGTAGGCCTGGGCGTCGGCGCGGGCCTTCGCGACGCGGGGATCCTGCCAGAGGTTCTCGGCTCCCTCCTTCATGCTGTCGTACTTCTCGCGTCCGGCGCGGGCGCCGAGCACGTATCCGATTGCGAGACCGACGATGAGGAGGAGTTTGCGCTTCATGGTCCTACCCTAGCTAGGTGGTGCTGGTGGTTGCCGGTTCGGCCTCGATGGAGATATCCTCCACCTGCTTGTCGGTGCGCCAGCCGCGCCAGCTCGCCTGCCTGAGCCGGCCGGTGGGGGTCCACTCCGCGAACTCCACCTCGCCGACGAGCCTCGGCGACACCCACTCGGCGTCGCGCGCGTCGGCCGAGGGCACATCGCGCACCGCGCTCGTCTTGCGCGCCAGCTTCTTCAACCGCGGCAGCATCTCGTCGAGCGAGTCCTCGGTGAAGCCGGTGCCGACGCGGCCCACGTAGCGCAGGCCGTCCGCGTCGGGAACCCCGAGCAGCAGCGACCCCACCCGGCGCGAGCGCGAGCCGTGGCCCGGCCGCCAGCCGACCACCACCACCTCCTGCGCGCGGTGGTGCTTGAGCTTCAGCCAGGTGCGCGACCTGAGCCCGGGGGAGTAGCGGCCGTCGAGCTTCTTCGCCATCACCCCCTCCAGGCCGAGGGAGCTGCTGCTGGCGAGAGCGGATGCCAGGTCGCCGTCGAACGCCGGGGGAACCTGCACCCTGCCGTCCGCGCCCACGATCTCGAGCAGCCGCGCACGGCGGGCGGTGTAGTCCTCGGCCATCAGCGACGCCCCGCCGGCCTCGAGCACGTCGAAGACCATGAAGTGCACCGGGATCTCGCGCGCAGCCTTCTCCACGTCGGCGGCCTTGCGCAGGTGCATCCTGCCCTGGAGGCGGCCGAAGTCCGGACGGTTGCCAGTGCCGAGGGCGACGATCTCACCGTCGAGCACCGCATCCGCCCGCTCGCCGTCGATCGTCACCGCGTCGGCCAGCGCCTGCAGCTCCGGGTAGCCGGCGGAGATGTCGACGCCGTTGCGGCTGAACAGGCGCACGGAGCCGTCGCGCACCTGGGCGACGGCGCGCACGCCGTCCCACTTCATCTCGAAGGCCCACTCCGACTCGTCGTCGATCGCCCGCTCCTCGCCGAGGGTGGCGAGCATCGGCGACGGCGGGCGCTCCTGGCGGGTGCGGGCGAGCGGGGCGGAGTGGGCGTGGGGCTTCACGTACTCGTGATTCTCGCCCTGGTCTTTCATGAGGTGGATGAGCCAGTTGTTCTCGGCCCGGCCCCCGCCGCCCCCGGAGTGGATGAGCGCGTAGCGGTGGGTGCCGTGCTTCTCGCCGTGCACGACGACGATCACCTCCTCGCCGTCGCGCCACTTCTCGAGCTCGTAGCTGCCGGCGTCCCAGATGGTCACCTCGCCCGCCCCGTACTCGCCGGCCGGGATGCGCCCCTCGAAGGCGCCGTACTCGATCGGGTGGTCCTCGGTCTGCACCGCGAGATGGTTGACCTTCGCGTCGGTGGGCACCCCCTTCGGCAGCGCCCAGCTCACCAGCACGCCGTCGTGCTCGAGCCGGAAGTCCCAGTGCAGCCGGCGCGCGTGGTGCTCCTGGATCACGAAGCTCGAGCCGTCGCCGGCCGCGTCCGCGTGCGCCTCCGGCACCGGTTCCGGCGTCTTCGCGGCGTCGCGCATCGAGCGGTACCTGCCCAGGCGGTCGGCGCCGGGCGCGCCGCTGCCGGGGGCGGCGCTGTCGGGCGGCACTGCGGCGGCCGACTCGAATCCCGCCATCCGCTGCGGTGTCGGCTCCAGGGAGGCGAGGTGGCCCGCGGTGAGGCCGGCGAGCGGGTCGCCGCGGC
>Ga0247813_10001831_pt1 | contig 15414 bp, 16 predicted proteins | sample UWRJL169409C1_FD_180719 | JGI IMG/M metagenome (GOLD analysis project Ga0247813, IMG submission 180719) | Plant litter microbial communities from Arlington Agricultural Research Station in Wisconsin, United States - UWRJ-L169-409C-1 | ecosystem: Environmental > Terrestrial > Plant litter >... | reverse complement strand
TGGGGTCCCGGCGACGGCGTGGGGATCGGCGAAGGGACGGGCGACGGCGGGATCATCGGCCCATCCGTCTTCGGCGTGGCGCAGGCCGCCAGGATGAGCGCCAGGGTCGCCGCGCCGAGAACTCGAAGTCGCATTACGCCTCCGCGGCGTCGACGTTAACCAGAGTCCAGTTGGGGTCGCGGCTGTTAAGATTGCGTTCGAAGGTCCACAGCTCGGCCGCGCGACGGTCATCGACGCCCTCGCCCTCGGGCCCCGTGGTGCGCGAGCGGAACTCGGCCAGGAAACGAACGGCGGCGCGGGCGACGCCGCCGTCGACATCGATCCGCTCGAGATCGGCGCGCGGCGCCTGCAGGAACTCGACCTTCTCGGTGCGGCCCTCGGCCTCGCGGGTGTCGATCGCCGCCTCGAAGCCTTCGGCCACAGACGGGGCGAGCAGGTTCTTGAGCGTCGCCCGGTCGCCGGTCGCGAAGGCGATCACGATCATCTCGTAGGCCTGGCGGGCACCGACCAGGAAGTGGGCGACGTCGAAGGTCGGATCCAGGGCGCGCACGGCGGCGATGCCGGTGAGCGGCGCGCCATCGCTCTCGATCGCCTCGGGGTGCGGCGCGCCGTCGGCGGTCAGCGGCGAGGGCTCGCCGGCGGCGGCGTCCTCCGGTTGACGACCGATGCGGCGGCCGAGCACCGCGTAGAGCTGGTACAGCACCACGGCGGCGAAGACGGCGAAGATGACCAGCTCGAAGACCTGCGGCACGTGAACTCGGGTCCTTTGGGTTTACTTGGCTCTATATAGGCGAGCGCGACGCCCGCGTCAGTCTCTGCGATCGGCGGGCTCCTGACTAGCGTGTCAGGGGCCACGACGTTGCACGGGCAGGGTGCGCGTGATAGCAGCGCCCACTCATCATGTCGCGTCCGCAAAGGGCGACATTCAAGTTCGACGTTCAGGAATACGAACCGCCCATGAGCGACACGCCCACCGCGCCGACCGAAGAGAACGGCGCCGACACGCAACCCGGCTTCCGCATCCTCGCCCAGTTCGTGCGCGACTTCTCGTTCGAGAACCCGCATGCGCCGGAGTCCCTGCGCGCCGACGCCGCCGGCCTGCAGCCGCAGATCGAGATCGGCGTCGAGATGAACGCCCGGGGCCGCCAGGACGGCCTGTTCGAGGTCGACCTCAAGCTCTCGGCCCAGGCCAAGCGCGGCGAGACCGTCGCCTTCCACGTCGAGCTGCTCTACGGCGGCCTGTTCGCGATCACCGGCGTGCCGGAAGCGGAAATCGAGCCCGTCCTGATGGTCGAGTGCCCGCGCTTCCTGTTCCCCTATGCGCGCCGCCTGATCTCGGACGTGACCTCGGAAGGCGGCTTCCCGCCGTTCCAGCTGGACCCCATCGACTTCGCGGGCGTCTACGCCGCGCGCAAGGCGCAGGGCGACGGCGCCGGCATGATCGGCAACGCCTAGCAGGCTCACCTCCGCCATCACGCGGTGATCCACGAGAAAGGGCGCAGCCGGTCGGCTGCGCCCTTTTCTGTATCTCGGCGTCCGGGACAGCCCGGCGGCTAGAGGCCGTACTTCAGCCAGACAGCCTTGTCCTTGAGGACGCCGTGCACGAACGCCTCATGCGCGGCGCGTTCGCTGGCGGTCGAGCGCGGGGCCAGCGGCCGGGGCCGAGCGCCGTAGATGATGGTCTGGATGGCGGCGTTGGCGCGCTCGACCGTGGTCATGGCCAGGTCCAGGCCGCGTTCCTTCCCGCCCTGCAGTTCAAGATAGACCGCCGCCAGCAGCTCGGCGTCGATCAGGGCCCCGTGCTTGTCGCGCGTGGCCAGCGAGATCTTCATCCGCTTACAGAGCGCGTCCAGGGAGTTGTACATTCCCGGGAACTTCTTCTTGGCCAGGACCAGGGTGTCGATCCACTGGTCCTCGAGCAGATGCGGCTTCTTGCAGCGATCGAGCTCGGCGTTGATGAAGCCGCGGTCGAAGGGCGCGTTGTGGGCGACGATCGGGTCGCCCTGGACGAAATCCAGGAACCGGTCGACGATCTCGTGGAAGCGCGGCTTGCCATGCAGCGAAGCCAGCGAAATCCCGTGCACCCTTTCGGCGTCGGGATCGATCTCGCGGTCCGGGTGCACGTACTCGTGGAACGACTTGCCGGTCGGCATGTAGTCCACGACTTCGACGCAGGCGACCTCAATCAGCCGGTGACCCGTGCGAGGGTCAAGTCCGGTGGTCTCGGTGTCGAGGACGATGTGGCGGGCCATAGGCTCCTCAATGGGCCGCTTCGCCGGGCCCTTCAAGCGGACGTAGCGTCGCGAGGTGCTGAGGATCGCGCAGCTTCGCTAACACGGCCTTGACCTGCTCGCGGGCGCTGTCGAGGCCGGCGCCGGTGTCGATCACGAAATGAGCGCGGGCGCGCTTTTCGACGTCGGCCATCTGGCGGGCAAGGATCGCATCGAGCTTGGCCTCGTCCATGCCGGGGCGCGCCAGGACCCGCATTCGCTGGACGTCAGCCGGGGCAGAGACGACCACCACCGCGTCCATGCGCTTCTCGCCGCCGGTCTCGAACAGCAGCGGGATGTCGAGGATCACGATGTCCGCGCCAGCCGCCGCGGCCTTTTCGAAGAAGCCGACCCGGCTCAGCCCGACCAGCGGATGGACCACGGCCTCGAGCCGCTTCAGCTCGTCGGGCTTGCCCATCACGCGCTGGCTGAGCAGGGCGCGGTCGACGGCCCCGTCCACGACCACGCCGGGGAAGGCCGCGTCGAGCGGTGCGACAGCCGCGCCGCCTTTGGCGTAGAGCGCATGCACCTCGGCGTCGGCGTCGTAGACCGGCACCCCGGCCGCCGCGAACATCGCCGCGGTGGTCGACTTGCCCATGCCGATGGAGCCGGTCAGGCCGACAGTGATCATGCGGTTTCTCCAAGGATCTTCAGGGCCAGGCCCCGGACATCGACGTCGACCGGCGGCGCGACGCCGAAGAAGGCCTCGAAGCTCGGCACGGCCTGGCGGATCAGCATCTCCAGTCCATCGACCGAACGCAGGCCCCGGGCGGCGGCGCGCTCCAGGAACTCCGTGCGCAGCGGTTTGTAGACCATGTCGAGCACCACCGCCGTCGCGGGCGCCTCGGCCAGGTCGACGTCTGGGCCGGAGCCGCCGCCGAGCCCGAGCGAGGTGGCGTTGATGATGACGTTGGCGCCCTCGAGCGCGCCTTTCAGGTCCACGGCCCGGACCGTCGGCCCGATGTCGGCGGCCAAGGCGAAGGCGCGGTCGGCGGTGCGGTTGACGATGCGGATCTCCGGCGCGCCGGACAGGTGCAGGGCCGCCGCCGCGCCGCGGGCCGCGCCACCGGCGCCCAGGATCACCGCCGGGCCGGCCTTGGGATCGAAGCCGGGCGCCTGAACGACCAGCGCCGCCAGCATGCCGAGGCCATCGGTGTTATCGGCGAAGATAGTCCCGTCCTCGCGAAACAGCAGCAGGTTGGCGGCGCCGGCCAACCGGGCGGCGTCGCTGGCCTCGTCGGCGGCGGCGAGCGCTTCTTCCTTGAACGGGATGGTGACGTTGACGCCCCGGATAACCCCGCCGCGCAGGCCCTCGGCCAGGGCCGGGAAGCCGCCGGCCTGGGGGGCCAGGGGGATGTAGGCCGCGTTCAGCCCGGCCGCCGCGATCCAGGCATTGTGCAGGACCGGGCTGAGCGAATGGGTGACGGGCCGACCGACGACGCCGGCGACCAGGGCCGCTCCGGTGAGGCCGCTCATGTCTCCAGCGCCCCGTGCAGCCGCAAGAAGTCGAACAGGCCCATCAGCGGCAGGCCCAGGATGGTGAAATAGTCGCCCTCGATGCGGGAGAAGAGCTGCACCCCCTCGTTCTCCAGCTGGTAGCAGCCAACCGAACCGAGGATGTCGTCGCCGCGCGCGGCCAGATAGCGGTCGATGAAGGCGTCGCTGACGTTGCGCATGGTCAGTTTGGCGGATGGGACCTCGCGCCAGATGGCCTGGCCGTCGCGGGCCACGACCACGGCCGAATGCAGCTTGTGGGTCTTGCCTCGCAGCAGCTGCAGCCGCTCACGCGCCTCGTCCATCGTCTCGACCTTGTCGAACAGCCCGCCGTCGAGATCGAGGGTCTGGTCGGCGCCGATCACCAGCGCGCCGGGCCGCGAGCGCGAAACCCTGATCGCCTTCAGCTCGGCCAGGGCGTCGGCGACGCCGCGCGGACCCTGGCCCTCGGCCAGCAGGGCGACCTTCACGGCCGCTTCGTCGACGCCGGCGACCTGGGTCTCGAACGGCACGCCGGCGGCCGATAGCACCGAGGTCCGGGCCGCGCTCTTCGAGGCGAGGATGATCGTGGGGCTCATGACAGGATCTCGACCTGTCCGCGTCCGCCGGACAGCAGGTTGATGATGGCGGCGGCGGTTTCCTCGACCGAGCGTCGGGTGACGTCGATCACCGGCCAGCCCTGGCGCTCGAACAGGCGGCGCGCGGCGATGATCTCCTCGCGCACCGCTTCCTGGTCGATGTAGGTGCTCTCGCGCTGTTCGTTCAGCGACAGCAGCCGGTTGCGGCGAATCGAGATCAGCCGGTCCGGCGAGGCGATCAGCCCGACCACCAGGGTGTTCTTCAACTCGAACACCTGCTTGGGCAGCGGGACATTGGGCACCAGCGGGATGTTGGCCGCCCGTACGCCCCGGTGGGCCAGATAGATGCTGGTCGGGGTCTTGCTGGTGCGCGAGACGCCTATCAGCACCACGTCGGCCTGTTCCAGATCCTGGCCCAGCTGGCCGTCGTCGTGGCCGATGGCGTAGTTCAGCGCTTCCATGCGGTTGAAATAGTCGGTGTCGAGCGAGTGCTGGGCGCCGACCCGGCTCGACATCGGCGCGCCGAGATAACGCGACATGGCGGCGACGACCGGATCCAGCGCGGCGATGCACGGAATCTCGTGCTGGCGGCAGCCTTCCTCGAGCGCCGCGCGCAGGGCCGGATCGATGATGGTGTGCATCACCACGCCCGGCGCGCCCGCGATCTCCTCCAGCGCACGCTCGAGCTGACGGGGCGAGCGGACCAGGGCGTAGATATGCTCGATCGGCAGAATGTCGGTGAACCGGGCGCAGACGGCGCGGGCCATGGCGTTCAGCGTCTCGCCCGTGGAATCGGACACGAGATGGATGTGGAAGTAGGTCGCGATGCGGGGCGCTGGGGTCATTGCCCTACCCTTAAAGCCAGGTCGGCCCCGGGACCAAGCCTGTGCATAGGCCGTTAATGATCCCTTAACCCTTTCGGGACGGAATTTGGGGTCGCAGGGGTGTTTCCGCAGGCCCTGTGCGAAGCGTGGACGCCTTGCCCGGCTTGGCCTTGCTTCCTCCCCAGGTTCAACCGCTTTCCGCCGGTAAGGATTTGTTAACCTTCCCCCGACGGGGACGGCGTCGGGTCATGTCGACGCCTCGCTGCCCGCGGCGTTTATCTTTCGTTAAGGATTTCGGGGCGGTCGCAACCTGTCCCCACACTTCACAGGCGGTTATCAGACTGTGGGCGGACCCGGTATGACCGGGGTATGGCCGCCGCAAATCGAGGCCCCGGGGCGATTCATCCAAACGGCGCCTGTGCCTAACTCCTACCCCCTCATCCATCTTAACTTCTTATTAGGAAAGAGAAGGGGGTCTTGCCTCCCGGTGTACGAAGCCTATCAAGCGGGCGATGAGCGACATTTCAAAGCCGAGCCTCCTTCGGGTCCTGTCGGGCGAGACCCTGGACCGCCCTCCCGTATGGTTCATGCGGCAGGCTGGACGATACCTGCCCGAGTACCGCGCGCTGCGGGCCGAGGCGCCCGACTTCATAAGCTTCTGCCTGAACCCGCAGATGGCCGCCGAAGCGACGCTGCAGCCGATGCGGCGGTTCCCCTACAGCGCCTCGATTGTGTTCGCTGACATCCTGCTCATTCCGGGCGCTCTGGGCCAGAAGGTGTGGTTCGAGGCAGGCGAGGGTCCCAAGCTGGGCGACCTGCCCTCTCTGGACGTCCTGGAGGCGGCGATCGAGGACTCTACGTTCAAGCTGACCCCGGTCGGCCAGACCCTGTCGCTGGTTCGCGACGGGCTGCCGGACGACAAGGCGCTGATCGGCTTCGCCGGCGCGCCCTGGACGGTGGCCAGCTACATGATCGAGGGCGGCTCGTCGGACCGGTCGAAGGCGCGCAGCTTCGCCTATACCAACCCTGAAGAGATGGACCGGCTGCTCGACATCGTCGCCCGCGCCTCGGTGCGGTATCTGGCGATGCAGGCGGAAGCCGGGGCGCAGGTGCTGAAGCTGTTCGAGAGCTGGGCCGAGGGCCTGCCCGAGGATCTGTTCGAACGGATCGTCTGCAAGCCGCACCGCACGATCATCGCGGGCCTGCGCGAGCTGGGCGTCGAGACGCCGATCATCGGCTTCCCGCGCGGCGCCTCCAGCATGGCCGAGTACTATGCCGAGACGGTCGATGTTCAGGGTGTGGCGCTGGACACCGCCTGCCCGGCCGCCGTGGGACAGCGCATTCAAAAGACCAAGGCCATCCAGGGTGCGCTCGACCCGCTGCTGCTACGCGCCGGCGGCCCGGCGTTGGACCGCCGCGTCGACCAACTGCTGGAACAGTGGGGCTCGGGTCCCTATATCTTCAACCTGGGCCACGGCATCCTGCCGGATACGCCCATCCCCCATGTCGAACAGGTCCTGAAGCGGGTGACCGGCAAGTGACCGACGCCGGGAGCGGGCGGAAGATCGCCGTCGTGCTGTTCAACCTCGGCGGGCCCGACGGTCCGGACGCCGTGAAGCCGTTCCTGTTCAATCTGTTCAACGACCCGGCGATCATTCCCCTGCCCGGCCTGGTCCGGACCCTGGTCGCGCGGCTGATCTCGTCGCGGCGCGAGGAGTCGGCCAAGGCCAACTACGCGATCATGGGCGGCGGCTCGCCGCTGCTGCCGGAGACGAAGAAACAGGCTGTCGCCCTGGAAGCGTCGCTGCAGACGGCCAGGCCCAACGACCAGGTCCGCTGCTTCATCGCCATGCGCTACTGGAACCCGTTGACCGAGGACACCGCCGCCGCGGTCGCCGCCTTCGGTCCGGACGAGATCGTGCTGCTGCCGCTCTATCCGCAGTATTCGACCACCACGACCGGTTCCTCGCTGGCGGCCTGGCGCAAGGTCTACAAAGGTCCGGGCGTCAGCCGCACGGTCTGCTGCTTCCCGGCCGAGCCCGGGCTGATCGCCGCGCACGCCGACCGGATCCGGCGGGCCTGGGACGAAGCGGGCCGACCAGGACCGGCGCGACTCCTATTCTCCGCACACGGACTACCCGAGAAGGTGATCCTCGGCGGCGACCCTTATCAGCGGCAGGTCGAGGCCACCTGCGCGGCCGTCGCCGCCGCGCTCGGCGAGGGCTGGGACTGGAAGGTCTGCTACCAGAGCCGTGTCGGGCCGATGAAATGGATCGGTCCTTCCACGGAGGACGAGATCCGCAGCGCCTCGTCGCAGGGCCTGGCCCTGGTCATCTCGCCGATCGCCTTCGTCAGCGAGCATATCGAGACGCTGGTCGAGCTGGACCATGAGTACGCGGAGATCGCGAAGGCCCTCGGCTGCCCCGCCTATGTCCGGGCGCCGGCGCTGGGCGTCGAAGCGGCTTTCATCGACAGTCTGGCCGGGCTTACGCTGGCGGCCTTGAATCGGACGGGCACGGCGCCGGGCGGACCCTGGGTCTGCGGGGCCGGCGTGGTCTGTCCGCGAACGGAGACGGCGGCATGAGCTGGTTTGCGGGTCACTACAATCTGCTGCGCGGCCTGCACATCATCGCGGTGATCGCGTGGATGGCGGGCATGCTCTATCTGCCGCGACTCTACGTCTATCACACCAAGGCGATCCCCGGCGGCGAGCTCGATACGGCGCTGAAGACGATGGAGGTGAAACTCCTGCGGATCATCATCAACCCGGCGATGATCCTGACCTGGATCTTCGGCCTGAGCCTGATGGCCGCGCGGCCGGAGGTTCTCGGCCAGCCGTGGATGTGGGTGAAGCTGGCCGGGGTGCTGTTCCTGACCAGCTGGCACGGCTTCCTCGCCAGCGCCCGCAAGCGGTTCGAAGCGGGGACCAACACCCGCTCGGAGAAGTTCTGGCGGATGACCAACGAGCTGCCGTTCCTGGCGGCCGTGATCATGGTCCTGGCGGTCACCACCGAGTTCCTGTCGCGCTAGCCCAGCCGCGTCGCGACTTGCCGCGACAACGGATTTCTTGACGCCGGGGGGCCGGCGTGGTTTCCCTCGCCTTCGACGTGGAGCGCTTGTTCTGCGTTCCCGCCTCTTCGCCGGACCCGCGCCCGATCTCTGGAGCGCCTGTGGGACCGGCTCCCCGAACGTATTTCCGCGCTTCCGGGCGCAATCCATCCGCCGCTCCGAGTCCGAACAGGACCCGACCCGGCTCAAAGTTTTCCAAAGGACCGTCCTGGTCCTCACGCCCAGAGTCTATCCATGTCCGACGAACCCCAAGACACTCCCGAAGCCGAGACCCCCGACGCCGACGCGCCGATGGTAGACACCACCGCCGATGAGGTCACCGCCGCCGAGAACTCGGAAGCCGCCGAGAACGGCGACGATGATTCCGGCGTCAGCGCCGCCGTGGCCGACCTCGGCATCACCCGCCTGTCCCTCCAGGAGCTGAAGGACAAGTCGCCGTCCGACCTGCTCGCCCTGGCCGAGAAGCTTGAGATCGAGAACGCCAACTCGATGCGCAAGCAGGACATGATGTTCGGCATCCTGAAGACAGTCGCCGAGGAAGGCATCGAGATCTCCGGCTCCGGCACCATGGAGGTCCTGCCCGACGGGTTCGGCTTCCTGCGCAGCCCGGAAGCCAACTACCTGCCCGGCCCCGACGACATCTATGTCAGCCCCTCGCAGATCCGGAAGTTCGGCCTGCGCACCGGCGACTCGGTGGTCGGCGCCATTCGCGCCCCGCGCGAGGTCGAGCGCTACTTCGCCCTGACCACGGTCGAGCAGATCAACTTCGAGACGCCCGAGAACGTCCGCCACAAGGTCCACTTCGACAACCTGACGCCGCTGTATCCCGAAGAGCGGCTGAAGATGGAGATCGAGGATCCGACGCTGAAGGATCGCTCGGGCCGGATCATCGACATCGTCGCCCCGCTCGGCAAAGGCCAGCGCTGCCTGATCGTCGCCCCGCCGCGCGTCGGCAAGACGGTCATGCTGCAGAACATCGCCAAGTCGATCGCGGCCAACCACCCCGAGTGCTACCTGATCGTCCTGCTGATCGACGAGCGCCCGGAAGAAGTCACCGACATGCAGCGCACGGTGAAGGGCGAGGTCATCTCCTCGACCTTCGACGAGCCGGCCACCCGCCACGTCGCCGTCGCCGAGATGGTCATCGAGAAGGCCAAGCGCCTGGTCGAGCACAAGCGCGACGTGATCATCCTGCTGGACTCGGTCACCCGCCTGGGCCGCGCCTACAACACCACCGTCCCGTCCTCGGGCAAGGTGCTGACCGGCGGCGTCGACGCCAACGCCCTGCAGCGCCCCAAACGCTTCTTCGGCGCCGCGCGGAACGTCGAGGAGGGCGGCTCGCTGACGATCATCGCCACAGCCCTGATCGACACCGGTTCGCGGATGGACGAAGTCATCTTCGAAGAGTTCAAGGGCACCGGTAACAGCGAAATCATCCTGGACCGCAAGGTCGCGGACAAGCGCATCTTCCCGGCCATCGACGTGCTCAAGTCGGGCACCCGCAAGGAAGAGCTCATCACCCCGAAGGACCAGCTGCAGAAGACCTACGTCCTGCGCCGGATCGTCAACCCGATGGGCGCCCAGGACGCGATCGAGTTCCTGATCGACAAGCTGCGCCAGACCAAGAACAACGGCGACTTCTTCCAGTCGATGAACACCTAAGGCCGGATCGGCGGGCGCGTTCCCGCCGACGTCGAAACGGAATAGGCTCCCCGGAGGCGACGTCGGGGAGCCTTTTTCATGTCCACAGGCAGCTACATCATTCGCGGCGGGACCGAGGGCCAGGCGCGGCTGTCGGTGCTGTCGCAGGCGATGGCGCCGTTCACGGGCGCGCTGCTCGACCGCGTCGACTGGGCCGGACGGCGGGTGCTGGACGCGGGCTGCGGCGGCGGCGACGTCTCCCGCGATCTGGCGTCGCGGGTCGGACCGGGCGGATCGGTGCTGGGCGTCGACGCCGACGCGGTGAAGATCGGCGCGGCGCGCGCCGCGGCCGAAGGGATCGGCAATCTGGCCTTCCGCACCGGCGACGCGATCACTCCCGGCGACGGCGACCCCTTCGACGCCATCTACGCCCGCTTCCTGCTCTCGCACCTGACCGAGCCCGCCGACGCCCTGGCAAGCTTCCGCGATCGCCTCGCGCCGGGCGGCCTGCTGGTCCTGGAGGATGTCGATTTCGGCGGGCACTTCATCGAGCCCGCCCTGCCCGCCTTCGACCGCTATGTCGGCTGGTACAGGACGGCGGCCGCGCGGCGGGGGGCCGACGCCCTGATCGGGCGGCGACTGCCGGGACTGGCGCGTGAGGCGGGCTTCGAGGTTCTGCAGGCCGGCGCGGCAATGCCGGCGGCGCTCGGCGGTCCGATCAAGCAGATGGCCGCCCTGACGCTGGAAGCCATCGCCGAGCCCGTGGTCGAGGCCGGACTCGCCGCCCGGACAGAGATCGAGGCCGCGCTGGCCGAGTTGTGGGTGGCGGCCGAGGACCCATCGGTGTTCATGAGCCTGCCTCGCGTCGGCCAGGTCGTGGCCCGGAAGGGCTGAGTGTCTCCATCCGCGTTGCGCGGGGGCCGGAGGTTGCGATCGAAGACCCGTCATCCGCCGAGTCTAGCCGTGACGCGACGGGGGTGGATTGATCGCGGGAAAAGCCGGAGATCTCTTTGCCCGCTAGGGAGCGGGGTCGGCGAAAAGCGGGGAATCCCGGCCGGGCGACCCGCCGGCCCCCTCCCCGCCTACAGCAAATGGCTGTCCTGGCGCGGGGGCCGATTGTCTCCGAATGTCTCGCCTTGTCTCCGGATTATAGGTCTCCAGAGTCTCCATTCCCGCTAAGGGATCAGCAGGGTCGAGCCGGTGGTGCCGCGGCCTTCCAGCGCCTCGTGCGCCTTGCGGGCCTCGCCGAGCGGGAAGGTCTGGCCGATGTCGATCTTCACCTGTCCCGAGGCGATCAGCGCGAACAGGGCGCCGGCGCTGTCGTCCAGCTCCTCGACCGTGGTGATGTAGTCGAACAGGGTCGGCCGGGTCATGAACAGCGAGCCGCGCCGCTGCAGCTCCGACGGCGCGAAGCTCGGCGCCGGGCCGGACGCATTGCCGTAGGAGACGAGCATCCCGCGACGGCCCAGGCTGTCGAGGCTGGCGGTCAGGGTGTCGGCGCCGACGCCGTCGTAGACGACCCGCACGCCCTTGCCGCCGGTGATCGCCTTGACCCGCGCGGCGACGTTTTCCTCGCGATAGAGGATCACCTCGTCGGCCCCGTTGCCGGTCGCCAGCGCCGCCTTGTCGGCCGAACCGACGGTGGCGATGACCTGGGCGCCAATGGCCCGGGCCCACTGGGTCAGGATGCTGCCCACCCCGCCGGCCGCCGCGTGGATCAGCACCGCATCCCCGGCCTGGACCGGATAGCATCGGCGGATCAGGAACTCGGCGGTCATGCCCTTGAGCATGGCGGCGGCGGCCGAGCGGCTGTCGACGCCGTCGGGCACCTTCACCGCGCGGTCGGCGGCGACCACGTGAAACTCGGCGTAGGCGCCGGCCGGGCCGTTGCCGTAGGCGGCGCGGTCGCCGGCGACGAAGCGGGTGACCCCCTCGCCTACCGCCTCGACCACGCCGGCGCCTTCCAGGCCGAGCACCGCCGGCAGCTTCATCGGATAGAGCCCGCTGCGGAAGTAGGTGTCGATGAAGTTCAGGCCGATCGCCTCGTGGCGGATCAGGATCTGGCCCGGCCCCGGCGTGGGGACGGGCAGATCGACGGCTTCGAGAACCTCCGGCCCGCCGGTGCGGACCGCCTGGATCGCCAGCATGGCCCTACCCCAGGTTCGTCTTGAAGAAGTCGAGCGTGCGCTGGTTGGCCAGCGTCGCGGCGGCTTCGTCGTAGTGCTCGCCACCCTCACGGGCGAAGGCGTGATCCTGGCCCTCGTAGTCGTGGATGGTGATCAGCGGATTGCCGTCGAGCGCGGCGTGCATCGCCGCCTGGGCCTCGGGCGGCACGAAGCCGTCCTTGGTCGCGACATGCATCAGCAGCGGCTTCTTGATGTTCGCGCCCTCGCCCACCAGCGAGTCGATGCCGACGCCGTAGTAGGCGACCGAGGCGTCCGCGTCGGTGCGGGCCGCCGTCAGGAAGGCGACCTTGCCGCCCAGGCAGTAGCCGACGGCGCCGACCTTGCCGGTCGAGCCCGCGTCCTGGCGGATGGCGTCGATGGTCGCCGCCACGTCCTGGACGCCCTTGTCGACGTCGAACAGGCCGAACAGCTCGAAGGCGCGATCCCACTCGGCCTTGGACTTGTCGGTGATGTCGATGCCCGGCTCGATGCGCCAGAACAGGTCCGGACAGATGGCCAGGTAGCCGGCGGCGGCGAGGCCGTCGGTGATGTCGCGCATGACCTCGTTGACGCCGAAGATTTCCTGGATCACGACCACGGCCGGGGCCTTGGCGGCGGCCGGTCGGGCGACATAGGCCGAAAACTCGCCGTCCGGCGTCTTGATGGTGAGGCGTTCTCCGCTCATCGTCACAATCTCCCGTTTGATGTCAGGCGTGGGTGTTAACGCGGTCGGGCGTTCGTGGGCCACAACAAACCCTCGCCCGCCCCAGGAAAGAGCCGAATGAAGGTCACCATCGAGATCGACTGCTCCCCCATCGAGGCCAGGACCTTCATGGGCCTTCCCGATGTCAGTGGCTTGAACGACCACCTGGTCGGCGAGATGCAGAAGCGCATGGACGCCAATATGGCGGCGCTGGCGCCTGATGAACTGATGAAGAGCTGGATGGCCTTCGGCACCGGCGCCCAGGAGCAGTTTCGCAAGCTGATGACCGCGGCGACCGCCTCGGCCGGGTTCGGCGCCAAGCCGCCGGAATGACCGACACCATCTTCGCACCGGCCACCGCGCCTGGCCGCGCGGCCCTGGCGGTGGTGCGAATCTCGGGTCCGGGCGCCGGAGAGGCGGTCTCGGCCTTGGCCGGGAAACGCCCCGCCCCGCGTCAGGCCGCCCTGCGCAAGTTGCGAACGGCGGACGGCGGGCCGATCGACGAGGCGCTGGTGCTTTGGTTCCCCGCACCGGCCAGCTACACGGGCGAGGACTGCGCCGAGTTTCACGTGCATGGCGGCCTGGCCGTGGTCGACGCGTTGGTCGAGGCGCTGTCGGCCGCCGGCCTGCGCCTGGCTGAGCCCGGCGAGTTCACCCGTCGCGCGTTCCAGAACGGCAAGCTGGACCTGGCCCAGGCGGAGGCCGTCGCCGACCTGATCGACGCCGAAACCTCGGCCCAGGCGCGGCAGGCGCTTGACCAGCTCGGCGGCAACCTTAGCCGTCGCTATGACCGATGGCGCGAGGCGCTGATCGAGGCGCTGGCGGTGCTCGAAGCGGCGGTGGACTTCCCGGACGAGGATCTGCCCGAGGACGTGGCCGCCCGCGCCCGCCCGCCGCTCGCCGGCCTCATGACCGAGCTGCAGGCGGCCATCGCCGATTCCGATCGCGGCCGGCAGGTGCGCGAGGGCTTCCGCATCGCCCTGATCGGCGCGCCCAACGCCGGCAAGAGCAGCCTGCTGAACGCCCTGGTCGAGCGGGACGCGGCGATCGTCACAGCGACGCCGGGCACGACCCGGGACGTCATCGAGATGCCGCTGGTGCTGGGCGGCTACAAGGCGCTGCTCGCCGATACCGCCGGCGTGCGCGAGACCGAAGAGGTGATCGAGGCCGAGGGCGTGCGTCGGGCGCGGGCCTGGGCGGCGGACGCGGACCTGCGGGTCTGGGTCGTCGACGGCCATGCCTCGGACGGCAGCTGGCGCTATGCGCTCGACCTGATCCAGCCGGGAGACCTGTGCGTGCTCAACAAGGCCGACCTGCCCCCCAGCCTCGACGGCGGCCGCGCCCGGGAAGCGGCGAGCGGCCTGGGCCTGAAGATCCTCGACACCTCGCTCAAGGCCGGCGGCGCTGCTGAGGTGCTCTCTCTGCTGACCGCGCGTGTGGTCTCGGCCCTGTCGGCATCCGAATTCCCGGCGGCGACCCGCCTGCGCCACGCCGAAAGCCTGCGGGACGCGGTCGAGCGGGTCGGTCGGGCCTTGGGCCAATCCGAGCCCGAACTGGCCGCCGAGGATGTGCGGCTGGCGGCGCGGGCACTGGAACGGGTGTCCGGCCGCGTGGATCCGGAGCAGGTGCTGGACCGGGTCTTCTCCAGCTTCTGCATTGGTAAATGAGATGTTTCACGTGAAACACTCGGCGGACGCAGATTGAGCGCCCGGACTCCCAACCTCGTCTCAGTTCCTATATAAGCGGCTTCCGTCGCCCCCGCTCGTCGGGGGCGTTCGCTTTCGGACCTGCGTGATGGCCAATTCCTGGGATGTGATCGTTATCGGTGGCGGGCACGCCGGCTGTGAAGCCGCGGCGGCCTCTGCGCGCGTGGGTGCGCGCACCCTCCTGCTAACGCACAAGCTCGAGACCATCGGCGAGATGAGCTGCAACCCGGCGATCGGCGGCCTGGGCAAGGGCCATCTGGTCCGCGAGATCGATGCGCTTGACGGGCTGATGGGCCGGATGGCGGACAAGGCCGGAATCCAGTTCCGGATGCTGAACCGCTCGAAGGGTCCGGCCGTGCGCGGCCCGCGCTCGCAGATCGACCGCAAACTCTATCGCGAGGCGATGCAGGCCGAGCTCAACGCCACGCCCAACCTCGACATCATCGCCGAGGCGGTCGAGGACCTGATCGTCGAGGACGGCGTCGTCGCCGGCGTGATCGGCGGCACGGGCGCGGAATACCTCGCGCCGCGGGTGGTCCTGACCACCGGCACCTTCCTGAAGGGCGTCATCCATCTCGGTGAGAAGCGCATTGAGGCCGGCCGTGTCGGCGATGCGCCCGCGATCGGCCTGGCGGATCGCCTCTATGCGCTCGGGCTGGATATGGGTCGCCTCAAGACCGGCACCCCTGCCCGCCTCGTCGGCTCCAGCATCGCCTGGGAAAAGCTGGAGATGCAGGACGCGGATGTTGAGCCGATCCCCTTCTCCTTCCTCACGGACAAGATCGATGTCCCGCAGATCCAGTGCGGCATCACCTACACGACCGAAGAGACCCACAAGATCATCGCCGAGCGGCTGACCGAGTCCGCCGTCTACGGCGGCCGAGCGACCGGTCGTGGTCCGCGCTACTGCCCCTCGATCGAGGACAAGGTCGTCCGCTTCGCCGACAAGACCAGCCACCAGATC
>Ga0247813_10001828_pt1 | contig 15437 bp, 9 predicted proteins | sample UWRJL169409C1_FD_180719 | JGI IMG/M metagenome (GOLD analysis project Ga0247813, IMG submission 180719) | Plant litter microbial communities from Arlington Agricultural Research Station in Wisconsin, United States - UWRJ-L169-409C-1 | ecosystem: Environmental > Terrestrial > Plant litter >... | reverse complement strand
GACAAGGAAGTCGGCGATGTCTTGCAGCAGCAGGGCATGCCGGTGGTCGGTATCGATTCCTTGCGTTACTTCTGGTCGGAGCGGCAGCCGCAGGAAACTGCCGATGACCTGCATCGCATCATCGCATTTTATGGAAAGCGCTGGAACGTGAAGCATATCCTGCTGATCGGCTATTCCTTCGGAGCCGATATCGTGCCCCGGACCTACAATCTCCTGCCGCAGGCAGACAAGGACCGGGTTGCGCAGGTGTCGCTTCTCGCCGTCTCCCATCAGGTGGATTACAAGATTTCCGTGCTCGGCTGGCTAGGTGCTGCCGCAGCAGACGGGGCTGGCGATCCGGCAGATGACATCACCAAAATGCAGCCGGCTCTCGTTCAGTGCATATACGGCACCGATGAGGACGACGATGTCTGCCCGACGCTGAAGGATACCGGTGTCGAGGTTATCGCAATCGACGGGGGCCATCATTTCGACGAGGATTATCCAGCACTTGTGAAGCGCATTCTGGACGGTTTTGACCGCAGGCTGGCGGGCAAATAAAAGGCCGTTCGCGTGACGGGAGCGACCTCTGGATTTATCCCGTTACGGCTTCTTGGCTTCCTCAGTGTCCGCGCGGCCGCTGGGGATGGAGCTACCGGTTACCGAGAGCGGATCACTGGCGGGAAAGGAAGATTCCAATCCTTCGTCCAGTTGCTCTTCCAGGGTGCCAGTATCGCCGGAGGCTCTTGCGCTTCGCAACGATACCACCGCAGGGGATAAACCTGCGTTGTCTTCTCCTGCTTCCGCATCGTTTTCCATCGCAGTGTCGTCAGGCTGCTCGAAATTTGCCACCTGAAGCATCATCGCCTTGGCCCTTGCGATCGCGTTGAGGCGGTTCAGGCCATCGGATTCGGTCTGATGCATCTGGACCGAAATGACGTCGCCACCTTCGCCGACGAATTCCACGGTCATGAGCCCCGTTGAAAGCTGCGGGTGGACCTGCGTGCCGATTACTTCCATGACAGTCGCCTCCGTGATTGTGTTACCGCTAGTAACAGCGACAGGAGAGGTTTTGTTCCGCTTGCGGGCGTCCTGCCACAACGATCGGATAACCGGCAACCCATCCTGTACCACCGCAACGATGCGATCGGCGCTGATTTCCCCCAGACGGGACACAGCTGCTGCCTAAACGCAAAAAGAGCGGCCGGAGCCGCTCTTTGATGGGATAGTGAGGCGGCAGCGATCAGGCTGCGACGTCTTCCATTTCGCGTTCCTTGAACATGCGGGCGAGATTGAGGAAGCAGATCATGCCGGTCTCGTTGGCGATGATACCTTCCGCATAGCTCTTGTCGAAGGATGTGGTGATTTCCGGAACCGGCTGAACCTGGTCGCCGCGGACGGTCAGGATGTCGGAGACGCGATCAACGACGAGGCCGATGACCATGTTGTGGACTTCGGCGACGACGATGGCGCTGCGCTCATTGGCAACCGTGCTCTTCATGCCGAGCTTGTGGGCAAGGTCGATGATCGGGATGACGGTGCCGCGCAGGTTCATCACGCCGAGAACGTCGGCCGGCGAATGCGGGATCGGGGTGGAGGGCGCCCAGCCGCGGATTTCGCGGATCGTCGTGGTCTTCACGCAGAATTCCTGATCATGAAGACGGAAGGCGATGATCTCGAGCGTTTCGTGACCGAAGGTACCTGTAGAGATCGTGTTGTTCATCAAAATTCTTCCCAGCTATCCCGATTGGCGGCAACTGCCACGTTTGAACTAAAGGCCTTCGCTACCCGGTTGGCCATGGCTCGGGCCGGGGAAGCGACCGGTTTTGCGTCCTGCCGCGCTGTCGCGATACGAACCGTGGATGCCTCACCGACCTTGAACTGGCTGAGCAGACTGAAAAGACCGTCTGCTTCCTTTGCCAAGGCGTGGCTGGCAGCCGTGGATTGCTCGACCATCGCTGCATTCTGCTGTGTACCTTGGTCCATTGTATTCACAGCCTGGTTAATTTCTTTCAAACCTGTCGCCTGTTCTTTCGCACCTTCTACAATAGCGGTCACATTGGTGTTGATCTGATGCACCTGGGTGAGGATTTCCTCCAGCGCCTTGCCCGCCTGGCCAACGAGAGAGACACCGGTTTTGACCTGATCACCGGAGGTGGTGATCAGGCTCTTGATCTCCTTGGCCGCCTTTGCCGAGCGCTGGGCGAGTTCGCGCACTTCCTGCGCTACCACGGCAAAACCCTTGCCGGCATCGCCGGCGCGGGCTGCCTCGACGCCGGCATTGAGAGCAAGCAGATTGGTCTGGAAGGCGATCTCGTCGATCACCCCGATAATACTGGAAATCTCGCGCGACGAGTTCTCGATCTCGCCCATCGCCTTGACGGCGTTTCGCACCACTTCGCTGGAGCGTTCGGCGCCGAGCTTAGTCTGCGCCACCAGCGTGCCTGCCTCTTCGGCGCGGCGGCTGCTGTCGGCCACGGTCGTGGTGATCTGCTCAAGGGCTGCGGCCGTTTCCTCGATCGATGCTGCCTGCTGCTCGGTGCGCCTTGAAAGATCCTTTGCGGCGTGGCTGATTTCGCCGGAACCGGCGGCGATCGCCTGCGCATTGGTGCCGACCGCGCGCATAGCCTGTTTCAGTTTGTCGATGGAATCGTTGAAGCTGAGGCGGAGCGTTTCCAGCGCCGGGATGAATTGCCTGTCCAGGTGCTGATCGAGATTGCCACCTGCCAGATCCTGCAGCGCCTCCGCCAGCTCCTGGCTGTTGTTGACGCGGCCGGTAATGTCGGTGGCAAACTTGACCACCTTCATCACCGATCCGTTCAAATCGAAGATCGGATTGTAGCTGGCCTGGATCCAGACCTGCTTGCCGCCGTTACCGATCCGCTTGAATTCGTCGGCGATGAACTGGCCATTGCGCAGCTTGGCCCAAAAGTCCTTATAAGCGTCGCTGCGGCTATAATTCTGTTCGCAGAACATGCTGTGGTGCTTGCCCTGAATGTCGGAGAGCCTGTAACCGAGCGTCGAGAGAAAATTCTCGTTTGCGGTCAGAATCTCGCCGTTCGGGGTGAATTCGATGACCGCCTGGGCGCGGGAGATGGCATTTATCTTACCGGCGTCTTCGGCGTTTTTCAGTTTCGCGGCGGTGATGTCGGTGGCAAACTTGACAATTTTGTAGGGTTTCGATCCCCGGAAGACCGGATTGTAGGATGCTTCGATCCAGATTTCCCTGCCGCCTTTTCCAATCCGCTTGTACTGGCGCCGATCGAACTCGCCGCGGGAAAGCCGTACCCAGAATTCACGATAATCCGCGCTTGCCGCATCGGCTGGGTCGACAAACATGCGGTGGTGATGACCGACGATTTCCGGCAGGTCGTAACCCAGCGTCTTGCAGAAGTTTTCGTTGGCCGTCAGAATTTTACCCTGCAGATCGAATTCGATGATTGCTTGTGATCGCTGCATCGCAGACAGGATTGCCTTGGCGTCGCTGCCGAACGGCGATGGGAAACTGCTCATGGCTGCCGGTCCTTATGTACACGGTGGGGCAACGCGCGCGCGGATGCGCGCCGCACAGGCGGGGCGATTTTACTGAATGGGAATGCGGACTGTTGGCGAACGATACCGTCGCTTTGCGCCGGCCTCGTCAGGTCATGCCGGGTATCCGGCGGCACGCGAAGGCCTCATGCCCCGGCTCATGCCGGTCGCGCTGGCAATATCTAGGGGGTAAAACTTGAACAGATATTTAAGATTTGACGATTTCAGGCCGTTGATTGGCATAAATATTACAAATGAAGATACCCGGCTCAACGCCGGGTATTGAGAAGAAGGCTGGGCACATTCAAAGGGTGCAGAAAGCCACGTTTCCGGGCTTTTGCCGTGTGGATCATTGCGCAGTCAGAACGCCCGCGAACTGCTCGACGGCCCAGTCCACCTGATCTGCGGTGATGACCAGCGGCGGAGCGATGCGGATCGTGTCGCCATGGGTGTCCTTGGCGAGAATGCCGCGTTCCTTCAGCGCTTCGCAATATTTGCGGGCACCACCGGCTTCCGGCGCCAGTTCGACGGCGAGCATCAAGCCACGGCCGCGCACATCCTTGATGATATTGGAGCGGATATCCTTGAGGCCGGCCTGGAAGCGGTCACCCATGCGGGCGGAGTTGCCGATCATGTCTTCTTCCGTCAGGGCCTTCAGCGAGGCGCGAGCGATGGCGCAGGCGAGCGGATTGCCGCCAAAGGTCGAGCCGTGCTGGCCGGGCTTCAGGACGCCGAGCACTTCGGAATTGGAGAGAACGGCCGAGACCGGATAGAAGCCGCCGGACAGAGCCTTGCCGATCAGCGTCACATCGGCCTCGATGCCTTCGTGTTCTTCAGCGAGCAGCTTGCCGGTGCGGCCGAGGCCGGTCTGGATCTCGTCGAGGATCAGCGTGATGCCGTGCTTGGAGCACAGCGCCCGCACCTCCGGGAAATAGCCCTGTGGCGGAATCATGACGCCGGCTTCGCCCTGGATCGGTTCGATCAGGAAGGCGACGGTATTTTCATTGATGGCGGCGCGGAATGCTTCGATATCGCCGAAGGGAACGGTCTTGAAGCCGGGCGCAAATGGGCCAAAGCCCGAGCGGGCATCCGGGTCGGTCGAGAAGCCGACAATGCCCATGGTGCGGCCATGGAAGTTGTTGGAGCAGACGATGATCTCGGCCTTGTTCTCGGCAACGCCCTTGACCTCGTAGCCCCATTTGCGCACCGCCTTGACGGCGGTTTCGACGGCTTCGGCGCCGGAGTTCATCGGCAGGATCTTGTGGCTGCCGGTCAGCGCTGCCAGTTCCTCGTAGAAGTGCGCGAGCTGATCGTTGCGGAAGGCGCGCGAGGTCAGTGTCAATTTCTGCGCCTGCTCGACCATCGCCGCCAGGATTTTCGGATGGCAATGGCCTTGGTTGACGGCGGAATAGGCCGACAGGCAATCGAGGTAACGGTTGCCATCAAGGTCCCAGACATAGACGCCTTCGCCGCGCGACAGCACGACGTCAATGGGCTTGTAGTTATGCGCGCCCAGCCGGTATTCGGTTTCGATCAGTGCGTTGGTCGTGTTCATGGTTCCTCCGGTCGTTTTGTTATTGGCTCAGGCGCCGCGGGTTGGGCGATCAAGGATGCGGCGTCCGAACAGGCTTGCCGTCAGCTCGACGAGGATGCGGGCGCTCTTGCCGCGGTCGTCGAGGAAGGGGTTGAGCTCGACCAGATCGAGCGAGGAGACCAGGCCGCTGTCGCAGAGCATTTCCATGATCAGGTGCGCTTCGCGGAAGGTCGCACCGCCGGGCACCGTGGTGCCGACGCCAGGTGCCAGTTCCGGGTCGAGGAAATCGACGTCGAGGCTGACATGCAAGAGGCCGTTGGCGGCTTTGATGGTGGCGATGATCTCGTGCATGATATGGGCCATACCGGTCTCGTCGATGGCGCGCATGTCATAGACATTGACGCCATGCTCGGCGATTTCCTCGCGCTCGCGGTCATCGACGGAGCGGATGCCGACCTGGAAGACGTTCTTCGGATCGACCATCGGGCGGTCCTTGTCGAGGATCGGCGCAAATTCCGCTTGGCCGCAGAAGAACGCTACCGGCATGCCGTGCATGTTGCCGGACGGAGAGGTTGCCGGGGAATTGAAATCGGCATGGGCATCGAGCCACAGCACGAAGAGCGGACGGTTCTGTTCGGCGGCATAACGCGCCATGCCGGAGACCGAGCCCATCGACAGAGCATGATCGCCGCCGAGAATGACGGGGAATTTGCCAGCGCGGGCAGCCTGGTGCACCGATTCGTCGAGCGCGCGGGTAATGGCCGCGACGATCTGCAGATTGTTGGCTTTCGGATGGTTGGGAAGGTCGCGGGCAGGCAGAGGCTTCAGGTCGCCTTCGTCGGTGACGCTGTGGCCAAGACCGGCCAGAATGGTGTCGAGGCCTGCAATGCGCAGGGCTGCGGGACCCATCGCAGCACCGCGACGGCCGGAGCCCTCTTCAAGTGGTGCGCCGATGAGCACGATATTCTTCTTGGATTCAGCCATGGTCTTCCCCGCAAGTTCGCGTGATACCGGTTTGCCCGGTTTGTGCGCGAATTATACGGGTTTGTTCGTTGGCAAATAGATGGAAAACTGGCAGATAGGTGGCAATAATTGGCACTATGAGAACTGCGGATGGACAGAATGATAAGTCTCGACGATCTCGACCATTCCCTGATCAGTGCGTTGCGCCACAATGCCCGCACACCCGTTTCAGCCCTTGCCGCCACCACAGGCACATCGCGGGCGACCGTTGCCGCCCGTATCGACCGGCTGGTGGCATCCGGCACGATTGCCGCGTTCACCATCCGCACCGGAGCCGAGCTTTCCGGCAGCGGCGTGCGCGCCATCGTCATGATCGAAATCCACGGCAAGATGGCTGATCGTGTCGCGGCGCAGCTGCGCGGCCTGCCGCAGGTGCGGGCGCTTCACTCCACCAATGGCCGCTGGGATTTCATTGCCGAGCTGGAAGACAAGGATCTCGGCACGTTCGATGAGACGTTGCGGCTGATCCGGCTGATCGACGGGATCAACCTGACAGAGACAAACATTCTGCTGAAAACCAGCAAGATTTCTGTGGCGATTTAAGTCGGATGGTACTGACCGGCGCCGACAGGCGTCGCTCAATATTCCTTCTCATAAAAAATCCCGCCGCCGGCGCCGCTGGCTCCGGCTTCGCCGCGCAGTTTGACGCCGCGGCCGACATCGAGATTGATGATCGCCTTGCCACCGCCGGCCTCAGCGCCCGATTGAAGCTCGAGATAGGTGCGGTCGTTGAGATATTTGCCGGCCGTCACCGTGGCGCCGCCGGTCGCATCGGTGGAGACATCGAGATCATCGACGCCCAGCTTGTTGCGCAGACCGCTCAAGAGCGAGTTGGAGCCGCCGCCGGCCAGTTCGCTGACGGCGCCGGCCAGTTGGGCGATCTGCAGAGCCGAAAGATTGGACAGCGACCGGTTGAAGATCAGCTGCGCCAGGATTTCGTCCTGCGGCAAAGCGGGTGATGAGGAGAAGGTGATCGCCGGATTGTTGGCCGGCCCGGCGACATTGACGGTAACCGTCGTTGATCCGGCGGTGGAGGTCGCGTCGAGGTCGAGGGTGGGCACGAGGTTGCCACCGAAGCTGATCGTGCCATCGGCGAAGTTGAGACGCTTGCCGAGGATTTCCAGCCGGCCGCGCCGCATCTCGAAACCGCCGGAGACTGCCGGCTCGGCTGCCGTGCCGCGGATGGTCAGGTCGCCGCCAAGCTCGGCATCGATGCCGCGTCCCCGGACGAACAATTTGCTGGGAGCGCTGACCGCGAGGTCGAAAGCAATGCCGCCGCTCTTGGTGCTGCCGCCGCTCGCCGTGTCGCTACGGACATCCGCCTGCATTTTACGCACTTCGGCTGGGGCGTTCTTGTGCTTGATGTTGATCTCCGACAACGACGCCGGCAGCTTTTCCGGAATGGTGATCGCGGCCTTGTTGATCGTGACCTTGCCGCCCAGCACTGGCGTTGCGGTCAACGAGCCCTTGAGGGTCAACTCACCATCGACGCTGGCTGTGAACAGGCTGCCATCGACATAGGTCGCCTTGGCAAGACGGATGGCAAGGTCAGCCGGGAAGCCCGAGCCGGGAGCGATACCGACCGTGCCCGTGACATCGAGCGTACCGCCGCTGGCAAGCTTGCCGGAAAGCTTCTGAATGCTCGCCTGCTTGCCATCCAGCGAAACATTGGCAGTGAGATCGGTGATCGCCAGATTGCGCCGGACATCGACGAAGCGCGCGCCGGAGGTCGAAATCGTGCCGGTCACCTGGGGTGCGGTTGCGGCACCGGTAATGGAAAGATCGACGTTGGCTGCGCCGGTCAGGGTAAACCCTTGCTCGGCCAGAAAACCAGCCGCGAGACCGAAGGGTAGATTGCCGGACAGTTTCATGTCGATCGGCTTGTTACCGGTGATGCCGACCTTGCCGTTGCCTTTGAAGGCAAGGCCGCCCGCGCCGTTAAGCGTGGTATCGAGTGTCACGCTGTTGTTGGCAAACTGGCCTTTCGCCGCGATATCGAGCGCGCCGACGCCCGCGGATTTGGCCTGCGCGACTGCGGCGTTCGCCCAGCGCAGATCGTAGGCCACAACGGGGGCTGCTGCGGTTCCGGTGACATCAACCTTGCCGCTGATGGCGCCATCTGCCCCGAGCGAAGGCACGAATGTATTGGCAAGGCTGGCCGGTAGCACGTTGAGGGCGACGTCGAGATCCAGCTTTTCCCCAGCCGAGCCGGTCACAGCGATCGTGCCTCCCGAAGCGCCGATCGTCAGTTTCTGCAGATTGACACTGCCGTTCTCGATGGTGATCGTCGTCGGTGCCGACAGCTTCACCGGAATCTTTCGTGGCGTTGCGGCAAACGATGCCAGATTGACGGTCGTCTTGCCGTTTGTCGTTTCAATATCGGCGCGCAGGTTGAGCGGTGCGCCATCATACTGGCCGTCGAGCGTCACGTCGGTTTTGCCTGCCTGCTGGGTGAAGTCGAGCTTCAGGCCGTTGACACGGTTCTGACCCTGCGCGAAGGCCTCGACGGAGAGATTACCCTTGATTGCCAAGGCCTTGAGGTCGGTGATGGTGATATCGGCGACCGGCTTGGTAATGACGAGATCGCCGCGCTTGATGCCGGAACCGCTGGCTTTCAGCACGATAGAGGTCTTGCCGCCATCGCTGTTGATCGAGGCCGATCCGGCCATGTCGCCGGATGCCTTTTCACCGGCCATGGCGGCGAGCAGGCCGACATCGGGGAAGGTGAAGTCGATATTGCCCTGCGGCAGGAAATCGGTGGTGAACTGGATCTTGCCGTTCAGCCTGTTGTCACCGATCTGCACCTGCAGAACCGGAAGGCTGGTGCGGCCTTCCTCAGAGACGAGGTCCGCATTGACGTTGATCGCCTGGCCACCAAGGGCGCCGGTCGCCTTGATCTTCGCCTGCGGGTTTTTCGGATTGGCGGTCCCATCGGCGGTCAACTGGAGGTCGCTGAGTGTGCGGCCGGCCAGCGTTGCGCCGCTGGAGGTGACTTCGGCCTTGATGCCGAGATTGTCGAGCGGGCCGGTGGCATCGACCTTGAAGTCGGCGATACCGCTGGCGTCCGCCAGCACCTTGCCGAGATCCGGCAGGGTGCCGGTGACGGCGGCTGTGAGGGCGCCGTCCTTGAGGCCAACGGAACCGGCGGCCTGGATCGTACCGGAACCGACGGCCAGTCTGCTGATTTCCACCGCGCCGTCCGCACCGGCGGTTACCATGCCGGATAAAATGACCGGCGTATCGAACTTGGCTGAAAGGTTTGTTGGCAGGCCAGGCGGGAGGATGGACAGGTTGAAGCCGGCATTCAGGGTCTTTGCGGCAATCTCGAACGAGCCGTCAACCGTGCCGCCAAGATTGCTGCTGTCGATGGTGACGGGATCGAAGCCGATCCGTTGCGGCGATACGTCGAGAATGGTTTCGACTTTCAACGGCCCCTTGACCAGTCTGTCGAGGTCGGCGGTTGTCAGCTGCGTGTTGCCGGTCTCGATGCGGGTTTTGATCAGGCCGGTCTGGGTCGACAGATTGAAAGCGTCGCTATGGGCTGTCAGTTTGATGGCTTCAATGCGGCCTTGTGGCAGAGCGAGTTGACCGATATCGGCCCGGACGTCGAGGACGGCGGATTGCATGCTGCCGGTGATCGATGCTGTGCCGGTATCGAGCACGACATGCGCCTCACCATTCCCGAGCGGCAGGTGCGCGTCTATTCCAGCGAGCACGGCGGTCACATCGAGCTTTTCACCGGCACTGCCGTTCAGCGTCACCGTGCCGCCGGATGCGGCGATCGCCATTTCCTGAAGATTGACCGCGCCGTTTTCGATCGTGATCGTTGTTGGCGCTGCCAGTTGCAGCGGGATTTTCTTCGGTGCGGCCGCGAACGACTGGAGATTGATCGTCGTCTTGCCACCAGCGCTCTGCAGGTCGCCACGCGCCGTCAGGGGGGCTGCGTCATAGGTGCCATCGAGCGCAAAGTTCGTCTTTGGCCCCTGTTGCTCGAAGCCAAGCTTGAGCCCGGCAAGGCGCGTATCGCCCTGGCTGACCTCGTCCACCGTCACCGCGCCCTTGATCGCCAGCGCCTTCAGATCGGCAAGGGTGATGTCGGCGGCGGGTTTGCTGATCACCAGATCGCCGCGCGTAATGCTCGAACCGTTAGCCTTGACGGCAACCGAGGTGACACCGTTTTCAGACTTGATACCGGCGGTGCCGGCGAGATCACCGGACGCGGTTTGTCCAGCCATCGCCGCAAGCAGCCCAAGATCGGGGAAATTGAACGTGAGTACGCCGTTCGGCTGGAGATCCGGCGTCAGATCGAGCGCGCCGGTCAGCGTATTCTGGCCGATCGTCGCTTCGATGGAGGGAAGGCTGGTCGCACCCTTCGCGGAGGCGATTTCGGCCTTGGCGTTGATCGCCTGTCCATCCAGCGTGCCGGTGGCGGTGACCGTTGCATTGGGGCCGTTCTGGCCAACTGTGGCATCGGCGTTGACGGCGAGATCGTTGAGCGTGCGTCCGGCAAGCGTTGCGCCATTCGCTGTCACCTCGGCCTTGATGGCTAGGGCGTCGAGCGGACCGCTAACATCGGCCTTGAAATTGGCGGCGCCCTTGGCGTTGGCGAGGAACTTGCCGATTTCCGGAACGATACCGCTGATGGCCGCCGTCAGGTTTCCGGTTTCGAGCGCTGCCGATCCGGCCGCTTCGATGGTCCCGGACTTCAGCGCCAGATCGCTGACGGTGACGCTGCCGTTCGCGCCGGTGCCGAGATTGCCGGTGAGGGCAATGGTCGTGTCGAATTTTTCAGCCAGCGCCGGGGGCAGGACGACGGGCAGGGCGAAGAGCTTGAAGCCGGTGGCCAGTGTGTTTTCGGCAATCGTATAGGAGCCGGTCAGCGCACCGCCGATGCTGGCGCTTTCCAATGTCAACGGATCGAAGGAGACCGTTTCCGGGGTTACCGACAAGGTGCCGTCGATCTTGACAGGTCCTTTGACGAGGCGGTCGATATCGGTACTGACGAAGCGCGTCGCGCCGGTCTCGATCGTGGTTTTGAGCGGGCCGGTTTTGGTCGAGAGGTTGAATCCGTCGCTAAAGGCATGCAGCTTGATCGCGTCGATCTCGCCCTGCGGCAGCGTCGCCTTGCCGATGTCGGCGCCGATGTCGAGTACGGCCGCCTGGGCCTCGCCGATCAGCGAAACGCTGGCATTGTTGATCGAGAATTGCGCTTCGCCCTTTGCCAGCGGCAGGCGGAAGTCGATCGGGCCATTGGTCCCGGTGAGGCTTGCCTGCAGGTCGTTTTGACCCAAAGTGCTGTAGGTGCCGGAGGCGGCAAATGTCAGCGCAGCTGTGGAGAATTTGCCTCTGTTGATGCGCATGGTTGTGCCATCAAGCGCTGCCGACAAATCAATGTCCGTCGTGCCTGCGAACAGCGGCCTAAAGGCGGCTGGCAGCAGATCGCTGAAGGTTCCGCCGCCCTTGAGCGATAGGGTGCGGAATCCATCGCGAGCAAGCGTGTGCTCGCCATCCAGCTTCAGCACTTCATTGCCATCGAGCGCTGCGGTTGCCCTGCCGGTCCATCTCGTCAGCGGACCGTCGCCGGTGACGGAAATGCTGACTGCCGGTTCGCCGGGTAGGCGCATGGCCTTGGCAAGCAGGCCGCCTTTCGGCTCGTTGATGGTGGTTTCCAGCTTCAGCTCGTTGGCGGCAGGATTGAAGACGATATCGGCAATCGCCTTGGCGTCCGGGCGGTCGCGCTGCGCAATGGCAAGCGCCGCTGCAATGCTGGCATTGGTGGCGTTCAGCTTACCCTGTGCATTGAGGAACTGATCGACACCGGCAATATCCTTGCCGATGATGATTTCCTGCAGATCGAAGGCATCGATCTTGACGTCGAGCGGCAGCGCAAAGGTCTGGCGGACTTCCTTGGTTTCCTGCGAGGGGATCGGCAGCCGTTCGAGGCGCACGGATCCGGCCGACAGTTTTGCAGCATCGAAGCGTTTGGAGAACAGCGCCGTCGGCGACCAGTCGATCGCCACTTCACGGATTTCCGCATAGACGCCCTTGCTGTCAAACAAGGTGACGCTGGAGGCGGTGAAATCGCCGGTCAAAAGCGCGCTTGGGTCGTTGATGCGAACGATCTGGTCCGGCGTCGAGGCGTATTTCTCGATCATTGCTGCAACAAACCGCGCACCTGGCGCGGTAAAGCCTGCGAAAAGCACCAGAAGCACGAGCGCGATCAAGGCAAAGCCTGCGCCATAAGCCAGCCAGCGCAACGCGATTTTCAGAAAACGGAGCAAACGATTCATGGGTTATCCATAGCGCAAGTCGCGTTGCGGTGAAATTGCTTCTCCCTGAAACCCGATCTTTGGAGCCAGGTTCAGGTCGTGGTGATTGCCCGAGGCAATCAGAAGGATTGGCCGATGCCGGCGTAGATTCCATATTTCGTGCCGCCCGGATAGGCATTCAGCGGCACGGCGACATCGAGCCGGATCGGCCCGAACGGTGTATTATAGCGCAGGCCGATGCCGGCGCCGGCGCGGATATCGGAAAAATCGGGTGCGGTCTTGGCCGATACTGTTCCCGCATCGATGAAGGGAACGATGCCAATCGTGTCGGTTATACCGATGCGGGCTTCCACGGTCGCATTGACATAGGAACGGCCACCCAGAATATCGTCGTTGCCGTTGCGCGGGCTGATCTCCTGATAGGAATAGCCGCGCACGGTGCCGCCACCACCAAGATAGAAACGCCGGTTTGCAGGGATGGAGGCCAACCCATCGCCACCGGCAATCACACCAGCGCCAAGCCTTCCGGCCAGAACGAAGCGGTTCTCCTCACCGAACCCGGCATAGGCTGCCGCCGAGCCTTCAAACGAACTGAAGAAGCTCTGGCCGTTGATCTCGTAGCTCGGTTTGGCGTTGATCGATGCGCGGTAGCCCTCGGTCGGGTTGAGCTTGTTGTCGCGGGTATCGCGGACATATTCGATGGGGATCGCCGCCGTCAGATATTCGTTCTTGCCGAAGGCGTCATCGACGTCGGCCCAGCTGAGTTCACCACCGGCGGAAATGGTGTCGGTGTCCGAGAGCTCGACGGTGACCCCGGCAGCACCGGTGAAGATCGTCGCCTTGTAGGCGTCCGGATCCAGCAGCTGCGCCTTCAGGCTGGCATTGAAGGTGGAGGCCGGCCCGAAGGCGCCGGGCTTGGCAAACAGCAGGCCGGCCGAATAGTCGAGATCACCGACATCGGTGGTTTCGCCGATACGGCTGACCGAGCCCTCCAGACGCAGGGATTCGGCCCGGCCGAATAGGTTGCGGTGCCCCCAATACCCTTGGATGCCGAACCCGTCGGTGGTCGAATATTGCGCACCAGCACCGAAATAACGGTGTTTGCCTTCCGAGACCTCGATGTTCATCGGGATCGTCCCGTCGGGCGCCAGTTCGTTGGCCTGCTTGATGGTGATGCTGGAAAATACACCCAGCTGCCGTAGCCGGTCAGATGCCTTGCGCAACGCTTCGGGAGAGTAGGGCTTGCCGCCGTTGAGGCGGGAATAGTCGGCAACGAAGGTCGGATCGACGGTCTTGGTGCCGCTGACGGTGACGGCGCCCACGGGTGCGACGGGGCCGCCTTCGGCTGCGATCGTGACATCCACGGTGTTCGTTGCGTGATCGGCGACGACGCTGCGTTCGATCAACTTGGCGAGCGGCCGGCCTTCTTCCTTGAGATCCTCGACGACTTTTTCGCCGGCCTTGATGATCAGGGTCGAATCCGCGCGTGCGCCTGGCTTCAGATATTCGTCCGGCCGGCGCCCGATGGCGTCGCCTTTAAGAACGACGTCGCCCAAGGTGAACACAGGACCGGGGCTCACGGTGATTTCGACCGGCACCGGGGTACCATCTGGAAAGACGGGATCAGGCGGCAGCGTGTCTATGTCCTGACCGTTCACCTTGATAGCCACGGTGCCGCCGTAGCGGGCCTGTTCGTAAAGGGCTGCCAGTAGACGATCGCGGTCGTCACGGGCCTTGATGGCAAGGCCAAGATCGCCAGAAACCGGCTTGTCCTTGTCTTGATACAGCCGGGAGCTGTTTTCCAGCGCTTCCTTCAGGTCGGCATCACCGGAGGATTCATTCAGTGTCAGGCTGAAATTGACCGGATCGACGATATCGTTCGGCTCTTCTTCTTTTTCGAAAAACCGCATGCCGAAAATCTTGAGGGCATAGGCGTCACTGACCGACAGAGGTCCGCAGGCAGCCAGAGCCGCGACCGCAAAAGCAGCACCAACCTTCCGATACGCAACACTCATAGTCGGCAAACGCATAATTTCCGCATTCCGCTGTTCAGGCCACTTCGAACACCTGCCTGCCATCACGGCAGGGGTACAATCGCATGACAAGGTTTGCCGTTTGTTAATGATGACCCTACACAGCATTGGCCGGGGGATGAAGACTTTTGGCCGTCTTTTTGCAGAAAAGCCCTGCTGGTGTGGCATGAGGGAAACAAAAAACCCCGGATTTCTCCGGGGCTGAGTGTGGAAAAGCGGTGTAATGCGCCACTTTTCGCGGTGTGGCCTGCAATCAGCGCGGGCAGCTGTCGATGTAGCGGCGGCCGTAGCGGTCGCGGTAGTAGCACTGGCCGGGCTGTTCGCTTACGTTGCCGATGACAGCGCCGGAAACGCCACCGATCGCAGCACCCACGGCAGCGCCGCGAACGTCGCCGGTGATTGCTCCGCCGATGATAGCGCCGGAAACCGCCCCGATACCGGCACCCTTTTCAGTCTGCGTGCAGCTCGCGACGGATAGAGCGAGCAGGACAAGCACGATGGCCTTCTTCATTTGTTTCTCCAAATCTGGACGCGGGAACGCAGTTCCCGGCCGTCCGTTTCTCCCCAGGGATGGAAAGCGGACGATAAGGTCCCCCTCCGGTCGAACTTGCACCTTCGAAAGATAAATGCCTGTCTGTGAAAGTCTACAGATATCCTGCAAAATCCCCGTGGCGCCAAGTAATGCTATTCAACCTGAACGGAAGCTGAAGGCTGTTCCTAACGTGACAGGGATTACCGCTGATCGCGTTGAAACAGAATATAAGGACCGGATGCTCCGTCCTTTTCGCATGGTCTTGACTCAGATCAAGGTTAAGTGGAATGAAATCCATGATGGATAGTTTGGAACTGTTCAAAATTAGGGGCCTTTTGCCGCACTTGGTCGCGATAACCCTCGCAAAGGTTGACGCCGCCGCACTTTGGATCAAAAAGACGGCAAGGTTCTGGAGACAATGATGGATTTCGAGAGTTTCTTTAAAGGTGAGTTGGACGGCCTGCATCAGGAAGGCCGCTACCGCGTTTTTGCCGATCTGGAGCGCCAGAGCGGACAATTCCCCAAGGCGACCCGCT